>Ga0163144_10017336_pt1 | contig 14671 bp, 16 predicted proteins | sample OliLak19BULKMAT1_FD_123175 | JGI IMG/M metagenome (GOLD analysis project Ga0163144, IMG submission 123175) | Freshwater microbial mat bacterial communities from Lake Vanda, McMurdo Dry Valleys, Antarctica - Oligotrophic Lake LV.19.BULKMAT1 | ecosystem: Environmental > Aquatic > Freshwater >... | reverse complement strand
TGCCCCGGTAGCTCAGTGCCCGAGCGCAGCGAGAAATAATAATCTAGCAAGCTCTATCCACTGAATCCATGCTACAGGTGTATATGACGTTCAAGAACAATAATTTGCCCCGGTAGCTCAGTGGATAGAGCAGAGGACTTCTAAGCCTAAGGCCGTTGGTTCGATCCCAACCCGGGGTACCAAACTTCTTTACTTTCTACCTGAACACTGCTACGTTTAGGTTAAACAAGGAGTTTATAATGATTGATCTTGGAACGAGAACCGAATTTATGGATAATGCAGCACGGCAAAATGTTTTTACTCCACTTATTACGGAATATATAAAAAAAGATTTCACGGATCCTAACATTTTAGATGAGTTGCTCGTTGCCTTGCAAGAATCTGAAGCAGTCAAAACACTACGGCAAACGCTTGAAGAGGAATCGCCAGCTTTTACGTCTGTGTATCGATATGATCCTTTCTCAATTAAAGCGATGGGTAAAGATGGCTGTTTTAGCAACAAAATATCTATAGGTGCAGGCATTGCGACTGCGTGGGTGTTTTCCGATCTTCGGCCGGAAGACGTTAGAGTTGTTCGGACATCAGACGAGGCGCTGGTCATTATTGACCACCCAGCTACACGTATTTCAAACAGTGAATCACAGCAGGCGACTGAGGAGCCGGTAGTTCTATTTACATCCCGGCAACTCCTCGACTATCGTTCGACACAAAAAACACCAGAAACCGAGATTGGGCTTGTGATTAGTCATGGAGAGTCCCCAATCCAATGCCAGCCACCAGCCTATCTTGCGTCGAGTGTTATGATGAGTGGCTACGCATCTATGACGTTAGCCCAGCTACGTACAAAACAAAATTATTTGTAGACTGATAGATAGAAAAAGTATTCGTATGTTGGCTAGAGCCAATAAGGTCGTTAGTTCAATCCCAACCTGGGGTACCAAAACGGTTATGTTTTAAAATATTAATCACATGACGTACAATATATGTGATATGTCTGAGATACCCGAATTCAACAAATCTACGGTGCGAGAAAAATCAGCACATGCATGGCGTACGTCTGTGGGTTTTGTCCCGTTGTTTGACCGTTCTGATATTGCCGAACGAGTATTTACTGACAGGGACGAAAGTGAGTATCTTTGGCTTAACAAAACAGGAGGCCGAGAAAGTGCATTAGCTCGAAAATACTTTGAGCACAAGGCGATATTGCTCGATCCATCTGCTGACCCGCATCAGAACGCAGTTCGAATACGTTATGATTTTGATATAAAGAATGGCCATAGAGAAGCGGTGCTTGATATTGGGACTAATCGTGCATATGGTCAAGGTACTGAAAATGAATTTTTTCACTACCTTGCAAGCGGAGGTTCTTCGGCTGCTGCCTACTCTGTGGCAATAGACAGCGGTAAGCGCGTCCTCGAAGTTGCCGGGTGGAATGACGGCTCAGAGGTTGACATTGATGAAGTTATTGAAGTGATAGAAGCGGGAGTTGCTGAAAGATCGTTTCTAGAGCAAGATGAAGTTTTGAGATGCAATCCTGCGCAACGTATTGCTACCAGGGCCTTATACCATCGCGGTCGAGTTAACCTTGCGCACGGTGATCGCGCTACTGAGCTATCGACCTATGAAGACTTCTCGCTCAAACGACGTGATCGTACAATAGACGACGTTGAAGGCAACGTCTTACACGTCGAGGTGCCGTTTTATATAGGTGGGCAAGGGGTGCACGACTATGTTCCTTTCCATGCGAGGAATTCTCCACTTCCAGAACACTACAGAGTTACATTTGAGGGCAATAGTCACCCGCTATATAACATGGTTCGCGATCCCATGAGAGTAAAACACTATCTCGAGCAGCGCAACGTCAGTAAAAACGATACATAGAATGCATACAGATATTGTCATGAGCTCGGCCCTGAACAAGAATGGCTACTAGCGCAAAGCCCTATGAGCGTATTGGCTAGTTGCCATAAGCTAAGAAGTATTTGTTAAGAATAAGTAGGAATATACATGTTGAATAAAAGAGTAATGATTGTCACAAACGTTCCGATAGACGAGGCTGACACAGTGCGCCAAGCAGTAGGCGAGGCTGGTGGTGGCAAGCTAGGTAATTATAGTTTTTGTAGTTTTTCAATCAAAGGTATAGGGCGTTCCCTGCCAAACGATGGTGCCAACCCGGCAATTGGTACCGTAGGCCAAATTGAGGCTATAGAGGAAGAGCGCATAGAGATTTCCTGTGACGAAGGTGATGTTGTAGCTGTAGTGCGAGTTATACGTGAGGTCAGCTCTTACGAAGAGCCAGCAATATTTGTATATCAACTCATGGACTTGACGTAGCCCGCAACCAAATACGCCTTAGCTAAGGTCACGTACGACAGCAATGTCGGCACCAAGCGAGTTGAGCCGTTCGGCAAGGTCTTCGTAGCCACGATTAATAGAATACACATCACGAAGGGTCGACTGGCCAGGAGTAGCGAGCATAGCGAGTAATATCACAACAGATGGACGAAGCGCTGGTGGAGCGATAATATCGCTTGGTTTCCACTTGGTTGGGCCAGTAATGTACAGGCGGTGTGGGTCGACAAGTTCTATTTCGGCGTTGAGCTTGGAAAGCTCGGTAAAGTAAATTGCGCGGTTTTCGTACGGCCAGTCGTGCATAAGCGTACGGCCTTTAGCAGTTGTAGCGATGAGGCCCATAAATGGCAGGTTATCCATGTTAATGGCCGGAAATGGCATGGTAGTGAGCTTGTCCTTTGGTGCGCGTAGCTTGGACTTTTTAATTGTAATATCGGCTAGCCGTGTTTTGCCATTTTGAGCAATATATTCTTCACTTACTTCGTAGATAAGGCCCATTGTTTCAAGTGTCGCAAGTTCTATCTCCAGAAATTCGATAGGTGCCCGTGTAATAGTAATCTCCGAATGTGTCACGATACCGGCGGCAATAAAGCTCATGGCTTCGATAGGATCTTCGCTTGGAAAAAACTCAACATTGCGGTTAATATGCTTTACACCTCGAATCGTCAGTGTCGTGGTACCGATGCCGTCGATTTGCACACCAAGTTTTTTTACAAAAAGGCAGAGATCTTGCACCATGTATTCCATGCTGGCATTGCGAATAACAGTAGTACCGTCGTACAGCGCTGCTGCCATAATCACATTTTCGGTGACGGTATTGCCTCGTTCGGTGAGTATGATTGCACGTTCAATTTCCTGAGGCTGTGACGTGGCATGATAGTAATCAGCCGTTGCTTCTACCGTAAGTCCAAATGGCGCCAAGCTGTTCATGTGTGGCTCAACTGTGCGATTACCGAGGTTGCAGCCGCCAGCAAAGGGGAGTTTAAAGTCCTTGTATTGGTGTAATAGCGGGCCAAGGAACATAATAACAGTGCGTGTGCGCTTAGCGGCAGCAATATCCATATCATCTAGTTTTAACTTAGCTGGTGGAATAATTTCAAGGTCGTTATTGGCATTGAGCCAGCGAATTTTGACACCAATACTCTGCATGACTTCAATAATACGGTGTACTTCCTCGATACGGGCAACACGGCGGAGTGTCGTCGTGCCGTGATTAAGCAGTGATGCACACAGTAGGGCTACCGCAGCATTTTTACTCGTCTTTGTTTCGATAGATCCAGTTAGTTCGCGCCCTCCATCGACTCTAAAATTGATTTTACCTGAGTGGTTAAGCGTCACGAGTTCTCTTGACAGCACGTCGCTAATACGAGCTAACATCTCAAGGCTGATATTTTGACCACCTTTTTCTATACGATTAATCGCACTTTGACTTGTCCCAAGTGATTCAGCGAGTTGACTCTGTGTCAATCCGCGGGCTTGACGTGTTTCCTGTATTAAAGTTCCGATTTTTGCCTTGTACGAGTCAGTTGTCATAAACACTATGATATACCACCCATGATATAGGGTCAAGATGATATACTAGATGTAATAGAGTGTAACAGTAAACAACACAGGGGATATTTGTATGAAAGACGATCAAATCAGTGCGCTTATTGCCGGTGAAGAGGAAAGACAGCGAAACGGGCTTGAGCTCATACCGAGTGAAAACTACGCGAGCCGTGATGTATTGACCGCTCTAGGAAGCGTATTTACGAATAAATATTCCGAAGGCTACCCAGGGAGGCGCTATTACGGTGGCCAAGAATTTACCGACCAGCTAGAAACAATCGCAATAGACCGCGCAAAGCAACTATTTGGTGCTGATCATGCCAACGTACAGCCACATTCTGGCGCTCCGGCTAACGACGCTGTCTACAATGCCTGGCTAGAGCCAGGGGACACAGTGCTGGCTATGGACCTGTCGCACGGCGGGCACCTAACACACGGGGCTCCTGTGACTCGTAGTGCCCACCTATATAACTTTATCCGCTACAAGATGAAAGATATTGCGACGGGCGAAATTGATTACGATGAGCTACGAGCGCTGGCGGTTGAACATAAACCAAAGATTATTATCGCAGGCTTTAGTGCCTACCCTCGTGAGCTTGACTATGCAAAATTTGCCGCTATCGGTAACGAAGTTGGCGCACTTCTCATGGCAGATATGGCCCACATCGCAGGCCTTATCGCTGGGGGCGTGCTTGCGAACCCATTTGACTACGGATTCCATGTTATCACCACTACAACGCATAAAACACTGCGTGGCCCACGCGGCGGACTGATACTTTCACGGGGTATTGTGGGTAACCCATTAAAGGCGCCGGAAAAAACGCTTGAAAATCTGCCAACGCTCATAGACAGGGCAGTATTCCCCGGTATGCAAGGTGGCCCACATATGCACTCTATTGCCGCTAAGGCGGTTGCTTTTGGTGAGGCCTTACAGCCGGAGTTTAAACTGTATGCACAGCAAGTGGTGGCAAATGCCGCATTACTCGGCGAAGAGTTGAAGCAACGGGGCTTCCAGCTCATTACTGGCGGTACGAGTAACCACCTTATCCTTACAGATGTATACAAAAGTTTCGGGATTGACGGCAAGGTAGCAGAAATCGCCATGGACACAATCGGCTTAACGCTCAATGCGAACAGTGTTCCCGACGACCCACTCCCTCCTTTTAGGCCGAGTGGTATAAGACTAGGTACACCAGCTTTAACAACACGTGGCCTTCGCGAAGAACACATGCCACTTATTGCAGACTGGATGAAGAAAGCGGTAGACAATCACGACAACCCCTCGGAGCTAGAAAAATTATCCCGTGAAGTCAAAGAATTTGCGCGTGGCTTTCCACTCCCGTCGGATAGCTAGCTTTTTACTATTTACGTAGAGTACTAAAATGTAATAGCTCCCCGCAGGGGAGCTATTACGATACTTATATTCCCAATTTTAAATTACGTTAGTGGGAAGAAGAATGTTGTCGATGTGCTTGAAGCTGAACCTACATATAGGTATCGTACTTGGGGAGTTCCCGAGTAGTCCCAGTATGCAATACGTCCACCTGTACCAAGACAAGGTCCTACGTTGACTACTGTAGATAGACATGAATATGCAACACGAGTCAAGCCATCGGTTGCAGAGTTAGCGCTACCTGTTCCTACCCATGTAGGCGATGCGAATGTACCTGTTTCAGGTACAACCGTAAGACCTGAAGGTAGTCGTGTAGACGCGCTACCGGTTGCAAATGCCGCTGCTGTTATTGGGTATGTACCGTTATCGGCACTAATTGCTTCACCAACTTTTTGCGCGTTTGCGGCGTTTGTGAGTGCTTTTGAGCTGTTTGCGCGGTTAGTAATACCACTATAGGCAACAATTGTGATTGCCGCTAAGATACCGATAACAACGATAACAATCAAAAGCTCAACGATTGTAAAGCCGCTATTCTTTGACTTTGGTATGATGTTTGATGTAACCATGTACGTAATGCCCCCTAATTATTTACTTTATAGGTCAAATATACTACTATGTCGTTTTAAACACAAGCATTTTATGTGATTATCGTGCCCCATTGGCAAACAGCTGGGATATCTCGGTGGCACTTAATGCACGGTTGTAAATACGAACATCGTCCATACTACCCGTGTAAAATGCATCTGCCACCCAGTTACTTCTGGCAATGTAGTTGATTGTTCTGGTAACGTTGACTGGCAAAGTACCCGACCCAGACCCAATTGACGAACCGTTTTTATAGATGACGATTATCCCAGTACTAGTCATAGTGACGACATATTGATTCCACGCACCATTATCGATAACATTTGGAATTGATAATACTGCAACCGTTGAAGCGCCATTAACAACTATAAATTGAATTGCTGTTGACGTACCATTTCTGTTGAACACGATGTTATTGCTAGCTGAACCAGTGCCAAAATCAAAGAACCGTGCAAAGTTACCAGATGTTGTCGGGTTTGCCCACACAGAGAATGTCAGGCCACCACTGAAGTTCGCAAATCCAGACGGGAAGGTGATATGCTGGTTTACGCCGTTAAAGTTATACGCACTATTACTTGCACCGTTTTGTCCCGTTGCTAGTGTCGGTGCATTGACAAGTGTTCCGTTCATACTGGATCCGCTTGAATCAGTGGCGTTGCCGTTAAACATCCACCAGCCCTGGAGCCCAGTTGCAATTGTCGACCAGCTATTCGCTGTTGTTGAATACCCACTTGTACCGGCGCTGTTGGTCGCACTAACTCTGAAGAAATATTGTGGACTCGCGTTTAGTCCTGTAACTGTCCGGCTGGACGGGGTAATGCTATTAATTGTTATCGGCGCACTGAAGGCACTGGTTGTATCGTATTGTAATGTATAAGAAGTAGCGTTTGGATTCCAACTAACTGTGATTTGCCCGGGGGAATTAAAGGTTGCGGTGACACCGCTTGGTACAGGTGGCGTTACTTCGGCGATAAATGGCGCAATAGTAGAGGCGTTGATATCGAGCCGCGTTGCGCGGATACTTCCAGAGTGGCTAATAGTACGCCCAGCTACTGATTTACTAGAAGTGATTGATACGCCAGCCGTTGTCAGCGACTGTAAAGTGGCGCTGCGTACGGCGGCTGTTTGCGATGCATCGCTTGCGATGCTGCTGGCTGCTGTCGCATCACCGGAGTTAAAATATTGCACGATAAAGTCGCTTGGCTGGACACCATCAACAAGTTTAATATCCTTGGCTCTACAAAACGCAATTAGTGCCGAGTTAGCTGGATTATCCATAAACACCGGGTTACAGCTAGGTTGTTGCCACGGGAGTGTAGGTGGGACGGGGCAGCCAGCGGTATTGTAATTAGATGGTGCAACAACACGTCGCCACAATGCCGCGTCCCTGACAAAATACACAGTATTCATGGTCATGGGGGTATTTTGCGTAATTGCACTCAGCTGCGTATTACAATTGTTTGGCTGGTTATTAATATAAAACAACGATGATGTTTCGGCGAGAGGATTACCAGTTGTCGCAAGGGTATTGAGTATCAGAACATTACTTTTTGTAGGAGTGGCGCTATAAACATTTTTGAAACTTTCATCGTTGTCATCGTACCCCTGGGGCGAGTTGACTACCTGAGCAGCAGCGTCGACAACGTTCGTTTCGGCCAGAAAAGTTGTCGATAATTTAATATCTTGCTCAACGCGCGCTAGCGTATCTTGGACGTCAAATGTCATAATACTTGCACCACGCGACGCAAGCACTTCACCTGTCATATTCACAACCACACCTATAAACGCACTTATCGTTAAGATAACAATAGGTGCAATAACGAGCAGTTCTATAACAGTAAAGCCCTTCGTTAGCCTAGGTGTAGTTCTATCTGTTGACATAAGTTGAATACCTTACAGTTTGCTGAGGTGAATTATAAAGCACCGTTGCTTCGACTTTGGACAGGGACGGTGAGCTGGCATATGGACAGGTGATTTGCACCATAACGATAACATTTGATAGGCTTGCAACACTAATACTGCTGTTGTTGACTGGTGTGGATACTGTACAGGGGTTGGTCGCAGCTGGTGAAAATCGCCGGATGTAGTCGTAGGCAACATTGCCTGCGCGCGACTCGGCTCGTGTTTGGCCGCCATCTTTTATAATCACATTATAAAGTTGGAAGCCTGATACTAAGAAAGCCGCTGCGACGAATAGCGTTATGAGCAGTTCGACAACCGTAAAACCTTGTGGTGAACCAGGCTGCATCATTGGTTTTTACTCGTAACTACACAAATATTGGCAGGTACCGGACACGCAGCTGTAGCTGCTTCAAGCCGGTAGTATATATTGAACTTCTGGCAACCAAGAGTTGTTGTCGTGCATAGGGCACCAGTATTTAAAAGAGGTTGATAAACATATTGGTCGATAGTCGGTTGTGGGAGCACGCCGGCAATTGTTTGAGTATTATTAGTAGCAACAACATACGACTGAAAGCTATTTGCACGCCCCGGAGCAACGAGTGTTTTTGGGTCTATATCAGGTAAAACTGCGAGCACACCCGTATTTGTAGGTGGCGACCCACCTGTAGTCAGAGACGGGTAGGTGCCTGGAGCTCGGTTTTGTTCGAAGTTACCAGTATTATAAAATGTTTCAAACCCGATTTGCATGTTTGATACATCTGCATGCCGTTCCTGATCTCGAGCATTTGCTTGTGAGCCACGCAGGTTAACAATACCCAACACAAGAAGTATGCCCAAAATAGCAATCACAACAATAAGCTCAACAATTGTAAATCCACGACGATTCATGGTACTAGCATAAGAGTTTTGGCGTTAAATCGCAAGTAGTGCGGCTACGTCGTAATCTCGAGTGGCTCTTGCTCTATGACAATGCCAAACATATCGCGTACTTTGCCGATAATTTCGTCGCGGGCCGCTGCTAGGTCGTTGTAACTTGTGGCTGATTCGTTAATAAGCACCAGAGTGTTTTTATCGTGTATGCGCATACCGTGTAGTAGTTGGCTTTTCATACCGGCCTGTTCGATAAGCCAACCACTCGGAATTTTAAACCGGCCATCACCCATTTCATATGTTGTGATATCAGGGTAGCGCTGCTTAATTTCGTTGAGTTGCCAATCTTCTACTATGGCATTTTTAAAAAATGAGCCACTATTTGCCAACAGCGAAGGGTCGGGGAGCTTGTCGGCACGGATAGCCAGTACGGCGGCTCTCACAGTCTCGACAGTGAATATGGTAATGGCATGCGCATCAAAGTATGCCTGTAGCGTATCGTAAAACGGAGGCTGAGGGCTATTTTTTGATAGTTTAAACGTCACAGCAGTAATAACGTAGCGGCCACTTGCTTCACCCCGGAATATGCTGTGGCGATAGGCGAACTCACATTCGTCGTTTTTAAGTGTGACAAATGTGTCGTTGTGGTTGTCGTAGGCATCTATCGATACGATAGTTTCGGCTACTTCTTGGCCGTAAGCACCAATATTTTGCACCGGCGCACCACCTATGAGGCCCGGTATGCCAGATAGTGCTTCCATTCCTGTTAGGCGCATATCGACTGTACGTTTAACGATATCGTCCCAATCTTCACCAGAACCGACTTTTATGGTAGTTGAGTGTAAATCATCGGCAATGGTATCGAAGCCAGGGATACGGATACGGATAATAAGTCCAGCGAAACCTTCGTCGCGCGCGATAACATTACTCCCGCCACCCAGTATAAAGACCGGGAGTGACTGAGCTTTAGCATTGCGGTACACTTCAGCCAGTTCATCAGGACTGCGGACTTCGGTCATAAAGCGTGCCGGACCACCAAGTTTCATGGTGGTAAAGTTTTTGAGTGGAATATTTGTGTGGATGTCCATATTTGTTAGTATGTTTACAAAGTTACAAGTGGTCCAGATGATTTATCACCGGTTATTCGCTTATAAACTAATTCTGCAGAAATTAAACATATAGGCATACCAATACCCGGGTTGGTATTTGCACCCACGTAGTATAAGTTCTTTAACTTGCGGCTGACGTTATTAGGCCGGAAGATTGCTGTTTGCTTGATAGTATGGGCTAGGCCTAACGCCGTACCCCCAAGGGCGTTGTAATCACTCACGAAATCTTTGGAAGTGTAGGTACGCTGGTATACGATTCTATCTTGTAGGTCTGGAATCTCAAAGTCTTTAGCCAGTAGGGCCAATATTTTATTGCCGTAAGCGTCTAGCTCATCGGCCGTTGGCATAACACCAGAAGCAACTGGAACTAAGACGAACAGATTTTCGTGTCCTTTTGGAGCCACTGTTGGATCGGTCACACTTGGTGCGCATACGTAATACGAAGGATCTTCGGGTAACTGCGGGTTATCAAATATTTGGCTGAAATTCTTTTTCCAGTCTTCGCAAAATGATAAGTTATGATGAACCATCGACGGAATTTTACCTTTTATACCCAAGTACATGATAAAAGCAGATGGTGCCAGTGTTCGTTTTTGCCAGTACGCTTCGCTGTGACTGCGGGCTTCGGGTGGCAGTAGTTTCATCTCTGTGTGATGGATGTCGGCGTTGGACACAATCAAGTCAGCGCTCAGCGTCCGGCCGTCTTCAAGCACGACAGCTGTTGCTCGGCTACCTTGCGTTGTTATTGAAGCCGCTGGTGATGATGTGAGATACTCGACGCCGTATTTGCGACCAATGTTTTCAAGTGCCGTAATGATTGAGTAGATACCGCCCTTGGGGTAAAAGACACCCATGTTAAAGTCGATATGGCTCATAATGTTGTATAGTGCTGGTGTGTCGTACGGCGATGATCCTAGGAAAACGAGCTGGTATTCCATAATCTTTTGAGTCATGTCGGTCTTGAAATAGCGCGACACGTAATTGTGCATTTTCTCAAAGACATGTAGCCGGCGGCCTTCGACCATTGTTTGACGGTTCAGAAAGTCGAGTACTGAGTCGTAATTCTTGTACATAAAATTATTAATAGCAATGTCATATTGGTACTTTGATTTGTCGAGATAGGTCCGTAACGCTTCGCCGCTACCAGCTTCTAAGCTCTCGAAGGTCTGGCTGTCGCGTTCAACGTCAGATGTCATATCGATGACCTTATCAGTGTTACGAAAGGCAATACGATACGACGGGTCGAGTCGTTGCAGTGTCAAGTGGTCGTTTACATTTTCGCCGAGTAGTGTGAAAAACTGTTCAAAGACGTCGGGCATAAGGTACCATGACGGCCCCATGTCAAAACTAAAGCCCTTGGCGCTAAAGAAGTTAGCCCGGCCGCCAAGTTTGGCGTTTTTTTCCACCAGTGTGACTTTGTATCCGGCTTTGGCAAGTAATGCTGCCGTTGCCAGTCCGCCAATGCCTCCGCCAATAATAATCGCAGTTTTATTTTGTGTAGTGCTCATCATTCAATTATACGTTATGTGACCTCAGTTATCAACCGACGATATAAGAGGCGACAGACCACTAACCCGAGTATCGCAGGAATTACTTGCAGGGCAAACACGTTGACCATAGTCCATAAAAATACGATGGCTAAAAGGTTCCAGCCAAGTATGGCCGGAACGGGTGGCCAACGAAAGCGCTGTTGGAGGTAGATTACAGCGCAAAACGCAATGCCGCCGGATAGAACCCAGCCGGCAAAGTTGATGAGCGGCACACCGTAGTAAAACCCTGGTATGTCCCAGGCCCAAAAACCGATGTGCACCGCTGCCGGATCGAGTACCATATCGATAACGACTAAGCTCACCGTTGCAACAATAGCTCGCTGCCACGGTGGCTTGATCGTTGTAAGCACCGCAAGCACGCCTAAAACTAACGGTGTCCAGGCCAACAGTACAGTGACCGGTACCAAATCAAACAGTTTTGGGCCAAGCAAGCCACCGTACGTAAAGTTACCATATGGCAATCCAGTTTTAACGGCGATAATCTCGAATACTAAGGCGTAGACGCCAAGTGCGCCTATTAACAATAGGCCACTACGTAGGCCAAGCCATCGTATAGTGTAGACAACGACAGGAGCGCCAAATAATAAAATTGAAATTACAGATATGTACCAAAGCTCGGCTTGCATAGGTATGCGAGCTAAAAATAAGCCCAAAATTATTAAAACTATTGCGACTGGTATCCATATTTTTCGGTTCATATCCTATAATAGTACTACATGACTATCCGACAACTATTTATCATCTCTCGGCCACGGTTTTGGGTCTATTTAGTTGGGCCGTATGTGATAGCATTAGCCGCCGCGGGTACTTGGCCGGATATGACCCTTTTACTATTTGGAATATACCTGACGTTACCGGCCAATCTGCTCATTTACGGAATAAATGACATCTTTGACCGTGAAACTGACCGGCTTAATGCAAAAAAACAAGGGTACGAGTCGCTGCTGGCTGATACGAGTGTTCGCCCCATCGTCTGGCTGATTATAGCGACTAATCTGCCGTTTTTAGTGTATCTCGGACTTTCTTTGCCACTAGCTGCCAACCTGTGGCTACTGGTATTTATCATAACAGGTGTCGGTTACTCGCTGCCGCCGATACGAGCTAAAGCTCGGCCAATCCTTGATTCATTGTTTAATATTTTGTACGTCGCACCGGCTTTTGCTGTGTATGTGGCGGCGTCTGGGCAATTGCCGCCTGTTGTAGCAATTATTGCTGCAACGTTGTGGTGTATGGCTATGCACGCCTATTCGGCGGTACCGGATATCGCAGCCGACAAAGCATCCAGTACTTCAACAGTCGCAACACTGATGGGTAGGAAACTGACATTATGGCTATGCGGCGTGGCGTACATTGTGGCGGCTGGACTCAGCTACGGCCTAATAGGCTGGCCCGCTATTCTGGGCGGTATCGTTTACCTAGGTTTAATTATTTTATCGTTACGTACCAGAACAAATAAACAGTTATTCAAACTGTATACTTGGTTTCCTGTGGTTAATACAGTACTTGGTGCTGGCTTATTCTTCGCCGTGTTATTGGGTTAAGGCTTGCAAAATCTCAATGAGGTGCAATAGCGCTGCTTTTACCGCTTACAACAAATATTGGCAAACACTCGGATGCATCGTCGTCAACGAAGCGATAACGGAATTAGTTTGACTGCACGAGTTTCTTGAAGAGGTCACTGTAAGCGCCATCTATGAGGTTGATCTTATCTGCCTTAATCTCGCATCCAGATTGAGGATAGAGGCGGTTATAGTATGATGTTCCTATTTTTGTCCACGAGTCAGTGACATCGTTACCGAAAATATCCTTGTCTCCTGCTTGCGCACGAGCAATTCCCCAAGCATCTGCACTCAAGCCAGCACATGGTAAAATTTCATCATTAACCACTGACGATGAGAATGTCAATTTATTACCTACTACATCGTAGGTAAGTGTAGACAAGGTATCTTTATTGTAGGCCGCTTGTAAGCCCCACTCTTTGATAGCGAGTGATCCTTCAGAAGCCGAAGTGCTTTCGGGGGACTCCGAGGTTGTCGTCTGTTCGGTTGATTTTTCAGCAGGCTTATTCACAAAATTCTGCCAAAACACAAACCCTAGTGTGCCCACGAGCGCTACTATTAGTACGATAATAGTTATTAAATGTGCACTACCTTGTTCTGATGTTCGAGTTTTCATTGATGCCTTTTCTATGAAATTATAATCTAAATACTCTGCAGTTTTTGTTTAAAAAACGTTGCTTAATTAGCTAGCGCAATGCTTTCGACAAAATCCTTAGTTGCCTGAATCAAACCGCTACGCTCCATTGCAGTCACAGTATCGCTTGAGCAAGTACCCGATGCATCTTTAAGGAAGTAGTAGTAATCTCCTGCTTTCGATTGTGTTGAAACATTTCCACTCGTGTAAATATCTTTGGCTGTCATCTCTTCGTCATTAGTACCACCGAAAAATGAACTTGCAGCCTTTTCGCCAGATTTAAGCCGATAGACTGTGCCAATGCCTTGACCGCAGGCGACAGAATCGCCACTTGTCAGTAACAGCGCATTTGGATCATTAGCAAATACTGTGTATCCAAACACCAGTTCGCCACCATAAGAACTCTTTACAGCCCACTCACTCACCGTCAAGGCTTTTGAACCAGATGGTAAATCAGAATTAATTTCAGTCTGTTGAGAAGTCGAGGTCGTTGATTTTTCAGCAGGCTTATTCACAAAATTCTGCCAAAACACAAACCCTAGTGTGCCCACGAGCGCTACTATTAGTACGATAATAATTATTAAATGTGCACTACCTTGTTCTGATGTTCGAGTTTTCATTGATGCCCTTTCTATGAAAATAATGTATGTTTACATTAAAGCATAAACACGTTTAAACGAAAACAAATACAATCAGTTGGTATGTGAATCTTTTTGGGATAAGAATTCTCTGTATAATAATTTTGGTACACCCGGCAAGATTCGAACTTGCGACACCTGGTTCCGAAGACCAGTGCTCTAATCCACTGAGCTACGGGTGCGTGTAATGTTTGAAATGTACATGGCTACACTTTTTCTTGTCTTTGGGGCAAGAGCACTCGTGCTTATTTATATCTTCGGCTTCGCCTGGGCCACTGAGCTACGGGTGCATAGCCGACTTATTATACCATGCTTATTTACTTTTGACCTCTGATTTGCTATAGTTTTGGGAGCTTATTTGTGTGCCTTGCTGACCAGTAGCTCAGCTACCCCAGGCGCTCTAACCCCAAGAAGTTAGATGCTTTGATAAGACTTTGCACTTTTCGATACAACTATATATGGGCCAGTAGCTCAGCTGGTTAGAGCACCTGCCTCTTAAGCAGGGTGTCCCGAGTTCAAGTCTCGGCTGGC
>Ga0163144_10017334_pt1 | contig 14672 bp, 15 predicted proteins | sample OliLak19BULKMAT1_FD_123175 | JGI IMG/M metagenome (GOLD analysis project Ga0163144, IMG submission 123175) | Freshwater microbial mat bacterial communities from Lake Vanda, McMurdo Dry Valleys, Antarctica - Oligotrophic Lake LV.19.BULKMAT1 | ecosystem: Environmental > Aquatic > Freshwater >... | reverse complement strand
CTTTCAGCGGCGTAAGCGGGCACGATGCGATGCAGTCCCGCCAACAGACCGAGTGCTGCGGAAGACCGGATGAAATGGCGACGAGTGAGAGGTTGGAATGTTGGTTTCATATTCTGTTAAGTTGCACCGCAGGAGCCGAGGCCGCGCTGGTTCCACGGCAGCTTCGCGATCAGCATCCCCATGCCGCACCAGTCCGTGATGCCGGCGAAGGCAAGCCCTGCGCCGATGAAGCCGGAGAGCCAGATGAAAGCGGGATTGACGAAATGCGCGAGCAACACCCCGATCAGCACGATGGCCCCGGCGGCGATGCGCACCTGGCGTTCGAGCGAGATGACCTTGCTCGTGCCGCGAGTGACCGGCAGCCCGGCCTCGGCCCAAGCCATCGTGCCCCCCTCGACGACGCAGCATTGTTCGTAGCCGCTCTTTTCGAGTTTCTCCGCCGCTTGCTTCGCGCGATTGCCTGTGCGGCAAAAAATGTAGAGCGGCTGGTCTTTGGCGAAGCCGTTCAGGCTGGCGAGCTTGGTCGGGTCGAGTTTGTCGAGCGGTATGAGATTCACGTCGGGGACGTGGACCTCTGCATGTTCCGCCGGGGTGCGGACATCGAGCAGGTGAAGCTTTTCACCGTGTTGAAGGCGGTCGTGGAGTTGGCGTGGAGTGATGGTAGTCATGGTGGTTCTGTCGTTTTCAACGATTGGCCGGACTCAGTGGTGTTTGTAGAAGCCGACGCCTTTGATGTCGTTCCACGACGTTGTCTGATGGCAGAGGAAGCATTGGTTCACTTCAGCCTTCTCGATGCCGGCGGATTTCATCGAAACCATTCTGAAGTGCATCATGTAATGGCTCGACGGTGCTTGATGGCATTGGGCGCAGGACTGCGAGGCGGGTGACGGATGACGGAATTCGGGAATCGTCCACTTGGTCGTGGCGTGGCATTGCGCGCAGGCATTGCCGAGCAAGCCAAAGTGCCGATCCTTGGTTTGGTGGCACGTCGCGCAATTTAGCAACGCCTCCCCGCGTTGCAGGTGCGGTGTGGCCGAAGTCGGAGGGCCGCTGGCGCCTTTCACGAGCCATGCGTTGAAAGCGTCGCGCGATTTATCCTGCTTGTGCGTTTCGTGCTTCAACTGTCGCAGGCCGATGGCGGCGAGGGCGACATGATCCATTGTGGTCGCGCGCGGGACTTCACCTTGGTGTTCGAGGTGGCACGCGGCGCAGGAAGTGATGTCGGCGTGAAACGCGGTTGGCTGGCGTTGGAGGAGAGACTTGTTGTCGGCGTGGCAGACAATGCAGTTTTTCGTTTTCACGCCTTTCACCGGCGTGTGGCAGGCGGCGCAGTTGTTTTTGAGAAATGCATGCGGTTGCGACAACTCGCCGGGACGGACCGCACTCTGGGCCACGGCCTGCGCGCGTGGAAAATGCAGGACGGAGATTGTCGCCGCCGTGACACCGGCAATAACAAGCGCGATGGAGAGGACGAGCTTGATCATGGCAGCCACCTCAGTCCGAAAAATATGCCCGATGCGATGTGCGCGGCGAGCAATGCATACATCGCCACCGAGATGACGATATGGAGGTTAAGCGTGCCTGAGAACCAGCGCTTCAGCAGCTCGTGCGTGCGAATCGAATATTCGAGGTCAGCCACGCCTTCGGCCAGGAGCGTGACTCTTCCGGCGGAATTGTCAGGAACAGGAGAAAGCCCGAGCGAGGCCAGGCCTGTGATCAACGACGGCTCCGTTGGTCGACCTGTCTTGCCCGTGGGGGACTGCTCCAAGACTCCCCATGCGCTGTCGAGATCGCCCCGCGCCGTCTGCAGAAGCAGGAGCTTGTCCTTCATGTCGAGGTTCACGAAGGGAGTCAGATAACGCAGAACAATCCCGCTCACGACGACAAGCAGCATCGTCGAGGTGAGGGCGATGCCGAGGGGGCTGACATACTTATGGCCCGTGTGAATGAGCGCGAACACCGCCCCGACAATGCCCGTGTAGATGTGGATCGAGATCCACATCTGCAACGAAACGTATTGGGTGACGCGCTCCTTGAGAAAAGGAATGCGCTTCACAAAAACGTAACCAATTGGGACGAGCATCAGCACCGCCCCCGAGATTCCAAAAACCGCCCCGAGCCCGCTGCCCGCAAAGCGCGGCGATGTATGCAGGAGGAAACCGAGCCATGCGAACACCAGCACGATGAACACGTTGATGACGATGAAGCGCTCGCGGTTTTTCATGGCTACGCCTCGACCGTGACTTCCGCTTTTGGCTTTGCCTGGCAGGCTAGGATGAGGCCGTTGGCCTTGTCGTCATCGTCGAGCGCGTCATCGACCGCCATATCGACTTCGCCCGCCGTCATCTTCACCTTGCACAGTCCACAGGTGCCGACACGGCAGGAGAACTGGATGCCGATTCCGAGGTCTTCGGAGAGCTCAAGGACGGTCTGATCCGGCTGAATTTTTGCGGATTTGTTGTTCGTTGAAAACGTGACCAATGGACCAGTCGGTGCGGCGGTAGGCTTCGCGGACGTCCCAGGAGCGACCGGTGGAGGTTTGACGGCCCCGAACGCCTCGGTTTTTAGATTCTCCGGAGATACGCCGATCTCCGTGAGAAGCGACTTGATCGCATCCATCATCGTCGGCGGTCCGCAAAGTTGAACTCGCCGCGAAGCGAGATTGGGGACCGCTTGCAGGAGGAACTCTTTCGTGATCCGTCCGCGGGCTCCGTTCCAATCCGGCGTCGGTTGCGACATCGTGATCACGACGTGCAGCTTTGGATTTTTCCGCACGAGCCCGGCGATGGCTTTCCCGAAAATTTGATCGGCCGGGGAACGGCAGCCATAGATGAAAAATATGTCGCCGGGCCATGCTTGCTCCGTGAGATAGCGGGCGATGCTCATCATCGGCGTGATGCCGACACCGGCCCCAATGAGGACGACGCTGTCCGCCTCGGTGCCGGTGAACGTGAACTTCCCGACCGGACCTCCTGCTTCGATTTGGTCCCCGACGTTGAGCAGATCGACGATGTGGCGGGAAACGGCGCCGCGCTCCTCGCGCTTCACGGTGAGATCAACGTAGTCGCGCTCGTTGGGCGACGACGAGATGGAGTAGGAGCGGTTCATTCTCGCGCCGCCGATGCAGAACGCGACGTTGAGAAATTGTCCGGGCTTAAACGTGAACGGTAGAGCGCCGCCGCCGGGCGCGCGGAGGCGAAAGGTCAGAACCGATGGCGTCTCGCTGACGATGCCCTCGACGCGGAGCCGGCCGATCCACTTCGCGCTCATGGGCGCGGTTGGAGCGCGAGCCAACTCGCGGCCTACGGGGACCACGGTCGACGCAGACGGTCCGGATCCGCCGCTAAGCGGTGGGGACGATCCTGGTGGCGGCGATCCTGGGCCAGGCTCGATGCGCCCGAAGAGCGCGGTGGCCCGGCGCATCTTGAAAAAATACATCGCGAGCATCGCTGCCGCGAAAACGACGAGCAGAGCCATTGTGAAAAGATGCAGGGGCGAAAGGCCGCGTGCGCCATGTAGGTCTTCACCCACGATGGGAGACGCGAGGCTCATCTCCTGTTTGAACCACGCCAACGCCACTGCGCGAGGTTCGTGTCCTTCAGCCAGCGCCCGGCGTGCGGCGATGCCGCTTTCGAGTTGCGCCGCGCCTTCGCGGAGGCGGGTCATGGCCTCGTGCATCGCGGCGTAATCGCCGGACTGCGTGCCGGCGTTGAGCGAGTCGAGCGCCTGTCCCATCAGCATCGTTCCCGAGTGCATCCGCTCGTTGGCCTGCTGCTCCACTTGCTGGCGCTGTTTGGGCGTCAACTCCGGCAGAGCCATCAGGGTCGGATAGAGTTCTTTGGGCGGCGGCGCGCCCATCATCCCCTTCATCATCTCTCCCATCCCATCCATCATGCCGCCCCTTCCGCCGGCCCCGGGCATTGCCGGAGCTGCGCCTGGGGTGGTCGGCATAGCCCCGCTACCCGCCGCTGCTGGGTGATGGGCGGAGTGCTCCTCAGGCGTTTGTGCGAGCAACCGATCCGACAACAGGAGCAATCCGACCAGCAGGCAGAAAACGCCACGGGGCGCGGCGTTGATTTGTCCGGCGATGCCTTTGATTTTGGGGAGCGTCATCTTTTACCTCCAAGGGATGGCTTGCTTACATGCCCTTCATCGGGGCCATGGGAGCCGCAGCCGGAGCGGCAGAAACAGGCGGTGCGAAACCCGTGAGGATTTTGCGCTGCTCGTCGGTGAGGAGTTTGCTCGCTTCACCCACGGCACGGATGAAGGCGAGGCGCTTATTGCCGGAGAGCTTTCCCATCTCCGCGATCTTAGCCTCGATCTTGGCGGCGTCCGGCTGATCGGAGGCCGTGAGAGTCCACAATTCCTGCTCCGCTTGCTGAATCGCACGATCCGAGGTGCTCTTCGCTAGTGCCGATTGTTCCTTGGCTTTGTTGAGCGAGGCCTGCTGCTCGGTCGTGAGCGCGATGTGCTGAGGGTGATCGAGGAAGAATCCGGTCGCGCCGATGTGATAGAGGTGCGATGCGCCGGGGAAGCCGGGGAGCGCAGATTGCGGCATTGCAGCCATGCTGCCTCTTCCCGTCATTCCCATCATGTCCATGTCCATCTTCCCACCGGCGTTCATCTTGGCCAAGCCGGCCGCCGGAGATGGTGGGGGCATGGCGCCCATCTTCATCATATCCATGTCCATCATGCCCATGCCGCCGCCGGCCATCTGTGCGCCAGCCGGCATTGCTCCGCCGCCCATGCCCATCATTTTGTCCATCATCCCCATCATCTTTTCCATCATGCCCATCATGGGCATCGCTCCGCCCGCTGACGCGGCAGTGCCGCCCATCCCCGCCATTTGTGGAGTCGGCGCTGCGCCTCCGCTCATGCCTGGCATGGCTGCGGCGGGTTTCATTTTGCCCATCCCCATGCTCATTGACGGACTCGCGGCGGGAGCCGCGTCCGGCATTCCAGGCATGGCTACACCCGCCGGTGCGGCTGTCATGGGCGGCGCGATCTTTGCCAGCGCGGCTTCGAGTTGGGCGACTTTTGCCTGCAAATGGGAAAGCTGCCGGACAAGCGCCGGATCCCCTTTGGCCGCGTCGGGCGGCATGGCCCCCGAGGCGACGTGTGCCGCGTGTGCCGGGTCGGTCGTCGCTGGAGCTGCGAAGGACTTCTGTTCGACGCCCACGAGGGCAGCAACGGCCAGCAGGCCGGCGACGGTAAAACGTGTTCTGACAATGTTGACTCGGGTTTTCATATTCTGCGGGTTTGCCATTGCTGTTGAGCCGTGAGGCTGGTTGGTGGGACTGGTGTGGCAATGTTCACACCAGCCCATTGTGGTCCGGGTGGGCACGGGCGGGACTTTTTACCGGCTGTCTATTTCCTTCTCCTTCATGGAACCCATGCCGGGTTTGACCGCAGAGCAAAACATGGCGTCCAGGATTGGTGCGGACGGGGGCTGCGAGTTGGAGGCTCATCACGCGGCGCCCGGCGCAGTCCTCGTAGGTGGGTGGTTACCTGTTGAGCATCTCCTGATGTTCGCCGGCTTTCATCGGCTTCATCCCGTTGTTGCCGCCGTTGGTTGTCGAGCAACCGGTCGCGAACGCCAAGGCGACCGCGAGCCCAAAACAGAGGCTGATATTTGTGAGGACGTTGGGTTTCATTTTCATAACTTGTCTTTCCTGAGTTGTTTTTTTTTCTGTTCCTGCGAACGAAAGGTTCACAAAAATTTGTCTCGGGCGACGGCCGCCTGATTCGTGCGCTCGGAGGTCGCCCGCACCATCAAGACCGGCTTTTCACGGTTTTTTTGTCTGCCTGGCAGGGGTGATGTTTTTTGGTTTTCACGGCCACGTTGTTTTCGGGCTTTCAATGGACCGGGGTTTATCGGGGATGGTCTGCGGGTGAAAAGTCTCCGTGTGTTCCAACGACACGGAGCCAACGAAAGTGCTGAGTCGGCGGCGCACGAGCCTGCCCGCATCGGATTCGACTCAGGTGGGAGAAGGGGGGGCGATACTGCGGTGCGCCGGACCAAGACACACTTTGGGCGTGAAGACCAAATCGCATGGTTTGGCTTGGTGGTTCGGATGATTCTCCGAGAGGGCCAGCGATGTGACGTGCGTCTCACAGGGAACACAAAGGAAGGCGATGGGACGTGAGACCGCCTTGCTGAAGACGACGGGCTTCGCATGTTGGGCGACCGCGTTCAGCGTTGCGCAGCACGAGCCATTCTCGCCGCCATGCCCAGGCGAGCCGTGGGAATCGCCTTCCGCCTCGGCCGAATGATGAGTCCCATCGTCTTCCGAATGGAGGGCGTGGGTGTCGTGGGAATGCTCGCCGTGATGGCGCGCGGGTGCCGCGTTTCCGTGCGAGGCACACCCGATCAACGCTTCGAGATTGCAGGCGGAAATGCCCGCCAGCCAAAGCACCACACACCCCGCCGCAATGATGCGGCGGATGAACGGAAACTTTGTCTGGCGGCGAGTCATGCGGTTATTGCCTTGAAGGCAACGTCTTGGTTAGCCCCGTCATCGTTTCATGGCCCCACGTGAGTTGGTGACGATTCACCCTCTCTTGCGGTGCGCGTTGCACGGTGTGCGAAGATGGCGGTGCCAATCTCACTTCTTCTCCTTCTCCATGCCCTTGGTCTCCTTGTTGCCCGGCTTTGTGGCGCAGCAGAAGGCGGAGTCGTCGCCGCACGATCCGCAGCTGTGCTTGTAGACGGCTTCCTTCCCCTTGCCGACGCCGGTTATGGTCATGGTGGAGTTGCATCCGGCGCAGGCATGGCTGCCGACGAGTTCCCTGGGCTGGCTGCCGGCCTGGAGGATCTCGGCGCCCTTGACCCCCTGCTTGATCCGCGCGACGTAGACCGTCTTGCACTTGGCGCATACCATCGCGAGCGTGTCGTCGGGCTTGAGGGCGTCGGCCTGGCCCCTGGTCTCCAGCCTGTTCAGGCTGGTGAGGTGTTCGCCGCCCTTCATCTTGGAGTGGTCTTCGGCGGCGCCGGCACCGGCGGGGAGCCAAGCCGCCAAGGCGAGGGCGAGGGCGAGGGCGGTCCGGAGGAAGGTGCTGGTTCTGGTGGTCTTCATTTGTGTGTCCTGGGTTGGGTTGTGGTTGGTTCCGCGTCGGGGGCGTCTGACTGGCCGCCCCGAAAGTTGTTGCCGGTGGATCGGGCTTGGGATTTCCCCCACAGCTACATGATGGGACAGGGCCTCCTTCAAACCATGGGGTGTTTCCCTACTGAGAACCGTGCGTTCCTAGGCTGCGTCTTCAACCCACCCGCAGGGCAACGTAAGAAAATGGTCCCGCGCGTGAGCCCAACTGGACGGGCAAGAAAAGTGAACTCCGGAGAAGCGACAGAAGAGAATCTTTCGCTCGTTGGATGCACATAGCCAGTCTGACAGGTTTGAAGACGCGCCCGTCGAAACGGTTCAGGGCCTTTCTTGAAAAGGCTCAGGCGCTGGCCAGCCAGCGGGAGAGTCGTTCGTGAAGCTGCTTGCGGGCCCGGTAGAGCCGGGATTCCACCGTCTTGACAGTGGTTGAAAGCAGACCGGCCGCCTCGGCGAGCGAGCGGTCTTCCAGTTCACAGAGGATGACGGCCGCGCGCAGGTCATCGGGAAGAACTGCGACGGCCCGGCGGACTTCGGAATGACGTTCGTCGCGTAGCAACCGCTCGTCCGGTGTTTCGTCGTTGGCCGGAAACTGGTCGGCGATGGTCGGGGCATCGTCCTGTCCGGACGAGTCCAGAGGCACCTCGGGCCGGCGCGCCCGTGCGCGGAGGTGGTTGCGAGCCAGATTGCCGGCAATGGTAAAGAGCCATGGGGAAAAAAGCGTCCCCGTCTTGAAGGAGCTCCGGTTCTGATAAACACGGACGAAGGTCTCCTGCGCCAGATCCTTGGCGGCATCTTCATTTCCGACAAACCGGCTGAGGAACCCGAAGAGCGGGCCAGCGTATCGGTCCATCAGGTCGTCGAGCGCGGCGTCATGACCCGCCTGGAGCATTGCCATGTCAGCTTGGTCGAGCGGGTCGGCTTCACGGGTGCTCATGGTGGGCGGGCATCGGCACCATCTGTTTCTCCCGACCGTTCAGACCGAGGGTCACGTTCTGCATCTCGGCCAGATAGCGCGCGCCCTGCTCGGCGGGCATGGAGCGGGCCACCTCCTGGAAATGGCGCAACATGGTCGCCTGACATTCGGCTCGTAATGTGGCGACGTCGGAGAGTCTGCGTTCGATGTCGGGGGTGACATTAGTCGATCCCTTGAGCGCCTGCTCAAGCTCCCGTCGTTTCACCGCGAGACGGACGCACATCTCCTCGCAGACCGGCTTGTAACCCTCGTGGAGCACCGCGATGCGCTTCATCTCGGCATCACCCAGGTGGAATTCCTTTTGCAGCCATGCGAGTTCGTTCGTCTGGGCCGCCCCGCGCCAGACGCAGAGGCTCGATCCCCCGAAGAAGCAGAGCGCGAACGCTCCCGACGCCAGGGCCAAGGCTGCGATCAAAAACAGGACGGGACGCTTCATGGCATGGAGACATGGTGGAACGGACTGACCGTGGCAATGTAGCGCGCCTGCGCCCGTTCCCGCGAACGGCTCTCGCCCGCCTGCACGCCGAGGAAACCTCCCGCGAGCATCAGGGAGGCGAGTCCAACGGTGGCGAAGGCGGGGCGGAAAACGAGGGCAAGCAGGGATTCAAGGAAGGAACGGTTTTCCGGCATCCTGCGTTCGGTCGCCTGAATCCGCTGCCAGACCTCTTCCTTGAACCGGCGAGGCAGCTCCGCCGGCGGATGCGATTCTCGCAGGATCCGTCGAAGGGAGCTGCCATCGGGGTTGGGCTGGGAATTTTTCATTGGAGAAAGTAGGGCAGTAGATTGTCCAACGCCCACTCGGGACTTCCATGTCATGCACAGCACGGCATCAGGCCGGAATGAGCCTTTTTAACCGTGCAGCAGGGCTTACTGCATTCACCCGGCTTCATGGTCTTGCAAACGGCCATCGCTGCACAGTCCGACTTTGAAGGCAGCGCCGTCAAACCCGCGAGGTGCGGATTATTTTGCAGCGCTCGCGGACTGGCGCTGAAAAGTCGACGGTCTAGCCGGTCTTCGGTCATCCCCGGCGCAACCGGGATGCGGTTCGCCAGCGTCTTCGGCGATGCCGTTGGAATGCTGCGGTCAAGCCGCTCTTCGGTGACGCCCGACATTGTTGGAATGAGGTTTGACTTGGCGCGGGGAGAAAGCAGCGGCTCGCTGGCCGAAGCGGCGGCGGCGGTGATCAGGAGAGCGGCAACGGTGAGGATTGATTGCAGGGTTTTCATGTTGGATCAGTTTTTGTTTGATCGGCGGTTTATTCCACCTTTCATCATCGCTTACCCCGCCGCGCCCGAGATCCCGCAACTTTCCTGGAAGTTTTTTTCTCCGGACTAGAACACGACGACGAATTGTCCGTCCGGACGGGCGAACACCGCCGGGAAACTCCACACCGGCAGTCCCGCCATGGTGGTGGTTTCACCGGTGGGCCGGCCTCTTCCATCGAGCGTGCGCCAGGAGACGCGTCCGCCTTTTTGCCAGCCCGTGCCGTCGGCCCAGGCGATGACCACGTCGCCCTTCGCATTGGAGGCGAGCGACGGGTGTTTGCTGCCCCGGAGCGGCGCGAGGGCGGTGACGGGTGAGAATCCATCCAGGTTCGTCGGTGCGAACGAACCGAATACCTGGCCCTTCGATTCCCAGGCCGCAAAAATCCCTTGGGCGGTCGCCGCGAAGGCTGCCGTGCTCATCGGGCATTGTCCGACAGGCCAGGCGTCGGACAGCAACGGCGCGAACGATTCCCCGTGATCCCGGGAAACCAGGAGGGTCATGTCGCGCTGGGCGACAGCGGGCGCGGACCGGTAGAGGACCATGACATTGCCCGCCAAGTCGGTGGATGCCCGGAGCCCGCAACAGCCGCAGACGCCGTTCGACGGGCTGACCGGCCGCTCCGCCGCGAAGGTGGCCCCGTCATCGGTCGATCGTGCGAGGAGGACCCGCCGCGCGCTTTCGCCGTCGTTTTTTCCACCGGTGGAGGCGTGCCAGAGAGCGAAGACATTCCCGGCATTGTCCGCCGCCACACTGCCGCCGCCGTCCAGCTGCGAGGTCCTGCCGGAGAGGTTCCGTTGCGGTTCAAAGGCGTCGCCCCGGTTGTTCAGCCGCGAGTAGAGAAAGGGAGTTCCTTCGGCGGGCTTTGGCTCGGCCGCAGAAGAACCGTTCCAGACAACATGGACCCGGCCCTTGCGGCCCAAAGCCAGGCTTGCGCCGCGAATGGTGCCGATGGCGATGGCGCTGCCGGGCTGGCTGTTCACCCTCAAAACAACCGCGCCGTTCGTCCGGCCGCCGGGACGTTTTTCATAGAACACATCGCACGCCTTCGGATCGCCCCGCAGCCAGACGAGGTGGACGTCGCCGGCGGCATCGGTGATGGCCTGGGGCTGCATCACGCCGACGGGCAGGCGCTCGACCGTGATCTCGACCGCCTGCGCCGAGAGGGCGAAGAGTGCTGCCAGGGTAATCAGAAGGAGTGGGTTCATGGGCAAATGCGGTGGACGATGGTTTAGCCTGGACTGAATTGGTGTGGAACCATCCATAGACTGTTTCGCAACAGCGGGCCAAACCCAATTCCAGGCGGAGCGTCGCTACTCGGCGGGGTTCAATGTCCTTGCTTGGGATGCTGTCCTGAAACCCGGGACACCCGGACCACAAAAAAAACCGCCCGGAGGAGAGTATTCCTCCGGGCGGTTTGCGGTGGGAAAGGATGGGTTGGTTCAGACCTTGTTCGGAACGACGAATGGCTTGCGGTATTCGCGGGTGAGCAGGGCGTTGGCCTTGGAATTGCCGGGGAAAGTCTCCTTCTTGGGATCCATCGTCAGCACGGGTCCGAGGGTGATCATGTCCTTGGCGACATCCACTTCATTGGCCTGGAGGTGCGAGAGCATGCGGTCGAACGATTCCTCTGCGCCGACGTGCTTCTTGAGCGCTTTGCGGATTCCATCGGGCCCGGTCTTCTCGCCGAGGCGGTAGGAAATGTTGCCGGTGTGGCAGAGGGCGCTGGAGAGATGGCCTTCGAGGATGTCGGCCTTGAGGTCGGAGACTTTCCGGCTGCGGACGGCCTTGAGGAAGTTGGCCATGTGGTTCGAGGTGCCGGACCATTTCTGGATTTCCTTGCCGGCCTTGTCCACGGCGGTGGCGCCGGTGTAATTCGGAACCAGGACGTCGCCACCTTCGCATTCGATGATTACCGCGACGCTGCCGCCGCGATATTTGTCCATTTCCTTCGCGCCCTTCTTTTCAGGCAATCCACGGACCTCGAAGATGAGCGGCGCACCGGGGAAGTCGTGGTAGACGACCTGGGTGTTCGGAGTCTCGCCGTCGTCATCGTAGCCCAGGCGTCCACCGAAGCTGAGGACGCGGGGGGAGAGTCCTTTGTGGCCGAGGAACCAGCGGGCGATGTCCATCTGGTGGATGCCCTGGTTGCCGAGATCGCCGGCGCCGTAGTTCCAGAACCAATGCCAGTCGTAGTGGACGGGTCCGTTGGACTTGTTGTTGCGGCGGGGTTGCGTCAGCGGCGCGGGTCCGCACCAGAGATCGTAGTCGATGCCTTCAGGCACCGGTTGATCGCCGCTGGTCTTGCCGATGCTGGCGCGCGGCTTGTAGCAGAGTCCGCGGGCGATCTTGATCTTGCCGAGGTTGCCGGCGCGGACCCATTCGATGGCCTCGAGAATGCCGCTGCTGGAGCGGCTCTGGGTGCCGGTCTGGACGATGCGCTCATACTTGCGGGCGGCTTCGACCATCTTGCGTCCTTCGAAGACGTTGTTGGAAACCGGCTTCTCCGTGTAGACGTCGAGACCGGCCTGGCAGGCCCAGACGGTGGCGAGCGCGTGCCAGTGGTTAGGCGTGGCGATGATGACGGCGTCGACTTCCTTGCTGGCGTAGAGGTCGCGGAGGTCCTTGAAGCCCTTCACCGGTTCGTCGCGTTTGTGGGCGGCTTCGACTCCCTTGGCGAGCACGGTGGAATCCACGTCGCAGAGCGCGGTGATGCGGGCGTTCTCGCCGTCCTTGATGGCCTTGAGGGCGTCGCCGATCAGGGCGTTCCCCCGGCCGTGGAAGCCGATGACGCCGATGCGGATGGTGTCGTTCGCGCCGACGACACGGCCCCAGGACTTGGCGGACAGGCCGAGCCCGGCGGCGGCGAAGGCGGAGGTCTGGAGGAATTTACGGCGGGACAGGTTGGTGGGTTTGGTGCTCATGGGTGGGGAGGAGATTGATCTTGGTCTTAGCGGGCTTTGGCGGGGCCGACGTAGCGCTGGTAGAGTTCTTCGACGCCGGCGGCTTTTTCGTCGCCGGCGGTCAGGACGATGCGGTAGCGGAAAGTAACGCTCTGGCCGGCGGTGATCTTCAGGTCGCCCGCGCCTTTTTCCTTCTTCTCGAAGTCATGCACGCCGAAAGGATTCGCCGCGAACAGGCCGTAGTCGCGCACATGCCACCAGGTCGGGAAGCGGGGATTGGACGGATGGTCGAACATGGCGGCGCCGACGGTCTTCTCGCCGACGGGACCGTAGTAGTAGACCCACTCGGACTTCTTGCCCCAAGTCTGGTCGTCCACGACGCCGGCCCTGTTGATGATGTGGCCCTTGCCGGGCGGCTGCCCCTTGGGCTGCTTGAGGCGCATGGATTCGTTGAGGCGAAGCGCCATGGAACCTTCCTTCGTGTCCCCGAACGTGACGTCGCCATGGTCGGCGCGGATCGTGATCTCGAAGTCGATGAACTTCGCCTTGCCGTCCCCGCTGAAGCGCATCGTGCGAACATCGGAACACACGGTCTTGCCGTCGGCGGTCACCCAGTCGTTCTCGCTGGAGATGACGCCCATGCTGCCGGACGCGGTCTTGAGGAAACGCTTGTGGACAATCTTGCCGAAGGCCTTGTCCTCGCTCCAGAAGTCGACCCCGTTCACGTCGCCGTGCGCGAACCAGAGTGAGCGGTGGTGTTTGTGGTCGGTCTCTTCGCCTTCGACCTTCTTCATCGGGAAGTTCCGGGTCATGGGCGTGTTGTCGACTCCGAGTAACGGGTAGAAATAGGGCCGGGGCGTGTCCTGATAGAAGTATTCCGTGAAGAGTTCGCCGCCGATTTCGACGCGGACCTTGCCGTCGATCTCGGTGACTTTGACGGGCAACGCGCCGATGGGCGGAGGGGGCATCAGCGCGCCCCGGACGTCGTTCTGCAGAACTGGGCTCAACGGCGACGTGGGGGAAGTCGTGGTCTCTGCGGCGGGAAGAAGCGGGGTGAAAGGAAGACCGGCTGCAAGCGCAGCCACCGCGAGGAAAGTCCGGGAGTGCATGGTCTGGAGTCTCAATTCGCGGGCGCGGAGGTCAAGGTGTTTGGCGGTAGGCCGGATGTCCCCGCCCGGGTTATGAGGCGAGGTGCTTGAGCAGCCTGTCGTGAATGCCGCCGAAGCCGCCATTGCTGAAGACGCACACGACGTCCGTCTCCTTGGCGCCTTCGGCGACGTGTTCGATGATGGCCTCGACGGTAGGCAGGTAGCTGGCGGGCCGGCCACGCAGGCGTAGTTCCTCCATGAGTTGGTGCGGGTTCAACCGTTGGTCAACGGGCAACTGCTCCAGTCGCGCCACTTCGGCGACAACGACGGCGTCGGCCCGTTCCAACGCGTCGACCAGCTCCGTCTGGAAAATGTTCCGTCGCGTTGTGTTCGAGCGCGGCTCGAAGACGGCCCAGAGCTTCTGGCCTGGGAACATCACGCGGAGCGCGCGCAGGGTTTCGCGGATGGCGGTGGGATGATGGCCGAAGTCGTCGATCACCTTCACTCCCCGGGCTTCACCGCGGACTTCCAGCCGGCGTTTCACCGGCATGAAGGTGGAGAAGGCGGACTGGATCTGGGCATCGCTGAAGCCGCAGTGGCGCGCGCAGGCGGCGACGGCGAGGGCGTTGCGGACATTGAACTCGCCTATGACGGGGATGGTGAACTCCGTCTGGCCGAGCTTGAACGACGAACCTTCGGGCCGGAGCTCGATGCCTTCGGCGCGGAAGTCGTTTCCGGCGCCGAGGCCGAACCGTTTCACCGGGAAATGTTTCACGTCGAGCAAGGGCGTGACGGCCGGATCGTCGCCATTGGCCAGGAGCAGTCCGTTGCGCGGGATGACGTTGATGAAGCGCCGGAAGCTCAGCTGGATGGCCGCTAGGTTCTCGAAGATGTCGGCATGGTCCATCTCCACGTTGTTGATGATGGCGACCTCGGGCAGGTAGTGGATGAACTTGCTCCGCTTGTCGAAGAAGGCCGTGTCGTATTCGTCGCCTTCGATGATGAACCACGGGCTGTCCGTGAAGCGCGCGCCCTGGCCGAGGTTCGGGGGAAGACCGCCGATGAGGTAGCTGGGATTGGCGCCGTTGTGCTCGAAGACCCAGGTGAGGAGGGAGGTCGTGGTGGTCTTGCCGTGTGTGCCGGTGACGACGAGGGAACGTTTGCCGCGGATGAAATACTCCTTCAGCAGCTCGGGCAGGGAGGTGTAGCGGAGCTTTCGCTCCAGCGTGGCTTCGGCCTCGGGATTGCCGCGCGAGATGGCGTTGCCGATGACGACGAGGTCGGGTTGGTGCGAGAGGTTCTGCTCCGCGTAGCCGGACATGACCTGGATCTTCCGCTCGGCGAG
>Ga0163144_10017332_pt1 | contig 14674 bp, 14 predicted proteins | sample OliLak19BULKMAT1_FD_123175 | JGI IMG/M metagenome (GOLD analysis project Ga0163144, IMG submission 123175) | Freshwater microbial mat bacterial communities from Lake Vanda, McMurdo Dry Valleys, Antarctica - Oligotrophic Lake LV.19.BULKMAT1 | ecosystem: Environmental > Aquatic > Freshwater >... | reverse complement strand
GTTTGGTGAAACTCCGTCAGAGTCGACGACGGGCGAACGAGAATCCGGCGCCAGACATGGGGGCTGGTGCGGAGCAGACAAACACGGAGACGATAGATGGTAAGTGGTTGATTTTCTTGCGGCATACTGGCCCAAGACTATCAACGGCCCTGCCGCCTTTCCATCAAATTCTGCAGCGCCCCCCGTTCTTTCAGAGTTTCGATGATCCCGGCCTCCCTCCCCGGCGTTTGATAGACGAAAACGTCCTTCATCGTCTAGCAAAACGGCACCTGCCAGCGCTGGGGCTAGGTTAATAGGTATAGTTGGCGTAGAACTGCACTTCAGTTGGTGGTCAGTGTAGCTCGGCCTTCCATCCAAAAGTCTCGTGCACCTTGCACCTTCAGCCGCTCAGCCGCTACATGTAGCGCTTGTGTAACCCGCGGTTCTGATGGGTGCCAACAGTACTTGTTCTTAAATGCCAAGCTTATCGTGGCAGGCTTGCCTTTGGCCCAGCTTGCCGGTCCGGTCAGTCGCCAGGTGACGACCATGCCGCCGAGCGCATACCGCCAGTCCTGATCTCGGTATGTCTGCTGAGATATGAACACTTCACCAGATTCCCGTCCGGTCGCCAGTGCCCTTCTTATCTCGGCAGTCACGTACTCGTTTACTCCGCAATCCTCACGGAGAATCGCTTGCAGGTCGAACATTCGAGTACCGCCTTTCCCGCTCAGATAATGTTCCAGGTTGGTTGCAGCGCGTCCGCGAGTGTTCATCGTGCACCACCTCGCGATTGCCAGTGCCTGCCGATCCGTCGCCACAGCACATACGGCATCGATGAGGAACCGCAGTTGCTGGGGCCCGGTCAACTGTTCCGGTAATGTCATGCTGTTTCCACTCCTTTAGAGAACGTACGGCGACAGACCACCACTGAACACTTGCTTAGCCGCTCGCATTGAAGACCGAACCGCCCCCGCGCCTTTCCACACAATCGCTGGCACTGCGGTAGACGCGCTCATACAACGCGGAGCCCGAGCCTTTTTAACAAGTTCTGGCGTTCAGAATCATTTTCTATGAGTTCGGCGATGAGATCCTCCAGGCGAACTTTTGCGTGCCGGACCGATTCCCGGATACGACTCGTATATAGATTCTGTGGCTCATGAAGTTCCAACCAACCCACGCAGTTCAGAATGATCTGAAACGCTTCCTCGCGCGTCCGAGGCAACTGTGCACCGGCCGCCACGCAGACGGACGTACTTCGTTCGCCCAACTCGCCGGTCTGAATAGTCGGGCCAGTGCTCGAGCCGCCAGCGCCCGGCTGGTTTCGGTGGTGGATCGAATTGCTGATGAAAGCCAAGGCTCCTTCTATTGCCCGTCGGAGCCCGTCGAAGTTCGGTATTTGATCTGGATCGACCAGTTCACCATAGCGGTCGAGCATGACATCATCGAGCGACGGAATGCTCTCGTCACCATCGCAGACCGCCAGCGAATCGGCCAGTGCTTCCGCAGTCAGACGGACTTGCTCAGGCCCAGTGGCACTAAGCGCCTCAACCAACTCCGAACGATCCTGATCGTACTTCCAGGACAGCGCGGGGCTTCCGCTACGGGCAGCTGCTATCGGCATAACATAAACGGCTTGAGTAATTCGGCCGATCAGCTTGGAAACATAAGCCGCCCTTTTTTCTGCGTCCACGGGACGCAAGCCCATATCGAGGTCTTTTTGGCTTGCCTTTTCAAGTTCTGGAAATACTTCGTCCCACAAATCATCGTGGAATTGGCGCAGGAGGCGCAGGGCGTCTCGTAGGCCGGCCGCACTGTGCAAGGCGATCGCGGCCTCGGAAAGCCATAGCAGGAGTTCAAGATCTTTTGGCCCATTACTTAGAGCAGCGGTTGCCCCCTGAATTATCTTTGAGTACTCGGGACCGCGTCGCGATGTTACTGCGGTGGTTTGAAGTTTCGATATGTCGATTGGATCCTCCCGCTCCCCCAGAGCGAGCTGCTTGATCTTTTCCTTTGCTTTTTCGATCGACTTCGACATCTTGCTGAAGTCGCCGATCTCTGCCCGCCTTAAAAGCGAAGGCATGTCCAAGATTGAATGGGATTGTAACTCCGTCATATGCATTTGGTCGTAGTCTCCTTACAGGTTGAGAATCAGGGTTGTGGGAAAGGCGGATCAAGCCATGGTTTTGCGAGTGTCGTGAACGCCTCGAGCCCGCCGCGCGTGCGATCGATCGATAGGTGCAGTTCCGAAAGATGTCTTGTTGAGAAACCATTGGGAAGGGGGATTCAATGTGAATGTGGTCTTTGTGCAGATGCACGCCACTGTAGGGCCGAGGCCGCCACGACTGAGATTCCAATTCCGCCGGTTCCAGATGACGTTATCGAGTTCAGATTGCTTGGCATCCTGGATTACGATTTGGGCCAATTCATCGCCTAAGAGCTTCTGATTCGTCTTCCTGGCGAAAAGATAGACATCGATGACGCGGCCTTCGGCATGAGTACATCTCCTAAATGTGACCGCTATGTTCCTGGTGTTGTAGATCTCGCATCGTGGGATAACTGGAGAATTCCCCCGAAGGATTTCACTGATTGCCCGTAGTCCGGGTTGTGGTTCATCATCCCAATCGATTGCTTTGCGATTCTGTATTGATGGCATGATGGCGGTTCCTTCTAACGTGAGGGGGAATTGATTCAACCTTACTTATGGCTCACGACTGGTGAAGCTCTAAAAGACGTGCTAGTGTCCTTGCGTCGGGATCGCCAGTTGGCTCGATGTTGGCGACCAATTGAAAGCGCCGCAACGCGGTGCGCGTGCTCTCATGAACGGTGCCATCGATGGGACCGGGCGGAAAGCCAAGATTGGCGAGGCGTGCCTGCCAGCCGCGCGTAGTATCTATAGGATCGAGCCGTCCGAGAAGGATCTTGTATCGCCTGCGCGATGGCGCGACCCCAATCCAGATGTCGGCCGTTTGAGCAACCGGGCTGATCGGAACATCGATTCTGCCGACCCGATCGGTTTGTCCGTACTTCTCGGGTCCCACATCGAATTTCAGATGGTAGGGTTGAAACGAGAGAGCCGAGCCTTCTTCACGAAACTCCAGGCGGAGGTGCACACAACGATCGACAATGTAGCGGTGTTTCTTCTCGGTCTCGGCGGCACATTCTCCTGGGAAAATCTGCGGAACAAGAATCTGTTCACCGGGTGCCAAAACCATCGGATCGCGCGCGCCCCGCAATTCGGGGTTGACGGCTAGCACCTGCTGCGGCAACAACCCAGACCTGTAGGCGATCGAAGCGATATCTTCGCCCGGCTCAATGTTCACCTTAAGTGGCATAAACCCACCTTTCTAAGAAGAAGCCTGCACAACTTGCCAAGTATCCCGGTCATACTCCGGGAACCGGACTTTGCACGTGCCCGTCGGTATATTTACGATTCTGGCGCCGCCTTTTTCATCGAGTACTCCTCTAACGAGAGTGCCGTCTGGCAGTTCCACCTCGTAAGATTCACCGGCCAACGGACCGATGTTCTTGTCCTTCAGCTCGATTTCGATCCATGACGACGAGAAGTTTCCGTCCAGTCCCTCGTCGATCCCCCGGTCAGGCGCGTGAACCGAGCACGCCCAGAAGTCGGTCACGGCTCGACTGGCGGCGATCGTTTGCGCATAACCGTTCGGATCCGGGAGCGAAGCCTGTAGCGGCGACATGGGAAGCGGAATCCGTCCGATCTGAGCCTGCCTACCCGCGCGCGGCGAACCACCTTGCGCAACTTCTGGCGCGGAGAAATAAATACCCGCTTCCGTGATGGTGAAAGTGCTTCCACCCACCGACACGGAAAAAAAGTCATCTGCTTGGATCACAAGACCGCGGGCGCCGAGAACAAAATCCCCGTCCACACGTTCAATGTGGTCCCCTCCGACCACCATGACCTTGTCACCGCCGATCCGAGAATGGCAGGAGCGCTGAATCTGTTCCCCGCGGATTCCTTCCACAGTGACAAACTGCGCGCCCAGCTTCTCATACCGTGTGCCGTCAACGATGGAATGACTGTCACCGAACGTCTGGTCGGCTCGCCGTGCGTATGTGCCGTGTACTGTGCCTTCGGTTGTTTCAACGACATCCCCTTTCGTAAACGTCTTCACATCCCCAGCGTCGTAACGATAGTTCTCGACCCCGCTGGCGGACGCATCCAAACGTTGCACGTGGGCTGGCTGACCCGTATTCGGATAGTGTGGAATAGTTCTCATAACTACGGCTTTCTCTGCGGGTAGCGTCGAAGGGGGAAGAGTCGTAGAGTTGCGAACGCATCCGACGACGCACGGCTTGTCGATGTCGCCATCGATACAGGCTATGAGCACTTCCTCACCTACGCGCGGGATGTGTTGCGTCCCGTATTTGGCACCGGCTGAGACCGTCGACACTGGGATCCAACATGACGTCAAGCCGCCGCTGGCCGCAGTCGCATCCCAATGAAACTGAACCTTCACCCGGCCGTACTCATCGGTAAAGATCTCCTCACCCGCCGGCCCCGTCACGACCCCCGTCTGAAGACCGGCAACTGCCGGTTTGCTGATCATGCGGGGCGGGGCAAACCGAACACTGGCAGGAATGCATTGGAAAATGGATTCCGAAAAATCCCCCTCGTTGCCACACCGGTAGTTATCACCCAAATGGTAGGTGAGTTCCTCTGAGGTCACAAAGTACTCGCCGTCGGCGAATGGGTGATCCCGGAGCATTATCTTGAAACCCGGGATCTGGCGTAGTGAGTCCCCGGACGCGAGCACCGTAACAGCCGTCGCCATGGCCGGGCGTAACTCCAGAACAGCAGAGCGCTGAACATTTTCGGACCAGAGGTTCAATCGATCAGGCCTCTTCGCGCCCATCTGGTCAATAGAGTCCACTTCAGGCTGCCCGACCCCAATATAGAGTTGGCTCTCCAGACGGCGGTCCTTTCCCCCGACAGCGTGCCCTATCGAACCAGATCGCAATTCACTATCAGCCGATTCGGACCATACCGACCGCGTGTGGGCGAGTTGCGGGTGATACGAGGTGACGTTGACGCCGGTACATGTGATTTGCTGGCTGATCTGCCAGGTTCGGATATGGTCGCAACCCTCCGCAGCATCCACCTCACGAAACCGAACTGCGGAAGAACCGAGACCGACGCTATCCACGCCACGGTAAGACCGATTGTTACTGATGACCAGGATCTCGTGTTCGCGGCCGTGTTCGAAATAACAATAGAGCCCACCCTCCTCCATCAAGCGTGAAACAAAGCGCCAGTCTGACTCGTTGCGCTGCGAAACACATTCTCGCTTTGGAAACGTGAAGTCCGACGCATCAAGCAGGAGGCGATGCGGCAAATCTGCCAAGACGGTCGTAATGATCTCCGGAACGCTCATTTGTTGGAAGATACGAGAGCGTTGGGCTATCGATAGTTTCCACACGGCGGGAACCATCTCAAGCTGAAAGCAGGCAAACTGCGGGTCTGTCGTCGAACAGGCAGTGACGTGTGAGATGATGCCGCGGATACGCCGAACGCATCCATTCGGCAAGTCGATCTCAACGACGGCTGTTTTTTCCATAAGCTCGCTGAAAGCGGTGAGGGCAGGCTCTTCCAACGCTGTGCCCGGACATACAACGGGCGGTAATGGCTGATCGGAACTCCTAACGGTTGATCCATCGGGCTCATCGGTGTCCACAGGCTTCAGCCGCTCGACCGCGACATCGAGCACATACCGGTACAAGTTGGACACGGTACTCCTACCGCTAATTCCCCAAAGTAAATACTCTTTCGCGGCATCGGAGACGCGCAATCGGATTGGGCGGCTGGCTTGGACAAATTTCGGTCCTGATTGGGGCATTATTGTCCACCTTTCGTTTGGGGCTCGAGTGTTGCACATCCCCCATGCGGTACGTAGTCAGTAGAAGAGTGTGAGAGCGGCAGGGTTCTTTGTCCAACGAAGACGACAAAGGCTGCTGTAAGTACAATGGCGGCAATGCTTGCCCAGACAACCGGAGGATGTTCCTTTGATCGTGGTTCTGGGCACACGGTTGGCGAAAAAGTCAACATGGTGGACCTCTTTTCCACAGGCATCAATTTCCAACTGTTGATGTCTTGCAATAGAAGTACGGGTCGGCGCGGGTTTTTTTTGTGGGATCGGGAAGGAATGTTTCCGTTCGACCGCTGGATGATCGGATAGTGGTGGCCGTCCACACTTTCTCGCGTAGCGTGAACGGCTAAGGCGTCGATAGGAATCACAATGAAGCGGGATCGAAGGGCGGTACATAGAGCTTGGCGTACACCAGTCCACACTGAGAGCCCCGATCTTGCCTCCGGGCATATCTTCCCAGACTTATGGTCGTCCGACACTTCCGCCGTGACCGTAGAAATCGCCAACGTGGTTATCGGTCCCCGGATCTGTTGTATTGCGCATCGAGCTGTGTGCCTAGCTCGCGACCGTGTCTGATCAGCGCATCGACTTGCGTCAAACTAACCGGCACCAGAGTATGGAAGGTTTGTAACTTACACTCCTTCAGAGTTCCCTGCCGGACTGATTTCTTTATCATCGAGGCATCAACGGCCCTGAATATCGGTTTCCACCAGAACGACTTCATCTGGCCCAGCGCCGGTTTGGGTAGGCGTCGAGCCTGATCGGGTATTGACAACACAATCCCCCGAGGAAGGCTTTCCCGATCATCGACTGCTTGCAATATTTTCGGATTCGCCGCCCGCAGCTGGGCAGAGGTAAAACGCCCGGGGTTGATCGTCGTCTTGCGAAAGCGTTCGGTTAACTCGTAGAGCGAATGGCCGCCGTCACAGACGTATGCCTCAGCAACACCGAATGAAGCGTGGCTGTACTCGACTTCCCATCGCACCGGGTGGCGAAGAAAAAAGAACAAGAGTTCCTGCCAGTCGACCCAGTCCCTGGTGTCGATCGTAGTGCGTTCTGGAGTCGGCCCGCCCCCTGGAAGGGCCCGGCAGGCGAGTACCTCCCGCGGACGTGATTTCCGTACCAAAGTCTCCACGACGTAAAGATGTACGGCTTCGGCGCAAGCCTTAGATTGTAGGTGCATCGGTTCATCGCCATGATCCTTCGCTAACAGCGAATGGCAGCCAATCCGGCTTGCTCCGAGTAGCTGGTTTTCGAGAAAGTCTTTGGCAAACGCCGAAATCATCTCTAGTGCCTCATCGGCTAGAGCATCAAAAAGCAACTCTTTTAGGATTTTTCGGAGAACTGCGGCTGGAGATTTAAGGAAGGCAACTAAGAAACGCGCAGCCTTGTAGAATGTGACGGTCGCCTTCCCGCAGGTATAGACTCGGTTAAAGAACTCGACCACGGTGAGGAAATGGTCTTTGATGAGCGACGGCAAATGGCTGTCGGAAAGCAGGGACCTCGAGACCTCAGGGTCTAAGGGTAGCCCTTCGGTCAGATCAATCTTACCCCTTAGGCTGGTCAACCTACTCGCGAGTTCGTTGTCACTATCTTCGAATGCTTCCAGCGGGTCACTGCAAAGGGCAAGAAAGTCACGGAGTATTTTCTCGGGCTTCTCAAGCAGCCGACCCGGCTCGGCGAGATACAGCGCAACTTCCCGAATCTCCGCTCCCAGTTTGTCCTCATCGTTTGCGCGCGCCACCGCGGGCACATGCTTGGCAACTGTGGCCAACTTATTGCATCCGATGGCCTTCAGCAGCCATTCGGCTGGTTCTGTGTCGGCGCTGCCGCAAATGTCCTCCAACAGATGGAGCAGGCTAACGAGCGTATCGCGGCCATCAAAAGTGCCGGTGACCAGAAAGGGCGATATCCACGCCGGATCCTCGCTGCCCGAATGGGCGTCAGAATGCCGCATCAACCGCCGGACGATCTTTGCTTGGTCTTCCTGTGTGAATGGTGATTCAGGCGTCGCCGTACTGTCGCCGCCGTTTCCCCCTGCTTTCCAATTCAGATACTCGGGCCCACCCGCTAGTGCAGCGTGTTCTACGAACGTGGAGTGTGCAAAAAAATCTTCGATCAGGTGCATGGCCGCCCCCAATTGAGCGAGCGCCTTATTGAACTCGATGGAGTCGAAGTCCGGTCGAATTCCGAGGCGGAACGCCGGATGCGCGACCATCCGGTCGAAACCTGCGAGCTTGCCCGCGGCGACAGTGATATCGTCCCGCATATAACGGTGAATGCGAAGCTCGGAGTCAATCTCGGATATGTACCCCGGGGGATACGAATGAGGCGAGGTGGAACTGGCCGGACGATCCAAGTGAAGGTGGGGATAGTATTGCTTGAATATGTCGTCGAAAGTGTCCATGTATACGTTGAAATCCATTGTTCGTCGACTAGCAGTATTCTTGGCTTCCATGTTCGTCACTACGTGAACGAACTTGAAATATCCAAGCACTCGACAAAGAGCTTTGAGCTCTCTTGGAGCCGCGGTCTCCAACTGCTGCAGCACGAACAGGAGGACGTTCTCCAAGCGGCAGACTCCCAATTGCGCTACTTCCCAGCAATCAAGCGGTGCAGGAACATCCTCAATACCCCACAACTTTGAGACCTTAACAAAGGTCTCGTCGATCACATGCCGTATGGGCGCGGTGAGAGAGAAAGCGGGTCGCTGGAGTATCTGATTCACCCCCTGGCAAACTGCTTGCACGGTTTCGGTTGCGGGCCCTAGGAATCTCTCCATGACGACCGGATCGAGGACTTGCGAATAGTCCATCGCCCAGTTACCGAACCGGAATGCTCCGAGCCGAGCATCCGGCCATCCCCTTGATTCAAACGCGGCTCTAAGGATTTCTTCTCCCTCGGCAGCTATCTGTTCGTGCAACTTTGATTTCATATGTGGATCTCTTTCCGGCATGCCGTTCAATGGGCAGCCACTTGACGAGCGCTGAATTTAGTCACCAGCGGGACTGGGTTGCCTACATACCGAACGGCTACAACCAGCAAAGGGTCTCTGGTGTGCTGCAAGGCATCGCCCCGGAAGCCGCCGAACGTCGGTCGAAGTCTACTCGGATCGATGCTTTGCGCATAAAAGGTAAAGCCCATTTCGGGCGAGTAGCAAGAGCTGAGGTAAACGCCAGTCGGACGTCTACCTGGACTGTCTAAGCGGCGACTGAGGGCGCTTCGCGCAACATCGACGAGGCCGTGTGGAATGCATCCGACATTAGGCCTGATTGCTTCTGCCACTCTTCGACATCTACGATTTCGTCAATCGAAGTCGCCCCTGAGTAGTGAATGATTTGCGCAACGACGGAATCAGGCGGACGAACCGTGCCTGCCTTGGTTTCAATGACGGTCAAAGGCAAAGCGCCGAATTCGGGTACTCGGAGCGTAGTGATCGGAAAGCCCAACGCCGCAGAAAACTCGATGACTGACTTGGCGCGCATCAGGAGGAAGTTCAGGGCCGTGTACTGTAGCACATAGGAGTTGACCTCCTCAGCGGGCGGCGCCTTCATACGTGCCAATTCTTCCAGCCGCGAGGGAGGAAAGCCCGGAAGGCTAATAATCAGTTTCAGCGGTCGTTTGACAGAAATGGTCTTTACGCCGCTCTTGGTCTCGATCGATGCCGAGTACGAGAATGGCGTCAATTCCGGCGTCCCGAATGCGATTTCTACGCCATCATTCACCTGTACCTGCTTTGCGAACGGCGCCGTGGTTGTCGCCTCCTTGATGCCCAGCTTAAATTGATCAAAGTTTGTCCGGCCATCCTTTGGTCCCTCCTTCTGCCCGCCGGCCACCAATGGGCCAAAGGCGGCCGCTGGCCGGTAACTATTCTTGGTCATCTCGAGATACCGAAGCATCTGCGGGGTGATGACATCCGCCAACATCCGCGTCGCTTCACGGAAGTCTGGTAGAGAATCGAGTGTGAGTTGCATATTGAAATCCCTTATCTGACGATTGGCGGCCATTGATAACACCGCTACAGGTATTACGGTCTAGGCTCAGGTATTTTTGATTTGATGGCTCGGGACGAATCACAACGTTTCCTGAATTCACTTTGTCGAACGGGGCCGCAGGCCGGCGCTCTCGTGTGAACGTAAGAGCGACGAAAGGGCGGACGGGGGTTCAACCGCGCTAGCAGCGCAGCCCGGTCGGGAGCGTTTAGATTCCCTAGCCTGCTCGCGATGCAAGAGCCCAAAGGCGAACTGATCCGGCTCTATACCGTCAGCTAATCGGACCAGCGCGCTGAACCTGATTACGGAGGCCATCGTCCTGTGGAACACCGTCTACCTACACCGCACCACTGACACCCTTAGCGATCCAGGCCAGCGAGCCGAGGATTCCCTGCTGCAATACTGTCACCAACGAGTTGGGAGCACATCAATCGACCAGTGGTTGCCTCTGGAAAACCCGGTCTACTCCCGGAGCCGGGTGGTTCAGGTCCTTCCACCCGTTTTCTCCGCCATAGCGTACTTCATTTCATAATCCGTTTTCTGAGGTGACGTCCTTCTGGTCAGGCACCACAAGGCGGTCTCAGCTTGTAGACGCGCGTCATGTATTGGCGAGTGCTTCCGAAACCGCATAGAAGGCGCTATCCGGAGGGAATTCCGGTTCAGTGAGACGTAGGGATTCGAGATACTGACCTCCGTCCTCGAATCGTCGGGCCGGATCCTTCGCGAGCGCTCTCATCACGGCGGCGCTCACATGCACCGGAATGCGCGGGTCCAGCATCGAGGGGGCCGGTGGGTTGTGATGGAGGATTTTGAAGAGCAGGGCGGGTAGAGTCTCTCCGGTGAACGGTTCCGTCCCAGTCAGCATACGATAATGCATCACCCCAAACGAAAAAATGTCAGATCGGACGGTCACGGGAAGCCCGCAAAGTTGCTCCGGTGAGACGCAAGCGGGTGTACCGCTAAAGTGGAGACTGCACTCAGCATCCGCTTGAGGATCCTCTAAGTATCGGCTTATCCCGAGGTCGAACAGCTTGAACTGGCCAGCGGTGGTAAAGCCGATATTTGCCGGCTTGATATCTCCATGGACAATCTGTTTTCGACTTAACGTGTCGAGGCCCGTCAACAGCTCTTCAACAATCTGCTGAACCTCCGCGAGGGACAATCGGTCACTATCGAGCCGTGTCTCCAAGGTGCCGCCGTCGAGAAATTCCATTGCCATAACGCCACGCTGCTCCCAGCAGATGATTCCATAGACCGTTGCGACAGCCGGATGGTTAACCTGAGCAAGGAGCCGGCCCTCACAAAAGATCTGGCCTGAATATTCTGGGGTGTGACTAATCTTGAGAGCTGCGGGGCGCCCAAGAGATTCATCCGTAGCCAGATAGATGTTGGCCAGACGACCGAGGGCTAACAAGCTGTGGACGTAGTATGGCCCGATGGTTAGGCCAAGAGGAGAATTCATCGCCAACTCCCTTCGTCTCTATCACGGTGCTCCGTCGTTTCTTTTTAAGTAGCCAGAGCCTATTTGTGGGCTATTCGTTTACAGGTGTTCCGTGCCGTACTAACAGCATTCTTACCTCTACCCCTTATGCCGAGACAAATGAGCGACAGCCCAAGCTCCCGCCCTCGGAAGTTTCTGCTCGCGCCGAGTAGGCGACGGAAAACACCGCACGCAACACCACGTAAACGATCCCACGCCAAGCCCGAGAACGGAAACCGACCCGCAAGAAAAACTGCGCCGGCGGCCCCGGTTTTCGAAACGCTACAAATGTGTTAGTTGAATTCTCTGGCGGAAGCCGGGTCCGTTTTATAGTTCCCGTTCGCAATCTTGTGTAAAGTAATGGAAATCCGGCTCACGCTGTAGCTCGATTCGGTTACGGTGAAGACGTCTCCGCGAGAATACGAACACGATCCGTTCCGATCGCAATAACGTGTAATGATCCAGTACATGCCGCCGCGAACATTCACAGTTTTGGATGACCCGTTGGCGACATCAACGTAGCCGCCAGTTGGACCGCCCGCAAGCTTTACGGTGGCGTCTTCGCCCGAGTAATTCGTAAACTGAATCGTTGGCGTAGGCTGGGCCGGGCAGAGTATTGAGAACAGCGCCCCCATAGTGAGGACAGCAAAGAATCGAGCGAAGTTTCTAATCATTGGAACGATCTCCTTAATGGTTCATTCGTAACCGGCATGAACTTTTTTCATCAGTAGGCATTTTTATTTCGGGCAGTTTACACAGCTGAACCTGTTTGAAGTTTGAAGGTGGGTGTTGGGCCCCAGTCCCCTATTTGCGCGACCTCGCCGAGCAGGGAATGCCAGGAACGCCGGCACAACCGCATCCGGCGTTTGCTGCAGGCTTCCAAGCTGCCACTGGAAAAGACATTCGAGAACTTCCGATATGAAGCGGCTGCCGGTGAGAGCGGCGCGGCAAGTCAAAGCCTTGGTCGATGGTTCTTTTGTGGATCGACACAAGAAAGGGCTGGCCTTCGGCAAGCGGCTGAGGAACCGTCATGTACGCAGGTATGGAATGGCCGAAATTGATTTGGACCGAGGCTGCGAGATGTCTCCCCGTGGTAATCGCTCCCTGCTGGCAGCGCCGTCGGAGTGTGACCAGGATCTACTGTGCGAGCGGTTCCGTTCAGGCATCGCGGCGGTTCGTAAGTGTGGAGTCGTGTTCGGCCAGCGCCCGGGTCAGCGCATCAAGGCCGACCGTTATGCCCCCAAAGTGCTAAAGCTCGCCAGCGAAGGCCAGTTGTACCGGGAAATAACCTACCGGCTCTGGTTCAGCGAGAACAGGGTCCTGGATATCGTCAAGCGCAATCGCGCTACGTAGCTCTCCTCAAATCCCTAGCGTGCTTAAAATTCCGTTTCGTGTCTTCTCCTATAGCTAGCCAAGGACGTGATCGATCGGCGCGAGGTAGAGCCGCAACCAGCCCAGATCCAAGGGCGTGGGGCGAGCGAGTTTCGGTAGATCCTCCGCGGTAAAATCCATCCTCGAACTCGCGAAGGCCCTCTCGAAGCTGATCGCCACTTCTCCGACCGTAATCGTGCAAATGACAATACGATTACGGTATCGTTGAAACCCCTCCCGGTCAAACTCCAGGCTCAACCGGAACATTCCGGCGACGGAGATCTCGGGCCCTTCTACCACCTCGCACACAATGCTCGCGGCGGCGGCGACCCCCCACGCAGCGTCCAGCACTTCGACGTTTAGCTTACGGGACGCAGACGGCCCTCCCCCACGTGTCCTGATCCCGCCCCGCGAAGCAGGTGTCTGCCCGAAAGTGATCCGTGACAGCCCCAGCGCCTCGCCCAATTTCAGGCGGGTCCGGTCCATGGCGCGAAGCTCTGCCGGACTCAGCGTGCGGCAACTGGTGCCGCGCTGCCACATCATGCCGACCTTGCCCGTGGCAGTCGCTTTTCGCACGGGATAGAGCACGGAGGCAGCCCCCTCTACCCGCATTTCCTGGGGCTGCGGCAGCGCGCCCTTCTTCATCGTCGCGGCGACCAGTCCTGCCAACTCGGCTGGCACGTCAAGGGGTAAATCCGCCGCCATCGACAGCATATCGAAAGACCTTTTGCAGAATCGGCAGCCGGTGTCGAAGTGCTTTAACTCCTCGGAGGTCCATTTATTTGCTTTTGAATCAACGAAACGCCACGCTTGGGGGCAATCGGGTGTGCCATAGTGCCGAGCATTCCCCTGGCGCCCAATGGCGTAGTAGTCTATTAAAACTTGGTCGACTTCGTCGCTGTTCATGATTTGTTCTCCAGTCCAGCTGATGTTCTATACCGCCCTTGAGAACCTGTCACCCTTGCTCGTCCCAAACAATTCGCCATTCGCTGCTTGGCTTCGTGAATGCGCGCTCTGAGCGTGGTTACAGTAATTCCTAACAATTCGGCTGCATCATTCGCCTTGTATCCTCCCCAATACTTAAGCTCAATGACCATTCGATATTCTTGTTGGAGGCTGTCTAGGCAGCGTGCGACGTCAACATCGGGAAGTCGATCAACCGAAGTGTGCTCGGTTACTGGAACCTGAAGAGAATCCATCGCGGTTTCCCGCCGGGTCTTGCGCCATTGATCTATCAGCACTCTCCCAGCTATTGTAGTGACAAAGCTCACACAGAAATCTTCTGATCGTAGCGTCTTAGTAAAGATTATGACGGCGGTTTCCTGCGCCACATCGCTCGCGATGCAAGGCGATGTATGCTTCTGGCGGACGAGATACCGAAACGCAATCTCTCGACATTCGCCGCAAAGATCGGCAATGGCCTGGGTCGATCCGTTTTCCGCATCCCTAGCCAAGGCCTGCAACCGCCGGGTGCGGTCTTCTACTTTGCTAACATCACGCCCGGGAGGTTGTTCTGTTTCCATTGCGTCACCACTCCAAGCTAAGTAAATGAATCCACGATGGGAACCACAGCTTGACCGAAAACACAGCGTTCCGCTGCCAAGCTAGGCAAATGGGTGTCGTAGTTCTGCCGACCGATTCGTGAAACCGATCCGCATGCTACTCGCGAAGATCATGGACAATCAGGTTATCAAATCGGCGAGCCTCGTCGCTTCTGTAGTTGATACGGTGCTGGGCAACTCTTTTTTCGCGGACGTAAAACATTCTGTCGCCGGTACTCTCTACCGAAGGCCCGGGGACAATCTGCTCTTTGGAAATTCGGTGCTCACTTAGCATCTCGGCTGACTTCGCCAGCCCGGCGTGGCCCCTTTTGATGGTCTAATTTGGCCCCACCTGTACTAGTAGTTTGCCCCATCTGGATGGGGAAATGTTGGATGGCCCCGGCGGGAGTGGAGCCTGGAGGT
>Ga0163144_10017331_pt1 | contig 14676 bp, 14 predicted proteins | sample OliLak19BULKMAT1_FD_123175 | JGI IMG/M metagenome (GOLD analysis project Ga0163144, IMG submission 123175) | Freshwater microbial mat bacterial communities from Lake Vanda, McMurdo Dry Valleys, Antarctica - Oligotrophic Lake LV.19.BULKMAT1 | ecosystem: Environmental > Aquatic > Freshwater >... | reverse complement strand
ATTGCGGCCAACGCCAAGGCCAACTGTGTGATCTCGCGGGCACTGGGCATACCGGTGACGATGGAAGCGACGCTGGTTTGATGCGTTCGTTTGGCTTGGTCCTGAGGACGGCCAGCAATGGCGCCACCAGAAAAAATGCAAAGAAAAAATCGTCCACTGGAAAAGCATGTCAGGCCGGTGAAAACCGGAGACGAGCTTCAAGTGCAGAGCTGGTCATCCAGTCGCGTTGTCCATTGCCGACGCAGTACGAATACCAGGAGAAATTGACCTGTGCAAAAGCTTGAACATGTCCAGCCAACACAATAGCGTGAGGTGAATGCAATAGCGGCATCCACGATTTTCATCCACGGTGCCGGCGGTGGAGCCTGGGAGTGGAACGTTTGGGCGCGGGTGTTCTCGGCACGGGGATTCATCGTATCCGCACCAAGCTTGGCGCCGCTGGTATCAGGCCTCCCGCAGACGCGACTCATTGATTACTCGCAGCAGGTCCGTGACCTCGCGCTTGCCATCCCCGGACCACGAATCCTGGTAGGTGCCAGTCTCGGCGGTTTGCTGGCACTGATGAATGCCGACCTTGCCGATGCGCTTGTTCTTGTGAATCCGTTGCCACCGCAGCCTTGGCATTCGCAGTTGCCGGCGCGCAAGTATTATCCGGATGTGATCCCGTGGCGACACGATGCCTCGCTGGCCGGAACGCGGCGATCGCTGTTCGATGCCGATGACGCAGCGTGTCTGTTTGCCTTCCGTCATTGGCGCGATGAATCGGGTCGGGTGATGGACGAGGCGCTTTCAGGCATGACCGTGCCGATTCCGCGCTGCCGTACCTTGATGATGGTCTCCGGGTATGACGACGATGTGCCGCTGGCCGCATCGTTGGCCATGGCACAAGGTATGGGTGCCGACACGATCCGGTTGCCGAAGGCCAGCCATGTCGGACCTTTGCTGGGTCGCCAATCTGCAATCGTCGCCCTGCAGGCTGTCGCATGGCTGAATGGATGGTCGCAAACCGACTGAATTAAGCCGGCGTTGCCGAAGCCGCCTTTACTGTCTGGCTCGCGCCAATCGGGCGTCAGGAGTCCTCCACATGAAGCGTATCGCCGCTACCACGCTGGCCCTTGCCCTTGCTGCCATTTCTGGCAGCGCCCTTGCCGGTCAGTATGACGACGGCTACGACGATGGCCGCAATGATCGCTATGGCTACGGTCAGGAAAATCAATACGAAAATGACAGCGGCTATGACGTGGCCGAGGTGATCAGCGTTGATCCCATCGTCGAGTCCGGTCGCAATGGCCAGCGCCAGGAATGCTGGAACCAGCCGCAGCGCGGCGCTTACTATCAGGGCGGTCAGTATCGTCAGGACGGCCAATACCAGGACGAACGCTACTATCGCAATGATCGTCGCTACCGCAGTTCAGGCCCCAGCGGTGGCACGGTGCTCGGTGCCGTTATCGGTGGCGCACTCGGCAATCTTGCTGGCAGGGGCGATGGCCGCCATGCCGCCACCATCGCCGGTGCGGTGATCGGTGGTGCCATCGGCCACAGCGTCGACCACGACCATGGCTATGGCGTTCGCTCAGGCGCCCAGGCCGGCTATGGCAATGGTTATTACGGCGGCAACGTCCGTCAGTGCCGCACGGCCAGCGACCATGACCACGACGAGCGTGTGATCGGCTACAGCGTGGGCTTCGAATATAACGGGCAGGTCTACCACACCACCAGCTCGCACCATCCCGGAAGCACGATCCGCGTGCGCGTGGACGTGACTGCCGAGGACGGTCGCGTAGCCGGCTATTGATCGATACTGGATTTCAAAAAAGAGGGGGCCGCAAGGCCCCTTCTGCGTTTGCGAGCGCATTTTTGCCATGCGCTCAGGCAAAATAGTAGTGGGTTGGTCAAACATGCTGTCCTATGAATCCAGCATTCGGACTGAAAATTGCCGGCCAATCCTGAAACAGTCCGCAAAGAAAATTCGCCGCAATCTGTACGCGTGTTCATTCCGAGACGATGCATTCAGGGAAAGTCAGTCATGGCCATTGAGATCGAACGCAAATTCAAGGTGCATGGCGACGATTGGCTTGTGCAGGCTGAAAAATCCCTGCGCATGGCCCAAAGTTACCTGAACGATGCGGTGGCTCTTGCCCAGGGCCGCGAACGCTGCTCTGTCCGCGTGCGCCTGGCAGGCGACGATGCTTTTCTCAACATCAAGTCCCGCGAGATCGGCCCGTCGCGCCAGGAATTTGAATACGCCATTCCCGTTGCTGATGCCGAAGCGCTGCTCAAGCTCTGCAGCGGCGGCCTTGTCGACAAGATCCGGCACTACATCCGCTTCGGCGGGCATCTGTGGGAAGTGGATGAATTCCTCGGCGACAACGCCGGCCTGGTGGTCGCCGAAATCGAGCTTGACGCTGTCGATGAAGTATTCGAACGGCCTTCGTGGCTGGGCGATGAAGTCACCGATCTCGTGCGCTATTACAATCTTGCCTTGGCCGAACGGCCCTATGTGCAGTGGACGGACGAGGAGAAAGTTTGATGCTGGTGATTGGAATCGCGGGCATGGAACTGACCGCACAGGAGCGCGAATGGCTGCAGCATTCGGCCTGCGCAGGCGTCATCCTGTTCACCCGCAACTTCGCCTCCCGCGAGCAGGCGGCCGAACTCACGCAAGCCATACGGGAGGCCGCGCCGCGGCCGCAGCTGGTGTGCGTGGATCAGGAAGGTGGGCGCGTGCAGCGCTTTCGCGAGGGTTACTTCGAATTGCCGGCGCTGGAACATTTCAGCCGCCTGCATGCCTCTGACAGCGACGCTGCGCTGCAACTTGCCGAACAGCACGCCTGGCTGATGGCCAGCGAAATCCGAGCCACGGGCGTGGACCTGAGTTTTGCACCAGTGGTCGACTTGGGCCGCGGCAATCGCGCCATCGGCAATCGCGCCTTCGACGCCACGCCGTCGGTGGTCGCCGAGTTCACCCGCGCCTATGTGCGCGGCATGCATGCGGCCGGCATGGCGGCGACGCTCAAGCATTTCCCGGGCCATGGTTCGGTGCTGGAAGACACGCATTTCGATGATGCCGTCGATCCGCGCCCGCTCGATGTCCTGCGCCGCGAAGACCTGGTGCCCTTCGTTGCCGGCATCGAGGCCGGCGCCGATGCCGTGATGATGGCGCACGTGAAATATCCAGCGGTTGCGCCGGAGCCCGCCGGTTACGCACCACGCTGGATGAACGACATCCTGCGCGCCCAGATGGGTTTCGGCGGCGTGATTTTCAGCGATGACATTGGCATGGCGGCCGCCGAGTCCGCGGGTGGTGTATCCGCACGGATCCATGCCCATCTTGATGCTGGTTGCGACGTGGTGCTGGTGTGCCCGCCAGCCTTGGTCGAGGATTCGCTGGCGGCGATGGATTGCCGGCCACCCGATGATTTTTCGCGATTGTCCCGATTGATGGGGCGCGGCACGGCGAGCTGGCAGGGATTGGCCTCGGATGCGCGCTACCATGTGGCCCGGACGGTATTGTCCGGGCCCGACTTCAAGGTGAGCTGACATGCCCAGGAACTTGGCCGTCGCCCTGCAAAATTCCGAACGACTGTTCGATCGCACCGAGATCGACCGCGCCATCGCCCGCATGGCGGTCGACATCCGCAACGATTACGCCGGTGCACGGCCGGTGTACCTGACGGTGATGCACGGTGGCATGCTGTTCGCATCGCAGCTGGCGCTTGAAGTCGGCGTTGACCTCGAGTTCGACTACCTGCACGCCACCCGCTATCGCGGCGCCACCACTGGCTCCGGACTGGCTTGGCTGCACCGGCCGGCGACGCCGCTGGAAGGCCGGCGCGTGCTCATCGCTGACGACATCCTCGACGAGGGCCACACCATGAAGGCTATCCGCGACTGGTGCGAAGACCAGGGGGCGGCCGACATCCGCATCGCCGTGCTCTGCGTCAAGCAGCACGATCGCTGCGTCGAGGGCATCGCGGCCGACTACGTTGCGTTGGAAGTGCCCGATCGCTATGTCTATGGCTACGGCATGGATTTCCATGAGCAGGGCCGCAACCTGCCCGGACTTTACGCGCTGAAATGAGCGATCTGATTGAACTGGCCGTCATCGGCGGCACCGGCTTGTACAAACTCGCCGCTCTCGACGATGTCGAAACGCTGGAAGGCGATACCCGCTACGGCAAGCCGTCGGGGCCGCTGCGCATAGGCCGCATCGATGGCAAGCGCGTGGCCTTTCTGGCCCGGCACGGAGAAGGCCATTCGCTGCCGCCGCACAAGGTGAATTATCGCGCCAACCTGCAGCGGCTCAAGGATCTCGGCATCAACCGCGTGCTGGCGACCAACGCCGTCGGCGGCATCACAGAAGCTTTTGGTCCGCGCGTGCTGACACTGCCCGACCAGATCATTGACTACACTTGGGGCCGGATCAGCACGCTGTGCGAAGAGCCGGGCAGCGAGGTGCTGCATGTCGACTTCGGTGAGCCTTACAGTGCGAGTTTACGTGTTGCCGTGCTTCGCGCTGCTGGCGCAGCCGGTGCCATCGTGATTAATGGCGGCTGCTATGGAGCCACCCAAGGGCCGCGACTGGAAACGAAAGCTGAAATTGCCCGGATGCGCCGCGATGGCTGCGACTTGGTCGGAATGACTGGTATGCCGGAGGCCGCACTCGCTCGCGAACTTGGACTGGAGTACGCCTGCCTCGCCATGGTCGCCAACTGGGCCGCTGGTTGCGGCGATGCCACGGGCGAAATCACGTTGGAGGAAGTGCTGGGCAATGTGGAGGTTGCCAGCGCTTCGTTGCCGGGCATTTTGCGGGCGCTGCTGCTGGAGTAGTTGCCTTGAATACAACGCAACACAATCGGTGGTGGAAATGTCTGGCCAGTTGCCTTGCCAAAGAAGCCCCACAAGCTGGACGGTCAAGCCCAGCATGGTCGACACCAGAAGCTCCTTGGCGCCGGGATTGTCAGCCCGTCCTGCGCTGCAAACACAGGACGGGTCTGCTGAAGTTGGGCCGTTGCTTGTCGTGATGCGTTGCTCGCAACAGGCTAAGGACTGATGGCTCGCGCAGAGGGATATTTCTCAGTCCAGTAGGTCCTTGGGCACATTGCCGCCGTTGGCTGCGATGCGAGCCAGTACTGTCTTGTGCAGCCAGATGTTCATCTTTGCCGAATCGCCCATTTGCTCCGCTGGACAGTGCAGTTCCGTCGCCAGTTCCTTGCGCGCCACGAAGCTGCTGTCGATATCGAGAAGTTTGAGCAGATCGACGATGGAGGTCCGCCAATGCAGCTTCTGTGGGTTCGCCTGCGCCAGCCGCTCCAGTTGTGCGACGACATCGACCACGGCAACCGGCTTGGGCGGCGCCATGGCCGGAGCCGTGGCAAGCCCCACGGATGCGTGGGTAAGTGGTGGGACAGATGTGCTGGCTGCCGACGCACCGCCAATACCGAGTTTTTCTAGAATCTTGCTGAAAAATCCCATGGTGTTCTCCTGAGTGGGCGGACAACACTTGCTGAATCTTGGACTTTTGTCTATGCGGCAGAGCACACAGTAGTGATACCAACAACGTCGCCGAAGCCTGCATGTGCCGTTGCCGGGAACGATGCCGTGCAGCGGCCGACGCTTCCGAGCAACGGTTCGAGCAGCGCAGGAAGCACAGATCCGCGAAGCGGTTTCGGATCGAATTAACAAAGGATCGTGTCTGATCCTCTCCGCGAGTTTGTCCTGCGCTTGCATCCGCCATGGTGGTGCATCACATTCCCCTGAAAGTCCGCCATTGACGGAGTACGATGTCTGCCGAAGAAGTCGACGAATAGCCGCAGATGACCAGATTCTGGAGCAGGAAACGCATGGCCTGGGTTGTAGTCGTCACGATCCTGCTGACCTTGCTGGTCGCTGCGTTTGCGATGAATTTCGCCACGCCTGAAAAGAAGCTGGAACGCAAGGTGATGCACAAGCATGTACTCACCGATCCGCAGTTTCGTCGCGAGATGTCGGTCTTGTTGGGACCGTCAGTGCTACCCGGCAACCTTGTTGTTGATTTTCAGAACGGAGACGAGATTTTTCCGGCCATGCTCGAGGCTATCCAGGGCGCCAAGAGCACGATCACTTTCGAGACCTATATCTACTGGTCTGGCGACATCGGCAAGAAATTCGCGGACGCACTGTCCGAACGCGCTCGCGCCGGGGTCGAAGTGCGCATGGTCATCGACTGGGTCGGCAGCATCAAGATGGACGATGCCTTGCTTGGGGAAATGAAGGCTGCTGGCGTCCACATCGAAAAGTACCGGCCGCTGCATTGGTACAACATCTCGCGCATGAACAACCGTACCCACCGCAAACTGCTGGTGGTCGATGGCAAGACGGGGTTCACCGGCGGCGTCGGCATCGCCGACCAGTGGACCGGGCAGGCGCAGGACCCGGACCACTGGCGCGAAGCGCATTTCCGGGTGGAGGGGCCAGTGGTAGCGCAGATGCAGGCTGCGTTCAACGACAACTGGATCAAGACAACGGGCGAACTGCTCAACGGACCGGACTACTTCCCGCTGCTGTTACCTGCTGGCGACATGGATGCGCATTTGTTCATCGCATCACCTGCGGGCGGCGGCGAGAGCATGCATCTGATGTACTTGATGTCGATAGCGGCGGCGGAGCGGAGCATCGACCTGGCCGCGTCGTACTTCGTGCCCGACGAACTGATTATAGAGGCGCTGATTGCTGCACGGCAGCGCGGCGTCAGCATCCGGGTGCTGGTGCCGGGCGAGCACATCGATTCGCAGACGGTCCGGCTCGCGTCGAAGGCGTCGTGGGGCAAGCTGCTCCAGTCGGGCGTTGAGATCCACGAATACGTGCCGACCATGCTCCATGTGAAGCTGCTGGTGGTGGATCGCGAACTGGTATCGGTGGGATCGACCAACTTCGACATCCGCTCCTTCCAGCTCAACGATGAGGCCAGCCTCAACATCTACAACCTGGCCTTTGCCGGGCGAATGACCGCGGTATTTGAAGCTGACCTGTTGAAGGCCAAGCGCTATACCCATGACACGTGGAAGCGACGCCCGCTGAGCGAGAAGATCGCCGAGAAGGTGATCCTGCCGATCCGCTCGCAGCTTTGAGGCAAGCGACACACCTGCAGGTAGTATCGGATGGCATCAGACAACCAATCAATTGTCTGGCAAGCTGTTGGCTGGTCGGGGGGCAGAAACTTTCCTGGATGACGCTGGATTCACCAGTGGCAGAGAGCGAGGCTCTGGAGTGGCGAAAAAATCATCCACGTATTTCCGCGACGGCCCAAGTGTGGCGCCACCCGCAGTGTGATGGCGTCGGGCACGATTGCCATGGCCGTCAAAATCCAGTCACCCCGGCGGCGCCTGAGATTGCCTCGGAACTTCAATGGCAGTGGCAAACGGACGTCTGGCTTCAGACGCCCGTTTGAGCATTACTTGCCGTCTTTATTTTCCATCCTTATCTGAGTCACCCGGTACTGCGCGCTCGATCGAATTGCTGACCCGATGCCATGCATCGCTGGAGGCATTCTTTGCGCGTGCCCACGCAAGGGTTGATGTGCCGCGCGCTTTGTCCCAGTCGCGCGCAAGCTCAGCCTCGGAGTCCTCGAAGCTGCGGCCGGGCTGGCGCACGTAAGCATCGGTGCCGTACCTGTAGGCCGGGCCGTAGTCATTGTAGGGAGCGCCGGAGTAAACGTACGGGCGGGCAGTGTAGTTCTCGCGCCAGTAAGCGTCTTCGCGCGTTGGATCGACCAATTCGGCAACGCCTTTGCCGGCGAGTCCGCCGACGACAGCGCCCACCGCAGCTCCGACCACGGTGCCAACCGGCCCTGCGATCGTGCCCGTGGCAGCACCGGCAGCCGCGCCCCCGAGCACCGCACCCAAGCCTACGCCGATCGGGTGGGCACCGGAGGTGCCGGTAAGTGGATCGCGGTTCGCGTCGCGGTCGAGATTGTTGTCAGTATTTTGCATGTAGGTGTCCTTCAGTGGTTTAGTTCGGGTGATGGATCAACGCTTTGAGCCGCGACGAAACAGATTGACGATAGCCAGAAGAATCACCGCACCGACAAACGACACGGCCATTCCGGCGAGGCTGAAGTTGTCTTGGTTTATGGTGCTGACGCCGACAAGCGGGGAGATCAGCCAGCCGCCAAGAAAGGCACCGACTATGCCGACGATGATGTTCAGCAGGACGCCCTGCTGACCGTTGGTCTTCATAACCATGCTGGCGACCCAGCCAATCAGACCGCCGATGATCAACCATATGATGAAATTCATGATGCTGTTCCGCTGTTGGAGGCTCGCGAGCCCATGTGCGTGAATACAATCAGCTTCGCCGACTGGATTGAAGACTGCGTGCGTAGATGCGCAGGGTCTGTTCGCGAACGCACAGTCGTGGCCATGACTACGTTGTGGCGGAAGTGCGTGGTCATCCATGCGAAGACAACGCACGGCTTTGATCCCGCCGCTTCCTTCATATGTTGCCATCGGTGACGCGATGTGATTGATGCCTCCGGATGGCATCCTTTCCTGTGCGTCGAGCATCCCGCCATCAGCCACGATGCCCGCCATCTGGCCAGCCCAAGACAGGCATGCGATTGGCAACAACCTTCAGGCCAGCGTGCGGATGGAGGCTTCTCGCGCCCATTGCCGCGTCTTGGCACCGGTAATGAAGGCTTTGCCGGCACCACTCTCGTCCAGGTCGACCACCCCGGCATCCGGTGTGACAACCGCGGCCAGCAGCAGGTTTAGACCACCCTCATCGACGCCGATGGTTTTCAAGTGGCTGTAGGCATCGCGCACAAAATCGATTGCCGCTGCCTCGGACGACAAAATTTTTGCCGCACTCGTCGACAGGATGATCGCCACCGCATCAAACAGCACCGACGGGGTGCCTGCCAGTTGTCCATCTGCTGCCAAGTGCTTGCCATTCAAGAGCCGAACCCCACTCACCTTCGGTGCGATTAGTTTCACGCTGGCGCCCGCCTTGAGCACGGCATGTTGCAGCCCGGTGATCGACGCACCATCGGATCCGTCCGAGATCAGGATGCCCACACAACGACCTTGCAGTGTGCCTTTCATCTTGCCGATGATTTGCAGCGCAGGTGAGACGGGTCGTTCCTGCACCGGGGCAGCCGGCTGCGGCGCGAGCGGCAATTTTTTCATGCCCAAGCCGCCGCCTACACGCTGCGCCAGATCGGCATCGATGTGACGCAAATGCCCGACCATGGCTTCGCGCACGTGTGGGTGCGCGACCTTGGACAGCTCGAAAACCAGCGCCGAGGCGATGTGTGCCTGCTCGTACTGCGTCTGGCTGCGATAGAACTGTCGCGCCTGGCTGTAATGGTCGGCAAAAGTCTCGGCCCGGATGCGTCCCTTGCTGCCACTTTCAGGACTGGCAGTGCTGCGGAAACCTGCGCTGGCGGTCTCGCGCGGCGAGTCTGTCGACAGTGAGTTCGGCTCGTAGGCGACCCGCCCGCGCGGCTGGCCCATCTGCATGTGGGCATCGCGCTGCTGGTTGGCGTAGGGGCACTTGGGTGCGTTGATTGGCAACTGGTGGAAGTTGGGCGAACCCAGGCGCGACAACTGAGTGTCGAGGTAGGAGAACAAACGCCCTTGCAGCAAAGGGTCGTTCGAGAAATCGATGCCAGGCACGACATGCGAAGGACAGAAAGCAACCTGCTCGGTCTCGGCAAAAAAGTTGTCAGGCCAGCGGTCGAACACCAGCCGCCCGATCACCTGCAGCGGAACCAGTTCTTCGGGAATGAGTTTTGTGGCATCAAGGTGATCAAAGGGAAAAGCGTCAGCCTCCGTCTCGGTGAACAACTGCACGGCAAACTCCCACTCCGGCAAGGTGCCGGCCTCGATGGCCTCGTACAGGTCGCGGCGGTGGAAGTCGGGGTCGGCGCCGGCGATCTTGACGGTCTCGTCCCATACGGTGGACTGCAGTCCGAGCTTGGGGCGCCAGTGGAATTTGACGAAGGTCGATTCTCCCTCGGCGTTGACCAGCCGAAAACTATGGATACCGAAACCTTCGATCATGCGCAGCGAACGCGGCAGCGTGCGATCCGACATGATCCACATCACCATGTGCATGGCTTCAGGGGTCAGCGAGATGAAGTCCCAGAAGGTGTCGTGCGCGGTGGCTGATTGCGGGAAGCCGCGGTCGGGCTCCATCTTCACTGCGTGGATCAGGTCGGGAAACTTGATTGCGTCCTGGATGAAGAACACCGGGATGTTGTTGCCCACCAAGTCCCAGTTGCCCTGAGAGGTATAGAACTTGATCGCGAATCCGCGCACGTCGCGCGGCGTGTCAACCGAACCGGCACCGCCGGCTACCGTCGAAATACGCGAGAAGATCGGTGTCTGGGTGCCGACGTCGGTCAACACCCGGGCGGTCGTGTATCGCTCCAGCGAATGGGTCAGCTCGAAGTAGCCGTGCGCCGCGCTGCCACGCGCATGCACCACGCGCTCCGGAATGCGCTCATGATCAAAGTGGGTGATCTTCTCGCGGAGGATGAAGTCCTCCAGCAAAACCGGTCCGCGAGCATTCGCCTTCAGTGAATTCTGGTTGTCCGCCAGTGCCGCACCCTGGTTGGTGGTGAGTTCGGGATGGCCATCGCCGGCGAGTTGGTGCAACTCACCCCCGTCGGCGATGTGCGCTGGCACAGCGTGCGCCGTCCGTTTCGACTTTGATTTGTTCATGGGGTCTGCCTGGTCGGGATTGGGTCGCGCCGGTGGATCGTTGCCGTCCACCAGCGCCATCTATAGATAAACCAACCAATGGCGGTCTGTGCGCGAGCGAACGAACCCGCGCCGCACTGCCGTCTGCTGTAACCATCCGGTGACGCCACCTCGCCGGTAATCTTCGGGTGTGATCAGCCGGCCAGTTTCCAACGATGCGGCAGCAGCGCTTCGATGTCACCTCGCGACAATCGAAAGGGCTAGTGCGGAGCCGTTCGGAAATCCAACCGCATAGACCGCGTGGTGCGGGTGTCGAGCACCTGCCTGATTACGGTGAACCGCAATCGCTACTCGGTGCCGTGCCAATGGGCCGGACACAAGGTCAGCGTGCGTTTGTATCTCGAGCGTGTCAGGGCGATCGCCGACCAGCACGTGGTCGCCGATCACCGCCGCGCCCTGGATCGTGATCACATCATCTATCACTGGCAGCACTACATCCCGTTGATCTAACGCAAGCCTGGCGCGTTGCGAAATGGCGCGCCAGTCGCCGACATGCCCGAGCCCTTGCTGCGTTTGCAACGCGGCCTGTTGCGCCGGCCGGGCGGTGAACGGCTCATGCCCCAGGTGCTGGGCGCGGTGCCGCACTTCGGCCTGGAGGCGGTGTTGGTCGCGGTCGAACTCGTGCTCGAAGCCGGCGCCTTGAGCGCCGACCATGCCCTCAACGTGCTGGCCCGTTTGTGCGATACGCCCCTTGTCCAGACCGTCGAGACCACGCTGCGATTACGCGAAGACCCCATCGCCGACACCCGCCGCTACGACCAGTTGCATGGCCTGGGGGTGAGCCATGTCTGAGGTCAGCAGCGAGATCAAGGCGCTCAAGTTGTACGGCATGGCGCAAATTTACGCCGAGCTGCTCGAACACGGCGGCACCGCCGCGATGCAGTCATCGCACTCGTTGATCGAACACCTGCTCGCTGCCGAACGCACTGATCGGGCCCTGCGCACCATCCGCTACCAGATGCATATCGCCCGCTTCCCCGTGCACCGCGATCTAGCTGGCTTCGACTTCGATGCTGCCAAGATCAGCCACGCCACCATTGACCCACTTGCCACCTTGGCCTTCACCGAGACCGCGCACAACGTGGTGATGATCGGCGGTACAGCTACCGGCAAGACCCATCTGGCCACCGCACTGCTCGGCCGGCTCACACACCACTGCCATATCGTGGGCTCTCAACAGCGAAGCTGGTCAACAGGCATCGAGTCCGACCGCTTCCGGCACAGCTCCACGGCGGTCAAAGCCAAGATCAAATCCCGCGAGCACGCAAAGAAGACATCCCCTGCACCTAGCGAAAGCACGGAGGCAGCAGAGCCGTTCCAGGCAAAAACTTGACGCCCATGCCTATAGTTATCCACAGCCCGGGCAACCCAAGTGCGGCTTCTTTCCTTGGTCAATTTCAACGAAAAGACCTGGTCAGTTGCAACGCGCATCGACACATCACGCCTTTCAGGGCGGATTGGCCGAGCATTCACTTGAGGTGGCGGTCGCTGTCTCCAGCGCCCACGGTCTACCCCACTTCGAGCAGGAAATGGGCGTCGTCCATGCCCTCTTGCACGACTACGGAAAGCTCTGGTGGCTCGATCCGCACCTGCGCTGCCCCGGGGAACGTCGGAAACATGAGACGTTGGGACGAGCCAAGTTGTGGCCGGACATGCAGGTGCTGGCCGCACAGAAGCCCCGCCTCTGGCGACCGCCATGCATGAACTTCTGGGCGGCCCGAGTGCACCTCGCGAGCGAAACTATCCGCTGGCCATCGGCAAAATCGTTCAGGCTTTCGACCAGATGAGCTGCGAGAAGACCCGAGGGATTTTCGCGAAATCACGCAAAACTTGGGAATTCGACCTGCCGTTCCAGAAGACAACCCAACAAGACTGCTTCCGGAATTGCTGTCTGGCAATTGCCCCCGCGACAATCGAAAGGGCTGGCGCGGAGCCATTCGGAAATACCATCGCACAGCCAGTGAGCCGGCAAAGAGGGTCACCGACAAGGGGAGGGAGTGATCCCAAGCCTGTGGCGGTGTCACATATCAGAACGTGAAATGCGACCTCGTGCCCAAGTGTTTGCCCAGGTCATTTTCAATCAGTTGATTGAAAGCGTGGGCACGGGATGTGCACGGGATGGGCACGTAGCCTCGAAGCCATGCAGAAGCTTCTTCGCAAAATGGGAATTAAGTATTTATGGGGAACAGGGGTCGGAGTGTCTTCTCTCGAACGACTGCTGCTGGACGATAGCCGTGCGGGTCTTCTTGCGACCCATTTCGGACATTCATCTGGAATCTAAGCTGACCCCTTTCCCGGACCTCCTTTTCCTGCGCGGCCTGTTCCGCCTGAACCCGGCGCTGCGCTGTGCTTGAGGTGCCCTGAGTCATCACCTCCAAGCGCGCTGCCGTCTGTTCGGTAGCGAACATACAGGGACCGGGGCAGCCGCTAGGGTCAGATCCCGCAGCCAAGGCCTGAATTTGCAGTGAATGAGCTTGCCCTTGCTGTCCGCGGCGCTGGCGCCGCACAGGCCGGTTCACCGCCGCTGACTTTGCGCCAGAGGCTTCGCAAGCAGACCGCCGCCGCGCACGAGCGGATAGAACGCGTGCCGCTGCTGGCCGCATTGGCCAGCGGCAGCATCGACCAGCAGCGCTACACGCAATACCTGCGGCGCATGCAAATCTTCCACCAGGCGATGGATGACGCGCTGCGGCGCCAGTTGCCGCCGGGCTACCCCCACGCCGGCTTGAATCAACGCGCCGCCCTGGATCGCGATCTTGCAGCCTTGAACGCCCCGCCCGGGCACCTGCCCGCGGCGCTGGCCCGGGCCGCGCGCGCCCTGGTGGGCAGCCACGCAGCGGCCTGGGGCGTGCTCTATGTCCTGGAAGGCGCACGGCTGGGCTCGCAAGTGCTGCTCAAGCGCAACGCCAACAACTCCACCGTTCGACAAGCCGATACTTACGTTCGCGGCGAGACCGGAGCCACAGGCAGGTCGTGGCTGGCTTTCTGCGCCGCATTGGAGTCGGGCGTCGCCCCGGCCGATGTCGGCACAGCGCTGGCCGCAGCCGAGCACACCTTTGAACTGTTGGGCCATTGGCTCGATGCACCGCATGACTGACATCAACACCAGCCAGGGCGCACCAGCCACATCAGCAGCGCTGCAGCCGTTGAACCTGGACAGCTGCGCGCAAGAACTCATCCACCTGCCCGGCGCCATCCAGCCCCAAGGCGCCCTGCTGGCTTGCGAGCAGCGCAGCCTCACGGTGCTGTCGGCCAGCGCGAATTCGCAAGACTTCTTTGGCCGCACGCCGGCTCAGGTGCAGCGACAGCCCCTGAGCTCGCTGCTCGACCCCCACAGCGTGGCCGGCATCCGCAGCGCACTGGAAGCCGCTTTCGTGCGGCCCTACATGCCCAGCCTGGTCGCCTTGCGGCTGCACGACGGCCGTGAGCTGCAGGGCAACGTGCACGCACACGGCGGTGTGGTCTATGTCGAGGTCGGATCCACCGTGCAGGACCCTGTGCAGGCCATGTACACCGTGCTGCAGAACACCTACCCGGTGCTGGGCAGCATGACCGAAGCCGACTCACTGGAGTCGATGCTCAGCATCGCTGCCGGCTACGTCAAGAGTGTCACTGGTCTGGACCGCGTGATGGTCTACCGCTTTGACGAGCATTGGCACGGCGAGGTGATCGAAGAACAGTGCACCCGCGCCGACGTGCCGCTGTACTTCGGGCTGCGCTTTCCCGCCAGCGACATCCCAGCGCAAGCGCGCGCGCTGTACCGCACGGGGCTCATACGCTACATCGCCGATGTGAGCTACACCGCCGTGCCGCTGCTGCCGCTATTGAACCCCCACAGCCGGCTGCCCTTCGACCTGAGCTACTGCACCTTTCGCAGCGTCTCGCCGGTGCACCTGCAGTATTTGAAGAACATGGGCGTGAGCTCAACGCTGGT
>Ga0163144_10017327_pt1 | contig 14677 bp, 10 predicted proteins | sample OliLak19BULKMAT1_FD_123175 | JGI IMG/M metagenome (GOLD analysis project Ga0163144, IMG submission 123175) | Freshwater microbial mat bacterial communities from Lake Vanda, McMurdo Dry Valleys, Antarctica - Oligotrophic Lake LV.19.BULKMAT1 | ecosystem: Environmental > Aquatic > Freshwater >... | reverse complement strand
GTCGCCCCGACCAATTTTCGAAACAGGGTATTTTCGGAGCACTTCGAACGGCGAACGTAGTGTCGCTACGAGGTTTGTGTTTTCGAGAGTGCAGTTCAAACAGAGCGTTTCGAGAATCTGGCGCTTTATCGCGCAATCCGCTGTAACCCACCGATCCCTCAAGCTTTGCGAAAGTTCAAACGTCTTTACGGCGACATCGGCGTATTCGTCGCTCTGGCGGGAGTTTCCCTCGATCTTCAGCACTAGGCGGTCTGCGCGGTCCCGTAGCTCCACGCTCTTGCGTCCAAACATGGCCGCGTCGATCTCATCGGACAGCCGCATGTTCAATAGTTTCTCTTGCTGCTGCTTGATCATGGAGTGCTGGCGCTGAAGCTCCGCGAACTTCTCAGCAGACTCGTTCTGAACGAACTTGGTCTTCGCTCGCAGGACATCCCTGAACCAATCGCGGACTTCTTCGTCCGGAATGCGCAAAGTGTCGAAAAGGGCGAGCATCTGTGAATCGAGCTCCGCTTCAGTCAGACGGATGCGCGGATGGCCGGGCTTCGTGTATTTGCAGCAGCGGTAATAAACGTACGCCTTCTCGCCGCTCTTGGTCTTCTTGATCTTCATTTCACCGGTAATGGGCGATCCACAGTGGCCGCACTTGATGAACTCGCCGGCGAAAGCCATTTCATGCGAATGATAGATCTTCTCGCCGAGAAGCACCTGCACGCGGTCCCAGGTGAGGCGGTCAATCAATGGCGTGTGTTTGCCGGGATGCCACTGTCCTTGGTAGTGAATGTCGCCGATATACGCGCGGTCGCGCAAGATGCTGTGAACCTTGCTACGGGTGAACTTCGGAAGGCTGCGCAGGTACATCACGCCGTCGGCTTCCATCTTGGTAATGAGCGAATCGATGGTGTGACAATGGTGCGCGTAGAGGTCGAAAATGCGCTGAACCTTCGGGCCGTATTCCGGATCAATCTCAATCAAGCCACGACCGTCAACGCGAATATTTTTGTAGCCGTAGGGCGCATGTCCGACGAAAAGACCGTTCTGCACGCGGCGCGCTTGGCCTTCCTGCACATCCTTACTCTGCTGCTCGGTGTAATGGCTGGCCATGGTGGCGAGCATCCGACGCTGCATACGGCCGGCGGGAGAGTTCTCGGTGGGTTGTGAAACAAAGACAGCGCGGATGCCGTAGTCGAGCTCAAGGCGCTCCAGTTCCATATAGTCAAAGAGATTGCGCGCTGCGCGGTCTACCTTATAGAAAAGCAATCCATCCAACTTTTCAGCATGCTGGCGCACATATCGCAGCATTTCCTTGAACGTCTTGCGCTCATCCTGCTTGCTGGCGGTCTCCGCAATACGGAACATCTGAACGATGGTTCCGGATTGGCGCTTGGCGTAACCGGTCAAGGCGTCCACCTGGACATCGAGACTGAAGCCTTCGCGTTCTTGTTCTCGGCTGGAAACACGGGCAAGCGCAACGAACTTTTTCATAGGTAAAAGGGCTCCACTTTGAAGATGATCACATTCTACAGCACGGAGTACAGAAGGCAATTTTTCACAACGAAAAACTGGCGCTATTTTTCAGCGCCATCTTCGTCCTGAGGTCCATAGTATTGGGAAGGAATGACCATGTTGTTCACGCTTCCAGCAACGAGGCGTTTCTCAATCATCAACCGCAACACAGTCAAAATCGCGCTCGAACGGCCGCGTTCGGCTTCCAAAAGGTACTCCGTGGAAATGCGGAGCCTTTTCGCGAGCTCCGAAGGCCGGGTGTTGGTGAGTTGACGCCAGTGAGTGATGACATGGCCCAATCCAAAAGTCCATGTCTGGCGTTTCTGGATGATCTCACTGCATTGCTCTCGAATCTGGCGCTGGGCCTCGATCAATGCTTCAAAATACTTCGTGATGGACGGAAAGTCCCAATCTCCAAGCGGCTTTTCTACTTCCATTGACGGTCCTCCCAAAAAGTGTGCCGAATTCATCGGACGGACAATCCGTCCGAAGTAAATATTCCCGTTTACTCACGCGTTTTTCGTCATGAAGACTCCTCCGGATTAATGAAACGAGCTCTTGGGATATCCAAAGCTCGTACTGCAATGCAACATGCATCAAGCCACGTGCGGTACTGAAAGTAAGGCAAGTTTTCCCGCCTCGGTAAGCAATAGATTCACTGCGTCGCACGTCCTTTTGAGAACTTGCATACAAGCCTGAATCGGTTCAATGCCGGCGGCGTCGGTGTAGGACTTCACGTAGTGCCAAGCTCCGCCTCTGTCTGAATCCGTTTCGAATCCCAATGCTTCAAGCAGAATCGCGCCGCCAAGTTCCGCGACAGTTTCAGAGCGCCAGTGTTGACCGCGTTCGCTCAAGCTTCCCAAACGGTCGTCTGCGGCATGGATAAGTTCATGAGCCCACGTGGAAAGATTGGAGACACTGAGAGCAATAGCTTTCCCTTTGAAATACCGTCCGAGCGCGACGGAATGTTGAGACTTTTTTGTATCAATCGCATCAATTTCCAAGCCCCATGATTTGGCAACCTCAACGAGTGGCAAAGCGTTCAGCCAATGCACAACCTCATCATCGACCTTGGGAAGTTCCTGGCCTTCGGTCGATTCGATGGCAAAGACTGGTGCTGTCCGGAAGCCGGAAAGAACATCAATACGCTTTCGTTCGCCGGTATCCGGGTCAGTGGCCTCCAGCGTGCGCATCAGTGGAACGAGAATATCGAATGCCTTTGAGCCCTTCTTTACATGGCGTCCGGTTTCGTTCCACTGGCGGTATCCGCGGGCGTCGCTGGTGCCGTGTAGAACGCAAAGCAGTTGATTTGACCAACTCCACGACCGGCACGGAACGCCGTCTTTCCGCCGGATGAATATTGGCGCAATGGCCTTCGGTAGATTTCCAGACTGAAATGCTTCGATGATTTTCGTTGCAACGTCTTCCGCCTTGCCGATGAGCTTCATAACTTCCCCTTTCGGATGATGCGCTTTGGTCTCTTGCACATGCAAGAGCAAGCCGCGCGCTTGCTCTTCGTCAAAGCAAGGTCAGCCGAGGGTTGAAGGCGGTGTCAAGGAAGGTGCCTTCAAGAAAGTTTGTGAAGCAAATCCCTCCATCCAAGAAAAATGAAAACGGGGATGCAAGTCGCGGTCTGATGGCGACGCAGCACTTTGTTTAAGGAAGGATGCCTTGACTCCGACGGCCCGAGGCTACGGCGCTGGCCGTATTCAATTTCAGCCGCCAAGAAAGTGTTGCAGGTAGAGCGTCGCGGAGACCTTAACTTTTTGCACTTAACCTCAAAGTGAAATCATGTTCGGACGCGTTTTAGCATCTATAAATTCCAACGATGAGGACAACGCCCCTCTCATTCACCACGTGCGACCGAAATACGTCGCTTGCTGTGAATCAATATTTCCGAACTAAATTTAACTCTTAGAAGCTTTTGCGTAGTTCTCACTGAGGGCTGGACCCATAAGCAGAATAGCCGCGATCCTACGAACAATTTCGGTCACAAGTCTGACTTCATCGAGAGTCAGATCGCGTCCGAGTAATTCTTTTTCGCGATACGAAAGCCACTTCTTCAACACTTGGTATCCGCCCAGCGTGTACTCCCAGACTCTTTCGGGTACGCAGCGCCAGAAGGCGGAGCCGTTTAAGTAAACGTCGAAACACGTGTCCCCGAGCGCCGCAATAATCTGCTCGGGGGACAGTTTCAACGCCTTAGCGCTCGCTTCTAAAGTCTTACGTTCGTCGGATGTGTAAGCGCGCGCGCGGGCATCACCGCGACCCGGCATACAGACCCCATTGACGCCTGCGTGTCCCCATCCGGCGGTAACGGCCAGCGCATCTTCGTCGGGATTGAGTTCGCCTCCGCCGGTTTTGGAAATGGATCCCAGCACTTTCAACTCGGGACGAATTGATCCGCTGGTGACACCCGCAACTGCCATTTCGGGATCATGCAGACCGGCGAGTAACCGCCCCAACTCAGCGGAACTTTCTAAATCCTTGCGGGACTTCGGCAAAGGAATTCGTGGCCAATCTTGACGCAATGCCGCAGCGTTTTGGAGGCGGTATTCGGGTGAATGAAGCGTGGCTAGTAGATGAAAAAAAAGACACTCCTGAGAAGTAGCCTTTAAATCACCTAGGTATTTTTTCGCCATCTCTGAAAGATTGGGTACTACTTTATCACGCGTCGGTGCTTCGAATAAGTTTTGGGCAATGAGTGAACTACTAAGGTACATCGGGAAAAGATTTGCGCCCCGTTCATTCAAATGTCTCGCAGAATGCAAAGTGGTATAAATAGGAGAATCCCACTCTCGGCGATTCTGTTGTGCGAGTGCTAGCCAATGATTGTTCTTAAAATAGTGCGGAATTGAATCTTCGCGTTTTTCGTCCAAAAGCTTTGTTTCTGGCTCCCAATATAGCCACCGAGTATCAAACGGCCGATATGCATGACGAAAGAAGTTTTTTAAATGAATACCTCTTTTCAGAAGCTGTTTACGGACTTCACCCGGGTTAAATCGTTGGCTAGATTGCATCGATGTTGGATAGAGAGCGCGTATACGTTCGTCAGAATTACTAACGTTAAAGTAGTCGCTGATTCGAGCTTTCAGTTTCTCCTCGTTGACGTCAATTAAGAATGAATCTCTCCCGGTTTGAATTCCCGGAAATGAAGCAGGAAGTAGCTCAGTTAGTAAGGGCCAGTTGAGATAGTGCTCAGATGTTTGAGTGGGTTGAAACGATAGACCTAATTTGATAACAGGTGATACGGGCAAATAGCCTTTCTGCTTGCTCACTCCGGCCGCAGATTCCAAATCTTTGAGCTTGGACTTCCCCCAAAAGTGGCGAAATGAAACCTGATTCGAAGCAGTGTGTTTTTCTTTCCGAACCATCAATGCAATTGCAGTTCCGACTTGGATGCCTTCTCGATTAAAATCCGTGGAGAAAACGCTGGGATCCGGATTTCCTTCAGGTGTTACTTTTCCTGTTTTGTATTTATCACCGTTGAGGCAGTCGATGGAAATGGTATCAAACGCTTCCAGAAATTTCTCGCGCATGCCGGTGAAAGACAGACCGTCCAGCCACGAGTAATTTGAAATGAAGCAGGCCACGCCGGTGGCGGGTTTGTTCATCTCGGTAATACGACGTTCGGCCATGCGATAAAATCGAACATACAGATCATTCAAGCCTTGCCCTTGCGGTGCCGCTGCTTTCTTTGTTGTACGGTACGACGAAGATAGCTCGCGTTCTTCCTGCACGGCAACACCCGCATACCCGTTATAGGGTGGATTTCCGAGAATCACGAGAATAGGAGCATGCTGCTTGATATGGTCGGCCGCATTCCGTTCGTCTTCCAATTCCGGAAAGAGCAAATGCGATTTGGGTTCCTTCGGCGGTTCCCAACCGGTCAGCGAATTGGTGAGGTACACACCGACGCGTTCCGATTTTTTATCAGAGAGTGGAGCCTTTAGCGTTCGGAGCAACAATCCAAGTTGCAGATGTGCGACCACGAAGGGCGCGGGCAGAATTTCGAAACCAAAAACATGCTTCAAGGCTTTTTGTTTTAGATCCTGGCTGAAAAGCGCATCACCTTGGCCTTTGGCCTTCAGTGTCTCCGCGATTTTGTGCAGGACTTCAACAAGGAACGCGCCGGTTCCGCAGCAGGGGTCGAGAACAAAAACACGCTTATCGGCCAAACCATCAGGGATGTTAAGTTCCTCGCGCAATACCGTATCCACGCGCGCGACCATGTAGCGGACTATCTCAGGAGGCGTGTACCAGACGCCAAGTTCCTTGCGAAGTTCCGGATCGAACGCTTCAAGGAAGGGTTCGTAGAAATACTGGACCGCATGAGCCTCTTCAAATTTTTCAAAGAATGTAGGCTCCACGCGATTGAGCGCTGCCGACGCCCAATCCAGCACCTCAACCAATCCCAGCGGACCCAACCGGGACGGCGTTGCGACTTGTTCAAAGAGTGCGCGAATCATCGGCACGCGCAAGGACCACGCAGCATCGTGCCAGTTAAAAAGTTTCTTTGTCTTGCCTGTACGATCCTTGCTCCACAAGACCCACGCTGAAAAGATGCCGTAAAAGAGTGTTTGCACGAAAGTAGAACGGAAGAAGTGATCGCCTTTTTCACCTTCGAACTTCAATCCGAGTGCTTCTTCAAGACCTTTGCGGACGCCGGACAGCGCAGCGAGTTCCGAATTTTCGATACGCGCCTTGGCCTCCCGGGCGTAAGAGGCCAGAAACCAAGCAACGTCCTTCGGATCTGCAAGCGGCGCGGCGTGCAACAGGACGCGCTTGAGAAATTCCTCGAATGAAACGCCGTGCTTTTTTTCCGCCACGAGGGGGTGCGCGGCAGCGTTCCAGAAATCAGATTCATTTTCAGCGAGCCTGTACTCTTCAAGCTGGGTTTGTTTACCGCTTGCGTCACGTCCAATCAAAATGAAGTCGCGGTAGTTTGTTACGAGGACTTGCCCATACGCATCAAAATATTTCTTTACCTGCCACTCGCGCGCTACTTTATACGCGTCGGCCGCGGCGCCTTTAACTTCGATAACACCACGTTCGGGCTTCTGCCCTTCAATCGGGTCCGCACCACCGCGCTGAAGTTGATTGGCCGCATACAAAGCGCCATCAGGGATGCCCGAGCCTTTGTCATGCGGGTGCAGCATACAGCGAACTTTAGGCTTCAGCACCGAACCAATGCCATTCATCAGGTTTATGAGTGCGGGATAAAAAGACGTTTCCGCGACGCTCGCACCGGTAGAGCGGATGGAATTCATATCCTGAAGGTACTTGACCAATAGGCCCATTTGTTTGTTCTCGACTTGGAATTGAGTGATTCTAACTATTGAAAGGTGGTTTGTCTCATGGCGTTTGGGAGATTTCCAAATTGTAAATGAACGTCTGGTACTTAAAGCAAATCAAGAAAGAAGTTCTTGAATCTTTGTGTGCGCCTTTTGCGCAAGGAGAATCACTTTCTCATCGGGTAGTGCGTTCCATGCATCATAAATGATGGTCTTGATGCGCAAGAGCCGTTCACGATGCTTGGCGTATTGGATAGCATGATCGCACGCGAAGAAGCACTCAATAAGCCGCTGTATGGAACGTGGCGTTGCCATGTGTGCGGGCGACTCGAGCAATAGTCGGAATTCGTTGTTTCTTTTCTCGCGTTGAGCTCGCTGAAATTCTTGCGCCTCCGCTTTCCATCTTGCGTGCGCTTCTTGCTGGGCAATCAATCTTTCTTTTTCTGCTTTCTCACGCTCCAATTGCTGTTGCTCGCGTTTTTTCTCGTTGAGCTCTTGCTGCTGCTCGTATTTGAAGTCATCCGCGCGGCTCTGAATAAGGGCAATCGATTCCTCATCCAGTTGCGGAACTTTCGTCACACAAGTACTTCCAGTAATGAGTTCTCTGCCATCAGGATGGCACCAAACATAATTGAGCTGAATTGGTTGTCCGCATACGCAGGTATTCTCCTGCCTAAAGCATTTGCCAGTAAAGCGCCAGGATTGCGGGTCGCCAAAGGCCGCAATCAACCGTTGTGTTGCAAATGCCATAGAAGATCAGAGTTCCTATCCAGAGTATCGTCCGTGTCCTCTCCCATATTAATAACCGTGGAATAGGATCTTATTGTTGAGGTTTTATTCAGGAATCTTCAAAAATTTCGCCGAAGTCTCACAAATCAAACTGCGAATCTGGTTTTCACTGCCAATATGCCATAAATGAAAATGCCCTCCAAAGAGGGCACTCCCACGATCTTATGCGATTGGATATTAAAGTCCTTTGAACGCTGCTAGTAAGGCCGAATGGACTTCTTCGCGGACGATTTCGGTAATGATTCCTCGCAGATTTGTCCCGGTAGGCATGGCTTTCTTACTGCTGCCTGGCGGTCTGCCTCGCGGACGTTTGCCAATCGAAAGAGGCGCTTTGGTGCGATTCTTTGAGCCCTTGGGACGACCGCGCTTACCTTTTTTCTTCACGTCGGGTTTCTTTTGAGTACCTTTTGGACGCCCTCGCCCGCGCTTCATCGGTCCCGAGGCCGTTGACTCCGCCGCAGTTTCCTTGGGCAACTCTTCGCTGCTGGATTCCCCAGTTGAGGCAGAGGCGTTCTTGCTTTTCTTAGCCATTACTTTTCATCCCTCTATTAAAGCAGAGATCCCGAAGCGGAATCTCTTAATTTGAGTGCAAATTAACATGCGGGACTATATCCAAACTGATTAAAAAAATCTTGTTAAATTAAATATCCATGGGTTTAAGGCTCATCACGCAGTGATTTCACCACGACGCCTTGAAATGCCGCAGTGGAGTCAGGTCCGATTACGATAGGCGAATATTCAGGATTTAATGGTATGAGGTGCAGCTCATAATCGTCTTTGGCTTTGCCAACCGACACAATTTTAAGCTGCTTGAGTGTCGATTCGCCATCGACCATCGCGGCAACAATACGATTATTGAGACGCTCAAAAGTTAAACGAGGAACCGGGTTCGTCGGATCTTTTATTCCCATCTGGATGGACAGTGCCTCCAAATACAGAAGATCACCCGATTGGAACCGCGGCTCCATGGACTGTCCACGCACACGCAAGGCAAACAGTTTTGAAACGCTGCAGAATGCCGGAGACTCTATCCAAGTATCAGGTTGGGTCGTGCCTTCGAACCACGTGGGATTGCCGGCGGGGATCTCTCCGTAAAAAGGCACGCGACCGGCGGCAACGGGCTTACTGACGGCCGTATCGCTGCCTTTAAAGAAAGCCTCTTCCGTATACCCAAGTTTCTCTATCAGCGCTTTGAGTCGCTTTCTGTCTACGTCACTTTTCACTTCGCCACGCATGAGTTTGCTCACGAAGTAGCGATTCAGGCCGATTGCATCCGCCAGCCACCGCACGGAAACTTTCCGCTCCTTGGAAACCTGCTCGAATCGATCTTTGATGAAATTTGAATCCATTTTTCTTTCTCTCCTAACTGCGCCCAAGGTAAGGACTTTAGGAGTAATGTCAAGACTATTATCCATAATGGTAACTAAATCAACTTGACTGGATAACCACGGACGCTATATTACCCGTATCAACCTCGGGGCTTTCTCCGCCCCAGAACCTTTACAATCCGCCCGCGTGGGCGGCCGATTCCAGCGCTGGGCCTGGAAATCGACATGCTGAAAACTCGCACCGGCCCATCGGTGCAAGCGATGGGGGTGTGTTATGCCGTACCTGCAGGACGAAAAGCTCAAGATTGCTGTGGTAGCCAAGGCGCTTCGCGTCAGTAATCAGACGCTTTGGCGTATGATTGATAGTGGCGAGATTAAGGGCGTGATGGAAGGCAATGCGTGGAGGATTCCGCAATCTTCTTTGCGACAGCATATTTTGACGCTTCTCGGAAAGTCTGGCCCGCGCTGGATTTGCCACTCTATGGAAGAAAAAGTTACTGAATCGGAGAAAAAGTCTCAACAGATGAGCGGAGTTACTCGGTTCTTCATGCAGACGACCGTTGAGAACAACGCCATCGGTCGCGTTACTTCCGAACAGGCCATCGCCATTTTGGACGCGTTGCTGAAAAAGCTCGCTTGGCGTTTTGGCGGACGCAACAAGGCTCTTCGCGATGATCTGTTTCAGGAAATGTCGGTAGCCATTGCCCTCTGTCCGGGACGGAATTTCCTGTCTTTCTATGCTACCCGTGCTGAGTCTCGTGCTCGCGATGCGTTGCGCAAGGAACGTCGGCGCGGAATGACTTCTTTCGAGAGCTTGGAGCATGACGAGCATCCGGCCACGCTGGAAAAGCCTGACTGTTCTGCGGTGATCGAATTGTTCAAGTTGGCGGGGATGGGCTTGTCGTTGCTGGAGGAGTTTGGGATTCACTTGGTAGATGAGGGGGAAGAAAACCATGTGCGTGTTCGAAACGAAGGGAACGATCATTGCGATGAGTGTCACGATGGACGGGAGGAAGACGTACATCAAACTGCGTCCGCTAGTTCGTCCGAAACTCGAGCCGCATGAGCGCGAAGCGCCGTTCGAAATCGAGGTTCCGAGGAACGTTTTCCGAAGCTTGGGAGTGGGCTTGATGGTTCTGGTGCAAGGGACCATGCAAATCATTGCCAAACGCAAGAAAGGCCGCATGGGCGATGTGTTCGAGTACCAGATTATTCGGCACATGGCGAAACGGATTTTGCCCATGGCGGAAGCAATGTAAGTGCGGGCCGCGCGTTCGGCGCGGCCGTGGCGGGTTCCCTCCTAGGGAGGGCCACGGACGCGACGGTTGTGCGGCCCGCTGATGGACGAGTAACTCGTGGAGAAAACGATGTACCACGTCTCGACGGTGACAACCTGCGTGTCGAAATCAGCCGCAATGGAGCGGCGGAGCCGGATGTCTGCACTCGAGGCCGTGTGTGAAAGGTCCAATCATGGGCCAGAAAGAAAAGGAGCAGTCGAAGGGCGAAGCCAAAAACCCCCCACCTTCTAAAGAGGGGGGTAAGTACACCAGTACTCAGAGTTCCAAGAGCAAGGGTAAGTGCAAGAAGTCTAAGGAGTTGAAGGCCGAAAGTAAGCCTTCGCATCACATCTGGGTTGGCGTCGATTATTTGACGGTCTCCCTTCCCCGCTGCGATAAGGCTCCTTTGGAGTTTAAGGAGTTGCAGGAATGGCTGCAGGCGACGGGTACGGAGTGTCGTGGCGATCACGGCTACCGTGGGCTGGAAGTCTGTGGCGGTTATGGCCAGTTGCTTCATCGGCAGTGTAGCGAAAGTGGCGATGCTGACTTGCTTGTGAGGCTTCCGGGACGTGCGCTGGATTGGATTCGGGATGCGAACGTGTTCTCGGACGGCGAGTACCAATGCACCGATGCCGACATCTGCCGGTTCTTCTTGGAACGGAAGTTCACTGCCACTCGCGTCGATACGGCGATGGATACCAACGATCCGTTCGTCACGCCTTCGATGGTTGGCGAGTTGGTCAATGAGCGGATGTTCACGTGTCATGCGAAGAGCGCCGGCGTGAGTGACAGTTGGAAGCTCGACAAGCCGGAAAGTCGTGGTCAGTCTCAGACTGTCTACATTGGCAGTCGCTCTTCCTCCCGCTTCTTCCGCTGCTACAACAAGGCGGAGGATATTTTTAAGAAGACCGGTCGGGATGTCGGTCATCTCACGCGTTTTGAAATTGAGCACAAAGGCGAAGTGGCTCATAAAGTCCTGGAGCTTGTCTCCCGGAGTGGTGGTGATTGCATCCCGAGTATTTTCTCGGGATGGCTCTCGTTCAAGGATCCGAAGCATAAAAAGTCGCGCCGGGAACGTTCGGAGAATGCGGGATGGTGGGAACGGTTGCTTTCCACCGACAATCCGATTGAGTTGAAGCTGACTCCGGGCGTGATGGATCCGGAGCGTTCCATGATCTGGCTCAAAAAGCAGGTCGCGAAGACGCTTTACCTGGCGATTCAGTACGGATTCGCCCAGGAAATCTCACAGTACATCGCTGCTGTGTGGGGTAAGGCAACAAAAACTGAAAGGCAGAAGTGGGCAGACTTCGCCGCCAAGTACGAGCGGGAAAGCGATGAAGATCAGGAGGTGCCGCGTGCTGCCTCCTGAAGAAACGAAAGTCGAAGCTCTTCCGCCGGCGTGGGTGACGGAAGAGTTGATTGAGAAGACCGTGCGAGTGTGGTCGAGAATTCATGGGCGGACAATCTCTGGCGTCGAGGCAATGGAGATTCTGGCTGGCGTGGGTCGGTTGGTAGAAATTCTTCGCCAACAAATGATTGCAACTGTAGAAGACTCTGGGTAGTGCGCGGGAACTGGTAAACAGTAGCGTTACCACCTGCCAAACTTACTTTGTAACATTTTGCTCGGAGAGTTGACACGGGACATCTTTCCGATAAACCACCGAGGTATTTTTACTCAAACATCTGGGAGTTGAACTATGTCTAGTACTGGCACGCGCGTTTGGGAACACAATTCAACAAACTTTCATAAATCGTCTGGCGGAGTGATGTCAATGTTGAGAGCAATAAAATTAATTGTATTTTTGTTTATAATTGGCTCCGCGTATAATCTTAGCGCAGCAGATCAGTATGGTTGTCACGTTTTAGGTATTCGACAAGACCCAAATCCACATGATCGCCGGGCTCTCCAATACGGATACGTAGTGATCACAACCCAAACGCCTCTTGCATATTTGGATATCCATTACGCCGAAGATGGAACTCCATACACATCACTCAATAGAGACGCCCCTATTGTAGCACTTTTTAAAAACCGCACTCGCTTTGTTCAAATTCCAGGCGGATCGTGGTCTGCCGAACCAAAGCTTATTAGTATTCAAGGCGATAGTGTGATCGAAGAGTGGTGGGTACAACATCTTCAAGAAAATGCAGGAATCGAAACAATTTTTGCAAGATATAAATTTATATTCGAGTCTATAATCGATCCAACACAAGGCACTGAAACGGATGTGTCCACATCTGAAAACTTCCAATTTAGTTCTATTAATGAAATTGTATATGTTAATAATTTAGTAACACCACCGGCCTTCCCAAGAACTACAACCCCACATTTCTCAGGAAACTTCACCGAATGTACTCACTGGAGCTTCTCTTTATACCGTGGCGGAAACAAAATTGTCTATGGGATTTCGAGCACCATAGAACTCAACAATTCCAATGTATTAAATATTAACGCCCAACAATTTGTTTTGAACGAAAATGGTGCGCCAATCCAAATCGACGGAATGTATATATACGAACCGTTGAAAGAAGGGAACTACCATTGGACTCTTAGTCTTAGCAATAGTGATCTTCACCCTAACGATCAACAAGGATGGGGGCGAAGCTTTGTAGGCAGTTTTACAATTGATTTAACTCCTCCAGTGATCAACAGAGGCACTGTTATGCCGGTGCTAGGAGAAGCAATTGGCGATGGCAATCCACTCGTCATTGTGTCCTACGAAGAAAATAATCCCAAACAGGAAATTCGGATGATAGACGGCGTGGAAGTAACTTCGTCGTCGTCAAATCTTCTCTCCGAAGGCGTACATACAGCATCTTTCACAATCATTGATCAGGTAGGATTATCAGATTCATACTCATGGAATTTTATTGTCGATTATTCAGGCCCCGTCATAGAAATACAGGAGCCACAACCGCACGCGGTTTTATCGCAGAATAAAATCGTCAATGGAGTAGAGACTTTCGTTCCCATTAAATTTATTGGGAAGATTCACGACAAAGGAATCGGTCTGGACGTGGAATCTTTGAGCGTTTTTCTTGATGATTCGTTTATTCCAATTTTGCCCGACCCGGTCACCGGCATATTCGAAGTTGAACTCGATCCTCTCCAAGATGGAAGGCACTCTATTTCTATCGAGGCGGCAGATCTTATCGCCTCGTGGACGGGTCCAAATTACGGCCGTTATACGTTTGAATTTACGACCGACTCTACGGCCCCATTCATCAACTTTGAAAAAAATCCATACATCCTTGTTGCTCCTTCAGGTGAAATACGTGGCTCAGTGTCAAGCGAAACCACAAAACTTAATGTGGAATTGCAAGACGGAAATGCACAGTTTTCATGGGTGCTTGGAAGTGGACAACCGAAGCCATTCCAAATCTCGCTTTCAAATCTTACTTTTCCGTCTGCATGCACATTCAAGGTAACCGCAGAGGACGCGCTAGGGAATAGGCGCGAAGAGTTCGTCAGCGTCGTTGTTGTCGATCCACTTGATACCGACCAAGATGGCGTTCCAGACGTCCTTGATGACGATATCCACATTGAAGACAAACTGCCGCAGTTATTTCTTGCTGCGCCCACGATGGAGACTGTTTTACTGAACGCCTCTACCGGGAATCATACCGTTTTTCGCGGAAGCGTATCGAACGATGACGGTATTGAGAATCTTCAAGTTGAGGTAATTATCAATTACACAAATACCGTTACAATAACTCCGTTGCCCAATGGTGAATTCAGTCAGGATATCGAGTTTCCTGAAGGCGAAAACATCGTAGTTGTACGATTTGTCGAAGATACTGCTCGCATTGCAACGGTTTCAGCAAAGCGTGTCATTGTAGATACAATCACGCCCGTGTTCGCCAATCTATTTAGTACGCCTAATTTTAAGCGAGATCTCATAACGTCGCCAAATTGGTATCTTCAAACAGTAAAGGATCCAGGCTCCCACCCGAGTGGAATTGCCGGTGTAGAACTCATTGGAGGCGGCGACGTTCTTATTCGACCTACTTCGTCACCTTTAGCGAGTGTTGACTTTTTAGCGCATGTGACGCACGACTCCTCCCAACGTATATTTGAAAGTTGCTACGACTTTCACTTTCCGTTAGCTGAAAAGATGGTCAAGCTCGAAGATAAATTGAAAAACGTTAAGCAGGATTTGATCTATGCTCCATGGAGAGGAATTATTCTCAAGGCCGGAAACAATGGCAAAATCGCCATTCAGAAAGGCGATACTATTCAGGCGTCTGCTAGGATTTATAGAGACTTGTCTGAAATGGCAAATCTGCCATATTTCGGTGAAATGGAATATGATGTTACCCCTACTGCCACCCAAGGTTCTGATTTCAATGGAGGCGTTTCGCTTATAGGCCTTTACTACCCTTACTATTTTCCCTACTACATCTCTGAAAATTGGGACGTGGTCCGTTTAAAATATAATTCAGATGCATTTAATCAAGAGCTGGGCTTTCGTTGTTCAGATACCAT
>Ga0163144_10017326_pt1 | contig 14677 bp, 12 predicted proteins | sample OliLak19BULKMAT1_FD_123175 | JGI IMG/M metagenome (GOLD analysis project Ga0163144, IMG submission 123175) | Freshwater microbial mat bacterial communities from Lake Vanda, McMurdo Dry Valleys, Antarctica - Oligotrophic Lake LV.19.BULKMAT1 | ecosystem: Environmental > Aquatic > Freshwater >... | reverse complement strand
GCCAAGCTGGCCAGGGAGGCGGAGATCGCTTTAGCCACCATGGCGATGATCACTGACTACGACTGCTGGAGGGTCGAGGCGGAGTCGGTCAATGCCCACGCGGTGATCGAGCACGTCACCGCGAATGCCACAACGGCCAAAGCGGTCCTCGAGGACGTCATTCCAAACATTCCGATGGTGGCCGACTGGCCCGAGCATCGTTCACTCGACCACGCCCTTTTTACCGACCAAAGCCTCTGGCCAGCCGAAACCACTCAAAATCTGCGTCCCATTTTGGAAAGATTTATAAAATAACGCGAGTTTTTGCAATAATGAGTTGCATATATTTAAAACTTTCTTATTATTGAATCTCGCTGATTATCTTTATTAAGCCACCGATTCCCGTGATGATCCGTTTCTTTCCCTCCCCACCGCTCCTTCTCGCAATTGCTCTTGCTAGTGGCCTCGTCTCCGTCTCCTGCAAGACTCCTGCCACCACGGGCAGGGGAAAAGCCGCCAACGCTGCGGCCACGGGCAAGCGAAACGAAGCCGGTCTGGCGGCTCCATCCTGGAACCAGCCCGGGCAAGGAGGCCTGCCCACTTCGGTCGGAACCCGCGAGAGCTATTCAAAGATTTCCACCAATCTCCCGTTCATCGCCCTGACCTTCGATGACGGTCCGCATCCGGTGAATACGCCCCGCTTGCTCGACATGCTGCGGGAGCGCAACGTCAAAGCCACCTTCTATGTGGTCGGCACCAATGCCAGAGCCTATCCCGAGATTCTGCGGCGGATCATCACCGAAGGTCATGAGATCGGGAGCCACACCATCACCCACGGGAATATAACCAAGATGTCGGATAACCAGATCCGCGAAGAGATGCGCGGTGGAATTGAAATCATCACGTCCGCCACCGGGGTTCCGCCCCGAACCTTCCGCCCTCCGTATGGCGCGATCACCTCCGCCCAGAAATCCTGGATCCGCGCGGAATTCGGCACTCCGTCGATCCTTTGGTCGGTCGATCCTGAAGATTGGAAAAAGCCCGGCAGTTCAGTGGTGGCTTCGCGCCTTGTCGCCGGAGCCGCACCCGGTGGAATCCTTCTGGTTCACGACATCCATGCTCCTTCGATCGACGCGATGCCTTCTGCCCTCGATCAGTTGCTGGCGAAAGGGTTCCAATTCATCACCGTTACCCAGTTGATCGCGATGGAGGGCAAAGGCTGAAGAAAAGCAGGGAGCCGGAGACGAGCCCTTCGGCTCCGGGCGAGCACCCCACCCCGGTCCCAGTCAACGTCGTTTGGCCTGCTCTATAAAAGTGAGTTTTGGTTTCGGCCGAAGTGTTCCTCATGCCGTCCGGGTGAGCCCGCATCTACCGTTTCCTTCCAAATGAAACAGCAAGAAATCGACGCGACTCAATAGGGTATGGTCATCGACCTGACCCTGTTGAGTCACTCGACTGCGCGTCTCACGACGATCAGCCAATCTTCGCCCGGATCGCCCGGAGCCTCGCCGAGGACGACTTTCGCTCCGCCCTTGACCAATTTCACCGATCCATCTTGCAAGGCACCGCCCGCACGAGGATCGAACCACGCGACGGAGCAGCCCCCCTCTACTCCGCCGAGGTCTAGTTCAGTGGTTCCTCCTTTCGGCAAATAGACGAGATAGATTTCGCCCGCCTTTGCAAGGCAGTATTGACTGTTGTCGTTCTTCTCATTTCCGACCAAAGCATCGGCATTGGCCATCTCTTGAAAGGGAATTTTCTCGTCGCGGAAAAAGTTCAGAGCGATGCGGCAGTAATCCCAGCTCCGGTCGCGGCTGCGGAAGTCTTCGCAGATCAGGTCGTTCTCCGGCAAGGCGTAGCCGAAGTAATACTCGACCCCGGCTCCCCCGGCCATGAGATTGCCCCAGAGCGTAAGCTTGCGAACGTCGTGCATCGTGTAGGCCTTTGACTTCACGTCGCCGGTAGTCGCGTTTTCGGCCTTCTTGTTTTTCTCGTAAGCGAGGCCGTCGGTGCCGCGATAGCCAATGTCTTGCGGGACGCCGAGGCCGGCGGGATTTTGCTCGTCAAGCGCGACGACCCAGGGTTTGCCCGCTTTGTCCGAGACCTCGATCCAGTGGAGAGTGCGCTGATGGCTGGTATTCCACCCGTTCTGCAGGGAGACCCCGGTAAGCTCCGATGCGTCGCCGAGGAGGGGGAGATACTGCTTCTCCTGTTGATTCGGGAAGGTGTGGAGAACGCGCAGATGCTGGTAAGGGTCGATCTGCTTCAGATACCCTAACATCGCGACGATCTCCTCGGTGCTCTGAGTATTCTCCTCACCGAGGTTCCAGTTCAGGGCGAGAGCATGGCCGAATCGGGCGACCAGTTCGCGGCAATAGAGTTTCCGCTCGGGCCCAAGCTTGCCACCATCGAGCGACTCGGGGACACGACCGGGCTTGCTCTCGTGACCGCGACGGTCGTCATCCATTTCGTTTTCCTGCAACTTGAAGTGCAGGTAAAGTCCACTGTTGGTCCCATGATCGAAGACGATGCCCCATTGATCGAGCTTCGAGCAATCGTAATGGAGCTTGGCCTCGCGGCTGGTGAAGGGCCACACATTGTCGCCGTCTCCTCCCGCATTGTAGGGGAGGAAGGAGAAGGAGTTGAGACCCTTCCCGGAGAGGTAGTTCAGTGCGCCGATGAGGCCCTTGCCTTTGCTGACCTGCCACGTCGGATCGCCCTCTTTCCAATCAGCGAGGTGAGGAGACCAGCTCTTGAGAGGTGCTTTATCAGGCTTGCCGACAGCGGTGTTGTCGAAGTCAGCAAAACCGAGCAAAGTCTCCGGCGCATCGGGGCCGGCTTTCAGGAAATACTCCTTCGATCCGGCAAATTGGAGATGATGTTTGCCGACATAACCAAGACGTCCCTTCGCCCGGAAATCGGGGGCGATTTTGTCCGAGGCGGCGATGGCAAAGGTGCCGCGCTGTCCGTCGAAGGGCACGAAAGATTCACCTCCGCCGTCGAGGGCGGCCAATTTTCCTTGGGTGAAGCTCACCACGTAAGTCCACTCGCCGATCAGGTCAGGCGAGAGATGCGCCCGCCATTTGGTTCCCGACTCCGCGCTGCTCTCGTCAGCCTCGCCATCGGCGGCGAAGTATCCGGGGACGACATAGCTCGGCGATCCACTCTCGTGGGTGAAGGTGACGTTCAACGCGAGGTCGGTGAAGGGGTTCGGCTCGTTGTCCTGCTCGTGAGCGAAAGGGCCGTCGAGGGTGAGGGTGACTTTGTGCCATTGTTTTAACTCACCAGTGATTGTGATGGAGCCGGTTCCATCGGTCCCTCGGGGGAGGACTAAAGGAGCGGATGAGGCCGAAGGAACGGATGTCACTTCCGGCTTCGCGCCCGGCGGGCGGAAGTCGGCGGACGCGGCGAGGATCATTTGATCGACCTCGGCCCCGTCTTCACGCATGGCCATCAGTAGCTCGTGCTCGCCCGCCGTGTCGATGTCGAGCCAGAGTTGCATCGTCTCGCCGTTGTGGTTCGCCTCGGTGCGTTGGGCGCAGTCCCAGTGCCAGTCGTTCTTCTGCACGGTCTGCCAGCGAGCCCCGCTCTCGGGCCACTGACCATCGAGGCCGAAGTGGAGGCCATTGTCCTCGCTGTTGGTCGAGTAGGCCCTCACCCATACATAAAATCGACCGGGGTTGGTGACCTGGATCGGGTAGCTCAGCACCGCCATCTCGCCTCCTTTGTTCGCGAAGTTTTCTCCGTTGATGAGCTTGTCCTTATTGGATCGACGGGTGTCGGGCAGGATCTCGAGATAGGCTCCGCCACTCGCGCCGTCGAGATGGGTCGGGTCACCGTCGGGCTCGATTGCAGGGTTGGTCTCGGCGGAAGTGAGGTGCCAAGCCCGCATTTCCACGAGTGATTGTTTGGCGAAATTCTCCGCCTCTATGGTGATAAGTCCTCCTGCTTCTCTCACTGCATCGGCGGCGGCGAAGGAGACAACGGCAAGGACGGAAGTCAGCAGGGCGAGGGATTTCATAGGATACCGGGGTGATGGGTGGAGGCGTTTTACCGGTTTGAGCGTCATCAATCAAGAGTAGTCTTCATCGCAGTTGAGATTCTTGACCGAGCGAATTCGCCTTGAGAAGGCGCGGGCATCCCTCCATGAATTCAGCAAAGCAGATTTCCGCAGAGGAGGTGGATTTGCGCGAATCCGTGACTCGACCCCGGAGCACAAGTGCGCAAACTATGCCTTCGTGATCGCGAACCGTCAGATTTCAACCACGCTGTGTGCACTAGCGAGCGCCTTCGCTCTCTTGCCCTTGGAGATGCCCGCGCAAAGCGCTGACCACCCATCTGGCACCGGACAAGTGACAAACTCGGAGTCCATCCAATTACCGCTTGAGGTAAACCCGGCACACTTCGCCGCGCTGAAAGAGCACTCGCCTTTCCTCCGCAATCTCGGTCTCTCCCAATCTCTTATCATCACGGGAGTCGCCCGGATCGACGGAGATCCCGTTGCTACTCTGTTCGATTTGGAGACAAGCAAAACCTCGGTCGTCTCAATGGATGCGGTCAGTCCCGAGGGCTGGCAACTGGTGGAGGTGGTCGGAGATCTCGCCGATGTCGAAACCCTCGCCGCCAGAATCAGGATGGCCGGAGGAACCGAAGTCGTCTCGATCCGCTATGAAAAAACTCCTCTTCACGTAAGAGGAAGTGCTGGAGCAACGGTCTCCAGTCGGGTCGGAAACGGAACCCCGGGGGGCGGAACCGGTCCTCATGGCGGTGCGGATCCCAGAGTTCTGACTCCCGATCAGATGACCGACGCCAGCAACGCAGCCCGGAATATCCGCGACGGGTTCAAGGCGGATGGATACGGCGATAACGAAACGATCCCGCCCGAAGTGGTGTCCAAGATTTCGCGGCTATCGGTCGAGCAAAGGGAGAGTATCAACGTGAAAATGTATGAGTATCGCAACCGCGGTCTGGGAATGCCGGAACGTCAGCAGATCTACAACCGCATGCTGGACCAGACGCTGGAGCGGCGCTGACAAAAGCGGAATCTCCACGGTAGGGGCCACCGAGGAAGACGGCGCTCTCAAGGAGCACTCGGTAGCTCGGTAGGCGCCCGAAGACGAGAATTCGAAATTCAATGCAGGCAATCCAGATCGCGATACCCTCCTGGCGATGGGCAAACGTCTCGACGACGCCATCGGCAGGATCGTCACGACGCTGAAAGCCGAGGGCGTTTGGGAAAACACGATCCTCTTTTTCATAAGTGACAATGGCGGCCCGCTCGCTCAATCCGCCGATAACACCCCGCTCACCGGTGGAAAACACCAGGACTACGAAGGCGGCGTGCGGGTCCCGTCTCTCGTCTGTTGGCCGGCGAAATTGAAACCAGGAGAAAGCGAGTCGGTCGTTTCCTCGCTCGATTTTCGTCCCACCGTGATCGCCGCAACAGGGGCAACTGCTTTGCCGGAGAAGCCGTTCGGCGGGCTGGATTTGGTTCCCTTGTTGAGAGTTTTGACAACAACGGCATCACGAAATCTCTATTGGTGCTCGGGCAGCGAGGAAGGTTGGTGGGCGGTGCGCCCCGGCAATTGGAAACTCGTCAGCGAGAAGGGTAACATCCATCTTTTCGATCTTGGGCAAAGTGCGGCCGAGGAAGTCGATCTCGCCGCCGAGCATCCTGACAAAATCGCCGAGCTGACCGCCCTCCACCATACCTGGCTCGCCGAGATGAGTCCGCCAATCAGCGGTGAGGGTAAGCGCTATGGGATGGAACCGGCAACCGAGGGCAAGCCGAAGAAGCCCAAGAGCGAACGGAAGAAGAATAAGAAAAAAAAATGGAGGGAGCCGGGGACGGAGGTCTGACGAGTTTCCCCTGAGGCGGTTCAACTCTCCCTTTTTGAAATCATTCGGATCAGGACCTCATGTTCTCTTCCAGATGTTGCACCGAGGTGGTTCCCGGAATGACCACCATATTCAGCGAACGTTCCAGCAACGAGCGCCTCGCCGATGAGTTTCTCATTCCACCCCGGTCCGCAGGGATGGGCGGTGTCGGTGAAATTCACCCCTAGTTCGACGGCGCGGCGCAGCAAGGCCCTGCCACCCTCCCCGTCGGCATAAGGTCCGAAATTCCCCGGTTGTCCGCAGAGACGCATGGCACCGTAGCCGATGCGATGGATGGGGAGATCACCGCCGAGGAGGAAGGTCGTGGACATAATCAGAGATGTATGGAAAGGCCGTCTTCGCCGAATCCCGCGATGCGTCCAGTCCCTTCCCTCACGGAGCCTCCGCCTCGCCAGACCCCGGTCACAGTGAGACTGACGGGATGGGAGGGGATGCCTCGTTCGCCGCGTTGGATCATGTCGATGATGCGATCCGTCGCGACGGTGCCCATGGAAGACCAGTTTTGGAAAATCCCCGGATTGGTACAGTCCGCATCCCGGCAATCAAGACTGATGACGGGCAGGTCCTTCGTCGGCGCCATATGGCCCGCCATGCGGGGCAGGAGTGAATGTCCGATTGTTCACTCGTTTTTCGGCTGGGAGAATCTATCCTCCGGTTCTCGATCCATGACCAAACTCCCCGTCGTCCTCGCCTTCCTCATCGGCAATGTTCTCCTCGCCGAGGAACCGACTCTCCCGCCCGAGGCCTTTGCCTTGCTCCCGGGGACGCTGATGGAGCCCACGAAGCCCAACGAGGAGGAAGGAACCATCACTGAAATCGCCGAGGGCTGGCGTCTCAAGTCGCCTGGCACATTGGAGAAGAGCTATAACCTCAGCGTCAGCCGGAAGTTCACCGAGCCGATCGCGAAAGACCAGGTGTGTCTCTTCGTCATCACCGCGAGAACGGTCGAGTCGGACGAGGTCGATGGGAAAGGCCGCGTCACCGCTACGGTGCAAAATACGTCGGACTATTCCGCAACCCCTCTTTGGAAAAATTGGGTGATCGGGTCGGAATGGGAGACGACCTACTTTTCCTTCCAGGCGACTCACGATCTGCCCGAAGGTGCGGGCGTCGCAAAAGTCAATGTCGGTGAGGCCAGACAGATCGTCGAGATCGCTGATTTCCAAGTCTATCGCTTCCCCGTCGGCTTCGACCCCTTCCTCGCCCCGCGCATGAAGGTGACCTACGGCGGTCGCGAGTTGGACGCACCCTGGCGCATGGAGGCGGCGGAGCGTATCGAGAAGCACCGCAAAGGTGACTGGACCATCGGGGTTGCCGATGTCGCCGGAAAACCCATCGAAGGGGTGAAGATAAAGATCGCGATGCAGCGCCATCTTTTTGGGTTTGGTAGTGCCGTTGATGTCAATATGCTCTCCGGTCTCGGCTCGACCCTCTCCGATGACGATGCCACCCGATACCGCAACACCGTCGATGAACTCTTCAGCCGCATCGTCCCGGAGAATGGTCTCCGCCCCCTCAATCTTGAGGCACCTGCCGACCCTGCCCGACCGTGGGACGAGGACACCCGGCGTCGCACCCGAGCGGCCGTGCAATGGACTTTGCAATGGGCCCAGGATCACAAGATGTCGAGCCGGGGCCACTACCTCGTCTGGGGCTACGTCGAGCCGTGGTCCCGCAAAGAACTCGAAAAGGGAGGAACCGTCGGACTACTGGCCGCCTACGACCGACACTTCGATTTTGTAATCCCCTTCTGCGATCCCTACGTCGAGGAGTGGGACGCCCTGAACCATCCCGTGCCCTTCGTAGAGGCCGACGCGCTCTACAACATCATCGACGAAAATTTTTACCCTGACATTTATCGAAAAATCCGGCCGATGACAGACAAGCTTCTCTTCGTAAACGAAGACACTTTTAATTCCGACCGCGCGGCCGCCTTCGGGAAACACATCCGCCACATGATCGACGAGGGCGTCACCCCCGACGGCTGCGGCTTCCAGAGCCATTTCAGCGACCACGCCATTCCCGACATCACGGAGGAATGGACGAACTGGGAAACCTTCGGGGCGATGGTGAAATACCTCACCGTGACCGAGTATGACTTGCAGACACTCGATGATCAACTCCACGCCGATCACCTTCGCGACATGCTGACGATGGCGTTCAGCCACCCCCAGATGACCGGCTTCCTGATGTGGGGTTTCTGGGAGGGCCGTCATTGGAAACCAACCGCCGCCCTCTTCAAGAAAGACTGGACCGAGCGCCCTGCGGTGCAAGTCTGGCGTGACCTCGTGCTGGGCGAGTGGGCCACGAACGCCGACCTTGTGACCGACGCCGAAGGCTTTGCCCCGAGCCGGGCTTTTTACGGATGGTATGAGGTGACTCTGGAGAAGGACGGTAAGACCGTCACGAAGCAGGTCCTCCACGGGCAAAATGGGGGCAAGCCTATCTTCACGATGGAGTGAGCGTTGCTGCTCCGTGGTATTCGATCCGCGGCGGAAACGAACGCCTCAAAATCCCGCTGATCCCGGAGTTCGCGGAAACGGGATTACATCGCGGATATTCGCGACGCCGGTGATGAACATGAGAAGCCTCTCGAAGCCGAGACCGAATCCGGCATGCGGCACGGTGCCGAAACGGCGCAGGTCGAGATACCAGCGATAGGTCTCTGCTTTGAGTCCGTGGGCGGTGAGGTTTGCCTGGAGGATGTCGAGACGCTCCTCCCGCTGGCTGCCACCGACGATTTCTCCGATACCTGGAACGAGCACGTCCATGGCTGCGACCGTTTTGTCATCGTCATTGCGACGCATGTAGAAGGGCTTCAGGTCGGCGGGATAGTTGTAAACCGTGGTCGGTCCTTGGAAAAGCGTCTCCGCGAGATAACGCTCGTGTTCGGATTGCAGGTTGAGTCCGTAGGCGACGGGATACTGGAACGACTGTCCGCTGGCTTCGAGTCGGGCGACAGCTTCGGTGTAGCTGATGCGCTCGAAGGGACGGTCGCGGACCAGTTCGAGCCTTTTGAGCAATCCCTGATCGACATGACGATCAAAGAACTCAAGATCGGCGTGGCAATGTTCGAGAGCATCAGCGACGAGATATTGGACCATCGCTTCAGCCATGTTCATATCGCCAAGTAGATCGCAAAAGGCCATTTCAGGCTCGATCATCCAGAACTCGGAAGCATGTCGGGACGTGTTAGAATTCTCCGCCCGGAAAGTGGGGCCGAAGGTGTAGATATTTGACAGGGCGCAGGCGAAGGTCTCCCCTTCCAACTGGCCGCTCACGGTGAGATAGGTCGGTTGACCAAAGAATTCGTCGGCACCCTCACGGACCTTGGTCCCCTCCATGGTGACGACGCGGAACATTTCGCCGGCACCTTCACAATCAGAAGTGGTCAGGATGGGTGTATGCACGTAGACGAATCCGCGATTCTGAAAAAATTGGTGAATCGCGTAGGCCATGCGGCTGCGGACCCGGAAGGTCGCGCCGAAAAGATTCGTGCGGGGACGGAGATGGGCGATGGAGCGGAGGAACTCGACTCCGTGACCTTTTTTTTGCAGGGGGTAGTCGTCCGGGGCCGCTCCAACGAGAGTAACGGCTTCAGCCTGAACCTCCCACTTCTGTCCGCCGCCTTGCGAGGGAACCAGCTTGCCGACGAGCGAGATAGACGCTCCGGTCTTCAGGGGAACGACATGTTCCGCGTAGCCCGTCAGGCTGGCATCGGCGACGACCTGAATGTTGGCGAGGCAACTTCCATCATTTACTTCAATGAAGGAGAAAGCCTTGTTGTCCCGTTTGGTGCGGACCCAGCCCTCGATGAGGACGCGCTCAGGAGGGTCGGTGTGGGCGAGAAGGGTGACGATGCGGGTGCGCTCCATGAGATGATTCAGCGAAATAGAAAGACGACAGCAGAGACTCACTCATTCCCCGTCCCATCCTCCAGCACATAACGGAATCCGTAGAATCCGTCGGTCGCGCCGATCGGAACAGGATTGCGATATCCGAGAGCAAGCAAGGCCTGGTCGGAGGAATTCCAAGCCCCGCCGCGAACGACGCCGAGAGTATCGTTGTTCGTTTGATAGGGATCGGAGACCCACTCCCAGACATTTCCCGAGAGGTCGAACAAGCCTTCCGGCCCTACGGTGAAAGAACCCACCGGCGAAGTTGCGGGGAAGCTATCAAGGTAGGCGGGGATTACGAAAGAGCCCAGTGTCCCGGCGGCGGATTCGTCGGCAAAATTCCCTGCCTGGGTCGGCGGAGGCCAGGCATCTCCCCAGGACCAGATCGGAGCTGTGTTGGCGGCCCGCTCCGCCGGAGTGGCTCCGCTTTCATTGGCCAGACCGGCAAAAAGGCTCCACTCCCGATCCGTCGGAAGCCGATACCGTTGCCAGGGGCGGATCAAACCCATCGTTTGCTCGCGCTCGGTCAGCCAGGCACAAAAAGCCTCGGCCCCACCCCGGTCCACTCCAGCGACCGGATGATCGAGGGCTTGGGGAAAGGCGGTTGCGGGAGGGGTGAAGATCCCGGTTGCGGTGATGAATTCCCGATAGTCCCGCACCCGAGTTTCGGTCCGGGCGACGAGCAATCCACCCAACGGCACGAGGGTAGTGCCAAGACTGTTCTCCCACGGTTCGGTGAAGCTGACCGATCCGTCTTTGGTCAGAATGACCGGAAGCGCCACCGGCTCGGAATCCGCAAGTTCACCGGTCACTTCGCGGACGCTGTATCCGGGAAGGGCGAACTCCAGCCGATAAGGTCCGTGGCGGACTTCGTTCAGCGCCGTGGGGGTGATGCCGACGAACTGTCCCTCGTGGAAGACGCGTGCTCCGGGTGGTTCAGAATTAAGCAGCAGGGTGCCGTCGGCGTTATCCACACTGAGGAAAAAGGCGTCCGAGAAAGCTGCTTCAGAACTGCGCTGGAAACGGAGATATTGATTGGGCTTCAGAAATCCCGCGTCCCGGTCACCCTTGGAAAGCCAGTCGCAAAAGCCCCACACGGCGGCATCGTCCCGCACTTGCGCGGTTCCATTGAGGCCGCTTGAGACGGGAATTTGCAAACCGGAATCGACCAAGTAGGCGTCGAAAAGGGCGAACGGCACTTCGGTTTTGGTGATGTGTCCGGAACCTGGTTCGAACTCGAAGGCCAGTTGCGCGGAGTTGAGCCAATCCTGCCCGGGCGCCGGACTGCGATCCAGGAGCATGGTGAAGTCCAGCGTCTGAAGTCCTTCGTGGACCTGAATCTCGCGGGTGAGGTCGAGGAAGCCGGGCTTCTTGAGGGTCAGCTTGAGGGCACCGACGGTGAAATCAAAGACGCGATCCTGGGCATTACCGAGGCTTTCGCCCTCGCTCCAGACGCTCGCGCCAGGAGGGTTGGTGAGAATACGGACCTGCCCTTGCGGGAGGGGGTCGGGCACGACGGTGGCGACCAGAGCCGGAGGATCAGCGGGAAGCGGATCCGCCTCGACGACAGGAGGCTTGACGGCGGGATCTTTCTTCGGATCGTTGAGGATGACGACGGGTCCGATGTTCTCGGGATCGTGACCTTGATTGGCCAGCAGCTCGAAAGAGGGCACCGTGACGACCGGGATCGGCTCGGTAACCTTGGGTTCGGTGACCTTGGTCTCGGCATTTCCGGCGAGATCGGTTTTCTCCCCCTTGATCGACTCGGCTTCGGTAAGCAGATCCGCATTGCTGGTGAGGAAGCTCCGGATATCCTGCCACAGCCACCATCCCCCTCCGGCCACGAGGGCAAAGAGAGCAAGTCCGACGATAACCACGCCTCGCGCCGACGAGTGGGATCCAGGCCGCAAGTCCGAGAGCTCCTCCCCGGGAACGATCGCGCGAAGAGCTTTGGCGAGCGCTTCGGCAGATTCGTAGCGCTTCCGGGGATCGGGCGAGCCACCCCGGCAGATCACCGCATTGAGCGCCCGCCATTCGTCGCGATTGACGGTGGGCGGGATCTCCAGATTGGTGGGCAGCTCGGGGAAATCCATCCGGTCGCGTCCGGTATGCATCTCGTAGAGCACCATGGCGAGGGAGTAGAGATCGGCGGAGTTCGACCCGGGTCCTTCCGGCGGCACGTATCCTTCCGTGCCGACATAGGTGCGCTGGCCGGAGTGGGCGACGAGTCCGACATCGGCGAGCTTCGGTTCGCCTTTGACAAAAATGATGTTCGAGGGCTTGACGTCTCGATGGGTCAGCCCGGCCCGATGGAGGTGGCCGAGGGCATCGGCGAGGGCGGCCCCGAAGCTGACGCACTCGCGGATCGATTTGGAAGTTCCACGCCGCAAGTCGGAGGAAAGGGTGCGGGCCCGGTAGCGGGTCACGTCGAGTTCATCGAGCGCGGTGCCGCTGAGATCGTCGGCCAGCTCCATCACGTAATAGTAATACCGAGCCTCGCGATTCCGCCCGACGTGGAGGACATCGACGAGTCCGGGGTGATTTTGCGATACTTTCTCATATCGCTGGATGCCCTCAAACTCGCGCTCGAAGGTCTTTTCGTATTCAAAGTCCTCCCGGGCCACCACTTTGACCGCCCGAAGGCGTCCGGTTACGGTGCGGGCGAGGAATACTTCGCCGTACGCTCCGCCGCCGATGCGGCCGATCAGCTCGAAGTCGGGAATCTGGGGCAGTGAGGGGGGCGGGTCGATCCGATACTTTACGCGATTCGCGGCGCGGTGCCAGCAGGAAGCTCGCACGAGTGCTGCTTGTCAGCCTCGCTGACGAAGTGGCGGCCGGAGTGCACCCCGGATGAATATCGTTCCGCATGGACGCAAAAAAAACGCCCCCAAGCGAACTTGGAGGCGTCGTGAAATCGCTAGAATTGGAGTTTTTTGCCGGATCAGCGAGCGGCGATGAATTCGCGAAGCTGCGAGTAGATCGGTTGGATGTCCTCCACGTCACCGCTCTCTTGCGCGGTCATCACCTGAGAGATGCTCTCGGCGATGGAGTTGCGGAGGCGTCCGACCGTCTCGATGCCCTTGCGGGTGATCTGGACCATCACTTTGCGGCGGTCTTCGGCGGCGTGGAGACGCTGCACGTAACCGAGTTTCTCCAGGCGATCAACCAGGCCGGTCGCGGCTGCGGTCGAATGACCCATCTTCTTCGAGATATCGGTCATGGTGAGGAAATCCTCATTGGCCAGATACCCCAGTAGGAAAAACTGGGCGTAGGAGAGATTGCCCTTGTTCAGCTCTTTCGAGAGATCGAGCAGGAAGGAGCGTTGCGCGAACATAATAAAGTCCGCAAGACGATCGGCATTTTGCTCGACCCCAACCGTGTTTTCTTCTGATACTTGCATGATTAATTTAACTAGCGATTTTAATGGATGTGGAAAGTTTTTATAATTTAATCCTACATGAGGCCTGAACGCAACCTTTTTATTATATTTATCATAATTTCCAGATCGCTTTCTCCCTGCTTGACTGCATTCTAAAAAGATTTTGCCACATCTGAGCCATTTCGCAATCTTAAATTGTAAATCTGCGTGTATTTTCAAATCTGAGAATTTGTAATCAAGTGGGCAATAACGCCTGATTCGGAGGGTCAAGCGAGTGAATTAATCGCAATTTGAGTTTCTGCCGGGGCCTAGTCATGGCATCGTCCCCAAAGATGAGATTTATCCTGACTGAAGAGGAGTGGGTGATGGACGCCCTCAACCCCGCCGAGTGGAATTTTGTGCAAGTATTGCCCGATACGGCGGCCGGCAAGAAAGGGCCTGAACACCTGCGGGAGCGATTGACCCCCTCCCCGCTCTCCGAGGACAGCCTGGCCGGGGTGGACACCCTGGAGCTCAGCGAGGACTGGAGAGAATTCATCGTGCCCGACCTTGAGGAGGGCTTCCGTGAGGCTCGCTCCTTGGTCCAACGGGATCTCGATCAGGTGGAGGTTCTGCCGCTATCTGAATGGATTGATGACGGGGAGGAAGACTTCGACCCTGAGCTGCCCCAGGAGTTGCGCCGCGTGCGAGTCCTGCTAGAGCATACCGATGCCTGGTATTCGGTGCTGAATGAGGCCAGGCTGCTCCTCAACGAACAGCACGGCATCGCCGGTATGGCGGATCGCCTCGGTGAAGAGACAGTGCCGGAGACCCTCCCCGACGGTCTTTTGCTGCTACTGGCCCAGTATGAGCTTTACTCAGTGGTGCAAAGCATCCTCGTCGAAAACGTCATGCAACCCTGACCGCCCATGAACACCCCGCGTTTCGCTTCGCCGCAAGGGCGCTGGCAGTCACTCGATCCTACCTGGGTCTGGACAGAGTCCCTCGCGCATACGGTGGAAAGCCTGATGTCCCTGGCCAGGGCGCAAAAAGAGCATGCCTATTGTCCCTATTCCCGCTTCCGGGTCGGGGCGGCGGTGCAGATGGGCGGAAAGATATTTGGCGGATCGAATGTCGAAAATGCCAGCTATGGAGCGACGATGTGCGCGGAGCGGACCGCGATCTTCAGCGGAGCGGCGGCGGGAGCACGGTGGATCGAGATCCTGGCACTTTCCACCGATGTGCCTCCCGGCAGTCGGCTGGAAGCGCGATCGCCCTGCGGGATGTGTCGCCAGGTGATTTCGGAGTTCGCCGACGAGGGAACCTTGATCGTGGTCGATGCAGGTGAAGAGGACGGGGCGCTCTATGTGGGGGAGATCATCCCCTGGGCAATGCTTTTGCCGTGGTCGTTTCGGCTGAAGGGGTAGAAGCCGGAGTCCTGCGGATCGGATTGCGGGGGAATTTGGAATGCGGTGGGAGTCAAAACAAACAAACCCGGTCAGGTCGTCAACCCAACAGGGTATGCTGCGTGACCCAACAGGGTATG
>Ga0163144_10017324_pt1 | contig 14678 bp, 7 predicted proteins | sample OliLak19BULKMAT1_FD_123175 | JGI IMG/M metagenome (GOLD analysis project Ga0163144, IMG submission 123175) | Freshwater microbial mat bacterial communities from Lake Vanda, McMurdo Dry Valleys, Antarctica - Oligotrophic Lake LV.19.BULKMAT1 | ecosystem: Environmental > Aquatic > Freshwater > Lake... | reverse complement strand
TTGCGCGTGTGCAGGATGCGGGTGCCGCGCTCGCGCGTCTGCACCGGCTCCTCAGGAATATCCACCAACTGCTTGCCAGACAGCACCTGCCGCTCGTCGCTGGCCAGCACCGCCGCCGCCTCGGGCGGATAAAACTCATAGTCGCTCTGCCGCAGAATTTCCGAGCGGTCAATCCCGGTCAGCGCCTCGCTGGCCCGGTTCCAGCGCACATAGCGCAGGTCGTAGGCGTCCTTGACCGACAGCATGACCGGCAGGTTTTCCACCACCGAGTCCAAGAAGCGCTGCGTGCGCTGGGTGGCCGTCAGCAGTTGCGCGTTCCGCAGCGCGATGGCGATCTGGTCTACCATCGTTTGCAGCACCGCCACGTCGGCCTGGCTAAAGGCCGCCTGGCGCGGCGACTGCACGTCCAGCGCGCCCAGCACCGTATCGCCGACGATCAGCGGCAGCGCCAGTTCAGAGCGCGTGTCCGGCAGCAGCGGGTTGGCAAAGCGCACCGGGTCCGCGCCCACGTCCAGCGCAATGCGGGCCTGCCGGTTGGCCGTGGCCCAACCCACCATCGAGTTGCCGCCCACTTCCAGCTTGTGCTGGCGCTCCATCAGCGCCCGCCCGGCGTCGCCCGTGGCGTGCCGCAGCTTCGCCCAGGCGCCGCCCTCATCAATCAAGAACAGCGCCGCGTAATACACACCCGTGCTGCGCTCAAACCGGTCGCGGATCAGCTCCACCGACTGCACGATCAGGTCATCCGGGTTGGTGGCCGAGATGGCCGTCCGGCTGACGTCCGCTGCCGTCGCCAACTGCGCGGCGCGGCGCTGAGTCTCTTCAAACAACCGCGCGTTCTGGATCGCGATGCCCACGTTGGCGGCAATGGTGCTCAACAGCCGGGCGTCGGCCTGGGTGAACAGCCCCTCGCGCACAATGTCTTGCACGCACAGCACGCCGATGACGGCATCGCCGGCGGTGATCGGCACCCCCAACCATGACTGGGCCGGCGCGCCTTGCAGCAGCGCCCCCAGCTCGGCCGTGCGCCGCACCGCGTCGCGGTTAATCAGCAGGGGCCGCCGCGACTGGATGACGATAGACGTCAGGCCCTGGCCCAATGAGCGCGACCCGACCTTCAGCGTTTCGCCCGCCTCCACAAAGTACGGGAACTCAATCTGGTTGCTCTGGGCGTCATACAGCGCGATAAAGCCGTTGTTGACGCCGAAGGTCTCGAACACTTTGACGCCCACTTGCGGCAGCAGCGCCGTCAGGTCAAGCTGCGTGCTCAGCGTCTGGCTGATGGCGTTCACCGCTTCTAGCTCGCCCAGCCGCTGCTGCGTTTCGGCGAACAGCCGGGCGTTTTCGAGCGTCGAGGCGGCCTGCCCGGCGTAGAGCAGGGCGATGCGTTCGTCGTCCGCGCCAAAGGTCAGCCCCGGCTGCGAATGCGTCATCATCAGCACGCCCAGCGTCTGCCCCTGCCACGTCATCGGCACCGCCAGCGCCGCCTGGTAGGGCGCGTCGGCTAAGGTGCTGTCTGCCGCCGAGACGGTATGGTCGCTGGTGCGCATGGCCGTGCTGCTGGCGAACACCTGCCCCGGCAGCCCCTCATTCAGCTTCACCCGCCGCCCGCTCAGGTCGGGTCCGCCGCTGGTGCTGCGGGCCACGCGCAGCTCCAGCTCGTCCGGGCCGTTGGGCAGCCACACGCCCGCGCCGTCCGCCGCGAACAGCCGCATGGCGCTCTGGCAAATCTGCTCCAGGGCCTGCTCGGTGTTGAACTGCGGCCCGGTCAGCGTCATGGCCGCCTCGGTCAGCGTTTGCAGTTGCTGGGCGCGCGCGCGCGTCTGCTCGAACAACTGCGCGCTTTCCATCGCCAGCGCCATGCGGTCGGCAATCGCGGCCGTCAGTTCCAGGTCCTCGTCTGACCAGGCCTCGCCCTCGCGCCGCAGCTCAATCGTCCCCAGGCGCTGGTCGCCGAATTGCAGCGGCACCCGCAGCGTACCCCCCACGGTATGCGCGCCCTTCAATTCCGGCTCGGCCGCCGTCAGCGCCAGCGACCCGCTGCCCAGTTGCGGCGGCAGCACCAGCGGCCGCACCTCCAGCCCGTCGTAGCGGTAGGCCCCCGGCCCCTCGCTGCTGCCCACCCCCGCCGCCCGCCGCGTTTCGCCCTGCAGCACTTGCAGTTCGGCCAACCGGCGCTGCGTCTCTTGCAGCAGCCGCGCATTGTCCATCGCCAGCCCAATTTGGTCTGCCAGGCTTTGCAGCACATCGGCGTCTTCGTCGTGGAACGCGCCCGTCTCCGCCGACTGCACATCCAGCACGCCCAGCACCGCGCCGCGCGCCCGCAGCGGCACCGCCATTTCCGAGTGCGTCTCGGGCAAGTCTGGGTTCACAAAGTGTACCGCGTCCGCGCCCACGTCTAGCGCGATGCGCGCCCGGCCGGTGCCGGCCACGTAGCCCACAATGCCTTCCTGCCCCGCCCGCAGCCGGTGCCCGCGCGCCAACATGCGCTGGCCGCCGGGGCTGTTGCTGGCCCGCAGCACCGCCCACTCTTGCGCGTCATCCAGCAGGAAAATGCCGGTGTGATAGAAGTTGAAGCGCAGGCTGATCAGGTTTGCGCTCGTGAGCAGCAGTTCGTCCAGTTCGCGCACCCCGGCCGCCGCGTGTGCCACCTCGGTGCTCAGGGCCAGCAGCGCCGCGCGCCGTTCCAGCGCCTGGGACTGCGCTTCCCGTTCGCGCCGGGCCGTTTGGGCGGCCGTGGTGGCCGCTTCCAGCGCCGCGCTCTTGGCTGCCAATTCGGCCTGCGTTGCCCGCAGCACTTCGCTGTCCTGCGAGGCATGGGCCGCCGCCAGCCGCGTCGCCCAAAATTGCCGCTGCGGGATGATGAGCGTCACCAGCACCAGCAGCAGGCTCGTGGCCCCGGCGATCCAGTTCAGGAACAGCGCCGGGTCGTTCGGTGCCGCCACCAGCACGCCCGTCGCGTACAGCGCCGCCACCGCCAGCCACGTCGCCAGGCTGACCACCCCCGCGCCCAGCCCGGCCCGCATCCCGAACACCGCCGTGGCAATCACGGCGAACGCCACCAAATACAGCCGGCCCGCGCCCGCCAGCCCCAGCGTTACCAATGCCACCACGCCCACCGCGTACAGCAGCGTTAGGAAGATGCCGCCGCGTAGCCCAAACGGCAGCCGCCGCGCCACCGCCAGCCCCGCCAGCACCCCGAACATCACGCCGTACAGCGCGGTCGTGGCCCAATCGGGCGCAGGGTTGACCAGCGACGAAACCGTGTTGATCACCAGCGCCAGCAGCGCCACCACCACCGTGCCGCGTATAATCTGGTGCAGCGCCGCCTCGCGCGTGGCGAGGCGCACGGCTGCTTGCTCCGGGCTTTCGGGCGGGCTGCCGAAGGGGTTACTCATTGACCCGCCCCCGGCCCGGCCGGCGCGTCGGGCGGCGGGTCGGCCGCCAGCCGCACCACCACTTCCGTCGCGCCCAGGGCCCGGCCCAACTCGCGCATGCCGCTGTGTACCACCGCCGTCGGGTTCATCGTCGCGCGCATCTGGAACGTGATCTCATTAATCAACTGCTCGCGCACGCGCTGCCGCTGCGTCTCTTCCAGCAGGGCCGCGCTTTCCAGCGCCGAGGCCACCTGCGCCGCCACCTTGCCCAGCGCCGCGCGCTCCTCCGCCGACCAGCCCTCCGGCCGGCGGCCGTAAATCTCAATCGAGCCGAGCGTGCGGTCGCGCAGCACCAGCGGGATTAGCAGCGCCTCGCCCTGATCGGCCGGGTCGCTGCCGGATTGCTGGTAGACCGACTCGTGCTGGCCGCCCTGCATCAGCGTGCGCCAGCTATTGCCGGCCACGCGCTGGTACAGCCCGCGCATCTCTTCCAAGCTGCTCTGCGTGCGCTGGAACAGTTCGGCGTTCTCAATCGCCACGCTCAACTGGTCGGCCAGCGTTTGCAGCACTTGCCGGTCGCCCGCGCCAAAAGCGTTGGCGTCGCGGCTCTGCACGTCCAGCGCGCCCAGCAGTTGGTTGCCCACCACCAGCGGGATCGCCAGTTCCGAGCGCGTGTCGGGCAGCAGCGGGTTCTTAAAGTGGAACGGGTCCTCGGCCACATCTAGCGCCACGCGCGGCTTGCGGTTGGCCGTAATCCAGCCGATCAGCGATTGTGACCCGACCGCCAGCCGGTGCCCGCGCGCCTTCAACTGCGCCCCCACCGGCCCGGTGGATTCGCGCAGCACGGCGTACTGCCGGGCCGAGTCCAGTAAGAAGATCGAGGCGTGATAGTAGCCAAACCGTTCGCGGATCAGTTCCAGTGACAGCCGCAGCAGGTCGTCCAGGTTGCGCACCGAGGCCGTCGCCCGGCTGATGTCGGCCGCCGCCTGCAATTGGCCGGTGCGCTCGGCCACGCGCTGTTCCAGCGTGCTCACCATGTCGTTCAGCCGGCCCGTCATGGCATTGAATGACTTCGCCAACAGCCCGATCTCGTCCAGGCTGGTCACTTCGGCCTGCACCGTCAGGTCGCCGCCGGCCACGCGGTCGGCCGTATCCGTCAGCCGCACAATTGGGTCGGCCAGCACCTGGGCCGCCGCCACGGCCGCGCTCGTCACGATCAGCGCGATCACCGCCGCCAGCGTCAGCGTGGCTTGGGTTTGCTGTTCCACCGGGGCCAGGAACACGTCCTGCGGCAGGAAGAACGCCACCTGCCACGGGAAGGTCGTCAGCGACACCACCGCCGCCTGGCTCACGCGGTTGGCCGGGCTGGCCTGGCTGGTTGTGAAGTACGGCTGCCGGTCCGACAGCGTGATGTTCTGCATCAGGTTGTCCGACCCGACGCTGGGCACAAACGCGGCGTAGTTCGGCAGCCGGTTCAGCGTTTGCAGCGAGGTGATGCGCTCGGCCGTGGCCGGCCCCACCAGCCGGAAGTTCAAAGTATTGTCGGTGCCGTGCGCCACGTACATCAGGTCTTCGTCTATCACCGCGCCGAACGAATCCACGCCGGCCAGGCCGTTGGTCTTGACCAGGATGTCTTGCACCACGCGGGCGGTATAGCGGGCCGCCAGCACCCCCAGCGGCTGCCTGTTGGCGCTGTCGCGCACCATCATGCTGAAGACAATGTTGCCGCGCTCCGCGCCGGTCTCAAACCGAATGGTTGAAACGTACGATTGCCCGGTGCTCACGGCTTGCGTAAAGTAGCTTTGGTCGCCTTGCGCCTCGCCGATGTCCAGCGACGAGTTGGAGTAGATCACAATGCCGTTGGCGTCCAGCAGCAGGTAGGCGTTGGCGCGGGTGTCGCGCAGTTGCCACAGGTCCACCGTGGTCTTCAGTTCACGCTCGGCCGCGCTGCCGGCGCGCTGGTCGGCCGGCAGCGCCAGGTATTCGCGGATCACCGGCTCTTGCGATTGGCTTTGCACGATGCCGCGCGTGTTGTCGAAAAAGGTGTCCAGGCTCAGGGCCGTCTGCGCCGCCGCGCCCCGCAGCGTCTCGTTGGCGGCGTCGGTCAGCGCCTGGCGCGAGGCCCGTTCGTTCAGCGCCGCCAGCGCCGTCAGCGGCACCAGCGACACGCCCAGGAAGGCGATGATCAGCTTGGCGCGCAGGCTCAGGTCGGCCAGCCCGCGCAGCAGCGCCGCCGCGTAAACCAGGCCCAGCAGCCCGGCCGCCGCCGGTGTGACCACGGCCAGCACCGGCGAGGCCGCGCGGTAGCGCAGCAGCGTGCCGCCCAGCCCATCGCCTACCACGCACACCAGGCTCACCGCGACGGCCAGCAGCATCGCCGTCCACAGCCCGCGCCGGCTCAATTGGTTGGTGGTCAGCGCCGCCGTCAGCACCGGGGCCATCAGCGCCAGTGCCACGCCCACGTTCGCCACCAGCCCGCCAATCACCAGTAGCAGCAGCGCGAACGCGCCCAAGGTCAGCCCCAGCGCCGGCCCCAGCCGCCGGCCGCCACGCAGCCGCCGCGCGCTCACCGCCACGCTGCCTGCGACCGCCAGGCCCACCCCCGCCACGGCGTACAGTTGCCACGCGCCGCTCGTCACCGCTGCGTACCACGCGGCCGCGTCGTAGACCACCAGGCCGCCCAGCAGCCACAGCACGGCCCGCAGTGTGTTCGGCGTCGCCGGCACATTCTCGCGTTGAGAGGGCTTAATCGTCGTCGTCGTCATGTCCGTCAGTCCAAACCAGCCAGCTTTTCTTGTCTACCAACCGCGACTACAGTGCAATTTGAAAACCTTGCGATCACCAACTTGCTCGTTTCCGGTGGCCCGTGCTACCACATAGCGCATCTGTTTCATCCGTTACGCGAAGCGATCCGTTGCCGGCCAGGTTAGTTGTCAGCGTGATCGCTGTGGCCGTTCGGGCCGGCCTGCCCTAGCCCTGTTAGGGTGGCCGGATCACCGTTGGAAGGCGTGTGGGCCTGGCCGTTGCCAGGTTGGGCCGGGCCGGCCGCCCGCGTGGTCTCGGACTGGGGGGCCAGCCGCACCACCACGCGCGGCGCCCCAAACACCTGCCCGACCTCGTTGGCCGTGTTGTTCAAGATCGCGTCCAGCGTCAGCGCGCTGTGGATGCGCGCCGTCAGCCTGGCGACGTGCTGTTCCAGTTGGGCGATGCGCTCCTGCCGCGCGAACAGCCGGCCGTTCTCAATCGCCGTCGCCAACTGGTCGGCCAGCACTTGCAGCACTTCCACGTCCGCCTGGTTAAAGGCGTTCAGCGCGCGGCTCTGCACATCCAGCGCGCCGATCAGGCGCTCGCCCACGCGCAGGGGCAGGGCGGCTTCCGAGCGCGTGTCGGGCAGCAGGTCGTTCTGAAAATAGATCGCGTCGTCGCCCACGTCCAGCGCGATGCGCGGCTTGCGGTTGGCCGTCACCCAGCCGATCAGCGAGTGCGACCCCACCGGCAGCCGGTGCCCGCGCGCCTTCAACTGCGCGCCCACCTCGCCCGTGGCCTCTTGCAGCAGCGCCGTTTCGCCCGCCTCGTCCAACAGAAACACCGAGACGTGATAGTAACCAAAGCGGTCGCGGATCAGGTCTACCGTCCGCCTCAGCAGTTCATCCAGGCCCAAGATAGACGTGGCGGCGCGGCCCACCTCGGCGGCGGCGGCCAGTTGCTGCGTGCGCGCCTCCACCTTGCGTTCCAGGTCGTGATACAGCCCGCGCAGCTCGTTGCTCATGCCGTTAAAGGCGTCGGCCAGCAGGCCAATCTCGTCGTTGCGGTTGATCTTCACATTCGACGACAGGTCGCCGCCCGCCATCCGCATAGCGACCTCGGTCAGCGCTTGCAGCGGCCCGGTGATGCGGCCGGTGAAGAAAATCACGCCCAGGGCGCTGACCGCCACCACGCTGAAGGCAATCGCCACCAGCACACCCGCAAAGCGGTTCAGCGGGCCGAAGGCCGTGCTGGTGCTCTCCTCCACCAGCAGCGCCAATTGGTAGCTCGGCAGCCAGCGATACACCCCCAGCACCTCCGCGCCGGTCTGGTCGGGGTAGGTCGCCATGCCGTTCTGCTGGCTCATGCGCGCCCGTTCCACGCCCAACGTGTCGGGCACCGCGCCGGGGGCCGTCACAAAGCTGCCCAGTTGGTAGCCGTCGCGCGTGACCACGTACGAGCGTCCCGCCGTGCTCAGGCCGGGGCTGGGGGCCACAAGGTCGAGCAGTTGTTCGTCGCGCACGAAGCCGTACAGCAGCGCCACCACTTGTCCGTCGGCGCTCAACATCGGGGCCGCCACCAGCACCTGCACGTCGTTCACGCGCGGCTCAAAGCTGGGCGGGAACAGCGTGGGGCTGAGGCGCGCCATCGAGAGGTCGGCGTCCGTCAGAAAGGTTTGGCCGACAAAGCGGCCATACTGGGCCGGCAGCGTCGCCACCAGCACCGTGCCATCGGCGGCGTCTGCCAGCATCACGGCTTCAAAGCTGGGGTTGGAGTTGAGGAAGTTGTGGTAGCGGTCGAGCAGGGGAGTCGGCCGGCCGTCGTCGAGGAACTGCTCCACATCCGTAACGTTCTCGCGCGTGCGCGCCAGCGTGTTCACCTCGGTGACGCGCGCGTTGCCCCACTGTTCGATTTGATTGACCTTGATCGTCGCCAGCGCGCTCAGTTGGGTCGTCACCGCGTCGTTCAGGCTGGTCTGCGCCTGGCGGTAGATCAGAAACGCAAACACGGCCAGCGGGATGAGGATCAGGGGCAGGAAGACCAGCAGCAGCAGGCGCGCGAGGCCGCCCCGCGCCCGGGGAGTTGGCCCGGTCTCACGCTGGCCCCGAAATACGGAACTGGTCCACGGACTTGCCACGTGCCCCTCCCATACCTTGCCGGCCTGTGTTACCCCCGCCTGCCGCCCGCCGCTTGCCCGGGCTGCATTGCGACCGCCTTGCTGCTTACCCTTACATCATCTCCCACACCGGCTCGCCTCGCAGCAGCCGGCGAATTTGATCTGGAAAGCGGTCAGGATCAAGCGGCTTCCCCAAAAAGCCGTCGAACCCCGCCGCCCGCGCCTTGGCGATTTGTTCCTGGCTGGCCTCGGCCGTCACCGCCGCCACGATGGTGTCTTTCAACCGGCGGGTAGCGCGCACCTTGGTCAGCGCCGCGTAGCCGTCTTCGTACGGCAGGCGGATGTCCATCAAGATCAGGTCTATCTTCGGCAGCGTGTCGGCGAACTCCACCACCTGCCAGCCGGAGGTCTTCCACTCACAGCGCGGCACGCCCATGTACGCCAACATGCGCGCCATTAGCACGAAGTTAGAGACGTTGTCTTCCACGATCAGCACCGTGGCGTCCTTCGGATGGATCGGCTCACGGGCTTGCGGTTGCGGGTTTTCAGTCATTCCGGGCTTTCGACTGCGCCGCCCCGAGGCGGCCGGCCGAACCTAGTTTTCCAGAAAGCGAGCAATCTGGCGCGGTAGAGCGTCTACGTCAATCGGTTTCTGAATGTAGCCGTCGCACCCGGCGGCCAGCGTCTTCTCGCGGTCGCCCTTCATCACATTGGCCGTCAGCGCAATCACCTTAATATGTTCCAGCCCCGGCGTAGACTTCATCCGGGCCGTGGTGGTATAGCCGTCAATCTCCGGCAGGTTAATATCCATCAGCACCAGGTCCGGCCGCTCCACCAGCGCCTTTTCCAGCCCATCGTGGGCGTTGGCGGCTTCTAACAGTGTGTAGCCCTCGGCCTCCAGGACGCGCTTGACCAGCAGCCGGTTGTCAGGATTGTCTTCGATGTAGAGGATCCGCGCGCCTGCCAGCATAAGTCAACATTTCACGCTCAACGGTAGCCGCCCCGGCTCGCCGTAGACTAGGAAATTGAGCCTAAGATAACCATTATCCTTCAATCGCCCTTAAATGTAAACTACTTTCTAACCATTCGCAACGGCACATCTACTCACCATAATCATCCGCCTGCCGACTGCCGACTGCCGCTCTACACCGTGCAGCTCCCGCCCGGGAACAGGCTGGCGTTCGAGGCCGGGTCGAAGTAGAAGTCCTTTGAAATCTGCGTCAGTGAGCCGTCGTCTACCAGCCGTAAGCTATAAGGCTTGGGCAGGCAGCGCCGCGAGATGATGTTGTAGAAGATGCTCTCGCCGGGGTTGAACGCGCCGATTTGCAGCCCATCCACGTACAGCGTCATCCGCCCCGAGCCGCCCACCCAGCCCAGCTTGACCGTGCAGTTGTAATCCATGCCGCTGTTGACGTAGTCGCAGCCGATATAGGCCGCCGGGTAAATGTCGGTCAGCCCGGCGGCGGCCGGCGGCGTGTTGGTCGGCGGCGGCGGCTGCGGCGTATTGGTGGCGGCCGGCTTTTGCGTCGCCCCCACCACGTACTTCAGCGTCAGCGTCAGCGGCTGCCCAATCACAATATCGCCCGGCTGGCGCAGCTCAAACACCCGTACCGTCGTGCCCGCGTTCAGCCGGCCCGGCCAATCAAACGTCACCAGCGCTGTGGCCTGCGGTGCGGCGCTCGGCACCGTCACCGAGAACGGCGTGGCGTCGGCCGGCAGGTTGGTCTCCACCAACAGCGTGCCGTCCGGGAAGGCGCACACCCCGGTGTTTTGCAGCGTCACCTGCTTTTGCACGCCCGTGCGCACCGTCAGCGACTTGCCGTCCGGCGGGTCTTGCGTCGCCACCGCGTAGTCCCAGGTGCAGGCCGCGAAGGTGGCGGTCAGGTCAGGCGTGTTGCTGGGCGTGGCTGTCGCCACCGCCGCCTGAATCGCCGCCTGCGTCAGTTCTAAGGCTGCCAGCTGCGTGCCCACCGCGTCGGGCGTGGCCGTGCTGTTGTCCACCGTGGCGCTCGGCGGCGGCTCGGTCGCGCTGGCCGGCGCCGCCGTTGGCTCGTCCGTGCGCGTCGGGGCCACGGTCGAGGTCGCCGGAATCAGCAGCCCAAAGCCGCCCGTGGCGGCGAACACTCCGCCGCCGATCACCAAGATCAGCAGCAGCCCGATCAGCGCTACCACCAGCGGCACCAGCGAGCGGCTCTTGGCCGGGGCCGGCCCGACGTCCGCCGGCATCCCGCCCGCGCCCGTCGCCACCGCCGCCCCGCCCAGGGTGTTGGCCGCCCCGCCCCCGCCCGCCGCCGGTCGCATTTGGGTCGCACCCGCCGCCGGCATTGAGCCGGTCGAGGCCACCCGCGTGGCCTCGGCCGGCGTGGGCCGCACCGCCACCGTGGCCGCGTGCGCCGCCGGCCCGGCCGCCATCGAGGCTGGGGGGATCACCAGCATCTCGGCCGTGCTCATATTGTCAAGCTGGGCCAGCATCTCGTCCGCCGAGTTAAAGCGGTCATCCGGGTTCTTGGCCATGGCCTTGAGGATGATGCGCTCAATCCCTTCGGGCAGGTCGGCCTTAAAGCTGCGCGGCATCGGCAGCGGCTCGTTGACGTGCTTGAGCATCACCGCCAGCGGCGTGTCGGCCTCGTAGGGCAGTTGGCCGGTCGCCAGTTGGTAGAGCATCACCCCCAGCGCATACAGGTCTGAGCGGTGGTCGCCCGGCCGCCCCAGGCCCTGCTCCGGCGACATATAGGCCGGCGTGCCGATGGTCGCGCCGGTGACAGTAAAGCTCGGCCCGGTCAGGATTTTGGCGATGCCGAAGTCGGTCAGGATCACCCGGCCGCTGACGTCGAGCATGACGTTGGCCGGCTTGACGTCGCGGTGGATCATCTGGTGCTTGTGGGCGTAAGACAGCGCCTTGCCCACCTCGCGCACGATGTGCGAGGCCTCGGCCAGCGGCAGCGCCTTGCCCTCGCGCACCAGGTTCTCCAGGTGCGTCTTGAGCGTGTCGCCCTCGATGTATTCCATCACCATGTAGGGCGTGCCGTTGTGTACCTCGAAGTCAAAGACCTGGACGATGTTGGGGTGTCGCAGCGCGGCCACGTTCTTGGCTTCGCGCTCGAACCGGCTGATGAAGTCCTGGTCGGCGGCCAGGAAGGCGTGCATCAGCTTGATGGCGACGTAGCGGTCGAGGTTGGCCTGGTACGCCTTATACACCTCCGCCATGCCGCCCCGGCCGAGGTGTTCGACGATCCGATATCTACCAATGGTTTGGCCTGTTTGGCCGGCTGTGTTTTCCATAGAGGCCGTACTTTAGCGCGATTAGGCGCTATCTGCAAGCCCAAGCTTGCCCGGCCGCGTGGGTGTTTTGGACTGATTCTTAGCGGTCTGCTCCGATCAGTGGTTTACCCGCCGTCCCGTGCCGCCGCTTGCGAGTCTGCCCCTCGCCTCTACCGCTCCCCTTCGTGATAATTCGCGTTCCCCCGCTGCCCGTCCATCCCGCGCCTTTGCCGTGCTCTATCACCAACCGCCCGCCCCGCTCATCAGCCTCATCCCATCCAACCCCCCGCTGTACTCAGCGGCCTAACCTTCCCCCTTCGTGATAATGCGTGGCAAAAAACCTTCAGCCATAAAACCGCCTACCCGCGCGGCAGCGTAAACCGCATCGTCGTGCCCTGGCCCAACCCGCTCTCGGCCCAAATGCGCCCCCCGTGGGCCTCCACCAGCCCGCGCGCAATTGCCAGCCCCAGGCCCGCGCCGCCGCTCATCAGCCCCAGGCCGTCCTCACTCCGGCTGCGCGCCGCGTCGCCCCGGTAAAAGCGCTCGAACACGCGCGGCAGGTCGGCCGGCGCAATGCCCTCGCCCGTATCGCGCACCGTCACCACCACCTCGCCCGGGCGCGGCTCGGCCCGCATCTCAATCCGCCCGCCCGCCGGCGTGTGGCGGATGGCGTTCTCCACCAGGTTGCGCAGCACCCGCCCGATCTTGTCGGGGGCCATCCACACCGGGTCTACCCCGGCCGCCACCTCGCCCGTCAGCGTCACCTGCCGGGCCAGCGCCCGCGCCGTAAAGCCCTCCAGCGTGTCCGACAGCAGGTCGGTCAGCGCCGACGCCTCCGACCGCAGCACCAGGTTACCCGTGTCCATCTGCGCCAGTTCAAACAGGTCGTCAATCAGCGTGCTCATCCGGCCGATCTCGGTCTGCGACTGGCCCAGGTAGCGCGCCACCGTCTCCGGGTCGCTCACCACGCCGTCGGCCAGCGCGTCGAGCATGGCCCGCAGCGAGGCCAGCGGCGTGCGCAGGTCGTGCGAGGCCCAGGCCACCAGGTCGCGCCGGGCCGTTTCCAGCGCGCGCTGGTCGGCGTCGGCCGTTTGCAGCCGCGCCGCCATGTTGTTGAAGGTCTGCGCCAACTGCGCCACCTCGTCGTGCCCCGGCACGCTCACCCGCGTGGTAAAGTCGCCCTCGCTAATGCGCTCGGCCGCCTGCGCCATCTGCCGCAGCGTGTGCGTGATCGAGGCCGAGATAAAGTACCCAAACGACACCGAAATGCCGCCCGCGAACACCAGCAGCAGCCCGGCCAGCGTCAGGTCGTGCTGGTTGATGAACATCATCCGCGCCGTCAGCCAGACGTTCAGCAGCGTCAGCGCCGCCGCGATCACGTAGCCCAGCGTCAGCGTCTGCGACAGGCTGCGAAAGCGCCGCCACCACCCCAGCTGGTGCGATACATAGCCGATCAGCGCCGAACTGCTGCCCGTCAGCGCGAACAACATACCCAGGTACATCAGGTCGTTCAGCGGCGGGCGCATCACCATCACCACCAGCGCCACCGTCAGCGTCAGCGCCGCCAGGATGCCCAGCACATAGGTCAGCAGGCGTCGTGACCAGCCACTTTCCTGCGGCCTACCCACCTCAAGGTCGCGCTTAATATTCAAACTTGTACCCCACTCCCCACACCGTCACCAAGCAGCGCGGCTGTGAAGCGTCGGCCTCGATCTTCTCGCGCAGCCGCCGCATGTGTACCGTCACGGTCGAGGCGTCGCCGTAGAACTCCTGGCCCCACACGCTGTCGAGCAGTTGCGTGCGTGAGAACACCTGCCGGGGGTGGCGCGCCAGGAACCACAGCAGGTCGAATTCCTTGGCCGTCAGCGCCACCGGCCGCCCGCCCACCGTCACCGAGCGCGCGCCGGGGTCAATGCTCAAGTCGCCGAACGCCTGCGCCTGCCCGGCCGGCTCGGCGCTCTCGCCCGCCCGCCGCAGCACCGCCCGGATGCGCGACACCAGTTCCTGCGGGCTAAACGGCTTGGAGAGGTAATCGTCTGCGCCCGTGTCCAGCCCCCGAATCCGGTCGCTGGTCTCGCCCCGCGCCGTCAGCATGACGATCGGCACGCGCTGGCGGGCCTCGCGCGCCTCGCGTTCGCCGGGCTGCTTGCCGGCCGGTTTAAGTGTGCGAATCTGGCGCGTCAGCGTCAGCCCGTCAATCCCCGGCAGCATCAGGTCGAGCACAATCAGGTCGGGCAGGGCCTCGGCCAGCGCGTCCAGCGCGGCGTAGCCGTCGGCCGCCTCGCGCACCACAAAGCCGTCGCGTTCCAGGTAGCGCCGGATCACGTCGCGGATCGTGGCCTCATCGTCCACCACCAAGATTGATTTAGCCGCTGGAACGTCAGACGGGGTCATTGTTTGAGGGTAGCCCTAACAGATTACGGGCCGGTTACGGCCTGGCGGTTACGGCCCAGCGTCTACGACTTGCCGGTTACGGCCCAACGATCACGCCAGCGCCTCAACTGTAGAGACATCTGCCGCAGTGGTCAAGCCGCCGGCCTGGCTGGCAAATAAAAAGGCCCAGCGCATTGCCGGGCCTTTTTTACAACTTTGGAGCGGGTGATGGGGCTCGAACCCACGACATTTTGCTTGGGAAGCAAACGCTCTACCAACTGAGCTACACCCGCGTAAGTTGTTAACGTACTGGCCCAATTATACCGATGTCACGCCAGTTGACAATCCCCTTATGCGGCGCTGTCAACCCCTTATGCGGCGCACTCATCCCCGCCCGTGGCCGGCGCGCGACCTGTGCGAACGGCTTCATCGTCGTACTCCTGGTAACTGGCGCATCGATCCCACCCCCCGCCGTTTTCCCTAGGAAACAGCCGGTTTGCGCATTTGCTCAATCCTTCACAATCACTTGCCAAATCATATCGCGATCTTGCGCACTGACCACCCGCGCCCCATTGCGGCTCAAGTTGATTGCATTCCAGCGCCCAGCCTCCCCATTTTCTCGGCCCGCGACTACTGCTATCCGCGCAACCTTAAAGAATTCGCCGCCGCCAAACTGCCTCTTGCACGCAATACCTTCGCCAGTTCTAGGCAAAGGTGTATTTGGCGCCATATGTGGCGGTTAAACCCGCTAGGTAGCCGCCAGATATGGCGGGTATGACCAAGCTTAGGGATTTTGGCGAAGGTATTGT
>Ga0163144_10017323_pt1 | contig 14678 bp, 6 predicted proteins | sample OliLak19BULKMAT1_FD_123175 | JGI IMG/M metagenome (GOLD analysis project Ga0163144, IMG submission 123175) | Freshwater microbial mat bacterial communities from Lake Vanda, McMurdo Dry Valleys, Antarctica - Oligotrophic Lake LV.19.BULKMAT1 | ecosystem: Environmental > Aquatic > Freshwater > Lake... | reverse complement strand
GACACCAACACGACACCCAACAACGAAGAAAAGAAGTCCGATTGAATTGGGATCTATCTTGTTGCCGCGAAGATTGAAGTCGAGATGTTGAACATCATGATTGTACAGTACATCGATTCTATTATCCCAAGCACTTAGTGCTTGTCAATCATGGGTTCTTCTAAGACTCCGCGGTGTTGGCTGTTTTTGTCATTTTCAAGAAAAAGAAAACGAATTGTGTGATATTGAAATCAATACTGTATGGGGCTGCCATCCATCTATACTCTATGCCCAGTGTAATCTACATTTGTGAATTCTGCAATCAACATGTTGTGAAGATATTGAGTACACAGAATTTTGCCAAAATAAAAATGATTTTAAAAACTCTTGTGAAAACCCTTCACATGCAAGATGATTCTGCTCAATTGTATCCAGCCAGCATTAATTTTGGACTGGGTCCTAAGAACTTGGCATTTTTCTTTTCAGTTCGGGTTAGTATCCAGGAAGATCTGTTCTCGCATCACACTACACGTCGTCATGGATTAGAATTTTGGCTATTTTCCATTGTGCCTATCTTCTGAATGGTTGGATGACAAGTGTGCTACGTACAAGAAAACTCTCCTATTAGTATCTACTGTAGTTGGACATGGATAGAATTGCTGCTGAAGGATGTTCTTTTCAATGCTGATTTCATTACTACTGGTACTTCCAGTACATGGAACTGCACATGGATAGTCAAGAAGGAAGTTGCCTTGATCCTAAGAAACTGGAAAGTTTAACCTACTAAGTACTACGATGTAGTTAGGGTTAATAATGTCCAGGAAGCTCTGCTCGCGCGAAATACTCATAAGTATCCACCGTGTCTTGCGGAACCGCAAATTTCCAAATGTGAGAGGAACTATGCGCCTTTCTAATGCTCTGGTACTGTAATACTGTAGCTTTGAACGCAACGGCTCCTTTCTCATCCAAATTTTCTTCTCGCGGAAGCAAGTCAGTCATGCAGTGGCAACCATTTCGTCATTACGGACAATCACCAGCAGCAGTACTAGCTAGCTAGTACTCCTTTCTACGCTGCTTCTACCGTACACTACGACGTCCTAGCTAGTACGACCTATTATTTAATTATCATAGTGGTTTGTACTACTAGCTAGTACTACTAGTACCACCAAGTTGTGACACTATATCCATGCACCGTTGGTGCGTTCCATTAGAAAGATAGAGACAATCATTGGCTTCCAATACAATTCATTGGGGGCGGTACCAATAGCCAACCCTGGACCCACAGCAGAAGCGTCTCCAGCGCATCTTAATAGTAAGCCAAGAAGAGCTTCATCCATAAGTCAGTACTCTGATCAGTGAGTGAGGTTAATTAACCTTTGGGAAGACATTCTACCCGCTCGTCCCTCCTTTCCGAGTTCCTTCAACAAGTCCAACAATCCTCTTCCTAAATGGTCACCATGGCGAGACCAACGCCGAAGAAGCAGGGGTTCTCCCTTCGCTACCGCAAAAATGGCAAACCACGATGCTCTTGCTTCAACGTTTTGCTGGGGTTTATATCGCTGCAGTTAATTGGGTGTTTTCTAGTGGCTCTAAACTTGGGAAATATGTTGGGACTCGAGTCGGGATTCATCATGTGCACATGGTTCTCGATTCACAGCAAGAATGAGGATAGCGGTGCCAGCAAACGGGACATGGATACTCCCACCAACAGACTCAAGGCAACCTCGAGAAGGGTCGTATCTTCGGGCATCAACGACGTTGTCGTGACTAGTAGAGACAAGCCTGCTGAAATCAAAATCCCAGAGAATTGGCCACCCAAATGGCAAGAGGTGGAACGAGCCGATCCTCGCTTTAATCGAACGCTATACAATCATAGTATTGGTGGTGGTGCCTTGGATAATTACAGTGTTCGTCCCCATTTTTCCAAAAATGAAGCAGCCCCCTTTTTGATTGTGGGAGGAAGTGATGGAAGTGGCACAAGAGGTACGTCGTTAAAGCTGGTTGTGGTTTGGTGTGGTGTGGTGGACAAGGACGAGACTGCCAGAGTGGTTGCAAGCGAATGAATATCTGTGGTTGGATTCCTCATATCTATTTATATTGCCTTTCTCTGTACCTTTAAAGGTGTTGTGGAAACGCTCATCGATCTAGGCACCTTCTTTCATGTGGAAGATCGACGAACCAAGGATGTTCATGGTTCCCAAATGTTTTCGCAGGGAGGATGGCCACCTCTGGCCAATCTCGTTATGAAAACCACCCATTCGGCCAACTATGAACTCTCCGATTTACCTCGTGCCGATCGGGATCGGGCCATTCAAGAACTACAGAGATTGAAACGAGCCATTGAATCACGCGCCAAAACTCGTCTCCGACATTCCTCGATTGCACATGCCGGTGGGATTGTCGTGGGTTGGAAAGCTCCCATTACCATGGTTCTGTTGCCTCTTTTGAAAGAAGTGTTTGGAAAAATCAAATACTTGCATGTGGTACGAGATGGCAGAGATGTATCCTTGTCGGACAATATGTCACCCGTTCGCAAATTTTACAATACATATTACAACCTTCCGGAACCTGAAATCGATCAAAAAAGCATCATTGGGCATACTCTCAAAAAGCGCGGAAGGATGGCTGGTCGATTTGGTGGTCCAGAACCGCCCGAGTTAACCTTGCCGCCCCAATTGGCCGCCGAAGCAGAGAATAGCACCAAAATGACCATTAAGGCCATGCAATTGTGGAACGATTGGAATCAGCAAACATATGACTGGGGGAAGAGTCACTCGAATGGGGAAGATTTTGATTATCTGACAATTCGAAGTGAAGATATCGTCAACCCGGATACCAAATTGGAAGCACTCCTTCAACTAGCCGATTTTGTGGGTTCCCGGAAATCATTGATTGACATTTGTTGCATGAGTAAAAAAGAAGTTCGAGACCTGGGAAAATCCACCAAATCCTACACTCTTGCGACGGACAAAAAGACAGGACCCGTGACACTGCGAAAACGCCCGAGACTAAGGCGGGAAGATCTGATGCAAAACCCAGCGCAACAAAATCCAGCGGAGATGATGGATGCCATTCTTCATGGGGAGCATGTGAATTTCAATGATGGCACACTTGCAGACGTGGCAGACGCAGAGAGGGAGGTGCTGTCGGATGTTGTATATCTGAAAGAAAAACTCCGCAAGCAAGAGCAACTCCTTGCCGATCAGAAACAACAAATGGAACAGCTACGGGAGAGTATTGCTGCCAAAGACCAGGAACGTAAGACCGAGTTGCAACTGTACAGGCAAATGCAAATAGACATTGCCAAAGAATCGATGCGACTCCAACACCATGAGCTCGGACCTCAAGGGGACCCGGAAGGTATGGCGGAGCCATTATTGAAAAAGAGGGAGTATAGTCACTCAGGGAGTACCCACCACGTGTGGCAAGAGGGGGAACTTCCACCTAGAAGGCTGCAGGAAAAACCTCCGGAAACTGTCAGTGCGCGCGCAAGAATAGCAAGCCAGATTTTAAGAGACACGCTAGCGAAAAGAAAATTCGGGCCCTCAACCCGCGACGACGTTAAGGAAAAGGAATCGTCAAGCCAGGTCATGGCGAGGTATGGGAAGTGGGTTAAAAAACTAGAAGACCAACCCCTATTGTCGAAGAAGCTCCACGAGCTCGGCGCATCGTCTCTTAAGACCTTTGGGTACGAACCCCCGTCCTCGTTTCTCGATCCGCCCGATCCGAAATTTGCGGAGCAGTGCAAAGAAATCGTGGAAGCTGGTCTTTGTGAAAACGTGGCGGCACCACCACCAGACGAAAAGGCTCCCCTGTCATGGCGATACGGGCAAAAATAACACGACACACTCTCAAGCTTGTCCTCTTATCTACATCAGATACGGTGTACATCTAAAAGTTAAATGGCTAAAATATCATCTGTTGTTAGTGTTTTCTGTTAGTTGCCTTCCACGGCTCCCACTTTTTGCTCTCTTCTTGGCAGACGACCGTGCTGTCACATTGGAAGGCATCGTCCACACCAGAAACGTCCAAAAAATTGGCAGCCGGTTCGTATCCAAATGTTTTTAAACATTCGGCCCCCAAGTCATGTAGTTGACGAGATAACTCGGGTTTATCGTTTAAATACGAAACCCATTTGCCATACCGGGCCGTGACGTCAGTGGTCTTATTATCAGCGCCATCATCATGGCCGTCTTGATGTTCCTGATGGTGGTGTCGATGACGACGTTTCTCAAAGGCTTCCGCGGTTCCAATCGGTAGGAGTGGCATGTGCTCAAATTGATCCAAAATAGCTTGATCAAAAGCGCTGTTGGAAGGAGCCATGGTAGCTGGATCAAGCGAAGACTTGAAAGCAGAGAGTCCTAGATATTCCTCTAAGGAAGCAAGGCTCCAAGAGGAGGACGAAGCAGGCTTTGTTGCTTTCGTTTCGGGAAGCCCTGGTCTGAATTTCCGGTGCTCCTTTACAGATTCATGACCATCCTGTTGGTTGGATTCGGTTTGCTTTTGCGCGTGCTTCCGCGCGTGAGGGGCATGCCGTACTTGCAGCTTGTTGAAGGATGACAACAATCGTCTCCTCGGGGCCTCGTCATGTTTTTGGCGGGTTCGGATATTCGGCTCGTATTGCCCGAACTTGCTGCCTCGGTCATGTTGTTTTGGCTGCCGCATGGGATCGTGCGCCAACAGGGGATCGTGCTCTATCTGTCTGTTATGACCCCCGCCTTCCAGATTCTGTCGAGCCTGGTGATGGGCCGCAATGGTATCAACAAATTCCTTATGGTGCAAACCTCCCTTTTGGTGATGCTCGTCATGTTGTTGTTGTTGCAGTGGCGGTTGCTCATGATGAAGATGATTACGAGCTGTTGGCGTTTGTTGTTGATGGCGCGTTTTTTGCACAGCTGCCACTCGTCTGGCTATCCCTTGGAATCGGTGGTTTCGATGCTGCATATGGTCCACTCGATTTTGGTGCGCACCGGCCTTGATTTTCTCTCCATTCATATGACCATGATGCCAACCGTGCACTTGCTCAAATCCATGGGAGTCAGGAGGAAAGTGGAGATGCTCTTCCTCCTGCATGGCGCCTCGCCCTCCTCCTATGTCTTCCCTTGCACCACCAGAGCGGTGCATATTGCCAAGAATAGGATCGCTTCCCATGATGCCACCTCGGTGACGAGTGGCATGATCCGCAATCACCTCATGGAAGAGGGCCACGTCTTCTTCGTGTTGGTCGTGGTGCTCTTCGCCATCCATGTTTTTGTTGTTGTCATCGTGATGGTGACGCCTTTCCAGGAGTTGATCATAGAGGTGATGACGATGTTTGCCGCCATGACGACCTTTGGCTCCAGCGCCCACAGACGACTCGCCCATATCCACAATGGCTTGTTGACTTTGACAGCAAATATCGGACAAAGACATGGGACTTCCAACAAAGTCGGCCAATTGTTGAAGACTTTGAAATTTCGTTTCTGGATTCAACAAGTCTTCGGTACGCATGACAAGATAATCAAAGTCGTTTGCGTTGGTGCCATGTTTCTTTTCGTACTCTAATACTTGTAAATTCCAATCATTCCAGAGTTGCATGGCCAAGACGTTCATGACGTCTGTATTGTTACTGTTCGTCGGATCCGTCGAAGACGGGAGTTCTGCGGGCAGTCCGTCGTTTCCATAAAAGGATTTGTAAAATTTCTTGACCGGAGACATGTTTCGACTCAGTGCAATATCTCGTCCGTCTCTCACGACGTGAAGAAACTTAATGGGGCCAAAGACCTCTCGCAGAAACGGGAGCAACAACATGGACACGGGTGCTTTCCATCCAAATTGGACTAGCTTGCTCTTTTCGCTCAATAAAGCTTTAGCATCGGTAAATTCGTTGGGATCAGGAGGAAGGACATGAATGGCGGCATCTTCCATGTCGGGTATATCTTCAATGCCTCCTTGTTGTAGAAGCATTCGATGATGATGATCATGTCGATGATCTTGTTCTGGTTGAAAGGGTGCTTCTTCGGCAGCGGGATGCTGCTCATGTTTTTCGTGATTATAATGTCTGTGGCGAAGGTTGCTTTTGGTTTCTAGTATTTGACCATTGAAGTTATTATAATTGCCACCATCATTGTCATAATGGTTGAGACGTTGTTGTCGTTCAATTCGTCGTAGTGCTCGTTTGTCATAATTTTGACCTCGTTTCACCATGTGCTCTTTAAAATTGGCCAATTGTTCGATAATGATGTTGCGCGGTTCTTCGGGAATATCTTCAATATTGTAATTGGCCGAGTGCGTATGATTCAAAATCATTTCGACGAGGGGTGGCCATCCGGCGCGGTGAAAGATTTCTTTGCCGTGAACATCCATCGTCCCTCACCCAACTTGCCGAGGGCCGTGACAAAGCTTCGCGTCCCCGAACCATCGGATCCTCCGACAATGAGAAATTGAACTGGCTGTTCGGGTGTGACATGAGTTCTGAGGCGTTTCTTTTCTTCTTGTCGTGTATAGTAATCGTCCAGAGGGGTTGTGGACGGATCATCTTGTCCACTATTATGACTACTCGACGACGACGTTTCGGATGGGGTAGTCAAGTTATGGCCTTCTTCTTGTTGGGATAGATACAATTCTTGCTCTGCTTGGTTCAATTGATTTTCGACATGATTGGCGATATGATCTTCGAGTTCATGCAAATCATCATCTCCTTCGACATGTGCTACATTGTTGTTGTTGTCACCACCGCCATGGAGTTGGATGTCCGACGTCAAAACGGATGGATGATCATCATCGATGACAATACCATCCGCAGGCTGCGTTGATTCCTCGTGTTGTTCCGTGTCGTCATCATCATTCTCATCATGCTCGGCCTTTAGATGACGATGATGAAAGGCTTGTTGATAGTACTCTTTCCATTGCCGCAAAGTTTCTGCTCGACTCTGTAATTTGGACGCAAAATTGTCATTGTCAATGACAAAGATGGCCACAAACAGGAGAATGAAAATCTGAAAACTAATCAGTCCTACAAAGGCACGAAAACACTTGTTGGACCGCAGTCGTCGGGATTGCTTGGGGTGGAATTTTTGTTTTGCGTGGAGGCGTCGGGAAATTCGAACACCGACTCGTGGATGATTCTTGGCGTCATTGGTAGAGGAGAGTGGAAGAGTACTACTACTACTACTCGATGGTTGTCGTCTCCCGCCAGGATGGTAGTTGATTGTGGACACCATTATTGTACGTACTCACTGTCTATCTATTGTAAGAAGGAGCAGAGTTAGTTGTACTGTAGAGTTGAATGAATGAATGATGGGTGTTTCTTCTTGTCATTGCGCAGTCATGCATGAGATGGATGTCGTTTAAACTTCCACAAAAAAGGAGTGTACTGTATAGTAAAAAGTACCGTACCGGTATCCAGCTCATAAAGCTTTCAAAGCCAAGCGCCTGACGATCATTTGTAGCTCTCAAACTGAAGCTTTGAAAGGAAGGCGCGCACTCACTCTTTCAATGAACTCTGCCGGGACCCAGTACGGTCCCGTTTGATTCATTGCTAGCCGTGGGTCGTGATTGATTGCGTTTCCCCATTTTCCTGCAGCACGACAAATTGATTGATTCTCTCGCAACTGAATGCACGATCCGCCACAGCAATAACCAGAGCTCGAGCTTGATTCCGTGGCACCAACAATGAATTGCAATCTGGAACTTGAGATCTAGTCCATGATTGTCGACTCATCAAACAACCACAACCTGCCAAGTCGCGAACTACTGGTACTAGCTAGTAAAAAGGAAGAACGAATTAGGAGGGGAACATTATTGATTCATTGGAATGATCGTTGTTCCAAAATCACGTCATAAAAATAATCAGCTCTTGAGAACACAAAAAACGAATCCTAAAATCCAACACACACAAGATTGGAAGAAATAATTACAGATAAAAATGCAACAACAACCACAACCAACACGATCGTCCCTCTTTTGGTTCGTGTTGCTTTGGTGGACATTGGCTGTTTCCCTGGTAATCGTCGGTTCGCCCTTTTTGGTTTTGGATGCGCATGCCACTGAGGATTCATCTACTCGTACGGTGGAGCAGCAGCAGCAGCAACCACCCGACCGTCGTCCTTTGGAACGGCAACCAGGAGAACGCCATCTTCTTCGTCATCACACTCACAAGCCATGGTTGCAAGAACATTTCCCTTCCAATCCAGCTCAAGACGGCAAAGTGTGTCGGGCCACGACATCCCATCGCATTTGTGATCCCGATCAAATCTTGACAGAAGCAGCTCTGCAAAAGGTAGACGCGTATTTGAAAGAACCCAAATATTCCAACCATGCTGATCTTTGTCGTCCATTTGGTTCTACAAACGAAAAGGAAGAAGAAAAAGACCACGTGATGGACGAAACAAATCGTGACGAAAGGAATAAGGGAATGGAAATTCAAATGGGAGTGGCACTGGTAAAACAGGTAAGGGTTATCTATTTTTTGAGAGAGCTCAGGTTACGAGGAGGCAGCTCTTTTGTCTTTTTGCATGCAGAATCTGTTCTTTACACTCCGCCCTAATTCATCTTTTTGCACTGTTATTTTGTGTTCCATTGCTTTGGTCGTGCGTCAAACAGATGGATACTCTTCCCTTTTCCAACTCCAATAATAATGAGGACAGCATGATAGAACAAGCCGCCGAAGTTTTTGGTCGATATGTGCATGATAGTTGGGGTGTGGGTATCGAGACTGAATCCTGTGGTGGTGCTGGGGTATTGTTGTTTCTTTCCATGGCGGATCGAGCCGTGTATATTTCCAAAGGAGCAGCCTTGGATTCGTATTTGACCGATCACCGATTGGACAGTGTCATTGGAAACATGAAGGAGCATTTGCGGGCCGAACAATACGACACTGCCATTTTGTCGGCCCTGGAAGATATTCTCCAGTACATACAATCAGGACCTCCTGGGTTTTGGGAAACCTTTGTCCATCACTTTACTACCTGGTTCTTTCCAATGATCTGGATATTTGCGGTTGTGGGTAGTTTGGTGAGAAGCGTTTGGATCGATAATCGTCGTCGTCGGGAATATGCTCGAGTATCGAGTCAATTGAATGAAATTGAGCGAGCACAAGCATTAGCGATGCAGGGCAAATATAGAGCAGCCTCGTGCCCAATTTGTTTGGAGGACTTTCAAGAGCCTGGCGAGGATGGAGTTTTTACCAAAGGATCGGATGGGCAGCCAATTAAATTGTTACGATGCGGTCATGTGATGGATGAAGGCTGTTGGGCATCCTGGATCAGTAGTGGGCGAGGAAACATTACCAAGTGCCCATTATGTAATCAAGATGTAGGTAGCACAACAAGCACAACATCAGCTGCGGTCCCTGAAAATCAAGCTGACCACTTGCAACAACCTGACAGGCATCCAGATAATAATGCCATCATGAATGGCGACGAGAACGAGAACGACCACAATGACGAGAACAATAACAGGATGTTACGGCTCTATCGAAGAGAACGAATGTTCCGCCTGGCTAGGCTCGGTGACCGCTATCCTCAATTTATCCGACCTGCGCAAATTCAACGATGGTCACAACCGACATACGATGGTTCCTTAGTAAGAGATCCTAGCTTTGTGCAAAGCAATCCGGCAATGGCTCGACCCGCAGGAAGCAGTGGGACTTCCATGCGAAGCGGCGGCTTTGGAGGTAGCTCGAGCGGTGGCGGGCGTGGAGGCAGATGGTAGTAAGCAGTCCAGAACTAAAATAGATAGAATACCTTCTTCATTGTAAGCGAAACCGCTGCTAGTAGTAGCCTAATTAATAGTGATCAACTATCTAATCTCTGGGTGGTGGTAGATGGAGAGCACGGGTCGCACTATAGCTCTGCGCAGCCACTGGAAGTAGAAGCATATCCAGAAAACCTTGTCATGATCTAGCTAGAAGTAGCTATTGTGCTAGTAGCAGGCGATGATAATGTCCTAAAGTGAATCCTTTAATAGACCCTTTAATAAACTAGCGATGCTACAAAGCATTCAAACTTCACCGTCAAAGATATAATACGGCGCTTACGCTGAAATCATTCCTCTCTGGAAGTCCTCCAAAATATCTTCATGATCCAAATACGTGGCATTGCAACTCTCCAGGAGTTCTCGAATAGTCTTGGCTTGGTGACATTTGTCGAGGACCTTCACAATTTTGTCGGCGCTCTCTTCTACATCAGTATCCTTCATGTTTAGTATGAAATCTTCCGAGAGCTGATCGAGGATGCCATAAAGTGCAATCATAGGTCTCAAACTGGTTCCAAAATCATCAATTTCAGGTTTCAAACTTCGCTTTCTGTTGCGATTACGACCCGAAGGAGAAGCGGGTTCGGCCTCGTCAGCGACATTCCACTCTGGATATGCTGAAGACCGACATGTTTTCGTTGACGAAACGCAACCACTGCTTTCAATGCCAAGAGCATGCCGGCGCCCAGCACAAATCACGAGCCCACGCAAAAACTGTTCTCGGCCTGTAATCCACCGTCGCTTAGGATGAGGCTTAGAATCCGACGTAGACGCGGCGCCGAAGTCATCTCGATTGTTGTTTGTCAAAATGCAGGTAAGCGCCGCCATCGGAGCTGCGTCGGCGATGCCTCTAACTAAGCTTGACGAGGTCATGGCGCCTTCCTTTTTGTAATCATCAGCGTGCACTATCGAGCACGCAGCAAGGAAACCTGCACTCAAATTCCGCACATGCTGAGATGTCTCGGGAGAATCGACCTGGGCATCTTTTTCGAACATATCTGCAATCATAAGCTGGTGTATCAACAGCTGTGCGTTCGATGACAGTGAACCTCCTCCACAATCGGCATTCAACAATTCGCCGTACGCCATGCGAAGAATCAAGAATCTAACGTCATGAAGAACAGTCCAAATTATTGGCTTGGCTGGAGCAGACCCAGTCAAATTGTTTACTGCGGTTTGGTATTCAGTCAAGGCCGAATCCACTGCTACAAGGGGAACGTCAGAGCTCCTTGAGGACACAAGTGGAAGGATCACGTTACAGTTGACACGAGAGTTTCGAAGAATAGCTCCTTCCCATTCGCTTTTCGGCGCCTTCGGGTGATTGCGGTCAGCCTGTCGGGCTCGCTGGTGGCAGCTGAAGTGGATTGCATTACCGGCCGATACCGTTGTTGTATAATACGAGTTGCGCCGACTGGTGACACTGGAACTGCTAAGCGAAAAGCCTGATCGCTGAGATTCTCTCAACGTGTCTCCGGTAGTCTTTGCAACTGGATACCAGTGATCGGCGGCATGACTCTCCGATAAGGACTTGGGTAAGGATGCCGGGATATTTCTCAGCAGAGTTGTGCCGTCAACGTTGTCCCTTGATCCGCATTGGTCAACGGCAATCGATACTTTCTTAACATAGGCGTACAGACCAAGAAGCTCGGATGGTTGCAGCGTGCGTCCTTCCTGGCAAACAGAGCAAACAAGGCCCTCTTCATCTTCTAAATTCTCCATCTCTGCCATCCACGCTGGCTTCGTGGGCGATTGATTGGCCTTGCTGTTTTGTTGCCGAGAGATATTCCGTGGACTGCTACGAGATGCAGCAGCGGCGACAGTAGCAGCATTGTTGCCTCGGCCTTGAAGAAGGCCGGAGTTGTCTCGGAAGAAACCGAGCACCGGTGCAAGCAAAGAGGCAGCGGTGCCTCCAAGCGTAGCGCTTTCGCCTGCTTCTGGCGGGTCATTACTCCTGTCAGCGCCAGAACCACCTTCGCCCCCCATACCACCAAAAGCGCTCATTGTGGACAGAGCCTTGCTTCTGCGAGCTTCCGCGATTGCTTTTTTCCTGAGTCTTGTTGCTGTGCGGAGGTCACTAACCTTTTTAGATACAACATCGTTGTTATTCGTCAATTCGTCCATGAGTGTCTCCGCAAGCAGGCCCAGATTACGAACGTAAACATTGTTCGTTGCACTGTCTGAAGTTGCTTCCATCCAATGGCAAGCTTGTAAGAACGATACGGGCGCTGCAGAGACTTTGTCGTCTTTCTCTCCAATCTGGCTAATGTAGGTTTGTGTCGGGGGGTGATTCTTGCAAATGCCAATGAGCATGTTGAATGCAGTTTTAATCCCTTGGCGCAAGAAGAATCCTCTCCACGCTTCGATTACTGCCTGGTGCGTTTTATTAGGCGACCATTTAGCCGCAACCGGTGCATTATGTTGTAGCAGAGCTGCCGACCACGGCGGAGGTGAAGACGGAACGTCTTTAGTAATGAAGGATGTAAGCCGGCGAACAAACCCGCAATTGATCAATTCCATTCTCAACGCATTGCAAACTTCGTTTGGCGGCAGCGTGATGGAAGCCTGGACAAACGCATCCATGAGAACGGAGTTCTTGCCTTGCTCTCCTCGACTTGGCGAAGCAAGATCGGCCTGATTCTCTTTTTCCTGCTTGGCTTCATTCTCAATAGCGATGATTTCCCCTTCAACTCCTTCGTTTGTCACCTCCTTGTCTTCGTCCACAAGGGCGTCGACATCGATGCATCGACAAAAGTTTGATGCCAGCACTTTCGATTCTTCCGGGCGCCCATACGTCAAAAACGGGACGAGCTTTGCCACCACATTTCGAAGCGGTGGACTTAAACGAGAGCGCGTCAGGGAAGAAAGCACCAGCGATAAAGTGGTGGCATCCTGATCCTGTCCTTCTGCAGCAGCTGCCACTGAATCTGTTGTGCTGCTCGTTTCGTCTGTATTGTTGTCGTTCGCAGTATTTGTGTTGTCATCTTGAGAGCTAGCGGGGGCGGCAGCCGCTGGTGCCGCCGATTGAATGTCGGATGAGAGGCATTCGATTAGATCTTGTAATATTTCGGCTGTTCCGTTGCTGACAGATTCATTGGCATCAGCGGTTTCCGAAGCGAGCAAGCTAGCTTTTGCTTGAGGATCTTCGAGAGCATTCAGAACATCAAGTAACAAGCGGAGTAAGATTGTCGGGGCTCTCGCTTGCAGCAGCTTCGTCCGGTTACTTGGCAGTTTCGCGCAGCAACGAAGCATCACTAAACCTGGGTAGGGAGCTTGTGACTTGAACTTGTTGCGAGACAAGTTCTTTCCAATGGCGCGATAGTTCTTGTCAGTGCCATGTTCAATAAGCACGGAAATGTCGTCCCGCCGAATTCGACGCAAGACTTCCTGGATGTGGTGCTCAATCGATCTGAGCAAGACGAACACTCCTCTGCCTTCCGTAACGATGCGCGTAATGCCATACTCCTTCTCCATCAGCTTCTCCACTTCAGCAGATGACATGGCATCTGAAGGAGCTTCTGGGTCTACCAGAGTCGAAACAGTATCTTCTGTTGCCTCGCCATCAACGCCAGCGAGACGGTATATTACAACCAAAGGAGGGAGCGCAGCTAATGGAGTGTCTGCAGTGATAGCTTGGCCGCCTCTACTAGCTGAACGGCTTAAGGCACTTCCAGCGGAACCACCGCGACCGCCCGAGACACTAATGCCTCCGAGCCCGGAACTAAACATCATTGATAAGCCTGAACCCGTGGAGAAAAAGGCTGGCGCTCCTGCGCCACCTCCCGCAAGAAGAGACGCCAATGCGGAACTCGACGAATTAGAAACAGCAGAATGACTGTGTTCCATGAGATGATTCTTCCAAAGAACTTGTTGTACCACTCTTAGTTTCAAGCTAGCGTCAAGAATCTTGTTGGCAACTAGCAACTCCAGTAGCTCAGCGCTATCTGACATGCCCAAGTCATCGGCGATGTATTGCTTCAAATCTTTTACCTTTTGTTTTCCAAACAAATATGGGGCGAAAATAATTGTGAAGCCGTTAGCGCTATCCAAAACTACATGCACTTGAAAAACTCTCCAAAGGATCTAACGTACCGTTGGTTCTAAACCTTCTCCTGGCGCCGACGGGCCACTGCTGCCACTACCACCACTTGACTTGAGCATGGACAGAGAGATGGGATTACGGGATAGTGAACCGCGAAAAAACTCTTCTTGCGTCGGGGCTCGTCTCATTATCATTTTGATGTTAACGGGTTTCTTTGGAGGGCGCACAATACTCATAGCTGATTCCAACAATGACTGTTCTGCAGTAAGGCTAAAGCATTTGTTGCGGGGCATCTGTTTTCCTAGTCCAGTGGGGCTGCCGGGAGGAATCAGGCCAACGCCAAGGGCGGGCGGTCTGAAATGAGTAATTGGAGATGTCGCCCTTGAAGTGGTGACGCTTTCAGGCCTACCAGTAGCCATGAATGGAAGCAAAGGTGGATGCTGAACAGCAAGAACTTGCATGATGGCCTCAAGATGGGAGCGTTTCCGATCTTCTATTTCTCGCTCGTCCACGCAATACTTTTGAGCTCCCGCTCCTGTCTTATTACTGGCATTCGCATTAGGAGCAGAGGGATTTTCAACACTGTTTCTTAATCGATTCCGGGCTGAAGCGGAAGCTGCTAACATGAGTCCAGGTCTGGCAGCTTCGTCTCCGACAATTTCTTCCAAATCAAGTTCCATGGGGCCTGCGCCATCATTCAACTCGAGCAATCCCTCCTCCAAACGGGCAACATCGTCATCGTGAAGGACAATGCCGTGCGCGTCCTCGTCATGCCCCATGTCATCATCATCATCATCAACTTCTCCATCATCATCGTCGTCGTCATCGTCGTCGTCATCATCATCATCATCATCGTTGTCGTGATCTCCCCCGTCATTCTCGAGATTATTATGTCCTTCGTCAGCATCCTCCTCGTCTGTGTGGT
>Ga0163144_10017322_pt1 | contig 14678 bp, 12 predicted proteins | sample OliLak19BULKMAT1_FD_123175 | JGI IMG/M metagenome (GOLD analysis project Ga0163144, IMG submission 123175) | Freshwater microbial mat bacterial communities from Lake Vanda, McMurdo Dry Valleys, Antarctica - Oligotrophic Lake LV.19.BULKMAT1 | ecosystem: Environmental > Aquatic > Freshwater >... | reverse complement strand
GTCTGCCACGAGATCGGCCACCACATCGGTGGCGCCCCCAAGTACGGCGGCGGCGGCGACTGGGCCTCCAACGAGGGACAGTCGGACTACTTCGCCAACACGAAGTGCCTGCGCCGCATGTTCTCGGCGCCCGGTGCTTCCGCGTTCTCCCGCCCCAAGGGCGAGGACGCGGGCCCGCGTCCCGCCTGCGAGGCCTCCTTCACGTCGGAGTCCGACCGCGCGCTGTGCGTGCGCGGCGCGGTCGCCGGCATGTCGGTGACCTCGTTGTTCCGCGAGCTTCGCCGCGAGACGGTGATCCCGCGCTACGACACGCCCGATCAGGCCGCCGTCGCGCAGACGTCGGACTCTCACCCGGGCACGCAGTGCCGTCTCGACACCTACTTCGCGGGCTCCGTCTGCTCGCGCGGCGTGAACGACGAGCTCAGCGAGACCGACCCAGCCAAGGGAACGTGCACCGCGTCCTCCGGCCATGCGGCCGGCCTTCGCCCGCGCTGCTGGTACAAGCCGGGAGCGGACGGCGTCGCCCCGGCGACCGTCGCCTCGCAGCCGGCGCATCCGGCCAAGGCGCCGGCGTTGCTGTCCTCCCTGCGGAGCACGGAGCTCTGGCAAGGTCTCTAATTCCCAAGCGGCGCGAGGGCGGGCTCAGGCCCGTCCTCGCGCCGCCTTTTTTTAGGGCTGGACAAAAACCGGAACGTATGCTATAGTCTTGTTGTCGCTTTCGAACCCGTAACTAGAAATGTCGGGACCAAGACCCTCCGCGAGCAAAGCGGGGGGTTTCGTGTTTATAGGGACCGTGTCTAGTCGACGAGGACGGACGGCTCGGCGAAGCGGGACTTCGCCTCCCCCGCCAGCAGCAGAAGCTCGTTCTCGGGGCGCCCCTTCTTGAGGACGTAGTGGAGCTTGAGGTCCTGCTCCTTCTTGGGGCGGTCGACCGAGGCCACGAAGTCGGCGGTCAAGTTCATCGGGTCCACGAGCTGCACAAAGACGCGCAGCGCCTGGTCATACGCAAGGCCGCTCTCGCCCGCGCCGCTGAAGGCCTTCGCGAGCAGCTCGGCGCGCGTCTTGTTGTCGGGCGCGTTGCGCGCCGCGAACACGTCGGCGACCAGGCCGGACGCCTCCCGCGCGAGCTCCCGCAGTTCCGAGTACTCGCTGCTGCGGTTGTGGTCCGTGTCCGGAAACGCGCGGCGCGCTTTCTTCCAATCGTAGGAGACCTTCCCCTCCTCTGAGATTTTTCCGTTCTCGAGCAGCCACTTCATGACGGGCTGGGACTCGGCGACCGCGGCGTAGGCCTTCACGATGTCCTGCGCCGTCGACGCGGTCAGCTGCTTGACCCCCTCCTGGTTGAAGACCAACGTGAAGGCGATCGCGCCCTTGCGGTTCGCGGTCTCCTGGGAGCCGCTCCTGCGGTCGAAGTCGTTGGTCGAGGGCTCGGGCGCCGGCGGCTCCGGAAGCACTTTATCGAGCGGCAGGGCGAGGCGCGGGTTCGCCCCTTCCCCGCGCGTGCCGGCCAGCGCCATGATCTCGCTTAATTCCATGGCCCTCTCGCGGACCGAGGACTCGGTGGCGCGCAGAAAGCCGTGCTGCTGCAGATAAACCACGATCGGAGCGCCGTACTCGTCGCCTTTTTTGGCGGCGGTCACGACCTGAACGTCGCGCTGAACGCTGTCCTTGACGAGGGGTCCCACCCAGGGGATGTTGAAGTACTCGGAGTGGCGCGACTTGTCCGCGCGCTCGAAATGGATCTTGCCCTCCTCGTCGGTGTAGCGCGTCATCGTGTCCTCGCCCTTGAGGCTCGCCCAGTTCTGCGAGGTCAAAAACGGCAAATTGAGCGTGATCGACTTGGCCTTCTGCGTGTAGGCGTTGATCGCGGCGAACTCGGCCGGCCCGAGCTGCTTGTCGTGCTCAGCCTGCAGACGCAGGTAGGCGGCCTCGACGCTCTCGTCGGTGGATTGCTGCGTGCCCATCTTCCAGCCCATCTTGACTAAGCCCATGAAATCGCCGTGAAGGGCCTCGGCGACGGCCTTGGCCTGCGCCGGATCGCGGGGATCTACGATGTACTCGAGCATGACGCGCTTGCCCTGCGACTTCGCGCTCGAGAAGCCGAGGCTCGCGACCGTGTAGCGCCGGAGCTGCTTGGCGATCTCGCGATCCACGAGGTTCAGGAGGATGTTCGAGCCGAGCGAGGCGAACTCCGCGGCCGGGACGACCTGGGCGAGGCTGGCGCCCTTCGTGCGGATCTCGACGCGGTCGACGCGGAAGCGGAAGCGCAGCTGGGACTCGGAGAGGCGGTAGACGGTGAGGGTGGCGGCGCCGCCCTCCGTGCCGTTGAAGGAAAGCGAGACGTTGAGGTCCTCGGCGAGCACGCTGCCGATCGACTCCGTGTGGCCGACGGTCAGGCGGAAGGGCATGCGCCAGAGCTCGCCGACCTGCATCGCCGCGATGCGCTCGGCCTTGAACGGGAGGACGGTCTTGATGTCGCGCAAATCGATGAGCTCGTCGAGCTCCTTGCACGTGGACTTCCCCTTAAGTGGACGGATCACCATCGAGGACCCCTCGATGCGTCCGCCGACCCAGAGTCCGGCCGTGACGCCGGCCGCCTCGTTGAGGACCTTGGCGAAGCCGTGGCCGTAGCCCACGCTGAGCCGCTCCTCATCAACGATCGTCAGGCGTCCGTCCGGGAGCGGGGCGAGCCAGCGCTTGAAGCCCATGCCCGTGCCGGCGAAGTCGCCGGGAAGGTTGTAGTCGTACTTGAGCTTTAAATTACGGCAAAGCTGGTCGAGCACGCGCTCGCGCATTTTCTCGCCGAAGGTCACGCGCTCGGGGGCGGAGAAGCCGCCTTCGGGCGTCGTCGGCCCCACGGGCGAGTTCGGCGTGGAGCCGGGATCCGCGGTCGCCGATTCCCACTCGCTGTCGGGCTCGCTCATGAGCCTCATCTGCTGGGCATGGGCGGGAGCGGCGGCGAGGACGGCGGCGGCGACGACCATGGCGGCGCGATGGAGGCGTTGGCTCATGGCGTTAGTGTACGCCGCGCCGGAACGTCTGTCGGGGGCCTTTGGGCCTAGAATTGCCTGGGCCGCGCGCGATTACTATTTTTTAATCTTATCGGAAAAGACTTCCTCAAAGAAGGCGCGCATCGCCTCCCAGGACCGCTTGTCCGCGTCCCGGTTGTAGGCCATGCCCTTGGCGGTGTCGGTGCCCGCCTCAGGGACGGTGAAGCTGTGCACGGCGCCACCGTAGGAGATGAGCTGCCAGTCGGCGCCGGCCTTGCGCATCTCGTCGTGGAAGCCGGCCAGGCCGGGGTTCACGAAGTTGTCGTCGGCCCCGTGCAGCACGAGGATCGAGGCCTTGGGCTTCTCGGCCGTGGGCGTCGGGGTCGCGAGGTTGCCGTGGAAGCTCGCCACGCCGTCGAGCTCGGTCCCGGCGCGGGCCAACTCGAGAACGGTGGTGCCGCCGAAGCAGTAGCCGATGGCGCCCAGATGCTTGAGGTCGACGAAAGGCATCTTCTTGAGCTGCTCGAGCCCGGCCAGGGCGCGGCGGCGCATGGCGCCCCGGTCGCTGAAGAACGCGCCGGCCAGCTTGCCGGCTTCCTCGTGGTCCTTCGCGTAGACGCCCTTGCCGTACATGTCGACCGCAAACGCCGTGTAGCCGAGCTTCGCGAGTTGATCCGCGCGGCGGCGCGCGTACGGGCCGTGGCCCCACCACTCGTGAACGACCAGCACGCCCGGACGCGGGTCCTTGAAGCCGTCCTCCCAGGCGGCGTAGCCCTGGAGCACGACGTCGCCGTCCTTGTACTCGACGACCTTCGTCTTGATGGCGGCGGCGGCGGGCGCCGCGGGAAGGCCGAGCAAGGAGGCGAGCAGGAGATTTTTCATGGAAGGGAGAATACTAAATTCCGTAACAAGCTCCCGATATCCTGCGAGTCACACCACGATGACGCGCCGAGAAGCCCATGCCATGCCTAGGTCCGAAGGCCCCCGACAGCGGGCGGTCGCCCGGCTACCCTTTGAAGGTATGAGGCACCTAGCCCTTTCCGTCCTGCTTCTGCTTCCCGCCGCCGGCGCGCGGGCCGAGGATTGGGCGGAGTCCGCCCGGCCCGTGTATCGCGGCGTCGAGGCCGTCGCCGACGGGGTGTATGGGCTTATGCGGGGCCACCTCCTCTCGGCCGTCCTTCCCGGCGGGCTCTCGCGGCGCATGAGCGCGGTCCCCGTGGGGACCTCGGACAAGATTTTCGCGGAGCGCCTGCGCGCCCGCCAAGAGAAGGCGGCCCGCCGCCTGCTCGAGGAGCGCCCCGTCGGGCCCATGGGCCCCGCCGAGACCGACGCCTGGCAGCGCGGCGCCGCCGCCTCCCACGCGACCGTCCTGACGGACGCGATGGCCGACACCTTGGTCCGCCGCTACCAGCTCGAGCGCTTCGGCCGCGACAGCGGCGCCTACGCCTCCAATCCGGCGAACTGGGACGCGGAGTTCATGCTTTCCGCGGGCGTGCTCGGAAGCGCCTACCTCTATGTCGCGGGCCTGCGCACCGATTTCAACGTCGGCCCGATGCGGGTCGACTTCGACACGCGCCCCGGCGCGGCCTTGCAGGCCGCGATTAATACCGGCCAAGCGCGCGGCCTCGCGGCCCTGACGCTCTCCCGCCGCAACTCCCCGGTGTCCCTCAAGACCGATTGGGGCGTCAAGAACGGCCGCATGGGCGCCGAGAAAGTCGGCGTGAATTACTCCACACGGTTTTAAGTCTCCCCCCCACCTGCAGGGCCCTTGTTCGAGGTCACTTTTTTGGGAACTCGCAGCGGTGCGAGTTCCAACTGTTTCCGGAAACAGTTCCCCCGTGTCGCGACTCTTCCCGGGAAGAGTCGGCTCGCACCCGAATGAATGTCGCGGCGGACGGACCAAAGTCGTGAAGGACGTCGAGATCCAGAACCACGGCATCCACTGGATCTTAGTCGGGAGCGCGGGGCCGGACCAACTGAAGCAGCTCTGCGACGCGAACGCCTAGAACGCTTCCCCCCGGAAAAGCTAACATAGCGGCCTTCCGCATATTCCACGACCCGGGGATCTCATGGCCGCCGCGCCGACGCTCGTCGCCAAAGGACTGCGCAAGACGTTTCACGGCCAGCAGGTCCTCAAGGGCGTCGACTTCGAGGCCTCTCCCGGCCAGCTGATCGTCATCGTGGGCCGCTCCGGCTGCGGAAAGTCCACCTTGCTGCGCTGCCTGAACGGCCTCGAGACCTTCGACGAGGGCTCCTTGAGCTTCGGTGCGCTGACGCTTCAAGGACCCCGCGACGACGCGAAGACCCGCGCCTTGCGCGCTAACTTCGGCATGGTCTTCCAGAGCTTCAACCTCTTCCCCCATCTCGACGTGCTGGGTAACCTGGTTGCCGCCCCGATGATCGTGAAGGGGATGAGCCGCCCCGAGGCGGAGGAGATCGCGCTGCCGCTGCTCGAGAAGGTCGGGCTGTCGGGCCACGCGCGCCATTATCCGGGCCAGATGTCCGGCGGCCAGCAGCAGCGCGCCGCCATCGCGCGCGCGCTCGCGATGGCACCGAAGGTCATGCTCTACGACGAGCCCACCTCCGCGCTCGACCCGTGGCTCGTCGACGAGGTCTTCGACGTGATGCGCAAGCTCGACGCGGAGGGCATGACCCAGATCGTGGTCACGCACGAGACGCGCTTCGCGCGCGAGGTCGCGCGCGAGATCGTGTTCATGGAAGAGGGAGTCGTCGTGGAGAAAGGGCCGCCCGCCGCCATCTTCGGGGCGCCCAAGGACCCGCGCACGGTCAAGTACATGAGCAGGTTCGCGGCATGAGGCTTTCCCCCCTCCTGTTGCTCGCGTGCGCGCTCAGCGCACACGCGGCGCCGGCGAAGACCTTGCGCTGGGGCGGCGACTCCTCGGGCGGCGCGCCGTTCGTCTTCCAGGACCCGAAGAATCCCGCGAAGACGGTGGGCTTCGAGGCGGACCTCGCCGCCGCTTTGGCCGCGGAGCTCGGGCTCGAGCCGGTGTTCGTCCAGAACCAGTGGGACAGCCTCGTGCCCGGCCTCAAGCGCGGCGACTACGACGTCGTCATCAACGGGCTCGAGATCACCGAGGAGCGCAAGGCCGAGGTCGCGTTCTCCGATCCCTATTACCTCACATACGAGGCGATGACGGTTCCCAAGAAGTCCTTCGACATCGCCTCGTTGGCGGATCTCAAGGGCCGCCGCGCCGGCACGCTCAAGGGCGCGCTGGCCGAGCGCCTGCTCGGCGACGCGGGCGGCGTCACGGTCGTCGGCTACGACACGCAGACGATGCTGTACGACGACCTGGCGAACGGCCGCATCGACGCGGTCCTCATGGACCATCCGGCGGCCGTCTACTACGGCATAGATGCAAGGCTCAAGAACCTTCCCGGGCAGTTCGGCCGCATGGCGTACGGCGTCGCCGTGCGCAAGAACGACGCGAAGCTCTTGGCCCACGTGAACGAGGCGCTCGCGCGCCTCATGAAGGCGGGCAAGCTGCGCGAGATATACGAGCGCTGGGGCATCTGGAACCCGGTCATGGCGGCCTCGTTCACGGACACGTCTGGGAACCATGCCGAGCCTACTGAATATGCCAATTACCTCGCCGCGCGCGGAGTGAAATTGGGGTGGCGAGCGCAGCTCGCCAAATATATGGGCTACGTGCCGCTGCTCGCCAAGGGCGCCGTGACGACCGTCGAGCTCTCTTTGCTGGCGATGAGTCTCGCCGTCCTCATGGGCTTGATCCTGGCGCTGATGAAGCTGTACGGGCCGGCGCCCGTGGCCCTTATGGCTGGAATCTACGTGGAGTTCATCCGCGGCAGCCCCCTCTTAATCCAGCTTTTCTTCATCTTCTACGGCCTGCCCACCATCGGCATCAAGCTTCAGCCCTTCACCGCGGCCGTCCTCGGCCTGGCGATCAACTACTCCGCCTACGAGGCCGAGGTCTACCGCGCGGGCATCCAGGCCATCCCTCACGCCCAAATGGAGGCGGCGCTCGCGCTCGGCATGACGCGCTGGCAAGCGCTGCGCCACATCATCATCCCGCAGGCGCTGCGCGTCGTGCTGCCGCCCACGACGAACGACTTCATCGCGCTGCTCAAGGACTCCTCGCTCGTGTCCGTGATCACGATGGTCGAGCTGACCCGCGTCTACGGCATGCTCGCCGCGTCGACCTACGACTACCTGGGGATCGGCGTGCTCACCGCTTTGATGTACGTGCTCATCGGACTGCCGTTCGTGCGCCTCTCGCGCTGGGCCGAGGCGAGGCTGGCCGTCGAGAAGCGCCCCAGAATTTCCTAAGGAGACACATTCACATGGCACAGGACCTGAAAGCCGCGAAGGACAAATCCGACTACGTGCTCGGCCTGATCGGCAAGAAGACGCTCACCGACGGCGACAAGAAGAACGTCATCAAGGAATCGGTGAAGTTCTGGATCGACCATGTAAATGAAGGCTTTCTTAAATACCGCAAGTCCGTCAGCACCGACTACACGGCGGTTGAGTGGGAAGACGACGGCGCGGTCTTCCGGGACATCAACGGCAAGGAATTCCTCGACATGCTGGGCGGCTTCGGCGTCTACGTGACCGGCCACCGGCACCCGAAGGTCCTCAAGGCCGTTATCGACCAGCTCGGCCGCCAGGGCATCCACTCCCAGGAGCTCATCGACCCCCTGCGACCCTATCTCGCGCGTCTCGTCGCGATGATCACCCCCGGCGACCTCAAGTATTCGTTCTTCACAAACTCCGGCACCGAGTCCATCGAGGGCTGCCTCAAGATGGCCGTCCTCACGACGGGACGGCACAAGTTCATCGGTGCCATCGGCGGCTTCCACGGCAAGAGCATGGGCGCCCTGGGAGGGACCTCCAAGGCCGTTTTTCGTGAGCCCTTTCTGCCGTTGCTGAACTGGTCGCACGTCCCGTTCGGGAACATCGACGCGCTGCAGACGATGATGGAGTCGTGCGATTTCTCGGGCGACCGCGTCGCCGCCGTCGTCCTCGAGCCGATCCTGGGCGAGGGCGGCATCGTCGTCGCACCTCCCGGCTATCTCGCCGCGGCGCGGGAGCTCTGCGACAAGTATGGGGCCATGCTCGTCTTCGATGAGATCCAGTCCGGCATGGGCCGCACGGGCAAGATGTTCGCCTGCGAGCACGACGGCGTGGTGCCCGACCTCATGGCGCTCGGCAAGGGCTTCGGCGGCGGCATCATGCCGATCGGCGCGGTCGTCGGCACGGCCAAGACCTGGGAGCGCTACATCGACAACCCGTTCCTGCACACGACGACGTTCGGAGGCAATCCCCCCGCCTGCGCGGCCGCGATCGCCACGATCAACGTGCTCCTCAACGAGGATCTCCCCCGCCAAGCCGGCGAAAAGGGCGCGTACATGCTCAAGCAGCTGAACGCGCTCGCCAAGAAGTACTCCAAGGTGCTCGTGCTCGCGCGCGGCCGCGGCCTGATGCTCGGAATGGAATTCGCGGACAACGACCTGGGCTACGAGGTGGCCAAGCAGCTGTTCGGCCGAAATATCCTGATCAGCGGCACCTACATCAACGCGCGCGTGCTGCGCCTGGAGCCGGCGCTGACGATCAGCCGCGCGCAGCTCGACCACTTCCTGGCCGCCCTCGAGGATTCGCTCAAGGTCGTCTACAAGGCCCGCAAGCTCAAATAAAGTGCCCAATTAGGGGCCAGGCCCTGAAGTAAAGGGGCCAGGCCCTGCGTAAGTAAAGGGGCCAGGCCCTGCGTAATTGCATAACTTATGCAATTACGCAGGGCCTGGCCCCTAATTGATTACGCAGGGCCTGGCCCCTTTACTCCTTTACTTGGAGGGGCGTTTCAGGAAGACGGCGGCCAACGGCGGGAGCTGGAGCTTCACGGAATAAGCGCGGCCGTGCCACGGGTCCTTGTCGGCCTTGGCACCTCCGCCGAGAGTGGCGCCGGAGCCGCCGAACTCGGATGCGTCGGAATCGGCCAGCTCGGTCCACCAGCCGCCGACCGGGACGCCCACGCGGTAGCCGGGGCGGGGCACCGGAGTGAAGTTGAAGACGCAGAGGACATCCTCGTCGGCCGACGCGCCTTTACGCAGGAAGGACACCACGGAATTGTCGGCGTCGGCCGCGTCGACCCACTCGAAGCCTGTGGGGTCGCAGTCGCGCTCGTGGAGCGCGGGCTCGGAGCGGTAGATTCTATTCAAGCGCTCGACCCACTTCACGACGCCGCGGTGGCTCTCGTGCTCGAGCAAATGCCAGTCGAGCGAGCGGTCGTGGCCCCACTCCTGCCTTTGGGCGAGCTCGCCGCCCATGAACAGAAGCTTCTTGCCGGGCATCGCCCACTGCCAGGCGTAGAGCAGGCGCAGGTTGGCGAACTTGCGCCAATCGTCGCCGGGCATCTGCTCGAGCAGCGCGCCTTTGCCGTGCACCACCTCGTCGTGCGAGAGAGGCATCACGAAGTTCTCGTGGAACTGATAGATCGCGCGAAAGGTGATCTCGTTCTGATGATACTTGCGGTGGATCGGGTCCTCGCGGAAGTACTTGAGCGTGTCGTGCATCCAGCCCATGTCCCACTTGAGGCCGAACCCGAGGCCGCCGAGATAGGTCGGCTTGGAGACGCCCGGCCACGCGGTCGACTCCTCAGCCATCATCTGGGCGTCGGGGAAGGCCCCGTAGACGGTCTCGTTGAGCTTCTTGAGGAAGTCGATGGCCGCCAGGTTCTCGCGCCCGCCGAACTGGTTGGCGATCCACTCGCCTTCCTTGCGAGAGTAGTCGAGGTAGAGCATGGACGCGACCGCGTCCACGCGCAGGCCGTCGATGTGATACTTCTCGAGCCAGAACAGCGCGTTCGAGATCAGGAAGGCCCGGACCTCGTTGCGGCTGTAGTTGTAGATGGAGCTCTTCCAGTCGGGGTGAAAGCCGAGGCGCGGGTCCTCGTGCTCGTAGAGCGCCGTGCCGTCGAAGAAGTTGAGGCCGTGCCCGTCCGTCGGGAAATGCGAAGGAACCCAGTCGAGGATCACTCCGATCCCCTCCTGGTGCAGATGGTCCACGAGGAACATGAAGTCCTGGGCGGTCCCGTAGCGGGACGTGGGCGCGAAGTAGCCCGTGGTCTGATAGCCCCACGAGCCGTAAAACGGATGCTCCATGATCGGCATCAGCTCGATGTGCGTGAAGCCGAGCTTCTTGACGTGCGCGGAGAGCAGCGGCGCCAACTCGCGGTAGGTCAGAGAGCGGTTGCCCTCCTCGGGGATGCGGCGCCACGAGCCGAGGTGCGCCTCGTAGATCGAGACCGGCGCGGACAGCGCCGCGCGCTTCTTGCGGGACTTCATCCACTCCGCGTCGTTCCACGCGTAGTCGAGGTCCCAGACGACGGAGGCCGTGCGCGGCGGCTCTTCCTGGCGGAAGCCGTACGGGTCGGCTTTCTCCATCTTGTGGCCGCCCACGTGCGACGAGATCCAATATTTGTAAACGGCGCCCTTGCCGACGCCCGGCACGAAGCCTTCCCAGATGCCCGACGATTCGCGGGGCTTGAGCGGGTGCTTGGTCTTCGCCCAGCCGTTGAAGTCCCCCATGACGGAGACCTTCTTCGCGTTCGGGGCCCAGACGGCGAAGCGCGTGCCGGCCTTGCCGCCGTGCGTCTCGAGGTGGGCGCCGAGCTTGTCGTAGAGCCGCACGTGCGTGCCCTCGTTGAAGAGGTGGAAGTCCATGGACGAGAGCGCGGAGACCTTCGTATCGACCTGTCCCGCGCTCATTCGAGCTCCGGAGCGCGGCCGCAGGCGCCCGTGAGCAGGCCCAGGCGGCCGGCGAGGCGCGCGTTCAGCGAGTCCGGCGCCATGCGCCAGCGCCAATTGTTTTCCGTCGTGCCGGGCCGGTTCATGCGCCCGTCGCCGGCGACGTTCAGGAGATCCGCCATAGGCGCGATCACGGTATGCGCGGGAGACTTCCAAACGAGCGTCAGCATGTCCCAGGAAGGCATCTCCGGCTCGCGGCCGAGCGCGCGGCGGAAGGCGCGGCGCTCCTTCTCGGCCTGGGCGGCGGAGCGCTGCGCGTTCAGCGTGCCGTCGTCCTCCCACCAGCCGCGCGTCGTGTCGTTGTCGTGCGTGCCGGTGTAGCCGACGCAGCGGACGGGCCAGTGCGCGGGCCATTCCTTCTCCGCCCCGCCGAATGAGAACTGCGCAAGGGTCATGCCGGGCAGCTTGAACTTCTCGCGCAGCGCGATAACCTCGGGCGTCGCGACGCCGAGGTCCTCGGCGACGATCTCGAGCGTAGGCACCTCGCGCAGGACGGTCTCGAAGAGCTCGTCGCCGGGGGCCGTGACCCACCGGCCCTTGATCGCGGTCGTCTCGCCGGCCGGAATCTCCCAGTAGTTGCGAAAGCCGATGAAGTGGTCGAGGCGCAGCGCGTCGAAGCGCTCGGCGCACGACTTCAGCCGCGCGACCCACCACGCGAAGCCGGTCTCGCGGTGGCGCTCCCAGCGGTACAGCGGATTGCCCCAGAGCTGCCCGACCGCGGAGAAATAATCGGGAGGCACGCCCGCGACGGCCGTCGGCTTGCCGGCGGCGTCGAGGTAGAAGAGGTCCTGGTTGGCCCAGCAATCGGCGCTGTCGTGGCGGACGTAGATCGGCGCGTCGCCCATCAGGCCCACGCCGCGGGCGGCCGCGTGTTTGCGGACGGCCTCCCACTGGCGGGAGAACAGCCACTGGACGAACTCGTGGTAGCGCGCCTCGTCGGCCGTGTTCGCGCGGGCCTCCTCGAGGCGGGCGGGATCGCGCCGGCGCAGCCGCTCTTCCCATTCGAGCCAAGAGCGGCCGTGATGGGCGTCCTTGAGCGCCATGAACAGGGCGTGGTCGGCGAGCCACCAGGCCTCGCGCTCGCGAAACGCCGCGAGATCGGCCTTCTCCTCCCTGCCCGCGCGGCGCGCGAAGTGCGAGTGCGCGGCGCGAAGGGCCCGCTCCTTGGACTGGCCCAGCTCGGCCTTTTTGAGGAGGCCCTCCACGGCGAGAAGATCCGTGTCGATGAGCGCGGGGCTGCCCGCGAAGCTCGACGGCGACGCGTACGGCGAGCCGATCTCGTCGGGCGGGCAGACGGGCAGCATCTGCCACCACGATTGGCCGCAGTCGGCCAGGAAATCGACGAAGCGAAGCGCCTCCGCTCCCAAGGTCCCCCCGCGCGCCCCGGGCAGGGACGTCGGATGGAGCAGGATGCCGCTCGCGCGGCGGGACAAGGTCGGCTTGGCCGGCATGGGCCCGCATTCTAGCAGAAGCGCCCCGAAAACGATATGTCCGCCGCATGACGTCATCCGCCCGCAATGTCCTTGGCGCTCCCGGGTGTGGTACGATGGGCGCCCATGTGCAGCCGCTACACCGTCGGCGCCGATCCCAAGACGACCGCCGAGCGCTTCGGCGTCGCGCCCGCGCCCGGGCTCAAGGCGCGCTACAACATCGCGCCCAGCCAGGAGGCCCCCGTCCTGTTCGCCGCCCCCGAGCGGCGCATGGCTTTCCTTAAGTGGGGCCTGCTGCCGGCGTGGGCGAAGGGGCCGCAGGCCAAGCCGCAGATCAACGCGCGCGCGGAGACCTTGCTCGATAAGCCCTTCTTCCGGGAGGCATTCCGCTGGCGCCGGGCGCTGATCCCGGCCGACGGGTTCTACGAGTGGCCGAAGAAGGGCGCGGACCGCGCCCCGCGCTGGTTTTCGCTGAAGAGCGGGGAGCTGTTCGCCTTCGCGGGGCTCTGGGAGCCCGGCAGCTTCACGATGATCACGGTCGAGCCGTGCCCCGCGGTCGCGCGCTTCCATGACCGCATGCCCGCGATGCTGGCGAGGGACGCCGAGGCGGAGTGGCTCGACCCCAAGACGCCGATGGCGCGCCTTCAGGAGCTGCTGCGCCCTTATCCGTCGGACCTGCTGGACGCGCGCGTCGTCGACGCGCGCGTGGGCTCCTCCGCCGTCGATGAGCCGTCGCTGCGCGACGTCGCCGTCAACGCCCAGGGCGACCTTTTCTGATAAAATCTACACCGATGAAAGCGCGCGCGGAGTTCTTACAGCGGCTCTTCGACGGCCTCTGGGCGGACTACCGGGACCGCGTGGCCTACGCGCGGACCTACGAGGACCTCGTCCGCGGCCGCGGAGAACGCTTTCGTAACGACCACGTCGCCTTCCGCACGTTCGCGTCGCAATCCCGCTGGTCGGGCATCGCCTCGATCGCGCGCCCGTTCGAGGCGCTGGGCTACCGCGCGGCCGGAGCGTACGACTTTCCGGACAAGCGCCTCTCCTCGCTGCACTTCGCGCCGCCGACCGCGGAACTACCCAAGCTCTTCATCTCCGAGCTGCGCGTCTGGGAGCTCTCGGCGAAGGCGCGGCGCATCGTGCTCGCGTCGACGGCCAAGGCCGCGCCCGGGCTGACCGACGAGGAGCTCGCCGCGCTCGCGTCGCTCCCGGAGGGGGCCGCGCGGCGAGAGGCGCTGCGCCGCCGCGTCGCCGCTCAGCTCTCGCGCCGCTGGCCCGCGCCGAAGGCCTCGGACGCGGCCGCGCTCGAGCGCGAGTCTCAGTTCGCCGCCTGGACCTTGCTGCACGGCCACACGGTCAACCATTTCACCGCCGCCGTGAAGGGCATCGACGAGGCCGTCGCCTCCCTGAAGTCCGCGGGCGTCCCCATGAAGCCGGAGATCGAAGGAGCTCCGGGCTCCAAGCTGCGCCAGTCCTCGACGCAGGCGGTGGTGGCGCCCGTCGAGATGCGCGCGGGGTCCCGGGTCGTGCGCAAGCCTTGGACCTACGCGTATTTCGAGCTCGCCGAGCGCCCGCTCATCGACGGCCGCAGATTTGAGGGATTTCTCGGCGGCCAAGCAACCAATCTCTTCGACATGACGAGGAACCCGCGGGCGGTCATAAAGGCATGATTATGACCGCCCATCCCTGGCAGGTCCTGCTCGCGACGGGCGGGGACGGCCCGCTCGTGGCCGGACTTCCCCCCGCGGTCCGCGCCGCGGTGCGCGCGGCGGAGGAGCTCGCGCCGGACCGAATCGTGATCGCGGGCGCGGACGAGGCCTTTTTGCGACGCTGGTCGTTTCAGCTGCGCGGCACGGGCGTGCCGGTCCTGGGCGCGTCGATCGGCGCGGGTGCGCTCGATCCGCGCCTCCCGTTGCTGGCCCTCGACCCGGAGTCCTTCCCCGACGAGGGCGGCCTTCGCGCCTTCGCCGAGGGCGCGAAGGCGCTCGCGCAGGCCAACGGCGCCGACGCGCGGCGCGTGCTCGAGGGCCGGGCCGTCGCCGCGCTGCGCTGGAACGCGGGGCCTTTCGGCGCCGGCACCGCCGACCCGGACGACGTGCTCTTAAAGGCGCTCGCCGCGCCCGCCGCCGAGCCCCCGCTGGGTGAGTTCCTCGACGCGCGCGGCCCCGCGGCCGCCCGCTCCGCCGCCGTCCTGTACGGACGCCTCGCCAAGAACAACGACGGCTACATCGCGAAGTTCGACCGGACCCTCTCCATCGCGCTGACGCGCATGATGCTCCCTTTCCCGGTGACGCCCAACCACGTCACGACGGCTGGGCTCGCGCTCGGCTTGCTCGGCGCGTGGTGGCTCGCGGCGCCTTCCGCGGGCCTCCAGTTCCTTGGCGCGTTCGTGTTGTGGTTCTGCTGCCTGCTCGACGGCTGCGACGGGGAGATCGCGCGGCTCAAGCACCTGTCCTCGCCGTCCGGCGCGGCCTAC
>Ga0163144_10017320_pt1 | contig 14679 bp, 5 predicted proteins | sample OliLak19BULKMAT1_FD_123175 | JGI IMG/M metagenome (GOLD analysis project Ga0163144, IMG submission 123175) | Freshwater microbial mat bacterial communities from Lake Vanda, McMurdo Dry Valleys, Antarctica - Oligotrophic Lake LV.19.BULKMAT1 | ecosystem: Environmental > Aquatic > Freshwater > Lake... | reverse complement strand
TGTTGGCGAAACCTCTTGGTGCGCACTCCAGGCACGTGGACTCCCATGACGGGCCACTTTCCAAGCAATCCGCCAGCCACGTGCATGTCCTTTGGAACCTTGATTGCATCGAATCCGTCCCTGTTTTCTCCGAGCTGAATAAAATGAATAACCTTGCCATGTGGCCGATGCTTGCTGTAGTCACAACCAATTCGCCTCATTAAATTTTCGTACTCTTCTGTACGAAAACTGTCATTCGCACCATACAGGATGTTGCATTTCCTTAGGATTAAGCGAAGGTTGTTCCACGAGATGTCCAAGAACTGGCAGAGGCTGTTAGGATCGTCTCCAAGCAGCTGCCACCAATATGAAACGGTTGTTGCCGATAAACGATTGATGATGATCGCAAGCTGTTCTTGCACTGCAACATGTGTCACAAGCGCTGCTTCCACAGCGATTCACCCACGATTGTGAGCGACATTTCCCTCCTCCATAGTGTAAAGAAGGTGTCTCTCGATTAGAATTGTCAACAAATGTCTCTGTGGCTAGCAACAGCGACGGCAACATGCTCATCGTCGACTGCGAATTGGATATCAAACACTCTAGTATGAAACGGTTAAAACAAGGTGCAAGTGTGCTAGCTAAAGTAAATTTCTAGCATCAGGCAAAGAGTAAGAAATTCGTGGCACTACCTGCACAGAGATCCTACGCACGCCTTTTCCTGCGCTAGCCCTATAGGTGCATGACAAGTGTAGCTAGTAACCTATAGGGGCAGTCAAGTGTGCTACCTTGGTTTGGGCATTTATTTTTTTGTGAACGATTTTTTTTGCGTCTGGGATAGCTCGATCTTGGATTTATTTGGCTGTCACGTTTCTGTACCTAATTTTTTCGCATGGTGCTAATAGCATAATGTGCTGTAGTTACAGGCTAGCTAATAGTAAATAAAGTAAGTGCTGCTTTTTAACTAGCTATAGCTACTAGTACCTGTCATCAGTGTGGTCGGCAGCTCCTGTGCATAGATGCTATTGCTATAGTTATTAGACTATGTACATTCCTTATTAGCTTCAGCACCTAGTTGCTAATTTGCGTTTTACATGCGCGCTAAGCACCGACCCCAGCATCCCAGCCACATGTCGCTGTTAATGATGGGGAGAACCACTATCAGTTCTCTACTGATCTTCTGGAGTCTTCTACTATCGGAAGGGCACGCTTTCTTACATTTCAATCCGAGCGGAAACCTTCGGCCAACAACGAAATGCCTCGGCGTAAAACCTAAACATTGTCAATACAAATCTGTTTCCACTGCCTCCTATTTGTGGCAAACATGTCTCCATGCAAAGAAGGGAAAGAAGCACGAGGATAATGACGGAGACGAGCCCTCTTCCTATTACCTGGATACTTTTAGCAACCGAAACTCAGCGATTTGGGAGGAGAGACTGGGGCAGCTGAAAGATTACAAGGAAAAATATGGCACAGTAAACGTGCCATACAATGTGAATAAAGAAGACTATAAAGATCTGTGGGGGTTTATTAGAATAGTTCGGCGAAGGCAAACCAGGGTTAATGCCGAACAGCGTGCTCAGTTGGATGCACTCGGGTTCACTTGGGTCGAGTCAGACGTTGAGAAACAAGATCGGAAATGGGAAAAAAAGTTCCTTCGGCTGGTAGAGTACCAAAAGGTGCATGGACATTGTCACGTCCCAACGGAGTTTCCGGACGACCAAGAATTGGCAAACTGGGTCTATGGTCAACGCACATATTACTGGGATAAGATATTGAGAAAAGACAGAATCGAAAAGCTAGAATCCATTGGTTTTTATTGGAAGCATAAACCCATTCCTCGAAGAAACTTAGGTTGCACTCGTGAACAACGATGGATCCGTAGGTACGAGAGCTTGAAAGACTTTGGTCAAATCCATGGCCATTTTGATGTTTCTAGAACCGACAATGCTACAAAGGTGCTGGAGGCATGGGTGCAAGCGCAGAGAACTCGTTTTCGTCTGAAGAAACTCAGGAAGGATCGCATGGAGCTCTTGAACGAGATCGGCTTTCCATGGAGCACCAAAGCAAAATATGATACGCTCTGGAAACATTCATACAATCAGTATAAGGAATATCTTCACAAAGAGAATGGCCGAACTACACTGCCGAAAAAAATATCTTCGTGGGCGCACTTGCAGCGTCTGAAGAATGAAAGAGGCACCCTTGCACCTGAACAGAGGGCTCTGCTAGATGAACTTGGCTTTGTCTGGACACCTTTCGTGGTTACCAAGCAAGGTGAAATATCGTTTTACGAAGAGTTATGGAACCGTAAGTATGAGGAGCTTGTTGCATTCCATTCAATACATAATCATTTCCGGGTTCCTACATCTGGTGAAACGAAATCAGTTAATGTTTGGCTCAACATGCAAAGAAGGCGACACCGGAAAGGCAGACTGCCCCAGAATCGAATCGATATGCTGAATCAGATTGGACCATGGATTTCTGAAAGCGGGAGGGCCACTGGTAACCATGATTGAAAGCAAGCGCACTAGTGCTTGGAGGTGGAGATGTGGCAATGCACTGTGCTAGGTCTGTTTATCGATTAGGGGCTCACAGGGTAACACTGTGTCTACGTCGGAGTACAACACAATTTTGCGCCACGGAAGAAGAGGTTTCTATGGCGTTGTAACAGCAAATTGATGTCATCCCACTTGCTCTCCCAAAGGATGTCTTGCTGGACACAAAGAGTGGACAAATTAGTGGCATTGGGCATTTTCAGACAGAACAGGGTGACGATTGCAAGCGTTTCTTCGAGAGACAAACGGCTTTATTATCTCGGCGCTAGGAGCCGACATGAAAGACTTCATTATTGATGCTATTGAATCCGTGCCGGCTGAACAAATGGGGAGATTGGTGTGAAGTATGGCCAAACATCGGACCCACGTGTCTTTGCTGGTGAAGACATCATCGGATCGGAAACGCAAGTGGCCAAGGCAGCTGCTATGGGGATACGAGATCACGATCGACATCGAAATCATTCACCATGTCTCACCTTGTATCTTCAGTTTGCAGCAAGGGCCCGCAAAGGAATCCAGGGTTCCTGTATTTGCCAAGCTTACACCGAATGTCACTGACATTAGACAATGATTGCTCAGACCTCGTACGAAATAGGCGCATCAATAATCACTGCTGTCAACACTGTGCGGGTTGGTTGTGTTTAACATAAGATTGGAATAAAATTCATAGTCATGGCATGAAGTTTGCTGCTCTCGTGCTAGCAACAAGCTTGTAAATTACTACAAGGACGCATTGATGAAGCCATTTACTAGTAGAGAACTGTTACAGTAAATGGACTGGGAATACTTATGGTGGATGAGTTACGCCTTTTTCCTTACAATCCAGATATCAAAAAGAAAGGAATGAAGGAGAGGGGAATTCCTACAAATGGATCTGTGCTTCAAACTTATGTTTGCCTCTGCTGTGTGTTGCAATGTCATACATTAGAGCAATGCAATTGGATGATCATGTTGCAAATTGAAAAGGCGGTAGCAAAAATGTCCACTCGACTGTGATCCATGTTAGTCAGACACCTTACCAAAAGTCTTGTTCAACAGCAAGCTTTCACAAGACTGTGGGGTTCAGACTCTGTTTCTTCATTGATGCATGTGGTAGCCATAGTGAGGTTTTTGCTGTTGCAGCACACAGCTTATGTGCCAGAAATTGGCTGGTAAAAACATCCTTTTGTCATAGACTTGCCGGGTCAAAATGGCATGGTGCATTATGAATTCATACCACAGTGGACACTGTGTATGTGGAAAGCTTCTGAGAGGTCATAGGTTTGATCCTCAACGGTCCACTGAGACTCAGTCAACAGTCACTCAATGTAAGCCCTACAAGCAAGCCCTCAATGCTAGTAGGCAAAGTGCACTGTGACCATGCGGAATCACGGAATCAGCCCAACGGTCTGTTCGGAAAGCAAGCACTCACACCAAGCAACAATGTCACATCGAACGGAAGATTCCAACTCAATCCACACACATCACGAGTTGGTCTGGCCAACTGAATCAAAAGACACTCCGACTGCGCAGAAGTGACAGTCATCCCACATTGAAACAGTGGATTTCACATGACAAATTTCACAGGATTGATGTCCGAACGGACGAAAATCAATGTCCGAACGGACGAAATTCCGACTGGGAACCGCACAGCGGCACGGTGCAATCTGCTCCCATCCACCATCCCATGATCATTGTTATGAGTCACAAGCACTTGCTTTGAGCACTTCACACTTAACACGACATGCTCATGAATCGTGGGGGAGAGAGAGAGGAGAAGCCTCTCACACAATGAGCAGCGTTCCGCATGTAAGCCTGCTATCGAATGTGCAGTGAAACAGCAGTTGAAGCTGTCATGCAGAGTCATCACACAATAACAATTCGAAACCCACCCTCCACACCCTCAAGTGTCAGTCATTCTGGCAATTGACACGTGCACCACTAACTAATTAACATGTTAGTCACTCGTTGCTCGCTCCATGCGTAACGCATGGGGGAGAATGCAGTGCACAGCTTGCATGCCAGAAATTGGCTGGTAAAAACATCCTTTTGTCATGGACTTACCGAGTCAAAATGGCATAGCGCACTGTGGACATTGTTGCTTTTTGTTTCGCTGGTGCAATGCACAGAATTACCCATTAAGTTCAGGGTGCACTGGACGGCAGACAAACTGCTAAGAGCGCAAGGAGAACCACATCTGTTCTCCCATTCAACATGCATTTGAAGCATGATGTTAGCATCTAATTCAAAATAGCTGGCAAGGCACAGAATTTAGGCAAATTCAGGCATTCAGTTAATCTTTTACACATGCAGCAGCCACACTTGTCGATTTGAAATCCTGATTGAACAAATTGCTTCTAAGGCAAACACATCAATTCACAGTCAATGTTCAAATATGATTGTAGGAACAGCATTCTATCCTTGACATTGTTATCTATCTATTGTGTTGATTTGTATCTGCTTGTTTGGGGCACAGTCAGATTTCTCTGTTTCCAAACAGAAAGGCTTTGCATTTGATGACTTTGACAGTGCGAAACTTCAGACTTTGGTGTTCAGTTCTTCTTCAGGTTGGCTGTTGGGCATGGTTGTCTCCATGTTCCAGGTCTTGGGCTTCTCTTCAAGCTCAACAGTGTCATTAGGCTACTGTTGTAGCATACCAGAAAACCATGTCATTTTGCTAATGCTACCTGCTGGTGCCAACCAGACTACCACAGCACCTGGATTGAGTCTCTCCCCAGCAGGGTCATCGTTGTGGTCTGCCCTCCGTCGGCCGTATTTGAATTGTGCTGCGATGAGGGGATACGACGACACGGGGAGAGAGAGAGATTGTGTCAAACGATGGCGGTGTCTGTATCCTTGACAAAAATAGTTGAGTGTCACCGTCCGCCCACCCAATGGTTCTACTGTTACCATTATTAGCAAGCCAACGCATACTGTAGTACATTGTAATCATAAATCGGCAAACGATTCGTATCTTGAGAATTGAAAAGACATTAGACGTCTGGTGAGCTTGGCTAAGTATTGTTGGTCCAGCTGGTGCACCACTCATTCAACACCTCCAGCAATTGACGGCCGCCTGGAGTAGAGGATGCCTTTGGTCCACCATTCTTCAAAAGAAACACAATTTGATCAGCTACTGTACGCAGTATTCACTTGAGCTCGACCTTTGCCTTGTCGATAATCTGCCAAGCATCCGCCATTCGAAACTCCCTTGTCCACACCACCGGATCGCACACCACCCAGTAAAGGCCAACCTCTCCGCTCAACTGGCTATACTGCACACCACCACATCAAAATGAACAAGTTGTCTTCTGACAAAGACAAGAGTAAGAAGAAAGACAAGACATCCAAGAAGGACAAGAAACAAAAAGAAAAGGATGCTGCTTTGGCTGCCACTCGGGCGACCTCCAACGGAGATGCCTCCTCTCAGTTTGGAAGTGCTGCGAATGGCGCTAAGCCTCAGCACCAAAACAACAATGATGTGATGGGAGGAGACTTGAACGATACGGATGACGCACAAAGCAAACAACAATCGCCTGCCGAAATTTACTACGCCGCTGTCAGTTTGGCCATGCCCACGCCATCCACGGCACTGCCCGATCCTTCGGTCGACAAAAATCTCAAGCCCATTCGAGACGATGGATCCGCCTTTGCACAAGTCGCACGATCCTGTCTGCAAATAACTCAATTTGCTGGAGATGTCCCTGGGACGACCACTGCGGTATGCAGCGATGGACATGCCGTAGAGTCGACGCATTTATTTCACGACAAGACGTATGCCAAAATTGTGTCGGATTGTTTTGCTGCACTCATCGTGTGCTGTAAGGAACACAAAGATCGACGATGTCGTATTTTAGCATGTCAATCCTTGGCACTTTTAGCGCGTAGTGCCTATGCTCGCATTCGACATTCTCCGCTGCTCTTCACGATGCGAGATTCTGTCTTGCATACATTGGAAGATGAAGTGGGGAGTGAAGTACCCACTGCTTTATTGCACGTCGCCTTGGAAGATGGCGATGATGGTGTATCAGCGACCGCCGTAGAAGCGCTGGGGACACTGGCTCTGGCCACATCCAATGCCAATTCGGGCACCATTATTGATGATGAATTGTTACATGAAATTCAATCCATGGCATTTGCCCGCATAGCGCCGTATGCACCCTCGTTACGGAGTGTCCTAATGTCAAGTCCTGCCGCGACACTGGAGGAAGATATCAGTGTTCCACAATTGGAATTGCAATCACGAATACTTCGGAATATCATGGCACCGAGATTGTTGCAGCTAATCACACGGATTGTTCACTACAACAATGCTAGTCATCATATTCGCATGACATTACCCTTTGTGACAGCATGTTTAATTCATCAAGTGCGAACCAACAATGCGAGTATATATGATATGGATCGAGCGACATATGCGAAACGATGGGTGGATCTGGATGTTATGGGATTGATCAATGATGTTGTAACCGCCATGTTGTTGCCATCGATGCAGTCCTGTATAGACGGAGATTTAGCCCATACAGCCGCCCTGTGCGCTTTGAGACTCGCCAATGCCTGCCCCAATGCCAATTGGGTATTAGAGATATGCCGTTGGGCGGTTGTCATTCTACGGGAAGAACTGTCTGCCACTGGAATGTTGGAATCCAAAACTGGAACTCTAGCAACGCTTATCATTGCGCTGAGAGCCATACCGCTACCAGAACGAGCACCGCTGCTAGAAAATATTGTGACAGAAATTGCCTCACTACCCTACACAATCATGATACCGCATGGAGTTTCTTCACCAGGGCTCATGTTACAAACTACGGACAAGAGCAGTAATCTCGACAAAAGTCAATCAAACTTTGGACAAAGCGGCGGCCAAGAGGGCCAATCGTCGACACCTTTTGCTTGTTATCGGAAACCTGCTCGGATTGCCCTTTTTTCCGAGTTGGCATTGTCGATTTTTATTGATGGACCACTTGGGATGAGTCCCGGCGAAGCTTTTGGGGGCGAGGGCAACCACAGCATCGCTACCGAAATTCCACCTGGGCAACGAAGCCTATATTTAAAACATTTTCTGTCCTCCAGCGCAGTCGTGAATATTTGTAAGGAACAAGAAGATCCAGCCATTATTAAAATGCGAGATGAAATGTTGCTTGCCTACACAACAGTGGCGTGGGAAGTTGGACGAAGATTTCGGGTGTCAGCTGATGGATCTGTCATCCAACCACCACCTCCTACACCCGGTCTTTCGAGTAGCGAAATTGAAGAATGGACACGGCTTGCTTTTACCACGCTATCTATCTTTTCACCATGCGCTCGATGGGGTCGACGGCCTGATTATTTGGAAGAGGACTTGGAATTGCTCACGGCCGGCCAATCCAGCTACATCCGCCTGCTACAAGAATTTTTGCATTTTGTTGGATTGTTACACCCATCATCATCCGTAACGTTCAAGTTGACGCCCAACGCCTGCCCTCCTCATCTATTGTGGGACCAAATGATCGAATCCGCAAGTTTTTTGAATAATTGGGAAACCTCAACCGGAACAAACAAGAACGACAACCCCCTTATCAATCGAAGTTTGATGGGTTGCTGCAATGATATCATGGCACAGGACGTTGCTGCGTTGGTCGACGATTTTGTCGAGAAAGACCTGCGGCAGGGCATCATATCATTTCACATGCGAATGTTCATTTTGACGTTGGGGGTTGACCAATGGGTCCAAGGGAGATATGTTGCTATTCGACGGCACATTGAGATAGCCAATACGAGAGGAAGCAGAGACGGTATTATTCCCTTATCACTCAATATGCCCAGTGCGCGGGACCTCCTTGTAGCCGTGAGTCCAAAGCGGTTGTTGACAAAGCTTTTAGAATACCACACTGCACCAGTCGATTCACAGGGCAAGAAGAAAAAAGATCCCATAAAAAAGCTGGCCGCTGAAACTGTACGAGTTTGTGTTGCATGCGTGGAAAATATCGCGTTGACGGCTGCTGAATGGAGACGACGCCTGGGGGCGAACCAGGAATCGCAAGCTATTGTTCAAATGGCAATCGCATCCCTGGAAGGAAAGCTCGACGAGGAACCCACGGACGAGTCACTAAGACTTCTGATGGGACCGTTGTGTGACGCTGCCGCCGCTAGAATACAAGCCTTCTATCAGACAAAATCAAATGGCTCAGACGTAATGCCTGCGTCTGAGCTAGTAATGCAGCCAATGAAGTACAAGATTAAGCCATTGGTCTCAAGCTCCACTGCAAAAGGCGCAGATCGAGAGGGACCGGCTATGTTTGAGTACATGAATGGATATCTAATGCAGTTGAGCCGACAGATAATCTCTTCCCGCGTCGACATGGCGTTGTTTGCTAATCCGATATCGGACTCCTACTTTTCGTGTTTTGCCCGACCGAAGAATTGGCTCCGTCTAGCAACTCCACCCTTGCCGCTGTCTCGGGATGCAAGAGGGCAACGGTTTCGGGTATTGGCAGCGGGGACAACTTCTTCTGTTTGGGGAAAAAACATATACATGATCACGGCAGGTTCTGACCCAGTCACAGCTTTCCTTGCACATACCGTATCGAGAATACCACGCTATGATAATGAGGATGAGTATCGAGTGAGAGTATTTATGCAGGTTTGTAACTCAACCCCTTCCGAAATCACAGAAGGTCTTCTGCTACAGCTGGGATTAGAATACCAACAACAAGATACTGGAATGGATTCGAGATCCCTTGAGTTTCTCGCGGCACTCGGTGGGACCCCGGAGGATTTTCAAAATGAAACGGTTCCGCTTGTGTCAGCTTCTTCGGCATATAAACACCCTTTGTACGCTGGAGATCAATTGGTTTGGGAAGTTGCTTTGAACCATCTTGCAGCTGGCAAGATATCACTGCACCCAACAATTGTTTTCCGAAACGTGGCTGTAGAACCCATTAGTGCCTTCGCTGAGATGGTGGGGGGCAGCCAGAAGAACAGCAAAACGTCACGCAGACTTTCGGCGTCCTCTGTGTCCAGTCAGAAGGGAGAGGACGACTTTCAGATTTCAACGAAAGAGAAAGGGCATGGTTTCAGTGGAGATCAAACGGAATCACAAAATGTGTGTCTAGCTGGCGACCCTATGAGGCTGTCGCCTCTGTTAGGGCTGCAGCCTTGCCCTTTGGTCTTCTTCCGAGATGCATGGGGCGATCTCGACACGTTCCGATTTCTGTGGTTTAGGATGCCTTATGCTGTCCCTCCTATTATAGTCAAGTCAAAGACACCTCAATTGGATTCTGGCTTTCCTCCCGACGACGACGACGACGACGACGTGGAAGAGCTTCCTGAGGACGTCATAGGTAAAGGTGTCGCTGAAGCCTCATCACTGCTATTCGAAGGTGAAGCCATTCCAGGTGGATTTGCCACTAAACTTTGGGCGTTCATGTCGCTTGCGGGTGATCGCCTCATGTGTGTCTTGACGGAAACAGAAAACAACGTATTGTCTCTCCATCTAAAGGGAGATTGCACCTCCCTTCTTTACGCGCTGGTAGGATCCAAAGAATCTCGGAGAGCTGTTGTTGCGGCCGTGACCACAGGCATGGTTGCAGAAGGCTAGTCCTGACGGACAGCCTGACAAGCTGCGAAGTTAAGCACGGACATGGTCGGAGAGGACTGACTGTAACGAATACTCGAACCCCATGCTGCTAAGCTCTGAAAAAGAGAGCATAGAGTGTACTTTTAAAAACGATACAAAGCATTTTAGCGCTATAGTTCCTAGAAAGAACCAATTATCTAGCCTTTACAAAAACTGCGTCGCTCTTCCTATTTCGCCTCCACCTAGGACTTGCTGCGAAAAGTCAGAATCCTCTATTTCCTCGCTGGCTTCAAACCCTTTGTCGATGCTGTCAACTAATATAGATCCAGTCAATGGACATTCTGCTGCAATGAGACCATCAAGTTCCGTTTGCAACTCCCTCGCACGACTTTCATCTTCAGCGTTTGCATTGGCCATGTTGCTAATGTTTTGCAGCTTCCGTTCGAGTTCCTGGACACGAGACGTCTGTTTTTCGTTCAGGAATGGCACGACTTCTTTCTTTAGTGCACTTGCTAAGAAGACATAGCCCGATGGAAAGACATAAAAAGGTTCCCCTCCATTCAAAATGGGTTGATTCGTTAAGGCACAACGAGCGTCGGCCTTCAGCTTCATGCGATGAGTTCGCAGTCGCTTGATCTCTTCTCTCAAATTACTACAAGTTTGGTCGCAGTCGTTCATCTCCTTCAAAAAACCTTCAATCTTGGATGAATATGCCGTCAAGGCCTCACAAATCTCATCCTTGATTTGATCAATTTGCGCGAAGTCGGGGCTAAAGAAAATTCGATGTGACCGAGACATGTGAGCGCCAACGCCAGCCAGAGGGAAAACAAGACAATATGCGAAAGACTTCTGTCAAACTTACAGATACGGCAACACATCTTCGATGCTAAGGACATCAGGCCCACAGTCTCGCAAGACAGAGACAACCTTGGAAACAACATCCTTCCCTCCACGAGAACCACTAGAAGCAGCATGCCTGGCAATCATCAACCATAAACGCTTGCGTTCTTGCATCTCGGTACTCTCTTGGGCCAGCTCACGTGCCAGGGACGGGTCTACTTTCAATGCCAACTCAACTGCTTGTTGTCTCATACCAAATCCCATGTACAATTTGATTGCGGATCGAAAGTGTCGGCCACTGCTCAAGACTGTCCGAAGCGCATACGACATATCCAAAGGAACCGAAAATTCTTCGTCGCCAATCACCAACAGATTATGATTACGCGACAGATCGCACGTCATGAGGGCATTCATAGCAGCATCGGCAAAAGTTGTTGTCGTTGGAACATGGACAGATAGGAAGCGATACAGCGGGTCTTCGTCTTCCAGTTTGACGTAAAGAGATATCAGAAAACTGAAAATAGAGGACTGTCGGCATCCTTGGTTGATTACACCTTCTAAATATTTGATGGACACATCAGGATCGTCCACGAAAGCACCCGTGGATCCACCAAATGCTTCGAGTGAAGTGCTACTGTTTCTAGCTTCCCCTCGATTCTGATCGCTACCATCGCCGTCCTTGGTCTCTACAACCCCTCCACTCCCTCCCATTCCTGTCAATTCTTGCGCAATCTTCCGACTTTCTTCCATTTTCTTGGCTCTCTCGCTTCGTCGTTTTTCGTAGTGCATAATTGAGGGCAATAATCTAGTCGGCGCCAGTCCATTGGCGTATCGTGTCAAAAAACTGGTACCAGCTAATCCTGGTGCCCGAGCCATTAAAGTAGACCCATGGCGATAATACAATGGCTCAGCCAGCTCGAAGGGAGCGGCGTTGAGGATTCGCAACGCGTCTTGAGCACCAGCCTTCAAATGGACGAAGTTCGAAAAAAGTGAAATAAGATCGAACAATCCAAAGCAAAAAAAGAGTAAAAGCGAATCAAAATAAACACACGCACGTACCGTTGGATTTGTCGAACCCATTGCGAGCGCTGTATTAACAGCACTCGCAATATCGCCACTCTGAGCGGCATAAGAAGCGCATTCTGTAGCGCTCACATCATGCGAAGCTAATATTCTCATGATAGTCTTGGCATCCGTATTCTGAAGATTCTTCAAAAACTGACTCAGCATGGCATCTTCGTTTTTTCCTCCGCGTTGATGCCCCCCTCGTTCGTGCAAATACAACTCAGTCAACCATGCTCCCATCATGGTGGATGCTCGTTTGTCTTGATTCAATTGAGAGACTCGCATTTTATCGCTCAGGTAGGTTATGAGTGGTACATCACTTGAGGATAAAGCTGCTTTGGCGGCTGCCGAATGACCATAACCTTGCGGATCATCAATGCCCAAGCGTGGGAGTGCCAATCGAAGGGCAGTGTCCGCAAAGGGCGCCAATGACGGTGGACACTGCGCAAAATACTTGGCAGCTAATTCCCCACGTCCTTGGGACAAGTGATATTCGGCTCGGATTGCGGTAACAACAGCCTTTTGAGCGGCATTGGTACATAAACTCTTAGCTTGTTCAAACATCGCTTCTTGGGCTTTTTCTTCGTCCGTAAGGACTGGTCCTGCTCCGGTAATGGCCCTCGACAGAGATGGAACTCTATCAATAGTGAGAGTTGAGTTTCCCATGCCTCCGCTTCGGCCAGGTTTGTTGGTGGGGGTTTCTAAGCATTTGGATAAGGTAAACTTCCACACATCTCGGTCTTCTTGCGTAGAGGAAATATGAATTAAGGAACGTCCCTGCCGCAACCATACTTGGTCGGGTCGTCGGATGTCCATAAGCAATTCACCAACGCCCAAGAATATGGAGCTCTCATCCAAATTGGCAGACGATGTCGCAAATGGGTTGTTGTTCGAGGACTGAGAAGACGCGGCAGACGATGCCGAATGGGTCATCACGTCCAGTCTTTCCTTTTGAATAACTTTCTGAGCAACTCTGTTAATGAAGCGAACTTCTGGTGTCGGATGGTGTAGATGATGATGGTGATGATGATACTGCATCAAAGAGTCGGTTTGTGGATCTGTCAGCAAGATCATGTGATGGGGTGTCAGGGCCAAGGATGAAATGGATGTTTCCGCCGCATTACTACTAGTGGGCGGTGCAGCATTCGGATCTTGAACATCTTCGTATGGCAAAATACCGGCATCGACAATCATACTTCTTCCTCCCGTCACCAAGACATTGCTACTTTGGGAACGATCAATGGTTCCATAATAAATGCCCATGGCAGTGCGCAAACCAAAGTTATCATTGCAGAGCCGTAATTCGGCAAAATCGACGGCTCCAGGAATATCCACCAACGAGCCATGTTGTTGATCGGCCAAGGCCATGCGAAAGGATGTATTGTGGGGCGAATAAAATGTGTACAGTCTTGTGCGCGGAACATTTCGCCCCGACGTTGAGGCCAATATGAGTAGACCCGTTCGTAATCGTTCCAAATGCAGGCCAGTCACTGCCGCAGCATTATCGTCATTCGTCAGCCGGTGCAGTAGAAGCGGTGCATCCATTGCTTCATGTTGATCTTCCGAGGTTGGACTAATGAGAGCGTATTCGTAAATTTCTCCCAAACTGGTCCCCAAAAGTATTTTTTTGGTGGACCCTTCCGTTCCTCGTTCCCGATCCCACGCCACGGCAGTAATATAGGACCCCATGGTCAGTCCCTGCTGGACATTGCTAGTTGCATCCTTAGTGCCAGCAGAAGTGCTGCTGCTACCGCCTGCCGTGGTGTTGGTGCTAACACTGGTAGCAGCGATACCGCTGAGCGTGTTGGGGATGCTTCCATCGGCATTGGGCCCAAATCCGCTTAATTTTTGTGGCAATCTCAAGCTGGAATGCATATAATAAGCTTCTCCATTCATAGCACTGACAATGGTATGACAACCAGTAGGGTCAACAAAGACATGCTGCACACGTCCTCCAATAGTGCTATTACTGCTGCCATTCTTGGAATCGCCCCCAGTGGTAGAGGTGGACATGTACGTTGTTGATCCCAAGAGAATGGGTGGTGGAAGTGCCATCCATTGATCTGCAGCACTTCCACGTCGGACATTCCATCGAGATACCAATCGCAAATTACCCGCAGGAGAAGGGCATTCCAGTGCGGCAACGATCCATCCGTTGGCCGTGGCGACACAATGCGGTCGCGGCGGCCGAAGGGGGCGTGAACCTCCACTGTTGTTATTGTTGTTGTCCATTAAAGAAGCACCACCCATCATTGCATTGACATCAGACTTGTCACCACCAGCCGATGGTGTTCCCGATGTATTCAATACACGGTTCATAAATCCAGTAAAATACGAGGTGCTCTCACTGTCACCGCCGCCTACACCACCACCTCGCGGAGGTGTACCACTCGCACCCACGTCACGATCCGACATTATGCCGCCTACACTGCCACCACCAACGCTTCCTCCTCCTCCTATTTTGCTCGAGCCTCCTCCTTTGGACAGGAGGGACGATGCTTTCGCATGATCACCATCGATGCCGCCCGCTGTGGATGGCGTCGAGGAAACAATGCCCAATTGGGCACCCGTTTGTCGAGAGGCTCGCCATAATTTTTGATAATTTGCGGTAGACAAGACGGAAGGAATGGGCCATTCGACATTGCGTGCTGCCCAAATGTTGGAGGACGGATTGCTGTGGCTGTGCATGCCACCACCACC
>Ga0163144_10017319_pt1 | contig 14679 bp, 10 predicted proteins | sample OliLak19BULKMAT1_FD_123175 | JGI IMG/M metagenome (GOLD analysis project Ga0163144, IMG submission 123175) | Freshwater microbial mat bacterial communities from Lake Vanda, McMurdo Dry Valleys, Antarctica - Oligotrophic Lake LV.19.BULKMAT1 | ecosystem: Environmental > Aquatic > Freshwater >... | reverse complement strand
GGCCGAACGCGCCTCGGGCGATGCTCGCTACGCCGCAGCCTGGGTGCTGGCCGGCGCCGACCACCAGGGTCTGCCTTTCGCGGTCGTCGACAAGCGCGATGCCCGCATCTACGTCTTCGACGCTGACGGCCGCCTGCTGGGGGTCTCCGCTGTCCTGCTGGGTCTGGCGGCCGGCGACGCCGCGGTGGGCGACATGACGCAGCGGGCGCCCGCCAGCCTGACCCCCGCCGAGCGGACCACGCCCGCCGGTCGCTTCCCGTCCATGCCCGGCCGCAACGACAAGGGCGAAGAGATCGTCTGGTTCGACTACGCGGCGGCGCTGGCGATCCACCGCCTGCGCCCCGTGCATCCGCGGGAGCGGCGGCCGGCGCGCCTGGCCTCGGCGACGCCCTACGACAACCGGATCTCCGCCGGCTGCATCGTCGTGCCGGTGGCGTTCTACGAAACGGTGGTTGCGCCTATCCTCGGCCGCGCGCGCGGTGTGGTCTACGTGCTGCCCGAGTCGCGCTCGGTGCGCAGCATGCTCGGCGCGATGGAGCTCGGCCTGGCCCAGTGATCGACGGCCGGCCTGCGCGGCCGGCTCCTGAATCAGCCGTGCGCCAGGCCGGCAGCCAGCACGCCGACGATGCAGATGGCCTCGTCCTCGTCGCCCGTGCCGCCGGAGGCGCCCACGCCGCCGATCAACACGCCGGCGCCGTCCTTGATCAGCACCGCGCCGGTCTGCGGCAGGAAGCGCCCGTGCGACGTCGCCGCCAGGCTGACGAAGAAGTTCGGGTTGTCCTTGGCACGCTGGGCCAGCGTCCGGCTGGCCGCGCCCATGCCTATCGCCGCCCAGGCCTTGCCGGTCGCGATGTCGACCCGGAACATGCTGGCGCCGTCTTCGCGCAATGCGGCCTTGAGGTGACCCGAGGCATCGAGCACGACCACCGCCATGGGCTGATGCGCGGCCTGGCGCGCGGCGGCGAGCGCCGCATCGGCGATGGTCCGGGCCTGGACAAGCGTGAGGGTGGTCATGAGGGTCGGCGGTGAGGGAGGATGGAGCGGCGAGTGTGCCGGGCGAGGCGCTTTCGCGGCAAGGGACAATCGCCGCGAGTTCCGAATGGCCTGGTCCCCTCCGTTCCCCCGCCTGCCCGGCCCGGCCGACCTGAGCCGTCGGCTGAAGAAGCTCGACCGGGTCTTCAGCATCGAGAAGATCCGCGCCGAAGGCATCGGCGCCGGCGAGGTGATCGCCTACTACGAGGAGTGCTCGCCCGCCTACCGCAAGCATCACTCGCGCGAAGGCTCGATGCACCTGGCGATCAGCCCCGGCCGGTTCCGTCCGGAGGGCTTCTCCGGCCAGCTCGAGCGCATCTCCGCCGCCTGGCCGGCCGAGCCGCCCCACGACGTTCTCGAGCTCGGCTTCGGCCAGGGCTTCAACCTCGCCTGGCTGGCGTCGCGATTTCCCGCGGCGCGCTTCAGCGGCATCGACCTCACGCCGACCCATCCCGGCCTCGCCCGGAGCCGCCTCGACCAGCTCGGCCTGAGCAACGTCGTCCTGGCCGAGGGGGATTTCCACGCCTTGCCGTATGCCGACGCCAGCTTCGACCACGTCTACGCGGTCGAGGCCTTCTGCTACGCCCGTGACCTGAAGCAGGCGCTCTCCGAGGTGACCCGGGTGCTGCGACCGGGTGGCACCTTCAGGCTCTTCGACGGCTACCTGGTGCGCCGGCCCGAGACCCTCTCGGCCGAGGAAGCGCTGGCCGCGGAGCTGCTGGCCAAGGGCATGGCGCTCGAAAGCTTCCAGCTGGTCGACGACGTCGTCGACGCCGCCCGGGCCGTAGGCCTGGAGAGCCTCGCGGTCGTGTCGCTCGACGCCGAGGTCGCGCCCAACCTGAAGAAGCTCGAGCGGCTGACCGGCGCCGTGATCCGCTTCCCCTGGCTCGGCCGGCGCGCCCTGGCGAGACGCTCGCCGATGCGCGGCCGCAACGTGATCTCGGGCTACCTGATGTACGCGACCGTGATGCTCGGGCTGACCGGCTACCGCGAGATCCTGCTGCGCAAGCCGCGCTAGTGCCTGTCGACGCCACGGAAAGGCTCGCGAACCTCCCTCACTTGCCGAGCAGGCTGTCGAGGTCCTTGTTGAGGCGCTTCATGTATTCGCGTTCGGAGTCGGGTGCCTTCTTGCCCGCGGCCGGATTCGGCGCGGAAGGCTTGGGTGCGGGAGCACGCTTGCCGGCCGGCGGGGGTGCGGCGGCTTCCTGGGCGACATCGGCCACGCCGATCGCGAAGTGGTCGGGACAGGGCTCGGCCGCCGCGCACTGCGCCTTGCCGAACAGGCTCGAAAAGCCGTCGGCCGCCAGCCGGGCTTCGAGCGCGCCACGCTCGACGACCAAGGCATCGCCGTCGCGGCCGAAGGCGGCCGCGGAGAAGTCGCGCGGCCTTTCCGAGAGCATCGAGACCACGCGCCACTGACCGAGCGGCTGGTCGGCCGCGCGTTTCACTGCATCCTTGTGCCTGACGGCGAGACTGCCGTTGGCCTTGATCGCGGTGCCGCCCTCCTTCTCGTCGGCGGCGAGGCGAAAGATCCGCTCGGCAGCCTGGTCCCAGACGAAGACGTAGACCTGGCCGTCGGACGGACTGCGCACCGACACGGCCAGGTCGCCGCCGACGGCCGCAGCGGCCGGCGCTTCCAGCGTCATCGACAGCCGGGGGTCGGCGGCGGCGAGCGCCGCATCGATGGCTCCGGCCAGGCTGGCGATGCGCGGCGCCGTGGGCGCCGGTGCGACCACCGCTGACGCCGCGGGTGTCTTGACCGGCGCGGCGACGCTGGCGACCGTCGGCGGCGGGGGCGGAGGCGGTGCCTTCGACCGGGTGAAGTATGCGGAGATGCCCACCAGCACCACGAGTGAGAGCACGCCACCGACGACGAGCGGCATCCTGCTGCGCTTCGCCGGAACGGGAGCACTTTCGATGTCCGCGTAGAGCGAGATGTCGGCGACGGGCTCCGCCGTGTCGACAGCGATGTCAATGTCGATCGCGGGCGCCGCGGCCTCGGTTCTTTCGGCCGGCGGCGGCGACGGCGGCGGCGCCAGCGCCACCGTCCCGGCCTCCGGCGACGACGAAGGTGGCGGCGGCGACGCCGACGACACCGTTCGCGGTGGCGGCACCTCCGGCGACAGCGGCGGTGGCGCGGCCCACGGCGCCGGCGGCCGCGCCAACGCGGCGTCCAGGACCGGCGCCAGGCCGATGGCTTCGCGCATCGCCGCCATGCTTTGCGGCCGATCCTCCGCCCGGACCTTGAGACACCGGTCGATTCCCTCCAGCAGCCGGGCGCTGTAGCGACCGGCCGCCTCGCTCTGGATCAGCGGTTCGTAGCTGTCCTCCATCAGCCGGCTCACCGCCGCCGGCGGCTTGCGCTTGAGGATCATGAAATACACCACCGCCGCCAGGGCATAGACGTCGGTCCACGGCCCCTGCTTCATGCCCGGCATGTCGGCGTATTGCTCGATCGGCGCGTAGCCGGGCTTGAGGATCACCGTCAAGGCGTGCGTCATGTCGCTGATGACGCGGCGGGCGGCACCGAAGTCGAGCAGCACCGGCCGGTCGCCGGCGAGCAGCATGATGTTGTCGGGCGCGATGTCGCGGTGGTAGACCTGGTCGTCGTGGAGGACCGCCAGCGCCTCCATCAGCGGCGACAGCAGGCCGCGGATCCAGGCCTCGCCCGGCGCGTCGCCACGCTCCTTGAGCGCGTCCCGCAGCGTCTGGCCGCTGAGGAAGGGCATGACCATGTAGGCCGTGCCGTGGGCCTCCCAGAAGCGGTACACCTTGATCAGCGCCGGGTGGTCGAACTGGGCGAGCATCCGCGCTTCGTTGACGAAGCTGCGCAGGCCGATGTCGAAGGTCTCGCGCTGCCGCTCCGAGCGCACCGCCACCGAGGCGTCCTTGCCGCGCGAAGCCAGCAGCGCGGGCATGTATTCCTTGAGCGCCACCTTGCGATGCAGCGAGTGGTCCTGGGCGAGATAGACGATGCCGAAACCGCCTTCGCCGACCAGGTCGACGATCTCGAACTCGCCCAGCATCGTGCCCACCGGCAGGGCGTTCTGATGCAGGCGCGAAAGCGCGGGCTCGGCAGCCGGAGGACCGATGACCTGGGTTCGATCGCTGCTGGGCGGCTCGGACATCAGCGGTCGCACGCCTCCTTGAACCAGCCCTTGATGTCGGTCGCCGGCAGGACCTTGCCCGCGTACCTGTCGATGTTGGGGTCGAGCACGCAAGCCTGGCTGCCGGTGCAGTGGTAGATCAGCTGGATCTCCAGCGTCTGCGCGCGGCAGTCGTACTTGATGCCGATGTTTCGGGCCGCGGTGCCGTCGCCCGAGCGCAGCCAGGAGAAGACGTTGCCGCCCTCGAGGACCGCATTGGCATCGACCTCGAACACCGTCGCCTTGCCCTTGGCGCCCTTGTCTGCCGCCATGGTCTGCCATTGGCGCGGCTGCAGGTTGTCGCTCAGCACGTCGTCGACCACACGCGTGGCGCAGTCGCCGCCCTGCTTTCGCGAGCAATCCCGCAGTTCCTTGGCGACCATCGGGATGGCGAGCAGCCGGCTTCGGTCCAGCGGCCTTTCGCCGGCCTTGGCGGGTCCCGCCAGGGCGTCGGCCTGCGCTGCGAGCTTGGTGCTGTCCTCGCCGGAGCCGGCCACCTTCGGCGTGAAGTAGAGGCGGCCGACCTCCGTTCTCTTGTCGTCGGCGAACTCGCCTTCCCAGTAGTCGCCGTTGGCCCACCCGTAACGGCCCCTGCCGACCTTCTTGCCCTTCTGCCAGCTGCCGGCGTAGACGTCGCCGTTGTTCGAGCGATAGAGGCCCTCGCCCTGCGCCTCGCCCTGCGCGAAGTCGCCTTCGTAGCGGTCCTGCGAGGCATAGGTCTTGACGCCCTTGCCCTGGGGCAGGCCGTCGCTCACCTGCCCCTCGTACCGGTCGCCGTTGGCGAAGGCCAGGATGCCCCGGCCCTCGGGCCGGTCGTCGACCCACTCGCCTTCGTAGCTTTGCCCGCTGGCCCAGACGTACTTGCCGCGGCCGCTCTTGCGGCCCGCCTTCCATTGGCCGGTGTAGCGGCTGCCGTCCTTCTGCGCATGCGTACCCTCCCCGTCGGCGATGCCCTTCGCGAACTGGCCTTCGTAGGCGTCGCCGTTCGCGAACTGCTTCTTGCCCCGGCCCTCGGGCGTGCCGTCCTTCACCTGACCCTGGTAGCGATCGCCATTGACGTAGCTCAGGGCGCCTTCGCCGGTGGCCACGTCGTCGCGCCAGTCGCCGTCGTAGGTCTGGCCGCTGGCCCACACCATTCGACCCTTGCCGTTGCGCTTGCCGTCGAGCATCTGGCCGTCGAAGACATCGCCGTTGTCCCACTTGAAGTTCACATGGCCGCTCAACCCCTTGGTGTCCGGCGCCATGCGCGGTGCCGCGGCGGCGCGCGCCGTCGCGGGGGCAGGCGCCGCTGCCGGCGCGGCCGTGGCCGCCGGCGCGCCGACGGCGGTCAGCGAGCCTTCATGCCGACTGTCCCTGCACACTTCGGCATAGCGCTTGAAGTCGCTGGAGATCTGGAGGCGGCAGCCCGGCAGGCAGCGCCCGGCGCGAAGCTCGGTGCGAAACTCGAAGCCGGTCGGGATCTCGCCGCTGTAGATCAGATCGCCTTCGCAGGCCAGCGTCTCGTAGCGGAAGCTGCCGCAAAGCTTGTCCTTGAGCAGGCAGTCGACCGTGATCCGTGCCTTCCAGCCGTCCGCTTCGATGAACCGGCTGCCCGACAACGCCGCCGACCAGGCGGCCTGGATGCCGGCGAACGTCAGCAGAGCGACAACGAATCCCTGCCCTTTCGACGCCGCGGCGAATGCCTTCCGGCGGCCTTGCTTCGCCTGCAGGAGTCGCGACGAGACGAACATCGGATCGATCCGGTCGATAGGCTGCCCCTGGGAGCGGAGCGGTTCCGTTCGAAGGGATCCGCGAAGGGCAGGCCGTGTTGCTACAAGGAACGCTTCGTCGAGCCACGGCTCGATGCACGAGGCGGCACGTTGCCGTGAAGCGAATGATAGACCCGTGGGCGGCGCGGCGCGCTCGGTCGGGAGCCCGATCGATATCATGGCTCGATGACCTCACGTGCCTCGTCTCGCCCGGACTTGTCGGGCAACGAACAGAGCCCGAGCGACCCGGCGGCCGTCGATGTCCTGCGCCAGTTCCGGCAGATCTTCAACGCCGTCAAGAGCCACTTTCAGCAGGTGGAGAAGACAGTCGGCTTGGGAGGAGCTCAGGTCTGGGCGCTCAGCGTGATTCGCGACGCTCCGGACATCGGGCTGGGCAGCCTGGCGCGTGCGATGAACATTCATCAATCGACTGCGAGCAACCTGGTCAAGGCATTGGCCGAGCGCCGACTGGTCCGCGTTACCAAGCATGACGCCGACAAGCGCGCCGTGATGCTCAGATTGCTTCCTGCAGGAGGGCGAGTCCTGCAACGCAGCCCGGGGCCGTTCGCCGGCGTCCTGCCCGAGGCACTCGCGGCGCTCGATCAGAAGACTCTGGCGAGGCTGCAAGCCGATCTGAAGAAGCTGATCGGCAAGCTCCAGGCCGACCCCCGAGCCGCAAAGATTCCGCTGGCAGAGCTATAGGCCTTTGCCTCCGCGGCGGCCTTGCCTGAGAGTCGGGGACGGCGCGACTGCAGGACCGTCGGCGAACACCCTTCCCGCTGCCGGGGCGAGGGTTCATGTACATTGCCACAAATGCATTCGAACTCCCCGTGGTCGTTCACCCGGTGGGCTGCGGTCCGTTGAAGCGTGTATCGGGGAGACCTGATTGATCAGGCCCGGATATCTGATCGCTGGCGCGGCAGCCATTGGATTGCTCGTTGCCGGCACCCTCGCCGTGTGGTGGCGGGATTCCGGGTCAGCCGCGCCGTCGGACGCTACCGTGTCGGCGCCGTCGCGACCGGAACCGACACTCCCGGAACCCCAGGGAAAAGTTCTCTACCCGATAGACGCGCCGGCGACAAGACCGCGATCGACAGCGGCGCTCGATGTCCCGGCCGCACTGGCCCAGCTCTTCGGCCTGAGGACGGTGCAGTCGATGTTTCGTCTCGACGACTTTCCTCGCCGCCTCGCCGCAACGATCGACAACCTGGGCCGGTCGCACGCCGCCGCCACCCTGTGGCCGGTCAATCCCGTCGCCGGCCGGTTCATGGTCGAGGAGCGGGACGGCGCCGCCTTCATCGCCGCCGACAACGCGTTGCGCTACACGCCTTATGTCCTGCTTCTCGAAACAGTGGATCTGCGCGAAGCGGTAGCGCTCTACAAGCAGATCTACCCGGCCCTGCAACGCGCATACGAAGACCTCGGCTACCCCAAGGAATATTTCAACGATCGCCTGGTGCAGGTCATCGATCAACTGCTCGCGACGCCGGAGATCGACTCGCCTTTGCAGGTGCGCCTGCCGTCGATCGAGGGCCCTGTCAGGCCGGAGCGTCCCTGGGTGCTCTATGAATTCGTCGATCCGAACCTGCAGTCCCTGACATCCGGCCAGAAGGTGCTTCTGCGCATGGGTTCCGTCAACGAGCGGCGAATCAAGGCCAGGCTCCTGGAGATCCGGCGCCTGGTGACGGCTCCTCGGCCGAAGCGGTAGCGCGTCCGTTCGCGCAGAGGCGCAAGACTCCCGGATGATCGGCGACCAAGGCGCCCCCTATCCCCGGCTCCTGGGCGACGTTGGCGGCACTCACATCCGCCTCGCACACGTCGATGGTCCGGCCGGGAGCTTCGCCGACTTCGCGGCCTACCGCTGGGATGACGTTTCCGGACTGGACCACGCCATCGCCACCTATCTCGAGGAACGCCGATGCCCGATACCGGCGTCCTGCGCGCTCGCGGTCGCCGCGCCCGTCTCGGGGGATTGGGTGAGCTTGACCAATCGAAGCGGCTCCTTCTCGGTCGCGGCCCTTCAGCGCAAGCTGGGGCTCGATCATCTGGTCGTTCTGAACGACTTCGTGGCCTTGGCGTTCGCGATTCGACTGCTCGTCCCGGAAGACACACGGGCCGTCGGCGGCGGGCGCGCGGTCTCCGGCGAAGCGGTGGCGATCCTCGGGCCGGGAACGGGATTGGGAGTCGCCGCCTCGCTGGCCGCGTCTTGCGGTCCGGTGCCTCTCCCGAGCGAGGGTGGGCACGCATCGCTTTGCCCTGTCGACGCGACCGAGGACCGCCTGCTGGCGGTGCTCCGGAGCCGGTTCGGCCACGTGTCGTTCGAGCGCGTCCTTTCGGGCGCGGGCATCGCCAACCTCTACCGCGCGAACTGCGAGCTGGCCGGCATCCCGGCGGAGTCCTACGATGCCGCCAGGATCGCCGAACTGGCGGCGCTGAAAGTCGACGCCCATTGCGTGGCCGCGGTCGAACAGTTCTTCGGCTTCCTCGGAACCTTCGCCGGCAATCTCGCGCTGACGCTGAACGCCCGCGGCGGGATCTACCTCGGCGGCGGGATCCTGCCACGGCTGGTCGACCGCATCGAGGCGTCGAGCTTTCGCAGCCGGTTCGAAAGCAAGGGGCGGTTTCGCAGCTACCTCGAACGCATCCCGACCTCGGTGCTCACCGACCCTTCGGCGGTGGCGCTCAGAGGTGCGAACTGCGCGCTCGACTCGCGACCTGCACCTCCGGCCGTCGTCGACCCGGCCTCGTAAACTTTGTACCGCCGATGCTCAGGGAACCGCCGCGTCGCCCTGTCCGCCGAGGCACGAAAGCATCCGGTCAAGCATGCTCGCGACTTCGGATGGACCATCGAGGTAGAACATGGCGAGCGAGGAAGGATCGTCCCTGCCGACCTTGACGGTGAGCCAGGTCGGCTCCGCGCGGGCGAAGACCGGCTCGTCGTTGACGTCGTCGCCGAGGAACGTGGCCGCGCCTGCACCGCTTCGGCCGACAAGTCTCGCCACGGCTTCCGCCTTGTCCGGCGCATGGGCGGCGACGACGTTCATGACCAGCTTCCCGCCGAACGCCTTGAGCCCCGGCGGTAGCGTGGTGGCGAGACGGGTAACGACCTCGCAGGCCTCGGCCCGATGACGCGCCAGGCGATAGTGCAGCGCGATCGACTGACCCTTGTCCTCCACCGTGACGCCGGCCCTGTGCAGGGACTCCGCGTCGTCGGCCAGCCGGTCCCTCATGGCGTCGAGCACGGACGTCGAGTCCGCTTCGGGGAGCCACGGATCCTCGGCACCATGGCTGCCGATGACGTACCGCGGCTGGAACGACAGGCGCCCGCGGATGTCGTCGATGCTGCGACCGCTGACGATCGCGAGCGGAAGAAGGCGACTCAAGCGTTCGAGCCGGTGCGCGACGGCACCCGAGACGCGCACGTCGTCGGGCCGCGCAACGATGGGGGCGAGAGTGCCGTCGAAGTCGAACGCGAGCAGGGGACGACGCGCCATCGTCGCATTCAGGGCGCGCTCGCCCTCCGGGGAGAAGAGATGGCGCATGTCACTCGGCCCGGTGGCGCTGGACCCGGGCCTCTATCCGCTCCCGCAGGCGCGACCGCCCGGCGTCGGTCAGCATGTGCCCGGCCCAGCGGAAGACGTTGTTCTCGCGCACCGTCATTCGAAGACTTGCCATTCGTTCGCGCTGCTCCGCCAGCGGCATGGTCGCAGCACGATGCAGCGAATCCGCGGTCTCCTCGACATGGTAAGGATTGACGATCAGTGCCTCCGTCATTTCCCGGGCCGCGCCCGCGAACCGGCTGAGGATCAGCACGCCCTGCTCGTCGTCGCGCGCCGCGACGAACTCCTTGCAGACGAGGTTCATTCCGTCATGCAGACTCGTCACGACGCAGACGTCGCAGGCGCGGAAGAGCTCGGTGACGGCATCATGCTCGTGATGCTGCGCCAGCAGGTGTACGGGCCGGTAGCCGGGCCGCCCGAACCGTTCGTTGATGCGCTCCGCAAGGCGGCCGATGCGCTCCTGGAACGTCTGGTATTCCTCCAGCAGGCTCCTCGACGGCGCCGCGACCTGGACGAAGACGAAGCGGCCGATCCATTCCGGACGCTTTTCGAGCAGGCGCTCGACTGCATGCAGTCGCTCGAGGATGCCCTTGGTGTAGTCGAAGCGATCGACGCCGACGCCGAGACAGGTGCCCTGCGAAAGCTGCAAGCGCTCGAAGACCCGGCGGCGGCACTCGTCGGTCGCGGGCCAGAGGCTGCACTGCTGCTCGGTCGGCCATTCGATCGAGATCGGGTAGCTCTCGACCAGGGTCTCGGCGCCCTTGAAAGATATCGTGGAGTGCTCGTGTTCGATTCGCGCCTCGAGAAAACGGTCGACCGTCTCGATGAAGTTCTTGCAGTGGAACCTCGTGTGAAAGCCGAGGATCGTGCTGCCCAGCATGCCTTCCAGGATCTCGCGTCGCCAAGGGCAGATTCCGAACGACTCGGGGTTAGGCCAGGGAATGTGCCAGAACGTGAGGATGGTGGCGCGCGGCAGCCTAGCCCGGATCATGGCCGGGACGAGGGCAAAGTGATAGTCCTGCACGAGAACGACCGGGTCGTCGCCGCGCGCTTCGGCGATGACCGCATCGGCGAAGCGCTGGTTCACGTTCCGATAGTGCTCCCAGTCCGACTCCCGGAACACCGGCCGGACGTGGGCGACGTGACAGAGCGGCCACATTCCCTCGTTGGCGAAGCCGTAGTAGTAGCCCCGCTCCTCGTCGGCAGTGAGCCAGACGCGCCTGAGGACGTACTCTTCCCGCCCAGGCGGCACGCCCACCCGGTCTGCCTTGTCGACGACTTCCCGGTCGGCACTGCCGCTGCCGTGGGCGATCCACGTTCCGGAACACGCACGCATCACCGGCTCCACCGCCGTCACGAGGCCGCTGGCGGGTCGTCTGATCACGACGCCGTCGGCACCGCGCTCGTGGATGTACGGCTCGCGGTTCGACACGACGATGACCTGGTCCCCCTGCAGCTGCGTCCGCAAGAGGGCGCGCAGCCGCTCGGGATCCCAGCTCAGCTGAGAGCCGTGGGCGCGCCGATACTCGTCCTCGAGGTCGCGCATCCGGGCTCGGATCTCCGCGGCCAGAGGTGCCATTTCGGGACTCGCCACCATCGGCCGCAGCAACCCCTCGCCGCGCAGCAGACCGCGAACCCCGGACACCCAGCCGCGCCAGCTCAATTGGGCGACCACGACGGTGATCAGCGCAATCACCGCTCCCAGAGCGCCGATGAACAGAAGGAGGTAGCGGCGCGTGTCCTGGCTGCGCCGATCGATGAAACTCAGATCGTGCAGCAGCACGAGCTTTGCGATCGGACCGGTCTCGCTGTCGACCGTGTGCACGCCGACATGAACCGCACCTCCGGCGAGTCGCAGGCGTCGATCAGGCAGCTCGGCCGCTGCCTGCGCCTGGGCGCAATCCAGGCTTCTCGGAAACGTGGCCGTGCGAATCGGAATCGTCCCGTCGAGCAAGCAAAGGCCGATGGCGAACAGGCGCTCGTCCTGTACCGCACGATCGAAGAGCGTCTGCAATCTCGCACCCTTCGCGTCGATGAGGGCATCGGAGATCGAGTCGGAGAGCGTGTTGGTCACCAGGTTGCCACGCATGTTGAGGTCGCGTGCGAACCAGCGCAGCGTCAGACTGTCCATCAGCGGCAGGGCGAAATAGGCGGCCACGACCAGGGTGACCAGCAAGGGTGCGAGGAATCGGAGTTGGAGGTTGAGGAACTTCATCGATCGCGCTCGCTGCCCGGCCGGTGTGACGGCGAGTCGCCTCCGTGGGCCGGAAGGCTCGCTCGACCGAGCAAACAAAGCCATCGCGCCGACGCGGTACTGGGGCGCAGGCAGGCTCCGGCACGAGCATAACTGTATATTTGTCCGAATGTTTCAGATCGATGCACAGCCATGACCGCCTCGCTCGTGGGCCGCTGGCAGCGATGAGCGCCGCGGCCCGTCCCGCCACGACCGACAACGCCACGACGCTGGATCTGGCGATGATCGGCAATTGCACGATCAGCGCGCTGATCGATCGACGCGCGGCGATCGTCTGGTGCTGCATGCCCCGCTTCGACGGCGACCCGGTGTTCCACGCGCTGCTCGATCGCGCCGACGGGGAGTCGGAGCACGGAATCCTGAAGGTCGAGCTCGAGGGGATGTGCAGCGTCGAACAGAGCTACGACCACGGGACCGCCATCGTCAGGTCGCGCCTGCTCGACGCCGCCGGCCATGGCGTGGAGATCACGGATTTCGCCCCGAGGTTCTTCCATCGCGATCGCGTCTTCCGGCCGGCCCAGCTGGTGCGCCGGATCAGGCCCTTGTCCGGCCACCCGCGCGTGCGGATCAGCGTTCAGCCGCGCGGCGAGTGGGGAAGCGCCACGCCGATCGTCACTCGCGGCAGCAACCACCTTCGCTACGTGCTTCCGAGCGGGACGCTGCGCCTGACCACCAGCGCGCCGCCGACGTACGTTGCCGAGGGCACCTGGTTCTCGCTGCACGCCCCAGTGACCCTGCTGTTCGGTCCGGACGAGACGCTGTCGGCCGGCATCGAGGAAACCGCTCGCGAATTCGAGGAGCAGACTTCACTTTACTGGCGCTACTGGACTCGCCGCCTCGCCCTGCCTCTCGAATGGCAGGAGGCGGTGATACGGGCCGCGATCACGCTCAAGCTCTGTCAGTTCGAGGAGACGGGCGCCATCGTCGCGGCCATGACCACCAGCATCCCGGAGGCACCCGACAGCGGCCGCAACTGGGACTATCGCTTCTGCTGGCTGCGCGATGCGTTCTTCGTGGTGCGCGCGTTGAACAGCCTGTCCGAAGTGGGCACGATGGAAGACTACTTGCGATGGCTCTACGACGTCGTTCGGGGTGCCGAGAAGGGTCATGTCCAGCCGCTGTACGGCATCGGCCTCGAGCGGGCGCTGCCCGAGACCACCATGCCACAGCTGGCCGGGTACCGGGGCATGGGGCCTGTTCGTGTCGGCAACCAGGCGTACGAGCACTTCCAGCACGACGTCTACGGCAACATCGTCCTGGGGGCGGCCCAGGCGTTTCACGACCACCGTCTGTTTCGCCGCGCTGACGCCACTGACTTTCTGGCTCTCGAAGCGATGGGCGAGCAGGCCTGGCGGCTGCATGACCAGCCCGACGCGGGCATGTGGGAGTTGCGCACGCGTGCGCGTGTGCACACGTCATCGGCTCTGATGAGCTGGGCCGCCTGCGACCGGCTCGCCAAGATCGCCCGGGCCTTGACGCAGGCGAATCGGGCGGCCCTCTGGAGCTCCAGGGCCGACGTGATCCGCGCCCGGATCGTCGAGCAGGCGTGGAACGAGAAGCGGCAGTCGTTCGTGGAAAGCTTCGGCGGATCGGAGCTCGACGCCAGCCTGTTGCTGATGGGCGAAGTGGGCTTCTTGCCGCCTGGGGATCCCATGTTCGAAAGCACCGTCCTGGCGCTGGAAGGGGCCTTGTGCGACGGTCCCTACATGCGGCGCTACGAGGCTGCAGATGACTTCGGCCGGCCGGAAAGCTCCTTCAACGTCTGCTCGTTCTGGCGCGTCGATGCCTTGGCAAGGATCGGCCAGAGAGAACGCGCCCGTGAACTTTTCGAAGCGCTGCTTGCGCGCCGCAATCACGTCGGCCTGCTGTCCGAGGACATGAGCACGGCGACCGGCGAGCTGTGGGGGAACTTCCCGCAGACGTACTCGATGGTGGGGATCATCAACTGCGCCGTCCGCCTTTCGGCGCGCTGGGAAGATTGCGTCTAGAGGGCCTTCGCGTGCGCGACGACATTGTCCGATCGGCCGCGGACCTCTGGCAGGGATTCGGTGGGGTGGCCGCTTCCGGGCTGCGGATCGTCCTCATTCTCCTCGCAGCATGGCTGGCGATGAGCATCGCCCGGCGCAGCATCCGGGCGCTGCGGCTGCGTATCGCCACGCGGTTCGACGATCCGGAAGCGGTGCGCCGGGCAGAAACGCTCGGGCGGGTGTTTCGATATCTGGCGTCGGTGGTGATCGCGATCATCGCGGCGATGCTGGTGCTGGCCGAGATCGGCATCTCGGTCGCTCCGATCCTGGGCGCCGCAGGCGTCGTCGGGCTGGCCGTCGGCTTCGGTGCGCAGAGCCTGGTGAAGGACTTCTTCACCGGCTTCTTCCTTCTGCTCGAGAATCAGATCCGGCAGGGCGACGTCGTGAAGCTGGGCGACCATTCGGGCCTGGTCGAGGAAGTGACGCTGCGCTATGTACGGCTACGCGACTACGATGGCAACGTCCACTTCGTACCGAACGGAACCATTTCCTCCGTCGTCAACATGAGTCGAGGCTATGCCCAGGCCGTGGTCGCTGTCGGGGTCGGGTACGAACAGGATCTGGACCGGGCGATGGAGGTGATGCGGCAAGTGGGGGTCGGACTGCGGGCCGATCCGGCCCACGCGCATCGAATACTCGATGATCTCGAGGTAGCGGGGGTCGAGCGCTGGGCCGACTCTTCCGTCATCCTGAGGGCGCGATTCCGGGTCGCAGCGCTCGAGCAATGGACCGTGAGGCGCGAGTACCTTCTCCGCCTGAAGCGCGCCTTCGACGATCATGGCATCGAGATCCCGTTTCCGCAGTTGACTGTCCGTGCGGCCGCGAGCGAGGGAGGACCGGGCAAGAGAGAGGCCCTCGCTGGCCGTCCCGGCCGTGAACGCCGTCAGCGTGCTCGGCGTCCCGGTGGTTGTC
>Ga0163144_10017317_pt1 | contig 14680 bp, 3 predicted proteins | sample OliLak19BULKMAT1_FD_123175 | JGI IMG/M metagenome (GOLD analysis project Ga0163144, IMG submission 123175) | Freshwater microbial mat bacterial communities from Lake Vanda, McMurdo Dry Valleys, Antarctica - Oligotrophic Lake LV.19.BULKMAT1 | ecosystem: Environmental > Aquatic > Freshwater > Lake... | reverse complement strand
GTCAATAAATTGCGAGCGTGGGGCCGATGGCCGGTTTCAGCGCCTGAGTTTCTCGGCAAGGCTCTGGATCTCTTCCGCAGCGGGGTCGAGATGTTCCCCCGTTGCCTTGCGCTGCAATTCAACCTCATGCGTGTGCTCCACCATTTTGGAGATTCGCAAGGCAAGGCGAGAGAGTTGGCGGAAGCTATTGCCTCGTCGCAGGAAACTAACTGGGACATCGGACCGCTCGACGACGTCCTGCCCTACGACTTTTATCCGGATCATTTCAACTACCGCGCCTATTTCGATTTGGGAGTGAAGGTGCTGGGCGAAAAAGGCGGGACGGACCCCGGTTTCCTCCGGATCATCCGCGCGTCTGCCGCGCACTACGCCTCGATGGCTGGCGGTCCGGTTGATTGCGCCCGCTCCGCCGTCGAACTTGATCCGGATTTTCCTCTCTACAGCCTGGATCTTGCAAGGCGCCTGGCCTCTGCCAAAGACTCCCGCCCGGAAGCCGCCGAAATCCTCGCCGCACTCGCGGGCGGAGACATCATCCCGCTCCGCGCATGGGACGAAATTCAAAACTTAAAACTTTCCTCCGCGCTTCCCTCGGATGTCACGCAGCGGCTGGGACAAAGGTCCGTCCGCATCCGATCCAGAATCGAGGAGAAACACTGAATCTATGGACAAAACCACACCGAATCGCTCCCGTGACGAGGTCATCGCAGGCCTGCGTTCTTGCGCGGGATCGGTTGCCCAAATTTCCCAGGCCCTCGCCGCGCAAACAGCCGCAGAAAAGTTTTCTTTCGAATCCGAGTTTCTTTTTTTCAAACGGGAGGCGCTGCTGACGAAACTCTTTGTTCCAGCGCAATCGCAAGCTGACAGTGTTCCTCCGACTCACCCGAAGAACTTCGAGGGCTTCTCCGGGCAGGAGCCAGATTCTCCGATCCGCATTGCACCCGTTGCTCAAGATCTTAAACGGCGTCCGATGTGGACTGTTGCCGTAGTGGCGAGTGATCCCGACCCGGATTTTTTTCCGGTTCTCCTCGCCTCAATTATCACGGCCCTTGCAAAAAGCGCATCCTGGGAAATTCTTATTGCCGATAACGCATCACAAACCACCGATTTGGCAGGCATTGTCCGGGAGTTTTCCAAATTCCCGGTTACCGTTTTCCGCTTGGAGACTCCTGTCGACCCAGCGGATGCCGCAAACGAGTGCATTCGCCGCTCGTGCGGGAAATTCATCCACCTCCCTGCACAGGATGGGCTTATCGCGGAGGGATTTTACGAACAGCTCGGAAATGGCCTGAGAAAATTTCCGGAGGCTGAATTCGCGGCCAGCCACAATAGTTTTTGCGACTTTGAACGCGTCCTTCACCGTCCCGTCCCCGCTTCAGAATTGACGGGTTGCTATGGGAACACCAACGACGCGGCGATCTGGGCTTATCGCGTTCCATTCTCAGCCATGGTTGCCCGCAGGTCGCTTTACGAGAGTCTTGGCGGTTTTCACGCCAACTTGGGTCTCTGGGCTGAGTGGGAGATGAAAGCCCGGTTTCTCTCGGCCTCTCCGATCTACTTTGAGAAGGCCGAACTGTATTTCGAAACTCTCAGCTCTGCCAGCCGGCGACAGCGGATTCTGTGTGAAGCCCTTGATCTGGAGCTCTGCTCGAAGGCAATTGCCCGGGCGGCAAAGTATTATCCTCAGGCTTCTTCCGCCGCGTTCTCCGAAACCTCCGCGTATTTGTTCGCCATGGAATTCGCGCAATTTGGCTGTTGCCTGTTTTCGAAGGATCAAGCCCAGGCGGCCATGGCCCACTTCCAAGCTGCCGTAAGGCTCTGCCCCCAGAAAGTGATTTTTGATACAATCAAAAGTCGGGCCTTTCATCTCACTGCGGCGCAGGGAGAGCCGATGACGCTCGAAGACTTCACTAATGGGGATGCCGAGGAGCTTCCTTTAGGCGACTCACCTGCAGATTTCTTTCCATCCGCCGAGCTCAAGGAATTGGAAACCCTCATAGCCGCCTACCAGGCAAATCCCTCCGACGGAGCCGTGCTGGATCAGGTGAGGGCATTGCGCAACGGGCTTTGCAGCCATCTACTCGAGGCCGGGGATCTCGAAAAACTTTTTGCCGGCAACTTCGCGAAAATCTTTTCGTTGGTGCGGGAAAGCGGGCTCTCTGCAGAGGACCATGGGGCGGATGAAAAAATCCTTGAGGGACGTGCTGGCGGGCTGCTCACGGCAGTCTCCGGCGACCCTCGCGGTCTGCTTGCCGCGATGCTTCTTTGCCCTGCCCATTGGGCGACTCTTCCCGTGGAGTTTTCCACCAAGCCGGATTGGCTCATGGGCATGTATATGGATTACATGCTGGCAAGCCCTCAAGGGTTTGTCCATTTCGGCGAGCCCGATATGTATAGGGACCATGTGGAGGCGCTCCTTTCTGCCATCGAGCGGGATATCGCCCAGACCCCTTTGACGCCCACAGCCAAGTGGGCAGCCTTCCAGACCGCCCTCCGGCTGAACCTTATCCCGGCCTATTTCTCCCGGCGCGATATGAAGGACCTCATGCGTGCCCGGGCCCGGATTCTCGCATTCTTCCTCCAGCAGAACGGGTATCAGCTCGACGCAGCGTTCGCTCCGCGCCCGTTCCACAGGAAAAAAATCCGGGTGGGATTTTTGAGCGCGCACCTCGGGCCCCAGACCGAAACCTACACGAGCGTTCCGTCTTTTTACCTCGACCGCGAAAAGTTTGAGATCCAAATCTTTGTGCTCGGGAACAATCCGAGTGCGATTGAGACCCACTGCCGCAGCAACTCCGATTCGTTCACTGTCTTGCCGCCGGAGGCGGGCGCACGAGTCGAAGCACTCCGCCGCGCCGAACTTGATGTACTCGTCATAGGAACCAACATGACGGCGGTCACGAACGACATACTCATTCTGGGGATGCACCGTCTGGCCCCGATCCAAATCGCCTCGAGCTCGTCGCCCATGACGCCCGGCCTTCCGCACCTCGATGGGTTTTTGTCCGGGATCGTTCATGGCTACGATGCCTACACCGGCCAATACAACGAGCCGCTCGTCCTCATCGATGGGGCCATCAGCTGCCTCGAATATTCGGTGGATCGCCCGACTGCGGTCAAATCCTTCACCCGTGGCGAATTCGGAATTCCCGAGGGAGTCCCGCTCTTTGTCAGCGGTGCCAATTTCTTTAAAATTCTTCCCGAGCTTCAGGCAACGTGGGCAAAAATTCTCAATCAGGTTCCGGGCTCGTGTCTGCTCCTTCACCCGTTCAACCCGAACTGGACGAACCGCTATCCGATCGCGCGCTTCCGGCGTGATATCTGTCGCGCATTTGAGCGGGCCGGAGTGGATCCCAACCGCGTCGTCATTTCTGAAGCCGTGCTCCCGACCCGGGCGGATGTTTCCCGCCTGATGGCTCTCGGCGACGTTTACCTCGACTCGTATCCCTTCTCCGGAAGCGTCTCGCTTGTCGACCCCCTCGAGGCCGGCGTTCCCCCGGTCGCTTGGTGCGCGGGCTCCACTCGCGGGCTCATGGCCGCCTCGATGCTCTCCGACCTCGACCTCCGGGAACTCGTCGCGGAATCCGAGGATGAGTTTGTCGCAAAGGCCGTCCGCCTCGCAACCGAACCGGGCGAGCGCGAGCGGATCAGTCGGAAAATCCGCTCTGGCATGGAAGCTGGTCCGCGGTTTTTTGATGTGAAAACTTACGGACGGGAAGTCGGACGTGTTCTGGAGGAGATCGTCCTTGCGGAGCGGGAAACCGAAGACGTTCCCGACACTGGAACCCTCCTCGCTCGCGCGCAAGCCGCCCTCGCCGCGGGCCGGGCTGGCGATACAGAGGATCTCTGCCGTATCCTGCTCGAGCGCGCTCCGGAAGACGCTGGAGGCTGGGCTCTGCTCGCAACGCTCGCCCGCAGATCGGGCGACCTCGGATACGCGTTGGACCTCACAGACCAGGCGCTGGCGCTGGTTCCGGAAAACGCGGAGTTTTGGAGCGCGCGCGGAGAGATTTGCCGTGATCAAGAGAATCTCGACGCAGCTCTCGCCGCGTTTCAGCGCGCCGTCGAGCTCCAGCCATGTTTCCCCAATGCCTGGCTTCTAATCGCCATTGTCCATGACGAGCGCAAAGAAGCCGATCTAGCCGAAAATGCCTACATCGAGGCGCTTCGCTACTCAAGGGACCGGGTGGAAACCGCTCAGATCCGAGTGAATTTCGCCGGATTCCTCCGGGATCAAAAACGGATCGAGGACGGCGTGCAGCAGCTGCGCAAAGCGGTTTCGTCAGCTCCCGGTTGCGTTGAAACCCAACTCCTGCTTGCCGGATTTTTGCAGGAAAGTGGCAGCTTCCTTGAGGTGCTTACGGTCTACGCCCGGCTGGCCAAAAAGTTTCCCGACAACGGAAAGATCTGGATGGAATGGGGGAAGGTGATGCTGCTCATGAACAAGAGCGACGAGGCGGTGGAAAAGATGCGGAAGTCCGTGGCTCTCCTGCCGAACGATCCTGATGCGCTCTTCCAGCTCGGCTATGCGCTCCAGGATGCCGGCCTGCGCCAGGAAGCGCTCCAGGTCTACCTCCGCGCGGAGGCAGCGGGCTGCGACACCGGTGATCTGCACATCAATATCGGAGTCATCCTCAAAGACCTGCGCCTGTTCATGGATTCGGCAGACCGGTTCAGCAAGGGCCTGCAACGCAATCCCGGGTCCTCTGCCGCCATGAACAATCTCGGGGCTGTCTGCATCGAAATCGGCCTTACAACCGAAGCGATCGACTGCTTCGAGCAGGCGCTCCGGATCAATCCGCAAATGCCAGCAGCCTACAATAACCTCGGGCATATGCTCAAAATCTCCGGCAAAGCCGCGGAGGGGATCGCTTACTACCGCAAGGGTCTGGAGCTTGGGCCGGACAACTTCGATACGGCGCATAATTATCTGCTGAGCACCCTTTACCAGACAGACCTCTCGCCGCAGCAGGTATTTGAGGAGCACAGGTTGTGGGGCAACCGCTTCGCCTCGGGCATCAAGCGTCTGCCTCGCCGATCCGTGGGCCAGGGCCACCAGCACGGGAAACTCCGCATCGCTTATATTTCGCCGGACTTCTGCTCTCACCCGGTCGCCTCGTTCGTCGAAGCGCTTCTGGCTGGCCATGACCGGGCCGTCTTCGATGTCTATGCCTATTCGGATACCCGCACGCCTGACGCTGTGACCAAGCGACTGATCGCTCTTGCTGATGTCTGGAGGGACACATCGGAAATGAATGACACCGCCGCCGCCGCACAAATCGCCAAAGACGAAATTGACATCCTCATCGAGCTCTGCGGACACACCGCGCACAATCGGCTCGCCGTCTTTGCGGCAAAGCCTGCGCCGGTCACGGCCAGTTACCTTGGCTACCCGGCGACCACCGGTATGCCAGGTGTGGATTTTCGCATCACTGACGCCATGGCGGATCCCGAAGGCCAAACCGAAGCATGGCACACCGAAAAGCTTTTGCGGCTTTCCCGCTGTGCGTGGTGCTTCCAGCCGAGCGCCGAGAGCCCCCCGGTCGGGCCGCTTCCGTTCGACCGCAATGCGTTCATCACCTTCGGTTGCTTTAACAATCTCGCCAAGCTCAACCACGCGCTCTACGACTCCTGGGTCGAAATCCTTCGTCTCGTACCCGGATCCCATCTGTTCCTGAAATCCAAGACGCTGATCGACCCGCAGATCTGTCGTGAGGTGAGAGAGTATTTCACGTCGCGGGGAATCGCCGGGGACCGTCTCAAGGTCATCGGTTTTGAGGTCAAAACCGGATCCCACCTCGACCGCTATAACGAAGTGGACATCGCTTTGGACAGCTACCCGTATCACGGCACAACGACCACCTGCGAATCCCTCTGGATGGGCGTTCCTGTGATCACGCGCGCCGGAGAGTCCCACCTCTCCCGGGTCGGATTGAGCCTCCTCCACGCGGTCGGACATCCCGAACTGGCGGCCTCCTCGGAGAAGGGATACATCCATCTGGCGGCGCAGCTCGCGCAAGATCCCGACCGGCTCCGATCCCTGCGTTCCGGTTTGCGGGCGCAGATGCAGTCCTCCCCTCTTCTCGACGCGGCAGGGTTTATCAGCGCCCTCCAAGAGGCCGTTCTCCCACTGCTCACTGGAGTGCAACTCCGAACCTGAGCCAGCAAAACCGAAGCAATAAGCAATATGTTCGCTCTCAACATCCTTCCGAAGGCTGACACAGCGGATAATCTCCCTCACAAGCGATCCATTTCACTTGATTATGAGGGTGAAAAACCTTGCAGAAATCCGGTCGGTGAGAGATACCAAGACATGCCTACGGGGTTGCGTAAATTCGCCGACAGTCATCGAGCTGCTTGGGGGAAAAGGCTGGTGAAAGTGTCGCCGAAGCCCTCCGATAGGATTATTGGCACTCTAAGGGAACCTCCCATCGTCTTTCAGGCCCTCGGGCAGGTTGACTCCGCATCATGAAAGAAAAGCCCGCGAGCCAGAAAGCAAATTCCAGAGTTGCCGAACTCGAGCGCGTTATTCAAGACGCCGAACTTGAGCTACAGGCTTTGACTGGCGGCCAAGTGGACGCAGGTGAAGACGGCGCTTCGCTTTCGCGACGCAAGCTCGACAAGGAATTGCTGCAGATGCGCTCGCGGCAGCTGGACGTGATTGCACGGATCGGTTCTGAGGCATTTCGGGCGACAACCCTGGAGGGTGTTTTTGATTTCACCACGCGCGCAATCGCCGAGGCGTTGGACTTGGAGATGTGCGAGGTTCTTCAGCTGACACCCGATGGCCGGAATCTCCGACTCGTGTCCGGCATGGGCTGGCAGCCGGGCATCGTCGGGGTGGCGACGGTGGATGTCGATGAAGCTTCCCAAGCCGGGTTTACCTTGAAATCGGCCGGGCCGATTTTCGTCAATGACCTCAGGAAAGAAGCACGGTTCCACAGGCCGCCGTTGCTCACGCAGCACGGAGTCGTCAGCGGCCTGAGCGTAACGATTCCGCTGCGGGACAAGGCCTGGGGTGTGCTGGGCGCGCATTGCCGCTCCGTAAGGAACTTCGAGGAGCATGACGCCCAGTTCATGCAGTCGGTGGCCTCGTTGCTTTCGGCGGTGATCGAGCGGCTGGCTGCGCAGCACAGCCTGACCGAGAAAGAGAACCAGATGCGCGATGCCCAGCGCATCGCCCATCTGGGCAACTGGGAACTGGAGATCGCCTCAAACCGACTGACTTGGTCGGATGAGGTTTACCGTATTTTCGGCATTACCCCGGAGAATTACGGCGGCACCAGTCGGGCGTTTCATGCGCTGATTCATCCCGACGATCTTGAGCGGGTGGAAGTGGCACAGCAACGGGTGCTGGCCGGGGAAGGGATTTTGGAGACCGAGCATCGCATCATCCGTCCGGACGGCGAAATCCGCCACGTGCGGGAGCGGGGGGAATTAATCGCCGATGAGCACGGCCGCCCGGTCGTGCTCGCTGGCACGGTGCTGGACATCACCACTCGCGTGAATTTGGAGGCCGAGAGTGCCCGGATATTTAACCTCTCCATCGACCTGCTGAGTGTAAGTAGCTTTAAGGGGCAGCTGGAACAGGTGAACCCCGCATGGACTCACTGCCTCGGGTGGAGCGCAGAGGAGTTATCGAGCCGGCCTTGGCTGGACTTTGTTCATCCAGACGATCATGAAGCATCCCTTGCTGCCGAGGCGGCGTTGCTGCAGGGGGAGCAGATGAAAGAATTTGAGAACCGTTACCGCTGCAAGGATGGCTCCTATCGCTGGCTATCATGGAATTCCCATGCGCTGACGGAAACCCGCCAGATATTCAGCACCTGCCGCGACGTCACCGAACAACGCCAGCGTCAGGAGCAACTCCGGCTGCTGGAGACCTGCGTTTCACGGCTCAACGATATTGTGATGATCACCGAGGCAGAGCCAATTGACGATGCGGGCCCCCGCATCCTGTATGTGAATGATGCCTTTGAGCGACGCACCGGTTACAGTCGGGAAGAGGTGATTGGCAAGACGCCTAGCATGTTGCAGGGTCCCAAGACCCAAAGAGACGCGCTGGACCGGATCCGCGCTGCGCAGAAAGCTTGGCAGCCTGTCCGCGAGGAGCTCATCAACTACACCAAGAGCGGCGAGGAATTCTGGGTCGAACTCGTCATCGTGCCCGTGGCGAACGCAAAGGGGTGGTTCACGCACTGGGTGGCGATCAAGCGCGATATTACCGAGCGGAAGAAAGCGGAGGCGGCGATAAAGGGCATCGTCCTAGTGCAACAGGAACTGGCCTTGTCCAATCTCCCGCTGCTGGCGGTCATGGAGTTGGTCGTCCAGCGGGCAAGCGAGATGACTAGCGCGGCAGGCTGCATGTTGGAACTAATGGATGGTGAGGAGATGGTCTACGCGACCGGTACCGGTATCGCGGCGGACAAGGCCGGCATGCGTTTTAAGCGCGCTGGCAGCCTCTCCGGGCTGGCGGTAAATACGGATTCTGTGCTCAAGGCGGATGACACGGAGGCCGATCCCCGCTGCGACCGGGCTGGCTGCCGCGAGGATGGCATACGCTCAATGGTGGTGGCACCACTAAGGGTGGGGACAGAGATTTTGGGCGTGCTCAAGGTAGTGTCGGACCGCTTGGCGGCCTTCGCAGATCGTGATCTCAACAATCTGGAAATCCTCACCGAGACGCTGGGGGCGGTCATACAGCGCCAGCGTGCAGCGGAACAGCTCCAACAGACCGTGGAACGATTTGATCTTGCTACTCAAGCGGGGAAGCTGGGGGTTTGGGACTGGGATATCCAGACGAATCAGGTGGACTGGGATGACTCGCTTTATCAAATGTATGGCGTCTGCAGAGAGGATTTTTCAAACTCCCTCGAAGGCTGGACCAAAACCGTCCATCCCGATGACATGGGACGCGCGCAGGCAGAAATACAAGCGGCTTTGAGTGGTGAAAAAGAATTCAAAACCGAGTTCCGGGTGGTGTGGCCGGATGGAACCATCCATTATCTCAACGGCGTCGCCAGCGTGGTGAGGGATGCCGACGGCAAGCCGTTGCGCATGACCGGCTTCAATTCCGACATCACCGAGCGCAAGCTGAGCGAGCTCAATCTCAAACGCACCAACCGTGCGCTGGAAATGCTGAGAGCCTGCAGTGAGTCGCGGCTGCAGGCGGAAAGCGAGGCCGATTTGCTCAATGCATTCTGCCGGCACAGCCGGGAAATCGGCGGGTATCGCATGGCTTGGGTCGGGTATGCCCGGGAGGATGCCGCCCGCACGATTTCTGTTGAAGCGCGAGCAGGCGACGAGAACGGGTATCTGGAAAAAGTTCAGGTTAACTGGGATGAGACGGTTGTGAACGGCCAAGGACCCGCCGGCCGGGCGATACGCAGTGGGCAGCCGGGCATCTGCGCCGATTTTGAAACGGATAGTCAATTTATTCCGTGGCGGGACATGGCCCGGCAATCCAAGCTCCGCAGTGTAATCATTCTACCGTTGCGCAAGTCCGAACACACCTTCGGCCTGATCGCACTTTATTCGAGCGAAGTGAATCATCCCGGAGCGGATGAACTCAAGTTGCTCAAAGAGATGGCGGACGATCTGGCTTTTGGCATCGGCAACCTCCGTTCGCAGCAGGAGCGGCGGCGGATGGAAGTCGCGGTGATGAAGACAGCCACGAGTGTGTCCACCAGTGGCAGTAAGGACTTTTTCGTTGATCTGGCGATGAGTGTCGCCGAGGCGTTGGATGCCCAAGGTGCCTTTGTGGCGCGCCTGCTGCCGGGTGAAGAGTTGTTGGCACGGACTGTGGCCGCCGTGGTGGATGGCAAAGTGACGGATAACTTTGATTACGCCCTGCGCGGGACGCCCTGCGAAAATCTGACTGACATCAATGAGTGCATCTTACCAGTCAATATGGACGTGAACTTTCCCCACTCCCCCTCACTGGTAGCGATCGGGGCGCAGTCTTATGTCGGGCGGCGGCTGGTGGACTCCACCGGCCAGGTGGTGGGATTGATATTTGTGCTCTTTCGGGCGCCGTTGAAGGATTCCGGTTTCGTCACATCCACGCTGCAAATCTTCGCCACGCGCGCGGCGAGCGAATTTGAGCGACTCGATGCCGACGCCCGCATCCGCGAGCAGGCTGCCTTGCTGAACGAGGCCACCGATGCAATCTTTGTCCGTGATCTGGAGCACCGCATAGTTTTCTGGAGCCGAGGCGCGGAAAAAATGTATGGCTGGAGCGCGGCCGATGTGATCGGCCGGACCTCGACAGAATTTCTGTGTCCCAACCCGGAGGTGTTTCACGCCGCCATCGCGGTCGTGATGGACAAGGGCGAGTGGACGGGGTCACTGGAGAAAGAAAAATCTACCGGCACCAGCATCACGGCGGAATGCCGATGGACCCTCGTGCACAGCGAGAGCGGCGCCCCCAAGTCTATCCTGTGCATTGAAACCGATATCACGGAACGCAAGAAGCTGGAGCAGCAGTTCTTCCGCGCACAGCGCATTGAAAGCATCGGCACGCTCGCCAGCGGCGTCGCACACGACCTGAACAACTCACTCACCCCCGTGCTCATGTCGCTGGAGCTTTTGCAGATGAAGTTCACAGATCCGGAAAGTCAGGATTTGCTCTCGACGATTAGCGCCAGCGCGCGCCGGGGAGCCGACATGGTGCGCCAAGTGCTGGGGTTTTCCCGGGGGATGGAGGGCGAGCGGATGACCGTGCAGGTTAAAGAGGTGCTAAAAGACGCGGTCAAGATCGCCGCCGATACTTTTCCGAAGAACGTGCTTATGGAGACCAACTGCCCGAACGACCTCTGGGCCATTACGGGTGACCCGACTCAGCTCCATCAAGTTCTGCTAAATCTCTTCGTGAATGCCCGCGATGCCATGCCCGCGGGCGGCTCGCTTAAAATCAGCGCGCAAAACAGGACCCTCGACGAGCAATACGCCGGTTTCAACCCGCAATCTCACCCCGGTCCCTATGTCTTTATCCAAGTCGAGGACACTGGCATAGGGATGCCCCCGAACATTATCGAGAAGATCTTCGATCCGTTTTTCACCACCAAGGAAATTGGCAAAGGCACCGGTCTGGGACTCTCCACCTCGATGGCAATCGTGAAAGGTCATGGCGGATTCCTCCACGTTTATAGCGAGACCGGCAAAGGAACGAAATTCCAGGTCTTTCTCCCGGCCGAGATGGGATCGACTGCCGAGGCACCCGCTGAAGCGGCGGTTGAACTGCCACGCGGGCACGGGGAACTGATACTAGTCGTGGATGATGAAGCCTCTGTGCGCCAAATCACCAAACGCACGCTGGAGGCATTTGGCTATCGGGTGATCCTCGCGAGCGATGGCTCAGACGCTGTGGCGATCTACGCGAGTCGCGGCGCAGAGATCGCCGCCGTGCTCACCGACATGATGATGCCTGTGATGGACGGCGTCGAGGCGATCGTGGCTCTGCGGAACATGAAGCCTAGCGTTCATATCATCGCATCGAGTGGACTTTCTGCAAACAATCCCGTGGCCCACGCGGCCAAGCTTGGCGTGAAACACTTTCTACCAAAACCCTACACGGCAGAGTCCCTCCTGCGGGCACTTAGCGCGATTCTCTCGGCCTAGTGGTGCAAGGTCAGGAGCATCGAACGTTCAACATCGGACATCGAAGTTTGAATGGGCCGGTGAGCGCGGGGACGTGATTCAGAGATTCGAAGGCTGGCGACGAAAATACGGATCAACTCGTCGCATTCGGCAAGCGATGGATGCAGCTTGGCGGCGAGCTGCGATGTTCGATGTTTGATCTGAGCCCGGTTATCCGGCGATTTCCTCGAGCGAGTCGCTAGTCCTCGATTAGAGCGCACTGCTCGTTGGCACCCGGGGCACTCGCCATCCGCAGCCTATCGATCATCGCTTTGATGGCAAGCATGGCGAGGTACGCCCGAGCCCCAAGGACGAGAAGTATGAAGAGGACGGCTGCGAACCGCAGGACAAGGCATACGACAAATTGAGAAGTTCTCGAACCATTCCTTCAAAGAGATTTTGGTTGCCGGAGACGGGTTGTGCGTTTGGTGTTTTCACGCCGTCATTATTGCGCCGCTCAAATCTGAATCAGCCGTGAGAATGTTCTACTCTGAGCCCACGAATACTCTGGGGTGATTATGGCAATTTCCTCCGAGGCGCTCGAGTGGTCATTGAACGAGAAGGCTTGATCATGAAGTTTGCTTTGCCATTGCCATGCCTGCCAGAATGTGTGCTGCTTGCCGCATTCGAATTCCGCACTAACCGGAGAATGCCGTTCCTCCGGTGGCCGATGTTTCGTGCAGCAAAAAGGGTGCATGCCTCGTTAACAATATAGCCGGAGATGCGGGGATGTGCCCTGGAAGTTGGGCGTGACTAGAGGTAGGTGAGGTTCGGCTACAGGGGCGTGAACGTCTCTCCCACAAGAGAAGAGGGCAAGATGCCCAAAGCTCCCGTCCAGCCCGCACTGCGCATTTTTCTTACTCCTGCCTCTCCCGCTTTTCATCACACCCGGAAAAATCTGACAGGCCAAAAAGGGGTTTACATGAGTTGCCAAGGGAGTAAAATCAAACTGTATTTCCCCTCGGAAAGCCTTTTGACCCTAATGACCGCGCGCCGTATCTTAATTATCGATGACACCTCTGTCGTCTGTCGCGCGCTCGAGGCCCGCCTGCGGAGCAAGAGGCATTCGGTGGTCACGTGCGCCTCCTTGGAGGAAGCGGAGAAAAAGCTGGCTACCAACGTTTTTGACCTGATCTTTTTGGATGTTGAGCTGCCGGATGGGGACGGGCGTAGCCTGCTCGACAGGATTTTCGAGCTATCGCCACCACCGCTGGTTATTATGATCACTGCAAACACGACGATCACAGCGGTGGTCGAGTGCATGCGCGCGGGTGCGTTCGACTATATCACCAAGCCGTTTTCGATTGGGCAAATCGATATAGCCCTCAAAAAAGCAGACGACTTCCAGCGCCTGTCAAAGGTAACGAATTTCTTGAACCGCGAACAGGCCGACTCCCTGAAGATGCTCGGGGAAAGCCCTCCGATGCGCGCGTTGCGGGACATGATTTTCCGGGTGGCCCGGACAAATGCGACAGTTATGATCTGCGGAGAAAATGGAACAGGCAAAGAGCTCGTCGCCAACGAAATTTTCCTCAACAGCCAGCGGGTGAACCGTCCCTATATTAAAGTCAACTGCGCAGTCATCTCAGAGAAACTGATTGAAAGCGAATTTTTCGGGCATGAGAAGGGAGCCTTCACAGGGGCGACCGAGCAGCGCGACGGGCGTTTCGAACTGGCCGATGGAGGCACCATTTTGCTCGATGAAATCAGCGAGATCCCGATTGCCCTCCAAGCCAAATTGCTGCGGGTACTGCAGGAGCGGGAATTCGAACGGGTCGGCGGTAACAAAACGATTAAAGTCGATTTACGGGTCCTGGCAACGACGAATCGCAACCTGAAACGGGCGGTCGAAAAAGGGGATTTTCGCGAGGACCTCTATTATCGGCTCAACGTTTTTCCCATCGCTGTCCCGCCGCTGCGCGACAGGGAAGATGATATCAAACGACTCGCCGAATTTTTTTTCCAGCTTTCTGCCAAGCAACACGGCCTTAAGTCACCCGGTCTGGCCGACGGGCTGATTGCCGGTTTGATGCGCCACCGCTGGCCCGGTAACGTGCGCGAACTTCAGAATGCAATCGAGCGGGCCTGCATCCTTGCCGAGGATGGAAAGCCCATCACCATGGATCTGATGGGGCTCCCCGCCGATGCCTCGAACGGCACAGCCCCGGGTGCCCTCCCCGCTGCCACGCCTCCTCCGGCTATACCTTTGCTCGGGCAACCCCTGCACGAACTGGAAAAAGCGGCGATTTTCCAAGCGCTTGAGATCTCCGGAGGCAACCGCACCAAGGCTTCCGAAATCCTCCAGATCAGCATTCGCACCCTCCGCAACAAACTTGCGGAATACCGCGGGCAGGGAGATGCGCCGGAGGTCTTGACCGAGCATTCGAGCGACTGATCGGTTCTTCGAGGTTCCCGGTAGGTTAGGTTCCGGCATAGGGGCGTGGGCATTTCGCCTGCATGAGAAGCGGGCAAAGATGCCCGCGCTCCCGTACAAACCGCACTGCTCACTTTTCTTGCTCCAACCTCACCCACTTTTAATCACACCCATCGCAACCCTGAGCTTCACAATCAAACGGCAAGGAGCCTAAAAGTCCTTGAAGCCTTCTTCGAGGGGAATTTCCGTTTCCGGGTTTTTCTTCTTGGAAGTGCCGAGGGCGGGGCGTGAGCTGCCGATTGCGGAGCGTGAGGCCGTCGTTTTGATGTGGGAAATCTCCTGGGCCGATGCGCGGTAGGGGCGGGTCTGCACGATCTCGCGTCGGGCGGCAAATCCCGTTGTCTGGGACGATCCAGAGACGAGCTTTTGAAGCTCGGCCACCATCTCGCGCAGGGTGGCGGCCCGGGCGGCTTCCACTGCGGCGTTCAGGGCGAAGATGTTTGTCTGGAAAGCAATCTCGTCGATCGTCTTGATGATTTTGGAAATGTTGCTGCTTGAAGCCTGAATATCGGCCATCGCACGGTTCATTTCGTCCATGTTGGAAGATCCGATTTCGGCGGCCTTGCGGGTATCGGCCGAGAGATCTTTTGCGCTGATGGCGTTTTCGGCATT
>Ga0163144_10017316_pt1 | contig 14680 bp, 10 predicted proteins | sample OliLak19BULKMAT1_FD_123175 | JGI IMG/M metagenome (GOLD analysis project Ga0163144, IMG submission 123175) | Freshwater microbial mat bacterial communities from Lake Vanda, McMurdo Dry Valleys, Antarctica - Oligotrophic Lake LV.19.BULKMAT1 | ecosystem: Environmental > Aquatic > Freshwater >... | reverse complement strand
TTTGAGAATGCCGGGCGCGACGGAGAGCCGGGTCAGAAAGGCGTCATGGGATCGGTGGGCGCGATAGTCCGGCTGACGGGGGGGCGCTTTCAGGAAGCGCCCGATGAGCGCGAGGTCGAAATCGAGGAGAAATGTCCCGTGAAAAAGCAGGGCACGCCTTTTGCGTCGCTGGGCGTTGCCGGAAAATTTCAACAACCCAGTCGCCAAATCGGTATGGCCCTCGATCGCGACCGGTTGTCCGGTCAGTTCCGCCAGGAGAGCGCGGTGACGTTCCATGACAAAGCGGTTGGCGCCCGAAATGGTTTCGAGGGCAGGGTCAAAATCGAGGGGCAGGACCACCGCGTAATTGAGACAACCGGGCCCCTGCAAGACACAGCCGCCCCCGCTGCACCGGCGGAGGACCGGGATACCGTGAGCACGGCAGACCCATTCGTTAATTTCCGCGGCCAGTTTGTTGCCATACCCGAGCACGACAAACGGCCGTGAAGACTCCCAGAAGCGAAGGATGCCGTGGGTGGGGGCCGCTTCCACCGCATCCAGCAATGCTTCATCGCAGGCGAGATTTTCCGCGGGACCAGGCAGGCTGAGATCGAGCAGGCGCATCGGCAACACTCCGACAGCCTACGAACCGCCGGCCGGGCGGGAAGCAAAAAGGCCACGCCGGGTCAACGGCCGCGCAGCTGCTCGAGCAGGCGTTTCGCCCTGGGATCATCGGGCGAATATTTCAAGCCCGCCTCGAACGCCGCAATGGCCTCCGGCACCTGCTGGAGCTGCATGTGGGTCTGGGCCAGTTGAAAATGGAGGACGGCGGCCGACGGCTTGGCTTGAATGGCGTTTTTCAACCAGTGGATCGCCTCCCCGGTTTCGCCCGAACGTAAGTAAGCCAGCGCCAGGTGGGACATGGTCACGAAGTTGGACGGCTTCACTTCCAACGATTTTTTCAGGCACAGGATGGCCGTGGAGAGATCGCCGCGGGCGCCGCGACCATTCCCGAAGTTATCCATGGCCACGGCCCAGCGGTCGCGGATGGCCTGGCCGGGCGCCCCGGATTTCCGGAGCGCCTCCTCCACGATCTCCCGCACCCCGGCGACTCGTTCAAATCCGATCTGGAGCGCCATCAACGCAAACGCTTGCAGGTCCGGATCCGCGGATTTGGCAAAGGCCACGAGGGCAGCGCTGGCGGAGGGATCCGTCGCGGCCAGATCGGGAGCCAGGAATCGCTCGATCCAGGTGGCCAGCCCGGCCGTTTGCGCCATCGGATGCCGGGCGGCGGGATCCAGGAGAAGCCGGGATGCCGTCCCCGGGTCGGTGGTCGACGTGGCCTGGATCAAATTGGCGATCAAGGGATGATGCGGCTTCAGTTCCCCGAACCACTCCTTCACCTTCGCTTCCTGCCAGGCCACATCCTTGTCGCGATGACATTTCTGGCAGGCATTTTCGATGCCCAACTGTTGATCGAACGCCGGTCTCGGCACGGGAATGGTGTGATCCGATCGGGAAAAAACCAGGTGCGTGCCGACACCCTGATGCTGCAGGTATGGCATGTGGCAGGCGACGCACCGGTTGCCGGGTGAATCCGGCTGGTGATGGGAATGACGTTCCGGCGAAAGCGCCTTGCTGGCGTGGCAACCGGTGCATTGACCATTGTCGAACCGGCCGGCCAGCGGTCGCGAGAAAACGTCGCGATAATCCTGGCCATGCGGATCGTGGCAATCCACACAGGTCATCGACCCATTCAAATAGCAGTCACTGAAAAGATGATTGGATTGATAATCGAACCGGCGGACCCGGCCATCCACGAGAAACGGGTTGTCGCCGAGCATTGAGAGCTTCAGGGAGAAATAGTCCTCGAGCCCATCGCCCGGCAGATACCCGTCTTCCCGGATGGAGTCCTTCTTGGCGTGGCATTGGAAGCAGACTTTGAGTGATTCATCCTTGGAGAGCGTCGCGAGCGCTTTCATGCCCAGGTCGGCCTGGGTGGCCAAGCCGGGTTGACCGACGATCTCGAGGTGCCGCCGGCCCGGGCCGTGGCAGGATTCACAGTTGATGCCCAGCGATTGGTAGCGCGTTTCGTAACGATGCTTTTCCTCGTCGTAGCGCGTGGTGATCTGGCTGCCATGACAATTCTGGCAGTTGGAAAACTCGGTCAGGGTTCCCAGCACGCGGTGCGGGGGCCAATTGGCCAGGTCAGACTGCAGGGAAATTTCGGGATTTACCGGCACCCAGGTCAGATCCCGGCGCAGTTGCACGAACCACAAATTTTCGCCGCGAATGAAATCAAAGGGAAGAAAACGCACGGTTCCGTCCGCAAACTTCTGGAAAAAGGATTGGGTGCCGCCTCCCTGCATATGCCCGCCGCCCACCACGGCATCGACTTTTATTTCCATCCGACCCAGGCCGGCTTGTTCGATGGCGAACAGATAATCCCCGCTCGCATTGGTGGTGGGTGTCACCACGCCATCCTTGAACCGCAACGGCCGGCCATCGAACTTCGCGATAATCGTCGTCGTCCGCGCCGCGCCGCCGGCCTGGGCATGAGTCGAACTCTTCCATCGATCGAATTCCTGGCGATGACAGGTGGCGCAGGCCTCCGAGCCGACAAAGTCTTCATACCGTGTTTTCAACGGCTCGCCGGTTTGGGTGGAGGCGGCGGCCAGGGCGGCCTGCCCGGTCCCGGGCGATGGCAGGCCCGCCTGCCGGTGCCGTTGACCCGGCCAAAACCGCACCAGTCCGGCCAGGAGAACGAGGACCACACCGGCCAGAATTAGCCCCCGCGCCCAACCTTGCCATGACGGCGATCGGCCCGGCGTGCTTGCCGGTGGGCGACTGGATTTGTGAGGTTCGGTTTTTCCCATGCGGCCGGAATGGACTCAGTTGTCCCGCGACCAGGCAGGTCCTTCACAACGACAGAGGGTCCGGAGATATTTCACGAGATCCCGGATTTGCGCGGGGGAAAACGATTCTCCCCAAGGGGGCATCATCGGACTTCGGTTGAGGAGAGCGCCTCCGGAATGAATTCCATCATAGAGCGTATCATCCGGTCGCTTCGACATGTGGGAAGCGTCGGCGTGAACGGTCGGTTTCACGGGCAGAAAACGGGCGTTAAATCCGTCGCTCTGGCCCTGCGCGCCGTGGCATGCCGCGCAATGGGTTAAATAATTTTCGCGAACGCCGCCGGCGGGAGCGCCGGCGAGACCCTTAAGGGCTCCCGGCCAAATGAGGGGATTTTCCACCAGCGAAAGATATCCCTCCGCCTGGGGAATCTCCTCCTGTTGCAAAAGAAAATTGGCGAGCAACTGCAGGGTTGCCGGCTCGAGCGGCACCCGGGGCATGGCGGAGTGGAGTGTCACCGATCGAGGATCCCTGATGATGTTGTAGACATAATCCCCGCGCAGACGCCTGCGCGCATTGGTGAGGTCCGGGCCGATTCTTCCACCGCGCTCACCGAGGCGATGACATCCGAGACACGACAATTTATCTTCGAGCAACGACTTCGCCTTGAGCCGGGAAAAAGCAGAAAGCGGGCGCGGCTGAAAATCGCCGGAGGCGAAACGGTTCGTGGAAGGTTGGGCGAGCAGGAAATCACCAAGCGCAGAGATCTCCGCGGCGGACAATTGAAAATCCGGCATGCGGCCGCCGTCGCCCGGGCGATGGCCGAACGGCCGGATGGCGACCGGCTTTTTCAAGTAACCTTCCAGCCAGGCCCGCTGAACGCGCCCTCCCTCGATCGTCAAATCCGGCGCGGCCGGAGTGGAGCGCGGCGTGATCATCTGATGCGGATGGCAGGCCGCGCAATTGAGAGCCCGGAATACGCTTTCGCCGATCGCCGCAGTGGCTCGGGGAAAGGAGGCGCGGGCAACCGCTAGTCGCTGTTCCATCGCGGTGCGTTCCGCGAGCTTCAAGCTGAACAAAAAATCGGTGATGCCCTGGATCCGGCGTGCCGCCTGGGGCACGATTTCCTGGTATCCCGTGCCCTCGGGAGAAGGATGATAAAACTGCGCCGGCATGACGGCCGGCGGCACGCCAAAGGCAGAAGGCTCCACCAGGTAGGGTCTTACCCACTCCGGTTGCAAACGATGACTGATGCTGGCGAGGTCGACCGCCTGCGTTCCTCCCTTGCCCTCTAGGGAATGGCAGGTCAGGCAGAGTAACCCGGCGGACAAATTGGTTTGGAAATGCTCCTTCGAGAGCAGGGGCGGAGGGGCTTGGGGTGGGTTCAGCACTTCCGAAGGAAAACCGGGCCGGAAACGAGGGCCTTGTCGTTGCGTTTCCAGGAAGGCCGTCAGCGCCAGAGCCTCTTCCGCGCTTAGGTGGAAATCCGGCATGCGGGCCCGGCCCAGGTGACGCCGAACCCGGGCCGGGCTTTGCAGGTAGTCGAACAGATAAGCCGCGCGGTAACGCAAGCCCGCACTGCTCAAGTCCGGGATGCGGTCCTTGAGGAAGCTTGGAATGCGCAACTCGGTGTGGCAATTCGCGCAGCCGAGCTCGGCGATCAGGATGCTCCCGCTGACCGGGGCCGGGAGAGGCGCGGAAATTTGGGCGCGTGCTTCCGGTCTGAAGGAAAGCCACAGGGCCAGGACAACCCGCAGCGTCAGGAGGCGCGCCACGGGGGAGCCTGAGCAATTTGAACCTCGGGCTGAATCGGCGCCGGGCTGGATCATGACAAGGATGTTCACGCGCGCTTCAAGGAGATCGTGCAAACATCCCGCGTGAAGCCCAGCGCCGACGCGGCAACCGATAGACGTTGCGAACCGGAGTTACGGACAGCGACCGGGATGGTATCCCGGATGCGCCTGCGAATTCCGGCCCCGGCGGTTAACCGGCCAAAGTCTTTTTGCCGGAGGCGCGGACCCGGGCCCAGCGGGCCTTGGCGAGTTCCGCCAGTTTGGCGCGAACCTTGGGACTCATCTTTCGCCGAGGTTTCCGCGAAGCGGTCACGGCCAGGCTGGTGGGAGCGGACTTGCCTTTGACCCGTGCCCAGCGGGCCCGTTGGGCTGCGGCCATCTTGGCCCGCGCAGCCGGCGAGCGGGTCTTTTTGGTTTTGGTTTTTCCGCCGAGCTTGTCCTGGATAAAGGCGAGGGGCGAAGGAACCCCAATTATTTCACACAGCTCTGTTTCCAAAGCCACAATCCGTTCCTTGAGCGCCACGGCGCGTTGAAGATGGGAGAGTGAGAGATTTACCAACATGTTATTTGCCATAGAGGGATGAAATAGCACCCAAGCCTTTCCGAGGTCAAGTGAGCTTTATGATAGGTGCCGTTCAGAATGGTTATGAATAGTGGGAGTTAGCCGATTTGATTTTCGGGTTCCCGGCAATCCCCGCCGCCCTTATCCCCCACTTCCCCGGAATCCCAGGTGATATGACAGCATGGACAATCATAAAGGCGGCGATAACGGGAGGTGCCCGGAATAAAATCCGGCCGCATCGACATTTCGAGCGAACATTCCGGACAACGGCGTTCCCGGCGGTTAATGAAACTCAAACTGAGAGGCAGCAACAGAAGGGCAATGCCCAGGGCGAAGGCGGCGAGCAGCGAAGGTTGTAATCGTTCGGTATGAAAGGCAGCCCAAACGGCGACTATACTCATGCAGACATCAAGGGCGATCCAGCCCACGCCACGTTTGGCTATCCGTTTGGGCAATGGTAGTTCGTGTGTCATCGGACAAACCAGAGAAACCGATTCCCGCTCACGTCGCTTCCGACGTTTGTTTAGTTAAGGCTTCTACTTTCAACCCTTGGCACCAATGGCCAAAAGCGCAAGAGGGAAGAATGGCTCTCCGCCTGACTTCCTTGTCCACCACCCCCCCTCAAAGTTCCTTCGGTTTGGGAACTTCAATACCCAGGGCATCGCACAGATCCATCTCGTGTTTCTGTTCCTGGGCAATCGAGCAGCGTCTCTCCTCTCTGTCACACTAGTTATTAAGTCCTGTGTTGACTCCGCAACTACTCCCCAGAAATAGTATGCTCGCCGTCGAACTGACTGGGGCGAGATAGAATCCTGGCTCTCATTGCGCGGTTGACTTTACAGATTAAGCTATTGCACATGCCGTGCCAGCCCGAAGGACATTTCAAATTTGGGAATTCACGGCCTAATCAGGGCAGAGCCACTCGCGCGATCCGTCGGGCGGTAATGCAATCTGCACAATCCGGTCGCGGACAATTGCAGAACGCAAGAGGTGTCGAAGCCGGGTCCGTCCCGACGGGCGAAGCCGCTCCACTTGTTTCCGGCGATGTTGTTTTCACGGCGACGTCTATGTAGCCAATGGCCAGTCGGTGCAGGCCATTGACATTGGGAGGGAGTGGGACTCTCCTGGTGGGGGATCCGGATGCCTTTGATTTGGCCGGGGGGATCCTCCAGGTGGATTTGCTCACCGGCGCCCAGAGCCGGATTTTGTGGGTCCGGCCTATTCGTGAACCCGCACTGCGCCGCGATCTCCCGCCGGCCCCGCGCTATTCCATCTGCGAATACCAGCGCGCGGACGAAAACTAAAGGATGGTGGAGCCGAGGGGATTCGAACCCCTGACCCCCACAATGCCATTGTGGTGCTCTACCAACTGAGCTACGACCCCATCCCACGGGAGCGACACGGTAGGAATGCGTCAGGGGTTTGTCAAAATCTATTTCAACCTACACGCAGATCGGGTGGACCTTGTCGGGATTAATCCCGAGGTCCTGGATGGCCTGAATGACCACAGCCCGATCCAAATCCCCTTTTTTGGCGAGGGCACTCAGCGTCGCCAGCACCACCATGGGAGCGTCGATCTCGAAAAAGCGGCGCAGGTTTTCCCGGGTATCGCTGCGGCCAAAGCCATCCGTGCCGAGCGTGTTGAGCCCGCCGGGCACCCACGGGCCGATTTGGTCCGGGACAATTTTCATGAAATCGCTGACCGCGACAAAGACTCCCTGCTCCTTTTCGAGGGCGGATTCGACGAAGCATTTCCGGGGCGGGCCCGCGGGATGCAACAGGTTCCAGCGTTGCACGGCGAGGGCGTCGGTCCGGAGTTGCTTATAATTGGTCGCGCTCCACACATCGGCGCTCACCCCGTATCGTTCGGACAGGATTTCCTGGGCCGCGAGCGCATTGCGGATGATCGGTCCGCTCCCCAAAATGTGAGCCTTGAGCTTCTTCCCGTCGGGGCCTGGCTTGAACTTGTAGAGTCCCTTGAGAATTCCCTCGACGACCCCCGGCGTCTCGGGCATCGGAGGCATCAGCATGTTTTCGTTATAGAGGGTGAGGTAATAGAAGATGCTTTCCCCGTCCTGATACATCCGGCGCAGGCCATCCTGGATGATGACGGCAACCTCGTAGGCAAAGGCCGGATCATAGGCCATCAGGTTCGGAATGGTGCTGGCCAGGAGAAGGCTGTGTCCGTCCTCGTGCTGGAGCCCCTCGCCATTGAGGGTGGTGCGCCCGGCGGTGCCCCCGAGCAGGAAACCCTTGGCCATCATGTCGCCGGCCAGCCACATTTGATCACCCACCCGCTGGAAGCCAAACATCGAATAATAGATGTAAAACGGAATCATATTGATCCCGTGCGTGGCGTAGGCGGTGCCGGCGGCGGTGAAGCTGGCCATGGAACCGGCTTCATTGATGCCTTCCTCGAGGATCTGGCCGTCCTTGGCCTCGTGATAATAGAGCGAGGAGGCGATGTCCACCGGTTCATACAACTGGCCCTTGGGCGAATAGATTCCGATCTCCCGGAAGAGGCCGTCCATGCCGAACGTGCGGGCCTCGTCGGGAATGATGGGAACGATAATTTTCCCAATTTCCTTATGGCGCAGCAGTGAACTGAGGAGCAGGACAAACACCTTGGTGGTCGAGGCCTCCGACTTGGCGTCACCCTTCAGGAACCGCGCGAATTCGGAGAGCGGCGGGACATTGAGCGGAGGCGCCTTGGTGGTGCGCTTGGGCAAAAAGCCCCCGAGGGCCTGGCGGCGTTCCATCAGATACTTGAATTCCGTGCTGTCCTCGGGCGGACGATAAAACGGGGTCTCGACGATGTCTTCGTCGCTGATCGGCACATTGAAGCGGGCCCGGAACTCGCGGAGTTCCTTCTCGTTCATTTTCTTCTGCTGATGCGAGATGTTGCGCCCCTCGCCCGCTTCGCCCAAGCCGTAACCCTTGACCGTCTTGGCGAGAATGACGGTGGGCTGGCCCTTGTGCTCCATGGCCGCCTTGTAGGCGGCATAGACCTTCTTCGAATCATGGCCCCCGCGATACATCTTGCGAAGCTGATCGTCGGTCAGGTGGTTGACCAGGCTGAGGAGCTCGGGATATTTGCCAAAGAAATGTTTGCGGATATAGCTGCCGGGTTCGACGGAATATTTTTGGTACTCCCCGTCGACCGTTTCCTCCATGCGCCGCAGGAGCAGCCCGGTGGAATCGGCCTCGAGGAGGGCGTCCCAATCGGAACCCCAGATGACCTTGATCACGTTCCAGCCGGCCCCGCGGAAGATGCCCTCCAATTCCTGGATGATCTTGCCATTGCCCCGCACCGGCCCGTCGAGGCGCTGGAGGTTGCAGTTCACGACCCAGCAGAGGTTGTCCAGGTTCTCCCGCGCGGCGAGCGCGAGCTGGCCGAGCGATTCCGGCTCGTCCGATTCACCGTCCCCGACATAGGCATACACGCGGGGCTCGCGATCCCATTGCATCAGGCCGCGCGCGGCGAGGTACCGGTTGAAGCGCGCCTGGTAGATCGACATCAAGGGCCCGAGGCCCATCGAGACCGTCGGGAACTGCCAGAAATCCGGCATCAAATAGGGGTGCGGATAAGAGGACAACCCCCCGCCCTGGGCGAGTTCCTGGCGGAAATGTTGGAGGTGCCGTTCATTCAGGCGGCGCTCGAGGTAGGCGCCGGCATAATTGCCCGGCGTCGCGTGGCCCTGGAAGTAAACCAGGTCGGCCGGCCCGCCGTCATCGCCGCCGCGGAAAAAATAATTATAGGCCACCTCATACAACGTCGCGCTGGAGGCGTAGGTGGAAATGTGGCCGCCGAGACCGTCGTGCTTGCGATTGGCGTTGACCACCATCGCCATGGCATTCCAGCGGATCAGGCTCTTGATCCGCGTTTCAATGCGCCAGTCCCCCGGGTAGGGCGGTTCCTCGGACACGGGAATGGTGTTGACGTACGCCGTGGTGGTGGGGCCCGCCACCTTGATGCCCGCTTCGCGGAGGCGGTCGGCCAGGCTCTCCACGAAAAAGCCGGCGTGCTCGGACCCTTGCTGGCGCAGGATGTTTTCGACGACAAATTCGAGGGACTTGAACCATTGCCTGGTCTCCTCGGTGTCCGCCTTGGCCGGCACGGGAAGCTGGTTCATCGAGGTCATCTCCGCGTCAGGATCCGGAGTCTTCGTTTTAACGTTGTCAGTCACGCCGCCCAGAATAGACGAGCGGCCACGGGAATGCCAAGGGATGTTCGCTGAAGAGTTAAGGGGTTGAACGGTTAAATGGTTGAAGAGGATTCATTTGGAGTGGCCTTGTCGCCGGCCTCCCGCCGCCTGATCCCTGCTTCTAAAGCCGCTCGCAACGAAGGTATTAGCGCTAAAGCGCCTCGTGACGGGCGTGATCTTCAGGTGGATGACATGAACCCGGTAGGGCGTCGTTGCCGCGACGCCCTGCTCTCCTCTCCAACGTGCGCAGAAAAGCTGACTGGGGGCCGGAGACTGGATCATCGCCTTGCTCGTTCCATGAATATTTGGGCGTCGCGGCGGCGACGCCCTACCACGTTCAGGGGCTCGACGCGCGATGGCTTCCTTCGGGCGATTCCCTCCCGCATTGCCTCGAATTTTTCCGAACGGGAATGGCGGCGTTCGGATCGGTCGTCCGTGATCCTGCCGCAAAATGATCTGCGTCCATCATTTACAATGCCCTCCCGCAAATCCATGATCGCTTCCGCCTTTGGTGAAACTGAACATGCCGGGGGCGAGTCAACTCGCGGAGACAAAAATATTATGGGAGATAGATCCCCGAAATCGAACCAGAAGAAATCGTCGCAAAAAGAATCCAAGGTGAGCAACGACAACCAGAAGAAAAAGGACGCCGTCGCAGCCAAGCAGGCTCCCGCGAAAAAACGTTAGTCAGACCGACGTGGTCTCCCCTGAGAAAGCATCAGGGGAGACCGGCGTATCCCAGGACGTCGTCGAAATCCCTCCTCCTCCACCTGGGTTGACTCCACCTCCCGGATCGCTGAAGCCATGAAATTGCAGCAGGGCCAGATTTGGAAGCAGGGCGAAATTTTGCTCCGCATCGTGCGGCTGGAACGGCTCGAAGTTGAATACAAGGCCTTCACCGATCCCGCCAGCAAGGAGGGGACGCATCATCACGTCACGAAAAAGGAATTCTGCCGGCTCGTGAAGAAAGCAACGCTCCAGTATCCGGCCGAAGTTCCGAAAGGGACCGGTCCAATCAAGGCCTAGGGCGCCGGGGATGACGGGGCGTCGGGCGTGTCCCCCATGCTCTCGGAGGCGCCGGGGGGACGCGGAGAAGGTGATTCGCTCTTGGCCTTTTTCGGACGCTTATCCTTGGGCAATGGGGTCAGGAGGACATTGAGATCGCGATCCCCGAGCATTTTGGGCGGTGAATCCGCATGCCCATAGGCGGCGACCTCGCGGACAAACCGGTTGACGACCTCGAAGCCAAATTCCTTGTGGGCTTTCTGGCGTCCCTTGAAGCGGAGTTTGATCCGCACCTTCATGTCGTCGCAAAGAAACTCGATGGCGCGCGCCAGCTTGACGCCGAAGTCATGCGGATCGATGACCGCGCTGAGCTGCAGCTCCTTCATCTTGTTTCCGGGCTGGCGGCTCTGGGATTCCTTTTCCCGTTTGGCCTCCTCGTACCGAAATTTTCCGTAATCCACGATCCGGCAAACCGGGGGCGTGGCTGTGGCCGCGATCTCGATCAGGTCCAGCCCCTTGCTTTGGGCGAGCCGGAGGGCATCCGACAGGGCCATGACCCCGAGCTGCTGCTTGTTGTCGTCGATGACACGCACTTCGCGGGCGCGTATCTTTCCATTCCTCCGGTGTTGCGGTTCTCGTGGCTGAAACGATCGTGAAGGAAAGCGGCTCAACGCGCCTCCCTTCGTTGAGGGTGATTCATGCCGCCCGGGGCGATGGCCTTGGTATTGGTTTGGCTTCGGTAACGAATAGGCGCTGATTTTCGCATCGAATGCCCGGGGTGCAAGCAGATTATGCGACAAAAGCCGATTCCTCGAAGGCCGCCCCGCCGGACGTGGATTTCCATTTCCGACCTTGCCCCGGACCGGTATGGTCCCCGGCGGCATGAGCAGTCCAAAACGCATTCCCACGGACGGTGGCCGGAACTTCGGCCACAACCCTTTCGACGCGCTCTCCAGCGAAGGACTTCCGCCCGCTTTTAACGACCCCACGCCGGAAGCCGCCCCGGATCTCATCCCGGAGGCCAAGGCGGCCCGGAAAAATCGCGGTCGCGTGGACATCATCCGCCAGAAGGCAGGTCGCGGCGGCAAGACCGTAACGGTGGTCACCGGCTTTGTCGGGATCGGGTTGCCGGAAAAAGAGCAACTGGCCAAGGCGATGCAGAAGACCTGCGGCACCGGCGGAACGGTAAAGGAAGGGCGGATCGAGATCCAGGGCGACAAGCGCGCTGAAGTCGCCCGCATCCTGACCGAGGCCAACTTCCGTCCGGTCTTTGCTGGCGGGTAAGCCCGGAACTCGATGGCCATCCTGGGCAAACGCAACCTGCTCTCCGTCATCCGGGAATCCGCGCCCGGGCTCTACCTGGACGGCGGCCCCCTGGGTGAAATCCTCCTGCCGGGCCGCTATATCCCGCGCGGCCTCGCGCCGAAGGACAAACTCGATGTGTTCGTCTATCGCGATTCGGAGGATCGGCTCGTGGCCACCACCGAAATTCCCCACGCCACGGTCGACGAGTTCGCCTGCCTGAAGGTCATCAGCATCAATCGCCAGGTCGGGGCATTTCTCGACTGGGGCCTCGCCAAGGATCTGCTCCTGCCTTTTCGCGAACAGGATACCCCGGTCCGCGCCGGCCAGCGCGTGGTCGTGGCGGTTTATCTCGATCCCCACACGAATCGCATCGTCGCCAGCACCCGGTTGAACCGCCATCTCAGCCGCGACACCCCGGCGTATCGCGACGGGCAACCTGTCAATCTGCTCATCACCGGCCCCACGCCGCTGGGCTACAATGCCATCGTGGAAAACGCTCATCGCGGATTGCTCTATCACAGCAATGTGGGAGCGTCGCTCGAAACGGGGCAAAAACTGAAGGGCTTTGTCCGGACCATCCGGGCCGGCGGGAAAATCGACCTGAGCCTGGATGCGGCGGGGTATCAGCGGGTCGCGACGCTGACCGATCGGATCGTGCAGGCGCTCGAGGGCCAGGGCGGGCGCCTGGAATTTGATGATGACAGCTCGCCCGAGGCGATTCGACGGACGTTTGGCGCGAGCAAGAAGGCTTTCAAACAGGCGCTCGGCAAACTCTACAAAATGCGCCGCATCCAGTTTCAACGTCCGGGGATCCAATTGCTCCAGGACGCCCCCGAAACGCCGGCCCCCGCGGACGGGACGACCCGGCGGCGTTGAATGGATTCCCGCCCCGCGCAGTCCAACGCGCCATCGCCCAACGATGCCGCGCATGGACTGGAATGACATCCTGCAACTGACCCGCCGCGATTTTCTCGTGAACAGCGCGCGCGGCGTCGGCGGTCTGGCATTGGCCTCGCTCTTGAAGGCGGATCGTCTCCTCGCCGCCGGGCCCCCACCCGCCCCTGCCCGGCCTGGTCCGCTGGTTCCGCGCCTCTCCCATTTTGCCCCGCGCGCAAAGCAATGCATCTTCCTCTACATGGAAGGCGGGGTCAGCCAGATTGATCTGTTCGATCCGAAACCCCGCTTGAAGGCCCTCGACGGCCAGGCCATGCCGGAGTCCATGACCAAAAATGTCCGGTTTGCCTTTTTGCAAAAGGACACGGCAAAATTAATGGCCAGTCCCCATCCGTTCCAGCGCTACGGCCGGAGTGGGATGGAGATGTCGGCGCTGCTGCCGCAGATCGGTTCGTGTGCGGATGACGTGGCGCTGGTCCGATCGATGCACACCGAGGCGTTCAACCATCATCCGGGAGAACTGCTGATGTATACCGGGACGCCGATGCTGGGCCGGCCGAGCATGGGTTCGTGGATTAGTTACGCCTTGGGCAGTGGGTCGCAAAACCTTCCCGGCTACGTTGTGTTGACGGCCGGCCGCGTGCCCAGCGGGGGCAACACGATGTTCGGCAGCGGCTTTTTACCCTCCTCTTATGCCGGGGTCATGTTCCGCAGCCAGGGGGTGCCGGTCCAGGATTTGGCGAATCCTCCGGGCCTGCCCGCGACCTGGCGCCACCATGGGCTCGAGGGCTTGCGCGACTTGAACCAGCTTCGGCAAAAGATTGTGGGCGATCCGGAAATCGCCAGCCGCATCGCCGCCTACGAGCTGGCCGCGCGCATGCAGGTGACCGCGCCGGAATTGACCGACCTCTCCGGCGAATCGGCCGCCACCCTGGAGGCGTACGGCGTGCACCGGGAGGCCGGCGGGTTGAAAACCCAGCGCGGGGGCGGCCCGGAGGCCTTCCCGACATTTGCCCGCAATTGCCTGCTGGCCCGGCGCATGGTGGAACGCGGGGTTCGCTTCATCAGCATCCACCATGCGAGCTGGGATCATCACAACGATCTCGATTCCGATCTGCTCTTCAATTGCCGGGTTACCGATCAACCCGTTGCCGCCCTCCTCCGCGACTTGAAACAGCGCGGGTTGCTCGACGAAACGCTGGTGGTGTGGGCGAGCGAATTCGGGCGCACCGCCCTCGGGGAAAACCGCCCCTCCTTCGCCGGCCGGGTCAGCGGGCGCGATCATCATCCCTTTGCCTACAGCGTCTGGATGGCCGGCGGCGGCGTGCGGGGCGGTCAGGTGCTCGGCGAAACCGACGATCTCGGCTGGGGCATCGTCCGGGATCCGATCCACGTCAATGATTTCCACGCCACCATCCTTCATCTCTTCGGACTCCACCACGAGCAACTCACCTATCGCTATCAAGGACGGGACTTTCGCCTGACCGATGTGGCGGGAAAAGTTGTGACGCCCTTGCTGGCCTGACGAGTTGATCCCCCCAGGATGCCGCGGAAATTGCGTTGCGCCAGAACCCTTTCTTTGGCATTGATCTCGCCATGACCTTTTTCAGGAATGCCGGATATTTTTTCGCGTGGACGCTGCTGGCCGGACCGTTGCTGGCGCAGAAACCGTCCACGGTCGCCGTGGACCGCACGCTCGGCCCGGTGCGCGTGGCCGTCAGTGGTGAAGCGGGGTTTGATTACCAGATTCAGGCGGCCACCGATCCGGTGGTGGGGGACTGGAACTTCCTGGCGACCCTGGCGCTGGGAGAGGAAGCGCAAGCCTGGATCGATTCCGCGTCGCCCCTGCTGTTCCCCAAACGTTTTTATCGCACGGTCAAGTCCAGCCCGGCCGCGCCGGAGGAGGCCCGGGATTTCCGGCTCATTGACCAGAACGGCAAGTCGCGCCAGCTCCGGTATTATGAAGGCATGCCGGGCGTTTCCGCCCTCGTGCTGATTTTCACGGCCAATGACTGTGCGAAGTTCCGCGAGATGGCCCCCGTCATCAAATCCCTCGGCACCCAATTCGGTTCGCAGGGAGTGTT
>Ga0163144_10017315_pt1 | contig 14681 bp, 11 predicted proteins | sample OliLak19BULKMAT1_FD_123175 | JGI IMG/M metagenome (GOLD analysis project Ga0163144, IMG submission 123175) | Freshwater microbial mat bacterial communities from Lake Vanda, McMurdo Dry Valleys, Antarctica - Oligotrophic Lake LV.19.BULKMAT1 | ecosystem: Environmental > Aquatic > Freshwater >... | reverse complement strand
ATGCTGAGAATTTAGAGATAATGTATCACTACTTGTCTTTTAATGATTTAGGAAATCTTCTTGGTAAAATATTTCATCGATTTAACCTTAAATACGGACAAGAAGGTTTGGCTTATGTTTATCGACATCAGCATAGGAATTATAAACAAGAAAAAATAGTTAGCCGTGATTTCAAAAAAATCATTGAGTTAATTGGCTTAGACTATCAGGCTTGGGAAATTGGTTTTGAGCGTTTGACTGATTTGTTTGAATGGGTGATAGCTAGTCCTTATTTCTCTGTCAGTCCTTATCTTAATCCTTCTCCCAAGACACTCAAAAAAATTCGTGAACGCCCTACCATGCAAGCATTTGTGAAGTATCTCAAAACCGAAGAAATCAGTAAAGAATATTCTTTTAAGGAAGATAAATCAACCTACTTGCCATGGATTTCAGAGCAATTTCTAGAAGCACAACTCACAGAATGGATAGCCCAGCAAGCTAAGAAAGAAGCCGAAACCCAAGAAATTTATCAAAAATTTAATGGAAAATTAGTTTTAGAGCTAATTCCAATGCTAAAACAAGAAAATTTAAGTAAGTTTATAGTGGAATTTAAAAATCAACCTACTAACTTTAAACATTATATTCTGAGAAATATGGAAGAACAAATAAAAAAAGATATTTTAGTATTTTATCAAACATTCAAATACAAATAATAAACTTGGAAATTCAAGAAATAAGAGAGTTATTTGCTGCTGCTAGTGAAGGCTATTTACAAGCACAGAAATTTTTAAAAGCCCTTAAAAGTATTAAAGGACAAGACGAAAAGCCACTCTTCTGGGCATATCAGGCATCAGGTCTAGCTTTAGAAGCACGTGATACTTGGAATCCTTTAGAAAAGCTTAGTCTTATTCGCAAAGCAAATCATCGGTTTGCAGAGGCTATAAAAAAAAATCCAGAGAGTGTAGAAATCCGTTTTTTACGTTTTTCTATAGAGAGTAATACTCCTTCTATCCTTGGTTTTAGTGAGCATGTTGGAGAAGATATCGCTTGGATTATAGATAATATAGAACAGACAGAAGTTCCTAGTGATATGCGTCCTGAAATAGCCCGTTATTTGCTTGAACAAAATCATGGGAAAGCCTCAGACTTAGAGAAATTAAAAAGTTATTTACCAAAGTAAACTTTTAGTTTTTTTGTAAGTTACTTGTGTATAAATTGAATTTTAATATTCTTATTCATTAATCATTATGCTAAATCTTCAAGTAAATATTGATCAAAACTCAGGCTTTTGCTTTGGGGTAGTCTATGCCATAGAAATGGCAGAGGATATTCTACAAGAGCAGCCTTATCTCTACTGCTTGGGCGACATCGTCCACAATGATGAAGAGGTCAAACGCCTAGAAGCCAAAGGTCTAAAAATTATTTCTTATGAAGATTTATCTGTTATCCAAAATGAAAAAGTACTCATAAGAGCACATGGTGAGCCTCCTTCTACTTACGAAACTGCCCTTAACAATAATCTAGAGCTGATAGATGCCTCTTGCCCCGTAGTGCTAAAGCTTCAAAACAGAATCAAAAACTCTCACGACAAAGAAGAACCTATTTATATTTTTGGCAAACACGGACATGCTGAGGTAAAAGGACTCTTAGGGCAAACCAACAATGAGGCCGTAGTTTTTCAAGATATTTCAGAGCTTGACTTAGATACTCTCCCAAGAAATCTTACTCTATATAGTCAAACTACCAAGAGTACGGATAAATTTTATGAGATTAAAGCTCTTCTCGAAGATAAAGGAATTGCTGTCAATTCCAATGATACTATCTGCCGACAAGTCTCCAACAGAGATAAAGAGTTGCGTCATTTCGCCAAAAAATTTGATAAAATTATCTTCGTGGCTGGCACTAAGTCATCCAATGGCAAAGTACTTTACAATGTTTGCAAAGATGTCAATACATATACTCATTTTATTTCTAATTCCGAAGAACTTGATAAAGACTGGTTCTCAGAAAATGATACCATAGGCATCTGTGGTGCTACTTCTACGCCCATGTGGCTCATGGAAACCATAAAAGAAGTGCTTTTGACTTATTAAAGCCAATAGGTTCATCTAAGAACTTACTGGCAAAAACGATTTTTATTTAATTATTCCAATAAATACTAAGAATAATTTGATATTTTTTACAATGATTGGGATGATTTTTTTGAGCCACTTAATGAATAGATAATTAGTAGATTTTGAGCATAAAATTTATCTTCTAGTTGCTACCATTAATAGAATATATTTGACTACTTTAGTTGTGATATTGACACAATAATTGCTGTAGTTATCTATAAAATTCTAGTGCTAGTTTCAGTAAAAGATATATCCTATAACTTAACAAAAAAATCTAAAAACCTATGTCTGATATCCCTTCTAAAACACACCACATCGTCAAAATACCTGATACAAAAGCTCCTCGTATCGTCATTATAGGAGGAGGATTTGGTGGCTTAGAACTTGCCAAAGTATTGCGAAAAGTAGATTGCCAAGTAATTTTATTTGATAAAAATAATCATCATACTTTCCAACCTTTACTCTACCAAGTAGCTACCTCTGGCTTAGAAAGCAGTGCTATTATTTATCCCTTTCGGAAGCTTTTTGAGCGATCAAAAAATTTTTACTTCAGAATGGGAGAAGTAGAAAATATAGACCCTACAGAGCAAATTATTTATACCTCCATAGGTGAGATGAGTTATGATTATTTGGTGATTTCTACTGGTACTATTACCAATTATTATGGGATGGAAGACATCAGCAAATATGCCGTTCCGATGAAGTCTATCCAAGATGCCATTAGACTCCGCAACCGAATCATCCGAGGGTTTGAGCAAGCTCTGCTAACAGATGATTTTGATTTGATGAATAGCTATATGGATTTTGTGGTAGTCGGTGGAGGCCCCACAGGAGTGGAAATAGCAGGTGCTTTGGCTGAACTAAAAAAGCACGTTTTCCCCAAAGATTACAAGGAATTAGACCTTGAAGAAATGGATATTCACTTAGTAGAAGCTAGTCCGAGATTACTCAATGGAATGGACAAAATTTCAGGTGAGAAGTCTAAGCAGTTTTTAGAAAAGATGGGAGTACAAGTGCATTTAGAAAAATCTGTGAAATCTTATGATGGGCAAACCGTAACCCTCAATGATGGTACACAGATGCTTACCAGACACCTTATCTGGGCGGCTGGCGTTACGGGTGCACCGATTCAGGGTTTAGGAGAAGATTGTGTCGGAAGAGGAAACCGATTCATAGTCAATGAGTATAACCGTGTCAAAACCTACGAAAATATATTTGCCATTGGTGATATAGCCATAATGGTTACAGATGAATACCCTCACGGACATCCCCAAGTAGCTCCTACTGCTATGCAACAAGGAAAGCTTTTGGCAAAAAATCTCCCCAAAATCTTCAAAAACGAACCTTTAACGCCTTTTAAATACTGGGACAAAGGCTCTATGGCAACCATCGGGCGTAACAAAGCCGTAGTAGAAGTTGGTAAGTTTAAAACTCAAGGTTTCTTAGCTTGGTTTATTTGGATGTTTGTTCATTTGATGTCTTTAGTAGGGTTTAAGAATCGTTTCTTTGTTTTTTGGAGTTGGTTATGGAGTTACTTTAGCTATGATAAAAGCAACCGCCTCATTATAGACAAAGGAGAAGAACATTTTGAACAGCCCATCGAGAAAAGTTAGGTAGGATATTAGTCTTCTATAAAATAACCTGATAGACCGTATTGTTATGTATTTTATCGCTCTTTCACGGCTTTATTTTAAAAATTTACACAAAAAAAGCCCCTTTCTACGTGAAAGGGGCTTTTTTATTATGGATTAGAAATGATTATTTCTTCATTTCCATCGCCATCTTGATAGCAGCAGCAGCATTGACTACTCCACCACTTACAGAAAGTTTTGGAAAACCAATAGTAGCGTCTGCTTCACTTGGCTTGCTAACCTCATTTGTATATTTGATAGAAGATTTCATCAAAATATCTTTGAGCTGCACAGCAGTCAAACTAGGAAAATAAGACTTCACAAGGGCAGCTACTCCAGCTACCACAGGGGCCGCCATACTTGTACCTTGGTGGTCTTGGTATTTGTTATCAGGAGTAGTAGAATAGATTGCTACACCAGGAGCAAAAATATCTACATTCTTTTGTCCGTAGTTAGAGAAACTACCTACAAAATTATCATCTCCACCAAAAGAAGAAGCACCTACTTCTATCCAGTTAGAAGCACGTTTTTTACCTCCAAGATAAATGCTTGTTGGGAAATTACTGTTTATGTCTATGTCTTTACCATCATTTCCTGCGGCATGTATAAGCAATACGCCTTTTTTCTCTGCATATTTTACAGCTGCATCTACAGCTGATTTTTCAGGAGAATAATCTTTACCAAAACTCATATTGACGATTGTAGCACCATTATCAGCAGCATAACGAATTGCATTCGCCACATCTTTATCACGCTCATCACCATCAGGCACTGTGCGAATAACCATAATCTTTACATTTTGAGCTATTCCATCTATGCCCATATCATTGTTACGAACTGCTGCGATGATGCCCGAAACGTGTGTTCCGTGGTCTGCATCAGGGCCTTCTACTTCATTGTTGCCATAGATACGCTCACTTACATCACTGTAATTATCACCTACAATATTACGTGGGTCAAAATCAGTATTCAATCCATATTCTACTTGACCATTGTAATACTTATAGCCTTCATCTACTTGCCCTAGTAAATCAGCAAGCGAAAGTCCATTTCCTTTGGTGATTTGCTGTAAAAGACCTTTAGAAGCCATTACTTTTTCATCATCGGTTTCTATACCCTCTAATTCTTCTTCGGTGTAGGTTTCCTTATCAAAGTAGCCTTGTATGCTTTCATCCGCCTGACCTACCATCGTAGCGATTTGTTTAAATTGCTCAAAGCCTTGAGTAGCTTCTTTCTTCTTGGCTTCAAAAGCTTTCTTAACTTCTTGATACTGTTCAAACTGAGCTTTTTCTTTTTTAGAAACTTGGTCAGCAGTCTTGCCTTCAAATTGCTTAGAATACTTTACATATAAGCGAGTAAGCTCATACGTATCATGCTCTACATCTTTGCCATCTGCACCACCGATAAAATCCCAGCCATGCACATCATCAATGTAGCCATTGCCATCATCATCTTTGCCATTGCCTGCTATTTCTTTAGGATTAGTCCAGATATTATCTTTCAAATCTTCGTGCTCAATATCTACCCCTGAGTCAATCACTGCTACGATGACAGTAGTAGATTTACGTCCTTCTAGTAGTTTGTAAGCATCCTGAGTGCTTACACCTCTAAATTTATCGTTGTTTTCGTCTAAATGAAACCAATTTTTAGGAGGTGCTTCTTGTGCATAGGCAAAAGAAGAAATAATTAGCAGAAAAAAAACAGTCAAATACTTAGTCTTTACATTCATGGTTTTTTAAAATAAGGTTAATAAATAGGCTATAAAGCCTCTTAATAGAGTTACAAAACGACTTATCAGTCTTTTTCTTTTAATAAAAATTACAAAGATTACTAATTTTCAAAAATAATAATCCTCAAAAATAAACAAATTATATTATAATTTATAAACCAACGAATCTTGTCAGGTAAATATTTCTTCTCTAAGATACTAGACTTTGAATCATCAAAGGTAAGTAACAGTTGAGGTTCAGGATATTATTATTTGATGATACGTTTTTATTTATCTTATTTCGGGAGCAGATGAAATCAAATTACTGAAAATTATTTTTAGATAATGCTTATCTTTGCAATAAGATTTAGTAAAATATTCAAAGCATGATAATCATATAACACAATGCAAAAAAAAATAAAAATACTCGTAACAGGTGGTACAGGATACATTGGCTCACATACCTGTGTAGAACTGATAGAGGCGGGTTTTAAGGTAATAATCATAGATGACCAATCTAACTCTACCTCAGCAAGTTTAGATGGTATTGAAAAAATAACGGGTGTTCGACCTGAGTTTCATCCATTTAATCTATGTGAGGGAGAGCATTTAGATACTTTTTTTAAGTCACACAAAGATTTACAAGGCATTATTCACTTTGCAGCCTTCAAAGCAGTAGGAGAATCTGTGCAGAAGCCACTAGCTTATTACCAAAATAATTTGGTCTCTTTGATGAATCTTTTAGAAATGATGCAAAAGTATGAAATCCCTAATCTTGTCTTTTCATCGTCTTGCACCGTATATGGTCAGCCTGATACGCTGCCAGTAACTGAGGCTGCTCCTATCAAAAAAGCAGCTTCTCCTTATGGCAATACCAAGCAAATCGGTGAAGAAATCATAGAAGATACTCTCAATGCAAATGAGAATTTGAATGGGATTTCACTGCGTTACTTTAACCCTATCGGGGCACATGAATCTGGACTGATTGGTGAGGTACCCTCAGGCACACCCAATAATTTAATGCCATTTATCACTCAAACAGCCATGGGTGTACGTCCTATACTTAATATATATGGAAATGACTATGATACCAAAGACGGTACTTGTCTTCGTGATTATATACACGTAGTAGATTTGGCAAAAGCCCATGTGATAGCAGTTGAGAGGCTATTGGAAGAAAAAAACGAAACTACGTATGAATTTTTTAATATCGGAACGGGTAAAGGCTCATCTGTCTTAGAAATTATTGAATCTTTTGAGCGTACTTCTGAGCAAAAGCTTAATTATGAGATAGTTGCTCGCCGCCCTGGAGATGTAGCTAAAATCTTTGCCGATACCCAACTTGCCAATGAAAAACTAGGTTGGAGAGCAGAAAGAGATTTAGATACTATGACTCGCTCTGCTTGGAACTGGGAGAAAAAATACCGTGAAAAACAAAAATCATAAATAAATAGAGATGCGTGATGGGTTATGAATTTGTAACTATCTGATAGTGAATATTTTAGGCACAGAAAATGAGATAATTATTCTGATATTGTTACTAAGGTAAATATTGATTTTTATCAGAATCCATAAGACATAAAAAATGCTCGTAGATTAATCTACGAGCATTTTTTTGCTTTGTGTTGTATTTAATCTTTCGATTAAAACTTATTGACTTACTACTTATTCAGATGATCCATCGTCTTGATATGCTCAGAGATTGTATCATGGGCATTTTCTAACACCTTTACGGTTGTGGGTGCCATTTCTGCTTTATTTTCTAATAAATCTTCTAATTTATCTAGTACATACTTCTCGCCAGTCTCTATTTCACCCAATAAAGCTTCGGTTTTGTCAAAAGACAGATTTGATTTTAAGCTCAGCCAAAATAAATGCATTTGACCAAACAATGTGCCATTTGTATCACCAACATTGATGGCTGTGCCACCTAAGCTGACAATTTCGGTGTTAACTTCAGATAGCATTCTCTTGCGTTCGGCAGATAATTTTTCGAAAAGGTTTTTAAACTCTACACCCTCTACTTTTTTTGCTGCACCTTCATATCCTTCAACACCGTCAAAAAATAATTTTGCGATATTTTCTAGATGTCCTTTTAAATCTTCATTCTTCATTTGTGTGTGTTTTATTTAATTAAAAATAAATAATTGTTGTATATTTTAGCAACACTAAGAGGCACAGATTGTTTTGAAAATTAGTTTTTATCATTGGTCGCACTTCTATAAAGAAACAATAAAAATTAAAAAAAAGTAATAAAATAACCGAAACAGAACACATCATACTCATTCTTAATTCTTAAAAATAGGACTAAACTATCTTAATAAATATCTCATTTCTCATAGAGGCAAATTTAATTCTGCATTTATCTGCTAACTCAGAATAGTTAAATTATTTATTGAAATTATGCAACTTCGAAGACCTCTTGCTCGTTCTATTGGTAATATTTATACCTAAATTTAAAAGCATGAATTACGAAGTCCAAATATTTGCAAAAGACAAAACCAAATTCATCCGTTTTCAAGATGATGAGCGAGCTGATTTTTATAAAAGTCGCATGACTGCTTGGGAAGATTTTTATTATGCCTTAGGGTCTGTAATTGATGATAAAGCAGAAAAAATTCGCAAAGATGACACACTCATTGCTCGCTTAGAAGTAAAGCAGATTTACTTTGATGAAGTAATTGATATAATGTGTGAAGATTTGACTCCTGATTTAGTAAAACTCCTAACAGAAGAACAAGAAATCTCTGTGCTTGTATAAGCCAAAAGTCAAATACATTTTTCTTTAAAAAGACCAAGAAATCTTGGTCTTTTTTTATGTACTCGATTGATTTTGTAAGCTCCTTAGTTTTGGTTAATTTGCATAAAAATTATTTGGAATATAAATTAAACAATAATATGGAAGAAACTCTAGGAATCCAGACACAATCTATGGGCATGAAGCGGCAAATGCAAATCTACATAGAGGGGCGTATGCAGCAAAAAAAACCAGCTTTGCCTATCACTGCCGAAGCTCTCGAACAAAAAGCAAAGGAAGTAATGAAACCAGAAGCTTTTGCATATATCTCTGGTGGTGCAGGTTCGGGTTCTACTATGCAGACCAATGCACAGGCTTTTCATAAATGGAATATTGTACCAAGAATGCTGCGTGATGTCTCTCAAGCTACCTCCGAAATAGAGCTTTTTGGACACAAAATCGCCTCTCCTATTGCATTAGCTCCTGTGGGTGTACTCTCTATTGCACACCCTGATGCTGAAATAGCAGTAGGCAAAGCAGCCGCTTCGCTTAATATTCCTATGATACTTAGCACCGTTTCTTCCAAATCTATGGAAGAGGTAGCCGAAGCTATGGGCAATGCAACTCGTTTTTTTCAGCTATACTGGGGCAGAAATCCAGAATTTATGAAAAGCCTTATCACTCGTGCTGAGAAGTCTGGCTATTCTGCCCTTATTGTTACGGTAGATACTCGCACTTTAGCTTGGCGTGATTTGGATATTGAGCAGGCTTACTTACCCTTTTTGTATGGAGAAGGCTTGGCAAATTACTTCAGTGACCCTGTCTTTCGCTCTATGCTCAAAGAAACGCCTGAAAAAAACCCGATGGAGGCAATCATGCTTTTTGGACAGGTCTTCACCAATCCCTCTTTGACCTGGGAAGATTTTAAGATACTGCGTGCACATACGGATATGCCTATCTTGCTTAAAGGAATTTTACACCCTAATGATGCTAAACTTGCCTTGCAATATGGTGCGGATGGTGTGGTAGTTTCCAACCACGGTGGGCGACAAGTGGAAGGTTCTGTAAGTGCCTTAGAAATGCTTCCTCGCATCGCTGAAGTAGTAGGTGATAAAGGTACAGTCCTTTTTGATAGTGGTATCCGAAAAGGAGGTGATGTTTTTAAAGCCATTGCCCTAGGTGCAAAAGCAGTACTTTTTGGAAGACCTTACCCTTATGGGCTGGCTCTTGCAGGAGAAGAAGGTGTAAAACATACGCTTGCTAATCTTATGGCTGATGCTGATTTGACGCTTGGCTTGACGGGCTGTAATCGCTGGAGTGAGGTTAATAGAGATTGCTTACAGAAGGCTTAGTAAGAGATTAGTTATTGGTTATCAGGCTGTAAGAATCTGATGGTGAGAATTTTACTCAAACCAAATAAGTACTTTATTTTAAGTGCGTTGTTTGGAATAAATATAGAATTAGATTTTTATTATTTTTTGTAAAATACCTCTTCTATTTTAGTATTATTTTAAGAATAATCTTCTCTGATAATTTATTAAACAAATAAAATTTGATAAACGTCAAGGAAATTCATTTCTTTGCATAACACTCAATAAAATTATTACTATGTTACTTCCTTATTCTTATTTTGATTCTATGTTTATCCCTCTACAAAGCAAAAAAGTCTATTTTGTGGATGGACTTGGAAATGTAGGTGATGACCTGATTAATGATGCCACTCATCAGTTATTTGAACATTACGATATTAATCTTGTAGACTTTGATAGTTCAGATACAGTCATTTTCGGAGGTGGTGGTAATTTTGGCGTAAAGATATCAAGAGACCAAAGATATTCTTTTTATGAAAAAGTGCGACAATCTGCTTTACCAAAAAAGTTAATTATTTTTCCACAATCTATTTACTCTACCTATAATAAGACTACGGAAGAACTTCCTGAGTTTCTTTCTATACTCTATGTGAGAGATAAAAAAAGTCTAGAGTTGATGCCTAACTCTGTGCTTGCTCCAGATATGGTATTGGGTTATAATTACAAGGGTGAGATGCTAGAGCCCACGGAAAAAGTAGGTGTATTTTTGAGAGAAGATATTGAAGCGCGTTTTGGAAAGAATTATATTAGTAAGGGAGACCCTGCCACTATTTTGCCTAATCGAAGCGTACAAAATTATTTTAATTTGGCAATGCAACATGAGCATATCTATACGGATCGTCTTCATTTTGCGGTAAGTAGTTTGATAGTAGGGAGAAAAGTAACACTCTTACCGAATGGTTATTTTAAAAACAGAATGCTCTGGGAGACTTGGCTTAAAGATTTGGGTTGCTTGTGGGCTGATACCCCTCCTACTGCTAAGAGATACTTTATATCTCTGCCTCCTATAGTTTCTTTTGCGAAAGAAAAAATAGAAAAAAAACTGGGTTTCAAAAAATAAACCTTATTCACTTAATTTAGCCCTTCCAAGTTTTAAAACTTGGAAGGGCTTATTGTATTAGTTTGGTCTTGATGAGCATTGAATAAATAGCCTACCCAATTTTTATATTCTCAGATTCAAGTTATAAATGTAAAACTTTCAATTTAATGTAGGTATCTTATTTCTTCCGAAATCATCTGCTTTCTACCATAAGCGAAGGTCTTTACAACACTAGATGAATAAAAGCAAAGCTCTTTAACCTATTCAAATACTTTTTAGTGCTAGTTTTCCTTTTTGAGTTCTTTTGCCATCTTTAAAGAATGCTTCAATGAATTTATATTTTTCCAATCGCTATGTGCTACTATAATAAACTTTGGTTTTCGGCATTTTTTCTGAACTTTTTTCAGAGTAGATGCATACTCTTTTACATTTCCATCACCTAAATAACCCAAATTTTCATCATCAGCACCTTTTATTAAGCATGCACCGTAGAGAATTTTTTCTTTTTTAAACCAGATAACAATATTGTCCTCAGTGTGTCCTTGCCCAGGGTAATACGTTTCAAAAAAATATTGTCCAGCATTGAAGACAGTATCCTTGGTCATTAAAAATTCAGCCCTTTTTTTATCATTCTTCTTACTCAATTCATCTGTAAGGGCAGTAGTATAGGTTTTAATTCCCTGTTGCCTGTAATATTCAAGTCCAGCCGTTTTGTCGCTATGCCAATGCGTTGCAAAACACATTAGCACACTTTTGTTATGCTTTAATTTTATGCTGTCAAGCAACGGTTGAAACTGTGTTGTGTCCCAAGGTGTATCAAACATAACAACACCATTATCAGTAACAAGATACATCCCATTTGCTGGCACTTGACTTTCTTGGTATGTATTGTAAGTTGTATAAATATAAAAATCTCCCGTTAAATGTGAGATTTTGAGTTTTGCATTTTCTACTTGCCCAAAAATATTGGTCAGAGAAAAAATAAATACTATCGTCAATATAATTGTTCGCATAATGGTCTGTATATTATTTGGTGATTTTTTGTAGCATTACTGCCAGTGTTTTGGTGTTTGGCGAAGGTGGCGATTTTCACCACAAATATTGATGCGGAGAACCAATGTTTGATTAACCACAAACCACAAAACCACAAATGTGTCTGCGGAGCACTGAACCGCCACTTTTGCCAAACTGCTGTTATGCGTATGTGCCTTTCTATTCCTGTTTAAAATCTTAATTGTAAGTTTAGTTTAAAATAAAGTTCTCCATCTTTTTCCAAATATAATTTACCAAAGCGGTGTCTTGTCGTGGAAGGGGTGTCTAATTTTATATTTTCAAAAAGATAGTTTTTTAAATTATCAAGTTCTACAATGTGAAAACCAACACAATCTCCATTGTTTTTCATTACAATTGTACCATTAGCTTCATAGGAGCCATTCCATTTTGTACCCGAAAAGAAGCCTAAAAGAATGTCAACTAATAATTTTTTAACTTTTGTTATTAATAATGTTTCAGCGTCTTCGTCTTTTGTGTCGCCTAATATTTTATTGCAAATATCCACTAATGAAGAAGTTCGTTCTTTGTAAAAGCAAAGTAAAATTTGTCCTATAAGTTTAGGCATTTCGCTATCAACCATTTTTAAGTTGAAATCCATTGTATCTCTTTCTGCTCCAACATATTCAAAATGACCTCCTAATTTTTCGATTTTATTTAACCTGTCTTTTAGTTTTGTTGCTGTGTCAATTGCATTAATTTCATCAACATAGGTTTTATTTAAATCCTTTATTTTAAATATAAAATTCGTGTTTCCCGAAGCGTTTAGTAAGGTAGGTTTACTCCCTAAATAGGATTTTATTCCAAAACCTTCATTCTCTTTTTGAATATGTGCGTTTTCAATATCTAACAAAATGTCAGCTTTTTGATTACTATTTCCGCCCTTAATAACATTAAAACCTAGAGTATCTTGTATAATATTAAAATCTGGAATTTCAAAAGTTTGTGAACTGTCTTTGATTTTAGAAATTAAGAGATTTATGATTTCAGAATTTATAATTTCAGAAATATTTATAATTTTTTCACTTTTGTCTATTTTATTTTTAATTGTTATTGTAGAAAGATTTGAAAGTAAAAATTCAATATCCAAATTATGAGTAGTTACTTTATTTATTTTCAAAAAATTAGAATTTTTATTCAATTTTTCATCTGACAACGACAATTTTTTGTCTAATAATAGTTTAATAAAAACTAGTAATTCAGTCCATTCTCCTTTATTTTTTGTTGTTTTCAAATTAGTTTTTTTAGGGGTTAAATTTTTTAAGTGTTCTAAAATATTCTTGGCAACAGTTTCCACTGCATCAACTGCAACGCTATTTCCCAACTGCTTTATGGCTTGTGCTGGACTTACTGGGAAAATAAAATCATCAGGGAATCCTTGCATTTTTCTTGCCTCTATGTAAGATAATCTTCTTAATTCTCCATCTACTTTGTAATTGTCCCAATTTCTCCTATCATCAATATTTGAGCCTCTACCTCCAATTCTTATAGTAAAACCAACTTCTCTTGTGCATTTACCGCCCCAAACATCACTCATATTGAATTTTAAAGGTATAGGTGTTGGAAAACTAAAACTTTTCATAAAGCCCTCATCTCTAAAACCAACCATAAATGCTCTAGGTCTTAATTGTGGCAGACCATAATCAGAAGCGTGAATAATTTTAAAGTAAAATGAATAGCCCAATTCGTCTTCTAGGATATTTCTAATTATTTTGAAAGTTTTACCTTCATCGTGAGTAACAAGACCACGTACATTTTCAAGAAAAAATGCCTTTGGTTGCTTTGCCTCTAAAATTTCTGCTATATTAAAAAAGAGATTTCCTCTTTCGGAATTATGATTGTCTTCAAAACCTCGTTTTTGTCCTGCTTGGCTAAAAGGTTGACAAGGAAAACCTGCACAAAGAATATCGAAGTCAGGTAAATTTTTAGGTGTAATAGTCCTAATATCCTTGTTGAAAAGGTGATTTTCAAATAGTTTAGGACTTATTTTTTTATAATTAGTTTCATAAGTTTGTCTTGCAAAATCATCTATTTCAGAAGCAAATACACATTCGCCACCAAGTCTATGCATAGCTAAATGAAAACCTCCAATTCCTGCAAATAAGTCTATAAATGTAAATTTATCCTTCAAAGTATTAGTCAATTAAATTTTGCTGTAAAGTTACATTTTTTTGTCAGTTTACGCTTACTCTGCATTACACATAACATCAGTATAAACACATAGCATTTAATCACTAAATTTTTTGTTTATATTCGCTTTATTTGAAGTATATTTTACTAGTTGAATCTAGCCTTTTCAACAGTTTATAACCAAATTTATGAAGGTATCACCAAACATCCAAATCCCTCAAAATCCAAATAAAAAGTGTGCAATCGTAAAATAGACAGCCAAGCCTAGCAAGTCATTAGCAGTAGTGATAAAGGGTCCAGAAGCTACAGCAGGATTGATATTCATTTTATCTAAAATAAGAGGTGTAATCGTACCCATCACCGAAGCCAATAAGACTACAAAGAAAAGTGCAGCCGAAACCGTAAAAGCTAACTTAATACTGATGTCTAGCACAAAGGTAAAGGCAAATACGATTAACCCAATCACAAGCCCGTTGATAATCGCCACCAACAGCACTTTCATTAATCTTGACAGATAATTATCTCTCACAAAAGAAGATTTAGTCGCAAGGCTTTGTAAAATAATGGAGGAAGATTGAATCCCTACATTTCCCCCCGTAGCCGTAATCAATGGTATGAAGAAAGCCATTGCAGGAAGCATTGCCAAATCAGCTTCAAAAAACCCAATGAACCTAGCTCCTAGCAAGCCCCCAGCCATCCCCACTATCAGCCAAGGCAAGCGGGCACGAGTAAGCGTCCAGACGCTGTCATCTTCTTCAATGTCTTCTGAGATACCTGCCATGAGTTGTCTGTCTAGTTCTGCTTTTTCGGTAATCACATCCACGATATCATCAATTGTAATTCTGCCCATGAGTTCTCGGCGAGCATTGACGACAGGAACAGCTTCTAAGTCATACTTCCGCATGAGATCTGCTATATCATCT
>Ga0163144_10017313_pt1 | contig 14682 bp, 16 predicted proteins | sample OliLak19BULKMAT1_FD_123175 | JGI IMG/M metagenome (GOLD analysis project Ga0163144, IMG submission 123175) | Freshwater microbial mat bacterial communities from Lake Vanda, McMurdo Dry Valleys, Antarctica - Oligotrophic Lake LV.19.BULKMAT1 | ecosystem: Environmental > Aquatic > Freshwater >... | reverse complement strand
CGGCACTTGCACGAGAACGCGAGCAGGTATTCGTGCGCGCAGGCGTCGCAGCGGATGCGGGCGAAGCCGTGCTCGAGGACGCCACACGCCAGGAACTTGTCGGCGACCTGCGCGACGACCGGGCGCCACGGGCCGTACTCGCGGGCGAAGCGCTCGTCGTAGACCGTCTGCAGGCGGTGCAGATGATCTGAGACCAACCGAAACAGCGGCGACGCCTGGCGGCGCCTCGGTTTGTCGACGCCACTCGGCGCCGCCACTGCGTCGGGCATGCGTGCTCCGGGACCGGGGAGCGCCGAGCATGCGCTTGACTCGGGCCCAGCCCGTCACCGTTTCGTTGCGCCACGGGCCGTTTCGACGCACCGTCCGGTGTCGCGGGCGTAACGATGCTTGCTGCAGACGGGCGGTTTGGTAGCTCGCTGCGCTCGCATTTTGTTGGAGCGCCCGCTGCAGAAGCCCGCGTAGGTAGCCCCCTCCCACTTGCGCCGGCCTATCGATCAAGCTATCGTTGTACGACACGCTTATCGATGAGAGTCCCCATGGCAATCGTCACGGTCTCGCCGAAGTTCCAGGTCGTCATTCCGCGGGAAATCCGCGAGGCGCTCCGGCTGGAGCCGGGGCAGAAGGTGCAAGCGCTCCAGTACCAGAACCGAATCGAGTTCATTCCCGTGCAAAGCATGCGCATGATGCGCGGCTTCTTGAAGGGCATGGACACGACGATCACGCGCGATCAGGATCGCGTGTGAACTTGATCGATTCGTCGGTGTGGCTCGAGTACTTCGCCGCCGGCCCGCAGGCCGGTCAGTTTGCTCCGGTGATCGAAGCGGTGGACCAGTTGCTGGTGCCGACGATCGTGTTGGTCGAAGTCACGCGCCGCGTCCTGCAGCAACGCGATGAAGATGCCGCCCTCCAGATTGCCGCCATGCTGCACCAGGGGCAGGTGGTTCCGCTCGACAGCGGGATTGCGTTGAGTGCGGCGCAACTCGGCGTCGCGCACAAGCTCCCCTTGGCCGACAGCATCATCTACGCCACGGCGAAGCAGTATCGAGCGACGGTCTGGACGATGGACGCACACTTCGCCGCCTTACCGGGTGTTCGTTATAGCCCCAAGCGCCCGTAGGGCTACCGAACCTTGCCTTGCTGCAGTCAGCGGCGATGAGGACTGCGGCCACGAGCTCGCTGCGCTCGCTGGCCGCAATTTATGATAGGCCCTGCAACAGAACGCGAGCGTTGAGGCTATAGAAAAAGGCGAGTTCGTTGCCGGAGGGCGTCGTTCACGGGCCTCGTGATCGCCTCGATTCGCCGAACTCGTACAATGTGCGCGATGCTTGACTGTTCGGCGCGGATTTGCGCGTGATTGTCCCCGTGCTGCGGCGCTCGTTATGCCGCGTAGGCCGCGTGGGCCAATTTCTCGATGTTGTGTACGAGGCAAGAGAGCGTCCATTGGCCGTGCACTTTCGCGCGGCCGCGCAGCGTGAAGCGATCGAGTCGCTTGTTGGCGCGCAGATTCCCAAACACCGGTTCCACCGTGGCGAACCGTTGCCCGTACGCCTCGCGTCCCGCCGGCGTATCGATGCGCGCTTGCATGCGCGCGGTGTGCGTGTGCCGGTCGACGTCGATGCGTCCGCGAAAGAACGCGATGTTGCGGGCCAGCGTGGTGTCCGGCGTGCGCAGGCACTGCGCGCGCAACGGACACAGACCGCAGTCGCGCTTCGCGCCGCGAAAGTGCGCGCCGACGTCGTCTTTCGTTTTCCGATTGCCGTCGCGGCGATACAACGACTTACCGGCGGGACAGACACACGCGCGCGCCTCCGCGTCGATACGTGCAATCGGTCGCGGTGAACACCGGCGGTGTCGTGGGCGGCGCGGGCTTGTGGTGGAGCGGATGCGGCCCGTGCTGGTGGCGCGCTTGCGTCGCGCAGCGTTCGTCGCGCTGGCGCAGGTCGCGATCGGCGATGAGTGCATCGACGTGCATCGACGTGCATCGACGTGCATCGACGTGCATCGACGTGCATCGACGTGCATCGACGTGCATCGTATCCAACGCGCGCAGATTCGCTTCGCTCTGGTAGCCGGCATCGGCCGTGAGCTCCGTCGTGGACGCGCGCATCGGCTGCACCGCCGCGACGATCGGCAGGAGCAGCTCCTGTTCGGACCCGATCCCGTGCGCCTGCGCCACTACAATGATCTGATGCGCCGCATCGACGGCGGTGACGCCGGTGTACCCCTGAATGACGCCCTTGCCGGTCGCCATCGTCGCGCGGTCATTGTCGGCGCGATTGCTCTTCCGCACGGCACCCGACGCGCCGCGCCGATCGTCGGGAGGCGCGGCGCGCCACGCGCGCAGGTGGGCGGCATCGCACGTCAGCCGTTCGCGGCGCTGCTGCGCCTTCGTGGTGAGCGTCGGCTCGACGTCGGCCGCCCCTCGCGCCTTCAGTCGAACAGGTCGGCGAGCTCGATCAGGAGCCCGGGGATGATCTCTTCCCCGCTGAGCGCACCGGGTGCGACCAGGATCGTCACACTGCCGTCCGCGCGGTACACGCGCGCTTCACGGCGCGATAGATCGACGAGCCACACCAGCAGCGTTCCGGCCATGAACCAATCGGCGACTTTCGCCAGCACGTCTCCCGCACGATCGGACGGCGACAGCACCTCGACGGCAAGATCGGGCGCGAATTCGGCGAAACCCGCCGGCGGAACGGCGGGGCAGCGCTCCCAGCGCACGTAGGCCACGTCGGGCGCGCGCACGGTGTCCGCATTCCGCTGCAGCGTGAAGCCTGTTTCGGCGGCGAGGACGCGCCCACGAGGCACCGCCAGCCCACGCGCCCGACGCTCGGCGGTCAGGTACTCGCTGAGCGCGACCAGAACGCGAGCGGCGACGTCGCCGTGTGTCCACCCCGCCGGTTCGCGCACGATCATCCGTCCGCGAACCAGCTCGGTGCGGGCGTGCTCGATCGGATTCGCGAGCAGTTCTTCTGCGCTCATCGAGACTGGCAATGGGATCATCGCGGTGGTCCTCGAAGTTGCATCGGCCTTGGTCAAGCTCGGATGGTATCGCACGCCGTCAGCTGTGCGTCATCGGCTGGCCTTGCAACGGTCAGTCAAGCGGCGCGCCGAGTCTACTCGGCAGTGATGGCGCACGGAGGCGCACCGAAGCGCCTGGCGCGGTAACTTCCCCGGTATGCACCCCTCTCGAATTTTCGCGACGCTGTTGCTGGCCGCCACCCCGGCGCTGGCCCAGCGCCCCGCTGTCACCGCCACGACCGCCATCAAGGCCACACGCCTCATCATTGGCGACGGCACACAGATCGCCTCGCCCGTGGTGCTGATCGATGGCGAACGGATCACCGCGGTCGGCACCAGCGCGCAGATCAAGATCCCTGCCGGTGCGAAGGTCGTTGACCTGACCGGCTACACGCTGCTCCCCGGCTTCATCGACATGCACACGCACCTCACCTCCATCGACAACGATGGCGGTGACCTCGCCGTGCTCAAGGAAACCGCGGCCCACGGTGCCATCTACGCCACCGTCAACGCAAAAAAGACGCTCGACGCGGGCTTCACCACCGTGCGCGAAGCGGGCAGCACCGACTACGTGGACGTGGTGGTGCGCGACGCGATCGCTCGCGGCTTGATTCCAGGTCCGCGCATCCATGCGGCAGGACCTGCACTCGGCAGCACCGGCGGCCACGCCGACGTGAATGGCTGGAGCCCCAATCTCAGGATTCCCGGCACGGGCGCTATCGTCGACGGCGTGGACGAGGCCCGCAAGCAGGTGCGTCTCAACGTGAAGTACGGCGCGGACCAGATCAAAGTCGTCGCCACGGGCGGGATTCTCTCTGTCGGCGACGCGGTTGGCGCCAAGCAGTTCAGCGACGAGGAGCTCAAGGCCGTGGTCGAGGAGGCCACGCGTCTGGGCCGCAAGGTGATGGCCCACGCGCACGCCGGCGACGGGCTCAAGAGCGCCGTGATCGCCGGAGTGGCGAGCATCGAGCACGGCAGCCTCGTCGACGACGACGCCATCGCCCTGATGAAGGAGCACGGCACCTACCTGGTACCGACACTCATCATCCTCGAAGAGATCGTCACCGACGGCGCGCGCAAGGGCGTTCCCGCCAACTCCGTCGCCAAGGCCAAGGCGATTGCCGGCGATCGTCGCATCCGCCTGCGCAAGGCGTACCAAAGCGGCGTCCGGTTCGCGCTGGGCACCGACGCCACCAGCGACATCCACGGCCGGAACGGCGAGGAGTTCAAGTACATGGTGGATATCCTCGGCGCCACACCGATGGAGGCCATCACCATCGGCACGATGAACGCCGCCACGCTGCTGGGCGCCGAACAGGAGATCGGCAGCGTGAGCACCGGCAAGCTCGCCGACCTCGTGGCCGTACAGGGCAATCCGCTGGACGATGTAACCCGGCTGGCCAAAGTTGCGTTCGTCATGAAGGGTGGCGTGGTGTACAAGGCACCGACTGTCTCACCCTGACTTTTCCTGTCCATCCCCATCCCATCGATGAACCGACTTTTCTTGCTCTCTGCGGCGGCGCTTCTGCCCTCTCTGCTCGCCGCCCAGGACGCTCCCAAGCCGATGGTCGTTCCGATTCCCGTCGTCCCCGCGCCGGTGACGACGCTGCCGCTCAAGTACGCCGCCAAACCAACCAAGGCCGCAATCTCGGTCGAAGATCTGATGGCACGCGTGTATGTCTTCGCCGACGACTCCATGATGGGGCGCGAAGCAGGCACGAAGGGCAACACCATGGGCACCGATTACATCGCGGCCGAAGTGAAGCGCATCGGTCTGCAGCCGGCGGGTGAGAACGGCACCTACTTCCAGACCTTACCACTCAAGAATCGCTCCATCGACCCGATGTCGTCGCTGATCGTTGGCGGCGCTTCGCTGGCGTACGGCAAGGACTGGTTGCCGATGGGAAGTGCCACCGTCAACAAGACCGATGTCGAGGTGGTGTACGGCGGGACGATCGGGGATTCTCTGCAGCTGACACCGGCGCAGGTTGCTGGCAAGATCATCGTGCTGAACGTTCCGCTCAACGGTCCGGCCATCAACAATGCGGTCGGTGGCGATGGATTCTTTCCCATAGGCGCGCTGGCCGTTGTGCTGGTCCTTCCCGCGCAAGTGTTGCCCGCCATCGACAACTTCATCAGGACGCAGCAGACGCAGTTCATCGACAAAGGCACGAACGAGATGCGTCTCTTCATGGCGGCATCGGCGATGGACAGGATCTTTCCCAAGCCGCTCGGCGAGCTGACGCTGGGTGCCGCAGGCGCGAAGATGCAGCTGAACGCCATCGTGAACGCCACACCCATCGAGTTCCCGGCACGCAACGTTGTCGCGATCCTTCCGGGCAGCGATCCGAAACTCAAGGCGCAGTATGTCGCCATTGGTGCGCACAACGATCACGTGGGAGTGAGCCGCAAGCCCGTCGATCACGATTCGCTGCGCATCCTGACACACCTGGTTCGTCCGGGTGGCGCGGAAGACGGTGACAAGTCGGCCACGGCCGACCAGCAGGCGCAGATCAACGCCGAACTGGCGGAATGGCGCATGACGAATCCGCCGCGCGCCGACTCCATTTTCAACGGCGCCGACGACGACGGCTCGGGTTCGATGTCGGTGCTCGAGATCGCCGAATACATGGCCTCGATGAAGGTGAAGCCAAAGCGCTCGACGCTGTTCGTCTGGCACGTCGGCGAAGAAAAGGGCCTGTGGGGCTCGGCGTGGTTCACGGATCATCCGACGATCGCGCGCGACTCGATCGTCGCACAGCTGAACCTGGACATGGTCGGTCGCGGCAACGCGTGGGACGTCACCGGCGCCACCAAGGAGGGCGCGGTGCTGCACGGTTCACCCGACTATCTGCAGGTGGTCGGTTCGCGCCGACTGTCCACCGAGCTTGGCGACCTGGTCGACAAGGTGAACACCACCGGCAAGCACAACTTCAACTTCGACCTCTCGCTCGACGCGAATGGTCACCCGATGAACATCTACTGCCGCAGCGACCATTACGAGTACGCACGCTACGGCATTCCGGTGGCGTTCTTCACCACCGGCGGGCACTCGGACTACCACCAGCTCACCGACGAAGCGCAGTACCTGAACTACCCGCACATGGCGCGCATTGGAAAGTTCGTGGCGGATTTGGCGGTGACGATCGGGAACCGGGCGACGAGGTTGACGGTGGACCAGGCGAAGCCGAACCCGAAGGGAGTATGCCAGCAGTAATTGGCGCGAACGCGAAACTCGGCTCGTAACTGCAACCACCAAGTGTTGGGCTATGGGTTCGGGTTTTGGGCTTTGAGTTGAGTGGGCGTCGGCGCGGGGTGGGGGGAAAGGAGAACGCGCCGGCGGAGAACGATGAGCATGCGGCGAACTGATTGCGTGTCGGAGGCGAGGGCGGCGAGCGCTTCCTGCGGCAGGGAGTCGCGTCGCGACGCCAGATCGAGGTGGCTTTCGACCTCGGAGGCTGAGCCGATGGCCATCTGCAGATAGCGCGCGAACTGTGTCGGGCCGTCGTAACTCGCGCCCTCGGCGATGTTGGCGGCGATGGACGACGCCGCGCGTCGCAGTTGACTGCGCAGTCCTGGTGAACGGGTGTTCGAAACATGCTCAGTGGCGCGATGCACGTTCGCGGTGAGTTGCTGCGCCTTTTGCCAGACAACGAGACGTCGAAAGTCTTGCATGGACGCACTCTACACGCTGCTGGTGCCCGCCTCACCATCGTTTTCCCGCCGGTGGCTACATTTCTCTGCTGGCCCTTTCTCGAAGCCCAAAACTCGAACCCGAAGCCCGACACTTGGTGGTTGCGGTTTCGCGTTTGCCTTGGGGGTTTGGGGTTCGGCTTCGAGCTGCGGGTAAAGTTTGCGGTTTCCAGTTGCTCCTTCGCGTCCTCCGCCCCGTCCCGTCCGCATGCTTCGTCTCGGAATCGTCGGTCTCCCCAACGTCGGCAAGTCCACGCTCTTCAATGCACTCACTGCCGCGAAAGCCGAGGCTGCGAACTATCCGTTCTGCACCGTCGAGCCGAATGTCGGGATGGTCGAGGTGCCCGATGATCGTCTGGCGAAGCTGGCCGTCGTCGTCCAACCCAAGCGCACCGTACCGGCTGTCGTGCAGTTCGTCGACATCGCGGGTCTCGTCGCAGGCGCATCGGCAGGCGAAGGGCTCGGCAACAAGTTTCTGCAGAACATCCGCGAGACCGACGCCATCGTGCATGTCGTGCGCTGCTTCGAAGATCCGGATGTCACGCACGTCATGGGTTCCCCCGATCCGGCGCGCGACAAGGAGATCATCGAGCTCGAGCTGACGCTCAGTGACCTCGCGATCGTTGAGAAGCGACTGGACAAGGTGAGGCGGGCCGCGCGCACGGGTGACAAGGAAGCGCTGCTGGAGCTGCCCGCGCTGGAAGCGGCCAACACCGCGCTCGCGGACGGCCAGCCGCTCTCGCGTGCCGGCCTGGACAAGGCAACGCTGACGCAGCTGTCAGGAATGCAACTGCTCACCGCGAAACCGGTGCTCTACGCCGCCAACGTCACCGATGCCGAACTGGCGGGCGATGAAGGCAAGTATCTGCTGGCGTTGCGCGCGGCCGTGGCGGCCAGTGGCGAGCACGCCGAAGTCGTCCCGTTTTCGGCCAAGATCGAGGCGGAATTGTCGGAGCTGCCGCCGGAGGAGCGCACCGAGTTTCTGGCGTCACTCGGGCTCGAGACGGCTGGACTCGATCGCCTGATCCGGGCCGGTTATCACCTGCTGGGGTTGCAGACGTACTTCACGGCGGGTGAGCAGGAGGTGCGTGCGTGGACGATTCATCGCGGTGATACCGCGCCGCAGGCGGCGGGTGTCATTCACACCGATTTCGAGCGTGGATTCATTCGGGCCGAAACCGCATCGTTCGCCGATTTCGTCGCGTACAACGGGTGGAAGACAGCGCGCGAGAAGGGCGCCGTGCGATCCGAAGGTAAGGAGTACGTCGTCCACGATGGCGACGTGCTCCTCTTCCGCTTCAACGTCTGAGATCGTGATCTATTCGAGATGTAGCTTGCGTCACATTACGTAACGTCCGGCCCTTTTGCTGCCGTTGGGTGTAATGTGTTTCATTGACTGCTACAGAAGCATCGCGCGAGTGCGTGGCGCTTTGGTGGCACAGCTTCCGATGGATGGCTCTGGTGAATCGTCGGTTCGTGAGCGTGAGCGTCGTAACGCGCGCATTGGCAGTGCCGTCGCTGCTGTTGCTCGGCTCGCCCGTGCAACCTGTGCTGCGCGCACAGAGCGTCGATTCGTTCGCCGCGGCGAACACCGTGTCGCGTTTGCCGGCCAACGCGATGAAGGTGCCATTCTTTGTGGGCGAGAAGCTCGAGTACGACGTGCGCTTCGGGTCGCTGAAAGTCGGCTCCGGAAGCATGGAAGTGCTGGACATCGCCGACGTGCGTGGTCGCCCCTCGTGGCACACGCTCTTTCGCGTCAATGGCGGCATTCCGCTCTATCGCGTGAACGATCGCTACGAGTCGTGGTTCGATGTCGTCTCCATCACCACGCGCCGCTTCTATCAGGACCTCGAAGAGGGCAACTACAAGCCCAAGCGCCACTACGAGATGTTTCCCGAGCGCGGCATGTTCCAGCAGAACGACAAGCCGGAACAGCCCACCGTTTCGAGCCCGCTCGACGATGTCTCGTTCATGTACTTCGTGCGCACCATTTCGCTCGAAGTCGGCAAGGAGTACTCCTACTCCCGCTACTTCAATCCCGAAGGCAATCCGGTTCGCCTGAAGGTCGTGCGACGCGAAACGATCGACACGCCCGCCGGAAAATTCCGCACCGTCGTACTGCAACCGATCATTCGCACGAAGGGGTTGTTCAGCGAGAACGGGCGCGCTGAAATCTGGATCTCCGATGACGACTCGCGCATCGTCGTGCAGCTCAAATCACGACTCTCGATCGGCTCGCTCAACCTCTATCTCCGCGCGCACAACACGAAGGCCGGCCGGTAGGCGTCGTCGCTCGACGAAGACTCCCATCGAAGACGTCCGTCGAATCCGCTCCTCAGTCGAGAAAGCGCAACTCGTCCGCGGCCGGTCCAATTGTCATGGGATCTGCGCATCGAGCGTCGTCGTGTCGTGGTGTGTTGAGCCAGGTGCTCACCGGCCAGCTCTCGAGCACCCCCCCGTAAGGTTTGATCAGCGCCAGCGCGCGCGCGGCAGCAGTGGTTGGATCCAGCCACTCGTCCGCGTCATTCGAAGCGATAATCACCGGCATGCGGTCATGAATGCGTGACATCACCGCATTCGGCTCCGTCGTGATCACCGCACAGGTGTGCAGCGGTTCAGCGATCGGATCGTTTTTGGGCGTCCACGATTCCCAGATCGCGCCCATCAGAAACGGCGCCGAGTCGGGGAGACGAATGCACCACGGCTGCTTGGCCTTTTCACCCGGCACCAGCTGCCACTCGTAGAACAGATCGGCCGGCATCAGCCCGCGGCGCGACTTGAAGGCCGCCCGGAACGACGGCTTGGTGGAGACCGTGTCGCCGCGCGCGTTGGCCAGCCTGGCGCCAATCGACGGGTCGTCGGCCCAGGCCGGAACGAGACCCCAGCGCACGAACATCGCGCTGCGCGAGTCGACGCGCTGCGCGACCAGCGGAATGGACTGGGAGGGCGCGACGTTGAACCGCGGACCAAGTGCGGGCATGGCCACGCCAAGTCCGAGGGTGTCAAAGCGAGCGGGGTTACCGAAGCCATAGCGTCCACACATAGGGGCGGAGAGTAACTGCGGAATCGCCAACCTCCCAGTGTCGGGCTTCGGGTTCGGGTTTTGGGCTTTGCGAACAACTCGAAGCTCCAAACCCAAACCCGAAGCCCGAAACTTGGTGGTTGCAGTTTCCTCTCCTGCCTTGCCCACGCTACCGGATATCGCCTATGTTTCCCGGTTCTACCGCGCCAGCCCAGGCTGTCGCGCCCCTCCGCCCGCGGAACGGCACTGCGGGTGGCATCTCAAGTCCATAGGGAGGATTGCCGAGTGGCAAAGCTCAAGATCCGCCGCCAGTCATCGCGGCGGTACGAAGCAGTGTACATCTACGATTCCGCGCTCGAAGATACGGCCATCGTCGAGAAGCTCGACAAAGTCCAGTCGCTTCTTGCGCTCGCCGAGCCGGCCGAAATCGAACATTGGGGCCGTCGCGCTCTCGCGTACAAGATCGGTCGTCACGAGAACGGCTATTACATCATCACGCATTTCAATGCGGAGCCGAAGGTGCTGCCCGAGTTCGAGCGCGCCCTCAAGCTCGATGGTGGCGTCATTCGCTATCTCATCACGTTGCACGAGCACGAGCTTGGCGCACCGAAGCTGAGCGATGAAGAGCTGGCGGCCCGTCGCGGCCGCAGCGATGACGACGACGACGACGAGGAATAACTCATGCGCAGACAGAAGAAGCCGTGCCCGATCACTGAAGCGGGCATCCGGTATGTGGACTACAAGGATGATCGCCTGCTCGGTCGCTTCATCACGGACTACGGCAAGATCCTGCCAAGCCGTTTAAGCGGCGTGGACGCGCGTCACCAGCGTCAGCTCTCCAAGGCCGTGAAGAAGGCGCGCTTCCTGGCGCTGCTCCCGTACGTCAAGGGACACACGGGCTGATATGGCCGAAGTAGTCGCGCCGGGTTCCGCCGCGACTGCTCCGCAGGAGCGCGGGTGGCGGTGGTTCGTCGTCGCTCTCGTGCTCATGGTGGCGATCACGGCTGCTCCCAACTGGCCTGCGGCATTCGCGCTCATGGCCGGTTTGGTGCGACTGTTGATGCCGGTGGAGCAGTTTGCGCTGCTCGTGCTGGTCTCGATCGCCTCCTGCGCGATTGTTGGTTGGTGGTCTGGTGGCCGCCTGTTGCTGTCGTTGGCGTGGGTGCTCCTCGCCGCTGCCGTGATCTGGTTCGTTCCGCTGCCGCTGCAAGGCTACGGTGCATTCGTCAGGGGCTGGGCGTTGTCGTTGGGTGCGTCGTTTGGGCTGGTCTGTCTCGCCACCAGTGCGCGGCCGTTTCTCGGGCGAGCGTTGGTGGCGGTAGCACTGGCCGGCGCGGTGAGTGTGGCGGGATTTGCCACGCGAGCGCCGCTCGACGGATCGGCGCTTGATGAACCATCGCGGATGCTGGGCGCCGAGTACCAGCGACGGCTCGGCGAGTCGATGGCGGTGTGGCAGGGGCGGACCGATGGCTCGGCATGGCAGGCGTTCGCGCAGCGTATGCCGGACGCCGCCGCTCGGGCGGATCGATTGGCTGCTGTACTGGCCGCTCTCGGGCAGCCGGCACTGGGTGCATCGCGTGGCCCACTCTTGCTTTTGGCACCGTCGCTGCTGGCGCTCGAGTCGCTGTTGGCGTTGGGATTGGGCTGGGCGGCCTATCATCGGCTGTCCCGGGTACGCATCGGACCGCCGCTTGGTCGGCTGCGCGATCTTCGCTTCAACGATCAGCTCGTCTGGGGGTTGGTGGTCGGCGTCACCCTGCTCCTGCTGCCGACGCTCGCTGACTGGCGAGCACCGGGCGCGAATCTCCTCTGTTTTTTTGGCACGCTGTACGCACTGCGTGGCGCGGGCGTGCTGACCTGGTGGGTCCCTGACCGGATCGCGGTTGGGGTGCTTCTCGCACTGCTCGTTCTGATTCCGCTCCTTGGTCCGGTCTGGGTGCTCGCCATCGTTCTGGCGACCACATTCGCACTCGGATTGGGCGACACATGGCGCGATTTCCGCGTTGGTACGCGCCGGCCGTCGTCGCTCCCCTGATTCTTCAACCGGTTCGACCCGGAGTTCTCATGGAAGTCATTCTTCGCAACGCCATCGACAAGCTCGGCCATCCGGGCGACATCGTCTCCGTGTCGTCGGGGTACGCCCGCAATTTTCTGCTCCCACGCGGCTTCGCCTACGAGGCCACCGAGGGCAACCGCAAGCGCATCGCCGCCGAAAAGAACCGCCTCGAAGCCGCCGAGTCCGAGCGTCGCAACGCCGCCGCGCTGATCGCCGAGAAGCTCGGCGAAGTCTCGGTGACGTTTGCCGCGCGCGTCGGCGAGGAGGGCAAGTTGTTCGGTTCGGTCACCACCGCCGACATCGCCCACCAGCTCGAAGCGCAGGGCTACAAGGTCGAGAAGCGTCAGATCGAACTCAATGAGCCGATCAAGTCGCTCGGCGTGTACCGAGTTGGCGTTCGGTTGCATGCGGACGTCAAGCCCGAGATCAAGGTGTGGGTGATCAAGCAGTAATTCGGTTACGTGGTTTCATAGCAACGATTTACGAGACTGAGACAGAAGTACATTTGTGACATGGATAGAGCGCCTCGGTTGCCGTCTCCGCGACTTGGGCGTTTTATCACTTGAACCTTACCGAGCTGTCGTTTCGGTGCCGCGTCCTTCGCTAGTCGCGCCGCGAAGACCTGAGTTGTAGAGTATCGTTGACGCAATGGCTCAGTACGATATCAGTTCCGTACGGAGCGACTTCTGGACCTGTAATGCGATCTGCGACGACTGCACGAGGATTGGGTGGCGGCATGAGGGTACATCGGGACTCGTGCGCCGCGAGTTCAGGCAATTCGAGGCAGACACCTTGTCGCGATTCGTATGCGGTCGACCACGGAGGGCTTTGCAAGATATGCCTGCTGTGGAAGGCCCGGTAGGCTTCAATCCTCGGTACGGGTTTTAAAAGCCTTGCGGTAGTGGTCACTTCTCCGTTTCAGTGCGTCTGAGCGGTACGCGGAAGGTTGAGATTCTATTTCTCAAGCCCATTCACATCACTATCGGAGAACATTGCATGCCAAAGCTCATTCTTGGAATTGCCACCGCGCTTGTCGTTTCGACATCCTCTGCGAGCGCACAGAATTTCCACTTCGCCGATTTCGCGTCCGAAGGGCAAAGTTTTGAGGGGGCCCAGCTCGGACCTATGACGCTGCGATCGCAGAGCGGCGTTTTGGTCTACTCCAGTACCATCAGCGGACTCTTCGATGGATACGCGGGTGTTTATGAAGTCACGATGTCCTTCTCACAGCGAATGAGCGCCGTGTCCATTCGTGCGGGAGACAACGGGGGCGATTCCGATGCGTTTGGACTCAGGGTCTACGGCTTTGGTACAGGCACCCTGCTCGGAACGTTCTATACCCGAGTCTTTGGTGGGCCCGATGAGCCAGATTGGGAATGGCTCACGGTTTCCGGACTCGGCGACATTGGTCGAGTTGTCTTTGATCCGTGCAACGGTGGTGTGTGTCCTGGCACGCACGAAGGTATTGGCGGAGTACTCATCACCGATATCAACTTGACGCCGTCGACCGTCGTACCGGAGCCAGCAAGCGTTACGCTGCTCGCCGGCGGCCTTCTCGCCATCGCGTGTAGAGTACGCCGTCGGCGCGAGAAGCTTTGACCATTCAATAGACGATTAACCTGGCGTTGCTGCTTACATGGCCTTCTCAAGGATTGTGGCATACTCGCTGCGCTCGCTGGCCGGATCCTATGAACGGGCCCTGCAGTAGAGCGCTGGCGTAAGATCGCTCGGCGTTGTAGCACTAGTCCTTCAAAGCATTTCTTGCAAATGGAACCGGACAATATGCCGCAAGATGAGCCGCAACGGTTGGCTGTCGAGGCGGGCGCAATGCAGACTCTTACACTTACGGTACTCAGCAGTCAGTAATATAGGATACACTTGGGTGTTGAAAGAATGAGCGAATCAAGGGTTTGTCTTTCTGCATCGCGGCCAGCTGTTCATGCACGCGCGCTTCGAGTTGTTCGCCCTGTTGGAGCGGACGCCGCGCGGTCCCCGTCCGTTTGGCATGACTCCAGACCAGTTCATCGGGGTTCAGGTCGGGCGCGTAGCCGGGAAGAAAATGCAGCGTCAGTCGGCCGTTGGTCGTGGCGACATAGTCCGTAACGAGCTTCGTCTTGTGGGCGGGGAGACTATCGAGCACCAGATGCAGCGGCCGCTTGCGGCCGCGCAGCAATTGCTGAAGGAGCGTCACGAAGAGCAGGCCATTCAATCCCCCCTTGTAGGTCCGAAACCAAAACGCACCGTGGCTGCTCACCGCAGACGCCGCACTGATGCTTTGGCGTTGGCCGGGGCGGTGCACCACGGGCGTCTTGCCGCGCGCACTCCACGTCGTCCCATGGACGGCGTCGGCGCGGAAGCCGGATTCGTCCCAGAACGCGATGTCCGCGCGCGCCTTCCGCGCCTGTCTGACGAGGGCAGGATACGTGTCACGCTGCCAGCGCGCGATGGCGACCGGATCCCGCTGATACGCGCGCTGCAGGGGCTTTTGCACCGTCAGGCCGACGCGCGCCAAGAGCGCGCCAATCGACGCGAGCGAGAGCGCCACCGCGAATCGTTCCGCAATCAAGGCTTGAACCAGCGTGCGCGTCCACCATCCGAAATCAAAGCCGTATTGCCACGGCGATTTCCCGTGCACCCACCGAAAGACCTGCCGCTCCTCGGCGCCCGTCAACGTGCGCGGCCGCCCCGTGGCTTGTCGCGCGCGTAACACCGTAAGCGGCCGTCCGCGCACGGCCGCCTGGACGCGGTACGCCCACGCGCGTTGCAGGCCGAACGACGCCGCCACCGCCGCGGGGCGCTCGCCGGCGCGCATGCGTTCCGCCGCCAAGCGCCGCATCTCCGCCAACGTCGCATGATCCAACGTCCGTCCATCGCGTGTCTTCATATCTCT
>Ga0163144_10017311_pt1 | contig 14682 bp, 14 predicted proteins | sample OliLak19BULKMAT1_FD_123175 | JGI IMG/M metagenome (GOLD analysis project Ga0163144, IMG submission 123175) | Freshwater microbial mat bacterial communities from Lake Vanda, McMurdo Dry Valleys, Antarctica - Oligotrophic Lake LV.19.BULKMAT1 | ecosystem: Environmental > Aquatic > Freshwater >... | reverse complement strand
TGCCTTGGAATCGGAAACGTTTCCCAACCCATGCGGAAAGATCCGCGCCGCGCACAACGAGATTCCGGCGGAACACGGCGGAGGAAAGATCGGGTTTTCCGAACTCCCGCCGCACGGCTTCCATGGTGTTGGCATCGATGAATGTCACCTGTCCCTTGAAGTCCGGCTTGTAGCCGAAGTAGCGGTCGCCCCGCAGGCCCATGCCGGCGATGCATTCGATTTCCGGAACGCCCTCGATGCCGTGGTTCTCGCGAGCCATTCCATGGTGTCCCCGGAAGTCGTTGCCGGGGGAGATCCAGATTTCCAGCAGTTCAGCATCCCATTCCGGCACCGTGTCCTCCGGTCTTCCCGTCTCTGCGGGTGTGTTGTCGGGGCCGACCCATTCGGTGCGTCCGTCGGCATAGGTTTCCTTTTTCCAAACGGGAAGCTCGAATTTTAAACGTTCCATGATCGCGCGCGCCGCATCGAATGCCGCGCCGCGATGTGCGGATGCGACTCCGACCCATACGGCGGACTCGCCGATCTGGAGGGCACCGGTGCGGTGGACGGCGATGGCGCGGACAATGCCGAATCGCTCCGCTTCCTCGGCGAGGATGCGTTGGCCGGTGGGAACGGCGAGGGCGGGGTAGGCCTGGTATTCGAGTTGGGCGACGGGATGGCCGTCGTTGTGGTCACGCACGCGACCATCGAAGGTGACCTCGGCCCCTGCGGATGGATCATGCAGCGCCGCGGTCAGCGACACGGGGTCGATGGCTTGGTCTGTTAGGGAAAACCTGATTTCTGCTGTCATGGCGGAGGTGTGGTCATCCGCCCGACATGGGCGGCAGGAAGGCGATGTGGTCGCCGTCTTTCAGGGGGTGGTCCCACGGCACAAATTCGTCGTTCACGGCGGCGCGCATGTCGGTCATCGCAAGGCCGAGGCGATGGGTCTCTGGCAACTGGCGGTAAAGTTCGGCGGGGGTGGCTGCGTCGTGGTGAATGGTTTCCTCAGAGATTCCACGGCGTTCCGATAAGATGCCGAACCATTGGATCCGATAGGTCTGGCTCATGGCTGGATGGCTCCCTCCCATTCGGATGGGGTGTTGGCGTTATCAAGGGCTTTTGGGGAAACCGGTTCCAACAGCCTGCAGCCGTGGCGGATGAGAACCTTGCGCGGACAGCGGACTCCTTCCGATGACGCCTGTTCCAGCAGATCCAGCGAACCCTCGCCATAGAGCGCGCACAGCGGCTCGGGGAGGCCGTCGAATTCACTGCGGTAGGAGAGGAACGGCTCGTCGTGCCGCTTGGAGGAAATCAGGTTTCGGAGGGTGGCTACATCGAGGCGCGGCAGATCGCAGGCAAGCACCAGCCAGTCTGCATCGGGATGCAAACGCATTGAGGAAAGCAGGCCGCTCAGGGGGCCATCGCTCGCTCCTTCCGGATCCCGGGAGATAGCGGGGCTGACAATTCCGGTGAAGCCGGCGGGCATTTCCTGATCGTGACGGAGGGAGATCACCACAGAGTCGCAACCGGCTTCTTGCAGCAGATCGAAAGTGCGCCGGGCAAGAGTGCGGCCATCCGGATGGATGAGCGCAGCTTTGTCGGTGCCCATGCGCGAGCTGCGTCCGCCGGCGAGGATCAGGCCGATGAGTGGTCTGGGTTCGGTTCCGATCATGGGGTGTGGTAGTCGCCTGACTTGCCGCCGGTTTTGGAAACGAGGTGGAGATCGAGGATGCGGATGCCCTTGTTCATCGCCTTGCACATGTCGTAGATTGTTAGGGCTGCGACGGATGCACCTGTCATGGCTTCCATCTCCACGCCGGTCTTGCCGGTGGTGGCGACCTCGCAGCGGATCAGGATTCCGGTGGTGTCCGCGGTGACATCGAAGTGGCAGTGCTCGACCGGCAGCGGATGGCAGAAGGGGATCAGATCGCCGGTTTTTTTCGTGGCCATGGTGCCTGCGATGATCGCGGTCTGGATCACCGGCCCCTTGGGTCCGTGGAGATCGTTGTTTTCGAAACGCACCATGATTTCTGCGCCGAGTTCGACGCGCACCGAGGCGACGGCGGTGCGCTTGTTAGAAGACTTGCCGGAAACATCGACCATCGAGGGCATGCCGTCGCGGACGTGGGTGAAACGGGTTTCTTCGGGCGGGCGCATGTGTCTCAGATCCAGGGGGTGTAACGGTATGCTGCGGCAAATTCTCCGCGCGGCGGGATTGTGATGAATCCATCGCTGCGGAGCAAGCCGATGAAATCGCCGCTGTTGCCGGTCGGTGCGGGGGTGACCTTTCCGTCCGCAGCGAGGGTGACGGGAAGATGCCATGTCATGCCGGGTAAGCCGTGGACGTTTTCCTCCGTGGTGACGAGGCGTGTTTTCGGCCGTTCCATTCCCGAGGCAACCGCAAGTGCGGGCAGGACGAAGGCATGCAGTCCGGTGATGGCCGAAACCGGATTTCCCGGCAGTGCCATGATCATCTGTCCAGCCGGCCCCAGCCAGCAGCCGGCGGGTTTGCCGGGTCTCTGCGCGACGCCGTGGAAAAGTTTCCGGCATCCAAGGCTATCCAACAGTTCGGGGACGAAATCCCGCGCACCCTTGGAAACTGCTCCGGTTAGGATGATCCAATCTGACTCGCCTAGCAGTGTGCGGAATTGGGATTCGGTGGTTTCATCATCGTCACGGATACATCCCGAGGACATGGCCGGATACCCGGCGCGGATCAATGCTGCTGAAATCGCATGGGCATTGGATTGGCGGATCTGGTGCGGGGCGGGTGCTTCGTCCACTGCCACGAGCTCGTCACCAGTCGCCGCCACGGAAATTTTCGGAAGCCGCGAAACCTCAAGCCAGGCAGCACCACAGGAAGCCGCAACTCCGATTTCGCGCGAGCCGAGAAGCGTGCCGTTCTTGACCAAGGAATCACCTTTCTTCGCATCGCTGCCCAGCGGATGAACGAAGCGACGGGGCACTGCATCATAATCGGATGAGATGCGAACAGCATCACCGTGCCGCTCCGTTTCCTCCACCGGCACGATGCAATCCGCGCCGTGGGGAAGGGGTGCGCCGGTCATCACCTCGATGCATGCGCCGCCCGTATCCGGAAGTGGAACCGCCGGAGCACCCGCCGGTGCGCTGGCAACGATGGTGAACCCGCGACCCGATTTCAGATCCTCCAAACGCAGTGCATAGCCATCCATCATCACCCGGTCGAAGGGCGGGAAATCCCGATCCGCCGAAATGTCCTGCCGAAGGACGCGCCCGGCTGCCGATTCCAACCGGCAATTCTCCGCCGCCAAATACGGAGCATTACCCAGAACCAGATCGAACGCTTCGTGAAATGTGATCATAGGTCGTGCGTGCGGTGCCGGGCGATGCTTACCGCTTCAGTAACTGATGACGATCAGTCCCGGGACACGCTCGAACTCGCTCAGGTTGTTGGTGACCACTTTCATGCCGTGGACCAAAGCGCTTGCGGCGATCCAGATGTCGTTGGTTCCGATGAGTTGTCCGCTCGCGGACAAGGCGCGGTAAATCTCGCCGTATTGCCAGGAGATTTCTTTCGTCCATGGCAACACTGGATACGGTTCACACAGGCGTTCCCAATCGAGGCGGCGTGAAGCGGACTGTCCGCACGCCAATTCGCCCGCAACGGTGAATGTGATGAAAAGGGCGTCATCAGCGTGATCGACGAGAAATCGGTCGATGCGATCCGACCCTTTCCGTCTCGCCTCACGTTCGGCGGTGACGATGAAATTGGTGTCGAGAATCAAGCCCATGGATTGTCGGGGATGGAATCCTGTGCCGCCGCCAGATCAACGGCATCGAGATATCCCACGCTGACCCCGCCGCCACCGGCACGCAGATGTGCAAGCAGTGAGGCACCGGTGAGCGAAGGTTCTGCAATCACCGCACGACGCACGACCTCGGTGAACGACTCGCCTCCTCTCTTCGCGGAGCGTAGCTTCTCATACGCATCGAACTCCAAGGTTATGGTTTTTGTGGGCATACACGAAAAATACACGAAATATGAATTTGGTCAATTTGGTTTTGGAAGCAAGTTCTCCATGAAATCGAAAATTCATCAACCGCCGATCGCGGTCATCGGGCGCTGGACTTCGAAATCCTCCGCGAAGGAATGTTTCTCGGGTTTGCTGGCGATGGCTTCTTCGAGTGCCTTGGTGATGTCCGCCGCATCGGGCGAGCGCAGCGCGGGCATCAGGTCGATCTCGCCGTGACGCCCGAGGCAGGGTCGGATTTTCCCATCGGAGGTGAGACGGAGCTTGTTGCAGTCCGCACAGAAATCCGCGCAGGTGACCGATCCGATGAATCCGACCAACCCGCCGCTTTTCCTCATCCGGTGATAGCGGGCGGGGCCGTGGCCCGGGGATTTTCCGGTTTCGGGTTCCAGCACATCATGTGCGGAGAGCAGTTTCATCGCTTCGGCTACGGATAGGAAATTGCTTTCGTTGATCGGCCCGCCGGGGGCGAGCGGCATCAGTTCGATGAAACGCACGGGCATACCAAGCGCTGCTCCGAATTTCGCCAGCGGCACGAGCTGATCCTCGTTGTGGCCGCGCAGCAGCACGCAGTTGAGTTTCACCACTTCGAAGCCTGCCTTGGCCGCCGCTCCGATGCCTTCGAGTGCGGCGTCGAGGCGCCCGCCGGTGAGCTTGTGGTAAAGATCCGGATCGAGGGCATCGATGCTGATGTTCACCGAGCGCACCCCCGCTTGCTTGAGGGGGACGGCGAGATCTTTCAGCAGCACCCCGTTGGTGGAAATCCCGAGTGTCTGCACACCGGGAAGATCCCAAAGGCGGCGGGCGATCTCGACAATGTCTTTTCTAACAAGAGGCTCGCCTCCGGTCAGGCGGAATTTCCGGAAGCCCAGATGGGTCGATTGCTCGGCGACGCGGACGATCTCGTCTGCGGTGAGATGATCCGCGCGCTCAGCCCAGCCCTTGTAGCCCTTCGGCATGCAGTAGAGGCAGCGTTCGTTGCAGCGGTCCGTGACCGAGATGCGCAGGTAGTCGATGTGTCTTCCGAAAGGATCCATGGGAGTGATCAGATGATGAGAAATTTCGCGGCTGCCAAAACCGATACCGCGGCGAGCGAGCGCCGCAAGGCGAGGATGCGTGCCCGTCCACTGCCCCAGCGGGAACCGATCAAGGCTCCGATAAGCACACATGGGAGAAGGGGCCACACGGTCGTCGGCACCTCACCGCCCCTCAGCAGAAATCCGGAGATGCCGGAAATGGAATTCACCGCGATGAACGCGGCGGAGACGGCCGCCGCCGCCTTGGCCGGGGCCATCCGGAAAATGACAAGCACCGGGGTGAGGAAGATCCCGCCTCCGATTCCCACCAATCCGGACAGGAATCCGATCGCCCCACCGATCGCCAGCAGCACTGCGGCGGAGGGTTTGCCATCGGGATTTTCTGGCTCTACGGGTGCCGCAAGCAAGCGCCATGCGCCGACGATCAGCGCCGCCGCAAGGATGAGCTTGAACACCGGCTCCGGCGATTGCAGCCATCCGCCGAGAAACGCAGCGGGTATGGATGCCATGGCGAGCGGGACAAAAAGGGGGAGGTCGAAGTGCCCGGCACGGACGAAGGAAAACATCGCAACCGCTGATACGGCGATGTTCAGGATAAGCGCGATGGGTTTCATTTCCTCCGGTGCCATCCCGATGACACCCATCACGGCCAGGTAGGCGGAAGCTCCTCCGTGGCCCACCGATGCGTAGAGCATGGACGCTCCAAAGAACAGGACGGCCAGCAAAGGGAGATTCGGTATGAGGGTTTCGGGCATGGGAGTGGTGGGTATCCGGCTAACCTATTCAGCAATGCGTAAACCAGAGTCGCCACAAGTTTCGGCAATGTCCACCCCCCACGAACGGAAAGCCGTCCTTCCAGGCGGCAGCAAAGCCCGAAAGCGCAGCTACCCCCACTGTGGGTGGGGATCGGCTCGGCGCTCGTGCATCCCTGCGCTGTGAGGAGATCATACCATTGCCGTTGCTGGCCTTGGATCATTTACTTTGACGAAATACTGGGAATTCAGTAGTAATTGTCTGTAACAATGAAATGTCCGCGATGTGTGCAGCTAATCCACCGTGCGGCGGCGGGTTGCCCGCACTGCGGCTTTGAACTCAGGGATGCGGACGGGATGTTCGGCCATGGGGATGTGAAGCTGCGTAGCCTGACGGATGCTGCCGGGCTTTTTCGAACGGATGACCGCGACCGGCTGGAGGACGAGATCGAACGTTTCGGGGTGGCCTTCCCTCAGATGTTCGTGGCGGTTTACACCGGCAGCCTCGGCGAGGTTGCGAATCTGCGGCAATTCGGCTTCTGGCTTCTCAACCGCGGGGTGTTCGAGGATGTGGCGGTGGAGAAACCGAACGAGGCGGGGGTGCTAATCGTGATCGATCCGGATTCCAAGGCGGCGGGGATGACTTACGGCTACCTTCTGGATCCTTTTTTCGAGGAGCAGGATACCTTCGATTGCCTTTCGCGGGCACACGCGCACTGGCTTGAGGGGCGTTATGCGGAGGGGATTTTGCGGACCATCAGGCACCTGCGGAAGGTTTTGCGGAAACGCTGCCGGCAGGTGCGGCGCGATCCCGAGAGATACGAGCGCAAGGTCGCGACCCCGGTGGCGGTTGGCGATCTGGTCAGGAAAATCCGGGGCGGGCATCGGCCTGCAAACGCAGCCGTGGGGGAGGAGATGGAGCCGTGAAACGGATCCTGTATATTCTCATCCTCGGGACACAGCCCGCATTCCCTAACAGCGAGCCGCCGCTCCCATCCTGGAATGCCGAAGAAAGGGAGAGGATGATCGGTGAGGGTTGGATAGCGGGAGGATCGTTGTTCACCTATGAGACGCTAGCGTCTGAGGATTCCGATGCCGAAACCCCGTTGCATGTGGAGGAACCGACAGCGGAGGAACTCGCCAGCGCGCCGGAGGACCAAAACGAGGTCAGCGAGGAATATCTCGCGGCATATTTCGCGGAAAAGCCGGACGGGCATCTCGTGGATCCGCAGGATCTCCTTTCCGAAAGGGAGAGGAAAGACCTTGAGGTGTTCCTCAACTATCATGCCGGGGATTCCTCGATCGACATGTATGTCTATGTGTTCGGCACCGACCAGCAGATCCCGGGCGATGTCCGGGAGGAGGAGGTTGTGGAGCGGCTCTACTCCGTGGGGAAACCCGCGATGGTCGTTTATTACTATCTCGGCGCCCCGCAGCGTTCCACGGTTTACCTGAGCCCGGTGATTACGGACACGGTATCGGTGGCGGAGCAGCGGCGTGCGCTTGAGAGTTCCGTGATTCAGGCTTTCGGAAGCACCCAGCCTTTCGACCAGGCCGAGGCCTTCCTGGTGCAGATGTCGATCCGCATTTACTGGATGGAACGGATGGCGGCGGGCACTGCGGAGGAAACCATGGAAGGGATTCCCGATGGCGATGGCGCCAGGGCTTTCCACAAGAAGGAAATACCTGTGGAAAGCCGGATGAAGATCCCGGCATGGGGGCGGCTTGCGGCATGGGTTTTTGCGGCGGCCAGCGGCGGCATCCTTTCGCTATGGAGCCTGGTGATGTGGTGGCGCGGCAGGGTGAGATACCGCTTTCCGGAGTTCGATGTCGAGCCGCGCCTCGGCGGCAGCCACGCGGCGGGCATCGGTGCGGTGATTTCGTTTGCCAGCACGGCGATCCCACCCGCGATGCAGCGCACCCAGGTGCCCGATTACATGCGGCGCGCTTGAGCGAAAAGGATTTGCGAATGATTGGTTGAAGAACCGCAGGGCGCGGGCAAGGTTTGCGGCGGATGGACAGGCCGGGGATTTCAGTCGAGGCGAGCGAGCGTGGTGAGGAAATCCGTTTGGGTGGCAAGCTGGGTGAGATGACGCTCACGAAACAGGTGCTCACCCTGGCGATCTGGCCCCTGCTGGAGCAGATCCTCGCGTTTTTCGTTGGCATGACCGATATCCTGATCGCCGGGCGGATGTCGGAAGGCGCGGATCGGATTGCGATCCTCGATGCGATGAGCCTGGGAGGTTATGTCGGATGGTTCATTTACATTTTCCAGGGCGCCGTGGCCACCGGGGTGATGGCGTTGGTCTCCCGGGCGGCGGGAGCGCGCGACACACGGTTAGGCTCGCTTGCCCTCGGCCAGGGGTTGTGGCTCGGTTTTCTAGCCGGGCTTGCCGCGTTCCTCATCCTGCAACTCGGGGTGTCTTACCTGATCCAATGGATGGGGCTTAGCCCCGAAGCTGCGCATCAGGCGGAGAGATACATCCGCGTCTTCGCATGGTGCGGGCCGGTGGCGGGGGCGATGTTCGCCGTGAACGCCGCTTTGCGGGGATCGGGTGACACCAAGACCCCGTTCTACGCGATGGTGGTGGTGAACGCCGTGAACGTGGCGGTCAGCGTCCTGCTTGTCTTCGGCCCGGAACCTTTCGGCGGCATGGGTGTGGTTGGGATCGCGCTTGGCACCGTGATCGGCTGGGTGGCCGGGCTTGCGACCGTGGTGCTGATGCTGGCGCTGAAGCGGAACAAAGGCCTTCGCTGGACCCGTGAAGGGTTGAAATTCCATGGTGATACGATGTTGCGGATCTGGCGCGTTGGAGTTCCGCAGGCCGTTGAAATTGCGGGCATGTGGATGATCCATTCCTACGGGCTGCGCGTTATCTCGAACCTCAGGCAGGAAGGTGCCCTCGGCGCACATTTCATTGCCGTCCGGCTGGAGTCGATGAGCTTCCTTCCGGGCTTCGCGATCGCCGCCGCCGCCGCCGCGCTCACCGGCCAATATCTCGGTGCGGGATCCAAGGAAATGGCGGTCAGTGCGGTTCGGTTCTCATGGAAATTCGCCGTGGTGTTGATGGTTACGATGGGTCTTTGTCTTGTGATCGGCAGGGATTGGCTGATCGGCCTGATGGCTCCCGGCAGCGGGCTTCACGCCCAGCTTGCGGCACCCTTGCTGGTGGTATGCGCTTTCACCCAACCGTTTTTCGCGACCTGCATCATCCTGAAGACGACCATGCGCGGGGCGGGTGCCACCAAGCTCGTGATGCTCTGGGCGTTTGGCAGCATGATCTTCTACCGGATCGGCGTTCTGTGGATTATGTCACACTTCGGATGGGTCACACTCACCAATGTCTGGATCGTGCTGGGACTGGATCTCGTGACACAGGCGGTGGTTTTCACCCGGCTGCATTTCAAGGGCAGATGGCTGGATGCGAAGGTGTGAGGAGGTGGTCAGGGCGTTGCTGGTCGTTCTCTCTCGGGTTGGTGGCGGGGGGAACACGCCAAGTAGGAAGCGGGCGTAGGTGCTGAAGTGGCGAGTCTTGCCTTCGTATCCGTCAGTAGCTCAGGTGATACCGGAAGTCCCTCTTTTCTGACCTTCAATCCCTTTGTCTAGAAGAAAAACCTCCCGGGAACTGGAAATGGGGAACTGGAAATCCGGGTTTAGCATTGCACGTGACTTGCGTTTCCAAAATACTTCCGAGTCTTAAAAACGTCATGCTGAAGTCTTAATTCATCGCCGTCCCGCACACCGACCTCGTCCGCCCATTCGCACGGCTCCCCCTTTTTTGTTTATCCCCGGTCTCTTCCCATACACCTCAGAACTCTCGCATCCCATCCTACTGTCATGAACCTGTCACTGCCCCGTTTCTTTCTGCCCCGCATCCGTTCCTTCGGGTTCGGCTTTTGTGCCGCCTTGCTCCACTCACCCGTAGCGCAGGCTACCCCGGTATTCGAGCCGATCCAGGCCTTCGTGCTCTCACCGAAAACCCCCCAAGCCAAGCTCATCCAAGGCAATGACGGGAATTTCTATGGAACCACTTACAACGGCGGCAACAGCGGCAATGGCACGGTGTTCAGAATGGCTCCCGCCGGGGGGCTGACCACCCTCGTGAATTTCACTGGAACCAACGGAAGCAATCCCTCCGCCGAGTTGGTGCAAGGCACCGACGGGAATTTCTATGGAACGACTCGGGGTGGTGGCAGCAACCGCTACGGCACGGTGTTCAGAATGACGCCCGCCGGAGCCTTGACCACGCTGGTGAATTTCACCGTTTCCTTTACCAATGGATATAGTCCCCGAGCCGGATTGGTGGAGGGCAGCGATGGGAATTTCTATGGAACCACGTACGATGGCGGCACCAGCAGTTCCGGCACGGTGTTCAAGATGACGCCCTCAGGGGCCGTGACCACCCTCGTGAATTTCACCGGACCCAATGGGAGTAAGCCCGAAGCCGGATTGGTGCGGGGAAGCGATGGGAATTTCTACGGCACCACTTACGGTGGCGGCAGTGCTAACCGGGGCACGGTGTTCAGGGTAGTGCCCGCAGGAACCTTGACCACCCTCGTAAATTTCAACTCCACAAGTGGAAGCTATCCCATCGCCGCATTGACCCAGGGAAGCGACGGGAATTTCTATGGAACCACTTCCAGTGGCGGCAGCAGTAGCAGTAGCAAGGGCACTGTGTTTATGATGACGCCCTCAGGTGCCTTGACCGTCCTTGCGGATTTCAACTCCACCAATGGAAGCTCACCGAAAGCCGCCTTGGCGCAGGGCAGCGACGGGAATTTCTATGGAACCACATCCAGTGGCGGCAGCAGTGGCTTTGGCACGATTTTCAAGATTTCGCCCGCAGGCGATTTGACCACCGTCGTGAATTTCACCCTCACCAATGGAACTAATCCTCGAACCGGCTTGGTGCAGGGCAGCGACGGAAATATATATGGAACCACTTCTGGAGACTCCGGCATCGGCACCTTTGGCACCGTGTTCAAGATGACCCCAACCGGAACCTTTACCACCCTCGTGAATTTCAACGACGTAAATGGAAGCTATCCCCGGGCCGGATTGGTGCATGGCAGCGACGGAAGTTTCTATGGTACCACCTCCGGCACCACCAGCCAAGGCGCCAGCAACAGCAGCGGCGGCTCGGTGTTCAAGATTACGCCCGCAGGGGTTCTGACCACCCTCGTGAAGTTCAACCCCACTTTTGAAAGTTTCAACCAAGCCGGATTGGTGCAGGGCAGTGACGGGAATTTCTATGGGGCCACTCCCGGTGGCGGCAGCGGCAGCTACGGCACGGTGTTCAGGATGACGCCCACCGGGGTCTTAACCACGCTAGTCAATTCCACCATAACCACGGGAAGACATCCCGAAGCCGCGTTGGTGCAGGGCAGCGACGGGAATTTCTATGGGACCAGCTTCGCTGGCGGCACGCTCAACTACGGCACGGTCTTCAGGATGACGCCCGCAGGAGCCTTGACCACCCTCGTGAGTTTCAACTCCACCAATGGCAGCCAACTCAATGCCGGATTGGTGCAGGGCAGCGATGGGAATTTCTATGGAACTACTCCAACTGGCGGCAGCAGCATCGGCAGCAACGGCACGGTGTTCAAGATGACGCCCGCAGGGATCTTGACCACCCTCGTAAATTTCAACTCCACCAATGGAAGCGGTCCCCGTGGCGAAATGGTGCAGGGCAGCGACGGGAACTTCTATGGAACTACTTCATCTGGCGGTAGCGGTGCCGGCGGGACAGTGTTCAAGATGACGCCCGCAGGGGAATTGACAACACTCGTCAATTTCACCGGAACCATCGGATGGCAACCCAAAGCCGGATTGGTGCAGGGCAGCGACGGGAATTTCTATGGAACCACCGCTGGTGGCGGCAGCGTCGTTGGCGGCGGCACCCTGTTCAGGATGACCCCCGCAGGGGACTTGACCACCCTCGTGCTTTTCGACTCCACCAATGGAAGTTCTCCCAATGGATTGATGCGAGGTCGAGACGGAAATTTTTATGGAATCACATCGGAGGGCGGCAGCACTCCTGATGGCCAATTTGCAGGAGGTGGCCAGATTTTCCGCCTGCGAGTCGGACCTACCGTCACCACGGTGGGCGATGGCTCGATCACATCATCCAGCGCCCAGCTCAACGCCACGATCAATCCCGGTGGCTACGACACCCCTGTCACGTTCCAATATGGCACCAGCCCGATAATGGATACCTATGCCACAGCCAGTGCTGGCACTATAACGGCAGGAACCGCTCCTGTCGCGGCGCAAGCCAATTTGACCGGACTTTCCGCCAACACGGCTTATTACTACCGCGTGACAGCTAGCAATGCGGAAAACGCAGTGCCTAAGACCGGCTTGATTCTCTCTTTCAGCACAGTCTCTCCAGCGCTGGAACTGTTTAATACCGCAGCGGCAAGCAATGGCTTGAGCGGTTCAAACGCGTTACCCACCGCCAGTCCTTTCGGTGACGGTGTCAACAACCTCCTCAAATACGCATTCAACATGAATTTGGGGCAACCGGATGTGAGTGTGTTGGGTGTTTCCGGAAACTCTGGCCTGCCACGGGTGCAGCTCGATTCCAGTGGCGCACAACCGGTTCTGCGCGTTCAGTTTCTCCGCCGGATCGGTAGTGGCTTGAGCTACACGCCCCAGCGCTCAGCCACCCTGAATGTGTTCGTGCCAATGACCGGCACCCAGACGATCACCCCCATCGACGCACAATGGGAGCGTGTGAGCGTGGAGGAGCTTTTAACAAACCCGAGCAATTTCGCCAGAGTGCAAGTGGAGATGCAGTGATCCTGTCTTCCAAGCGGACCAGGGGTGCGTCCGGGATGGATTGGCAGACCGGCGTCAACCACTCCATCCCACTAGCGGTCGAAGAGGGCGAACTTCAGGTCGGCTTCGGAGACTACCTCGCCGTTGACGAGGCAGCGGCAGGATGTCTGGCCGATGTTGCCGCGGATCTTGGTGGTTTTCGCCTCAGTTTCGGGTCAGGTCAGTTTCGGGTCAGGTCAGTTTCGGGTCAGGTCAGTTTCGGGTCAGGTCAGTTTCGGGTCAGGTCAGTTTCGGGTCAGGTGCTGCATTTAAACATTTTCCAAATTTTTGTTGCGATGCAGCACCTGACCCGAAACAGATGACCCGAAACAGATGCAGCACCTGACCCGAAATAGACCCGAAACAGATGCGCGCTTGCGGATGCAATCCGCCGCCACTGCCGGCTAAGACGGGATCAGAAAAGCTCCCGGGATGCCTTTGTCCAAGGTGGCGAGGCGCACGGACGCTGTGTTTCATAATGATGAAGTGAACACTATTCAGCGGAGGTAGCGATAGCGGGTGGCTCTTCCTGCGCCTATTCGCTCAATGAACTTGTGTTCCAGAAGTCGTTTAACCGAGGCTTCAATGGTCCGGGCTGGCAGGTCAAATGCGCCAATGAGATCTCCTCTGGTAAAGACGCTTTCTTCCCGGGATCGAATCCAGTCGAGAATGGATTGCTGATTTTGAGAAAGTAGGCTCTCACGGTCATCGCGCTGGAGAATATCGAGTGCTAGCCCGGCTTGCTTGTTTACCACATTGAGAAATAACAGCAGCCACTCGGAAATATCCTCCTGCCCGGATTTCCAAGACTTTTGGGTTTTGTTGAGTGCCAGATAGTAGTCCGCCTTCCGCTCCTCAACGAGCTTCTCATGAGACACCACGGAAGTGAAATGATACCCTTGCTGAAGTAGCATCAGGTTGGTGAGCAAACGGCTTGTCCGCCCGTTTCCGTCTTGGAACGGGTGGATTGCCAGATACTCGAAGATGAAATTGGCTACTAGGATCAGCGGATGTTTTTTCCCTTCCTCCTTGGCCCATTGATACCACTCGATGAGTTCGCGCATTTCTTTTTCGACCAAATGCGGAGGGGTCGGGTCAAAGATAATCCCGAGAATATTTCCGCTCTGGTCAGTCGCCTGAACACGGTTTGAACCAAATTTATACAGCCCACGGTGACGCTCATCTTTTGAGCTGTGCCTAAGCATCTGGTTATGAAGGTGCAGAATCATCGACTCGGAGATCGGCAAGTCCGTGAAATTCGAGAATACAAATTCCATCGACTCCAGATACCCTCCCACCTCCTGCTCGTCACGGGTCTTGAGTTTCTGGATATGGAGTTTTCTATACAGTTTCTCGACCTCGTCATCTGTGAGCTGGTTTCCCTCAATCCGGTTGGACGCACCCGTTGAGGTGATTATCACGCTTTGTGTTAATCGCTCGATAACCTGTGGTTGAAGATTCCCGGTAATACTCCAGCTTTGTTTCACCGCATCAATCTTGGACAACAACGAATACACCTCTTCCAACGTCCCAATGGGAAGCGTAAGGCGCGTATGAAGTCGGTCATTTTCTCTGCTCATAATCTCACATTCAAACTGTGTGAGATTGTGTGAGATTATGTGAGATTGTCAATTTTATCTCGAAAACGAAAACGGTGAGGGACTTGCCACCGACTTGTTCCCGCACGATTTTAGATCCGGCAAGTAGTGGTGATCTTCGGTCGCTTCTCTTGCCTGAGCCTCTAAAGCCAAGTTGACTGCTATCATCCGCCAAGCGTGTCAGAGGCGGGGCGGGTTCGACCCTTTCACTCTGAATGCCCCCTATTTGACAATCAATCCCTATATCTATAGTAAGCCTCCACAGTTTTTTTGGGAACTTGCGATGGGGAACTTGCGATGAGACTCCTTGGCATGAACGGAGCATAGGGGAGCGGGGATTTCTGTCAAGTTTTGCACCCTGACCCGAATGGCGCGGTTTTAAGCGAAATACCCGCATAAGAAGCTGGCCCGGAACCCGCTGGTCTGGTTGGGTCGTGTGTGACCAAAAACCAACCATTCCTGAGCGGATTCCCGACACAG
>Ga0163144_10017308_pt1 | contig 14684 bp, 9 predicted proteins | sample OliLak19BULKMAT1_FD_123175 | JGI IMG/M metagenome (GOLD analysis project Ga0163144, IMG submission 123175) | Freshwater microbial mat bacterial communities from Lake Vanda, McMurdo Dry Valleys, Antarctica - Oligotrophic Lake LV.19.BULKMAT1 | ecosystem: Environmental > Aquatic > Freshwater > Lake... | reverse complement strand
CGCGCTGAAGGCGATGTCCGCAGCGGGCAAATATTCACGCTCGAGATAGTCCCGATCCTGTTCCGCAAGGACTTGCCAACTGGCCTGCAACTCACGCCAGACTCGCACCTGAAACGTTTTCACCACGGCCTTGAACGGATGCTCCAGCAACTGCCCGTCATACAGTGCGCGATGGCGGTTGAACGCGGCCTCGTTGAACAGCGTCTCACCCGCGGCGCGCGCCCGTTCGTAGGCCGCCTCGTTCTGCCGCATCAATGGTACAAACGTCTGGCTGACCATATGCAACAGCGGCTGCAGGGCCGGCGTCAATGCCAGTTCCCCGCGTGTCCCAACATGCTCGCCAGCGCGAATAGCACACAACCAGCGCCAGGTGCGCGGTGCCAATTCTTCCAGCAACGCGCAAGCCTGCGGGTCCACCAGGTTCATACCGAGTTGTCCATAGGCGCTGGCATCCGCCAGCGTGAAGCGCTCGCCCAACAGATACGGCTGCGCCGTCAACAGGTGTTCCATGGCCGCGAGGTAGCCACGCCAGGCCAGGTCAAGCAGTGCGTGCGTGGGTGGAAAGCCGGCACGCGACGGGGGCGTCCTGGCGCGACTGACCCCCGCGTCGTAAGCAGCGGGCGCGACACTGAACAGGTAGGGGCAGCGCGACGCCTGGCGCCGGTACAGCCGACGCGCTACCAGCGACGCAAATCCCGGTGGCAGTAGCGGACGCAATTCACGGGCGGTCATGTCCCCCATGGGTGTGGTCCGGGCGGAACCCACCCAGCGCATGTGATGCACCATGTAGAGACCGAATTCGTCGAAGGCCTCGTCGAGCAACTGGCAGATGAAAGACAGTTGCGGGCCCTGCGGGATCAAAGGTACAGAGTGACGCCCGGGGAACTCATCCAGGTCGCGCGCCAGGGACGACGAATCGTAGTAGAAACTGCGACCATCCTGCGTGTAGAAGGGGACCGCCGGATATTCGTCCAACTCGGGCGACAGCGCGCGGAAGCGCATGACTGCCCGGCGGCGCTTCGCCCTGTCCAGACGCACCGCCATCGACCAGGCGGAGCGGCGGCCTGCCTGCTGCGGCCAGCGCTCCCAGGGGTGTTCGGCAAAATCCAGCAGCGACTGCATCTTCAACTGGTACGGTGAGGCGGTCAGGCCCCACAGAATGAATTTTGTCATGTATCAGTATTTCCCCGTCTCGCCGGTGGATACTGGCATTGTGCACTTGCCGACGCAAATACTTCGGTGCACAGTAACCCGTATAAAAAATTTGCGAGACCACGGACCATGCAGCAACTCTCAGAAATGGACAGCAATTTCCTGCACCAGGAAAGCGCGCGAACACCCATGCACATCAGCCCGGTGATTGTGTACGACCAGTCCGGCCGCAAAGGGGGCAAGGTTCGGTTCAAGGAGATCCTCACCGTCTTCGAGCGCAATCTGCACAAATCGGCCATATTCCGGCGCAAACTGGCGGGCGGCGCCATGGGTCTGGATACGCCCTACTGGGTGGAAGACGCAGACTTCGACCTGGAGTTCCACGTGCGCCACCTCGCCCTGCCCAAGCCGGGCGACTGGCGCCAGTTCTGCATTTTACTGGCGCGACTGCAGGCGCGTGGACTGGATATGAAACGCCCGCTGTGGGAGGCCTACGTGATCGAGGGACTCAACCGAGTGGAGGGCTTACCCGAAAACAGTTTCGCCATCATGATCAAGATTCATCACTCAGCCATCGACGGCATTTCCGGGGCAGAAATCGTTACCGCGATTCACAGCCTCACTAAGGAGATCGAACCACCGCTGGTCGCCGACAACTGGCGGGGCGAGAGCGAGCCTACCGCCTGGCAGATCTGGTCGCGCGCCTACTTCCACAACCTGAAGCTGCCGATCAAATTCGTGGAGACTGTCAGCACCCTGGTGCCCGCGATTATTCGTGCGCGCAAACTCAGTGCGAACCCACAGACGGATCGACGGAAGACGCTCACCGCGAAAACGCGGTTTAACGCACGCATCAGTACCAACCGGGTCACAGACACCCTGATTATGGAACTGGCCGACGTCAAGGCCATGCGCAAAGCCCTTGGCAATGTCACTGTCAACGATATTATGGTCTCGATTGTGGGTGGCGCGCTGCGCAAATACCTGCTGAGCAAGGGCGAATTACCCGCGAACAGCCTGATCGCCGGAGCGCCAGTCAATGTCCGCAGCGAACGCAACAGTGACTCCAGCGGCAACCAGGTGAGCCTGATGAGGATCAGCATGGCTACCGATATCGCTGACCCCGTGGAGCAACTGCAGGCCATCCACCACAGCGCCCAGCAATCCAAGACGTTCTCCAATGCGTTGGGCGCCAGTGTCATGATGAACATCACTGAAATCCTACTCCCCCAGGTACTGGGCTGGGGTTTCCGGGTGGCAACGATGGCCGCGTCGCGGACCGCCAGGCCAATGCCGTGCCATGTGGTGATTTCCAATGTACCCGGGCCGCAGGTTCCCCTGTACCTGGCGGGCGCCAGGGTGCACCTGATGTTGGGGCTGGGACCACTGCTGGATATGATGGGGTTGTTCCACGCAGTACTCAGCGGTGCCGGACGTATCACGATCAACTTTCTCTCCTGCCGCGAGATGATGCCGGACCCGGAGTTTTACAAGGCGTGCCTGCAGGAAGCCTATGAAGAATTGCAGACGGCGGCGCGGCAGGCTGCCAGTCGTCCTGCAGCTGCCACCAAAACCAAAAACAAGGCTAAAGGCAAGGCGAAGAAAAAATCTGCGGCGGCATCGCGCTCTGCAAGTTAAATTCTGCACAACAGGTACTAGAGATCGTTTGACGTGGACAGCGCCAGCATTGAACAATTAGTACACACGATCCCCAGTGGCGATCGCGCCGAGCGCGCTGTACTGCGCGAAACCCACATATCCTGGGTCATTCTCTGCGCTGAGTTTGCGTACAAAATCAAGAAACCGGTGAATTTTGGCTTTCTGGATTTTTCCAGTCTGGAACTGCGTCGGCATTTTTGTGCAGAGGAATTACGGCTCAATCGGCGGTTTTCACCCGAGCTATACCTCGCGGTGGTACCTATTACCCAGGGCGAGCGAGGGCCAGTGATAGATGGAGCCGGCGCACCCATCGACTACGCGGTCAAGATGCGTCGCTTTGAGGAAGAGCAATTACTCGATGGCATCGCGGCCCGGGGCGGGCTGGATAACGCACTACTGCGCGCTCTGGCCAGCGAACTGGCCCGGGTGCACGAAATTCTACCCACCTGCCACCCCGATCCGGACAGCAGTGACCCGGGTACGCCAGCAGCACTGCACAAGGCTGTGGAGCAGAACTTCCAACAGATTCGCAATTATGCTTTACCAGCAACACGACTACTGCAACTGCAAGCGATCCAGGAATGGTCACGACAGCGCTATGCTGAACTGCTGCCCGCGATGGTGCAACGCCTGCTCGAGGGCAGGGTGCTCGACGGCCATGGCGACGCGCACCTGGGCAACATCGCCCTGGTGGATGGCGTGGTGCGGCTCTTTGACTGTATCGAATTCAATGCATCTTTTCGCATTATGGACAGCATCTCGGAGATTGCTTTTCTTGGCATGGATATGGACGCTCGCGGCTACCACGACGCATCGCGCCGCCTGCTGACGGATTACCTGGAATACAGTGGCGATTACAGCGGACTCCGTCTGCTTGAGTTCTACCGCTGTTATTTCGCGATGGTACGGGCCAAGGTCAACCTGTTGCGGGAACCGCTACAAAGTACCGCCCTCACTACTACCCACGGCTATAGCGAGTTTCTGCGCTACCTGGCGCTGGCGCAGTCCTGCACACAGCCCATGCGGATATTCCTCGCCATCACCCACGGTGTGTCCGGTAGCGGAAAGTCCACCATCGCCAGCGCGCTGGTAGCAAGCAGCGGTGCGGTGCGTATCCGTTCCGACGTCGAGCGCAAGCGGCTCGCCGGCATGGCGCCAGAACAGCGCAGCGAGCCACAGCAACGCGACTCACTTTACAGCACCGCCATGAGTCGAAAAACGTTTGCCCGACTGGAAGAACTGGCGCGCGTAGTCATAGCAGCCGGGTTCCCGGTCATTGTCGACGCCACTTTTCTGCACTGCAGTACACGCGATCCCTTTCGCGAACTGGCCCGCAAACTGTCCGTACCTTTTATCATTGTCGATTGCATTGCAGAGCCAGCGCGACTGCGCCAGCGGCTGATCGAGCGTGGCACTCAGGACGCGTCAGAAGCGGATGTTGCGGTGCTGGAACAACAACTGGTCGGTGCGCAGGCGCTGGCGCCGGAGGAACAATCCTACCGTCTGGCAGCGGATTCTGGTGAAGATAGTGCAGCACTGTGGCAACGCTTGCAGGCCCAGTGCTTCGGGTGATGGAGTATTACAACAGCAGCGGCAAGCTCGCTATTGTTCCAATGCCAGCGTCACGTTCACGGTCACCTTGTAGCTATTTTCACCGGCGGCAATAGGCGGTGCAGAGCCCGCCCTGCTGTCCATGGTCACCATTTCCATCTTGGCCATTGCCAGCGGACGCGGAGCGAAGTTCTGCTCAGAGATTTCCAGTACCCTACCAATCTTTACGCCCGCTGCTTCGGCCAGGGTGCGGGCCTTGGCCATGGCGTTCTCCACGGCCTTGATCCGCGCCTGCGTGATGGCCGCCGAGGGATCATCGTTGGCAAACTGGATACTGCCGCCTTCATTGACGCCGAGCGTCACCGAGGTATCCAGTACCTCTCCGACCTTGGCGATATCGCGCACCCTGACGGTCAGCGAGTTGCGTACCGTGTAACCCACAAGTCGGGGCGCCTGATCGACATCGTTGCCCGGTTGGGGATAGGTGTAACGGGGCTGGATGTCGAAGTTGGCTGTCTGCAGGTCCCGCTTGGCAATGCCCAGCCCGGCCATGGCATCGACCACCTTGCTCATGGCAGCGGAGTTGGCAGTCAGCGCTGCCCGCGCGGTCGCCGCATCGCGGCTCACACCCAGGACCAGCACTGCCATGTCCGGCGCGATATCGGCACTACCCTCCCCTGTGACCAGAATGCGCGGGGCTGGGTTTTCGTCGCTGGCCACTGCCACCTGACCCACGCCGAGTAGACACGCCACAAGGGCAAACAGGGCCGCGCCCTGCACAGTCAAAATCTTTCTCACGATAATCTCCCCGTTAACTGGTCACTGGAAATGTATTCTACTGCCATCATCCCTGACCACGCCTGATCACCCCAGGGCAAGCGTAACCGCAGCTCTCAGGATACAAAAACCAGCGTCATCACAATGCCCCACACGCCGGCGATGATAAAGCTGCGCGACAACAACGGCTTGTCAATTTTTGACAATTCGGTCAGCGGGTCACCACCGCGGCGGATCCGCCTTATCACCGGCCATTCGATCAATGCGGCATAGATAATGCTGGCGACAGCAGCGCCGCGCAGCGCCGCGCGACCCCAGCTGTCAGCGGGTATAGCATTCCACAACAGAATGACCGACAAAAAACCGCCAACACTGCCAGCAACACTCATGATGAGAAATTGGCGCACACTGTTACTGTCGAAGTCCCAGTCGAACACAAATAGTCCCTGCCGCGAGGGAATACCGAATCGCGCACCGGTATACCGGGCGCCCAGATAATGGAACCACTCGTGTACCAGTGTCGCAATAGTGATCCCCGCCAGAGCCGCAGTAATGATACAGAGCAGGCCGGCAATGCCCAGTCCCGTAACAGTGTTCCAGCTATCAGCGGCAGCGAACGCCGACAGTGCTATCAGGAATACCAGCGCGTGCGTTCCCGCCAGTTTTGCCAGTCGCTGACCGCGCGACCGTGCAGGAGCAGGTTTTTTTGAGGCGCGTGCAGCATCTGGTGAAGACTCCACAACCGTTTCGGCACCGCGCTCATTGGCAGCTGCTGCACCCTGGTTTATAGCGGCGTTATCCATTGTGCAGCTGTCCCGCACCGGTGATCTGCGGCAGGTCCAGCACGGTAACCACACCGGGACGCGCGCTGCACACCGCCGGTAGTGCATTGACTATCCAGTTGGCAGCCGAAGCATTGCCGCCACCCGCCACGCCCGGTTCGTGGTGATCCTCGGCGTGCACGCTCACATGCAGGTCCGGGTCACCGCTGATAATCACCTGATGGCAGCCGCGTCCCTCGGGCGGGTACGGCCAGTGCGGCGCACACGCGTCGTCAATCCGGGTCACGTGCTCCAGTGCGTAGAGTGGCGCACCGCCGTGATACCCCAGTACTTCAAAGCGAAACGCGCCCTGGGTACCGGCTTCAAACGTACCCATTCCCGGCACTTCTATGGTGCGCTCCAGAGGCAGGCGCTCAACCCTCACTTGAAGCTTCTCGACGGGTTTACCCAGCGCCTCACCCACCACGCGCACCATGGGCGCCCACACCATTTCGATGGCGAAGTCGTGCAGCATCAATGGCAGTGTATCCATCGGCCCGCCAAAACCGATCACCTCACGCACGACGTGGGGTTGGTCGTAGAGGGCGTAATTGAAAATCTCGCGGGTGCGAATCTCGCGAATACCGGAGACCGCGCCACTCAATACGACGGGCAGCATGTCCATGACCCAGCCCGGGTCGATCCCGGACACAAACAGGGAAGCCCCGCTCCTGGCGCAGGCATCGCGCACTGGCTGCAGAGCTTCCTGCGGTGTCGAAGCGGGGTGCAGAAACACGTAGAAGGCACTGGACACCACATTGATGCCGGCCTCCAGGCAAGCCAGCAGGTCAGCCATGGCTTCGACAGGACGAATATCTGCCGTGGCAGTATAGACGACGGCATCGGCACCGGCATCCAGTACACTGCGCCAGTCATCGGTGGCGATCACACCGGCGGCCCCGACGCCGGCGATCTCCCCGGCATCAAGACCCACTTTATCCTTGCTGGCAACAATAACGCCAACGAGTTCAAGATCGCGGTGTGAGAGCACTGCGCGAATCGCTGGCCGTCCCACGTTGCCGGTTCCCCATACCACTACTTTCAATGTCATATACTATTTTCCTGATTTAAAAACCTATACGGTAACTGGATGTTTAGGAAACAGTCACTGGCGACGTAATTGGCGGCGAAGGTTCAATACTATTGCCCAGTCAGTTTTGGATACCAGCTGACCGTCGAGAGAGTGGAAATTGCTTTCGCCGATGGATTTACACTGTAAGCAAAGAACAGAGCCTACACTAGTACTCGGCAACAGTCGTTACCAGTGGAGTTATGGCAGCACTAAATATTGTAAGGGGCCCGGCCTACCGCGCCCATTGCCCACAAGAAACCCATCGGTTCCATCACCGTCCACGTCAAATGCTGCAACGGCGTCACCACAGCCACGGGCCGTGGCGGGAGGATTCAGGATCGTAAACGCTGCACCCTGGTTCACTGCAAGGATGTCCGGTAGATTCTGTTCAAGCTCTGTTCGACACCCCCTCTGTACAAAGTATGCATCGGGTCTGCCATCCCCGTTAATGTCTCCGAATGCAACCGATTTTCCACTCTGGACACTCTGGAAGAAAACCACGCCGGCATCCACTCCTTGCTCGAGGCGATGAATCTCAAAGCTTGTTCCGGTAGCGAAGGCAATATCAAGATCGCCATCACCATCAATGTCAGCAAAATCAACACCGAGAAATTGCTTTGTGAACCCCATTGCCGCCGCGACGTCGACGAACCCAGCTCCCGCCTGGTTTGCATACATACGGACGTGACCATCGCCACCACAAACGATCAAGTCGTCATCACCGTCATTGTCAAAGTCAGCGCTACGGGCGCAAAAACTGGGAAGTTCAGCATCAACACCAAAATCCGGGGCGGCCGAGAATGACGTTCCACCACTGTTCAGAAATAAGTGATTAGCCGTGCTATGACCGTCTGTTCGCGGTCCCCAGTTGCTGACAAACAGGTCGGGTAGTCCGTCATTGTTAGCATAGAGGAAAACAACCTCCCGCCCTCGGCCATAGGGATCAGTGACACCCCACGCTGCCGCTTCATCAATATACGTTCCATCGGCCTGCTGCAACCACAGGTCGTTGAGCCCAACACCCTCATCCTCTCCCTTTCCGGCACCGATAGAACAGTAAACATCAGTGCGTCCATCATTGTTGACATCGGCGCTGTCGCACTCATGCCTATCTTCCAACTGCATCACTGGTGTGAGGGTAACCGACTGACCATCGCCCAAAAACAACAACTCTTTGGTGGCTGCATGCCTTATGAAGAGAAAATCGTCGAACCCATCCTGGTTCAGGTCATCGACCAAAATGCCATAAGACGTTGTATCGGCGCTGGGAATGCCAATAGAAGCGGCGATATCGACAAGGTCTGCCGGGAGATCCGGATTGGCGACTGTGAGACAAGTTCCCATACAGAACTGCGTGGAGCCCCCCTCAGGGCCTGGCCCGCCGCCTGGCGTTTTCACCCATATCTGGTATTGATTGGCCGCCACCGACGCAGGAATCGACATAGTGGCTGTTATGGTATGTGCATTAGGCACTGCAACGTTGCTGAAGGTAACTGTGTTCGATCCCGCTACCCATATAATCGGTAGCGCGCCATCGACACGAAAATCGTCACCCGAAATCGTGACCGGGGTGACGGTACCTGCCTGAACTTTTCCGGGAGAAAGAGACCAGGGCCAAACCTGAGTGGTGTAGGCGAACTTGGCAGCCACATCGGATAGGGTGTTGGTATCAGCGCTGTTGAGCTGAGCAATCGAATTAAAACTTGCATAACCGCCGTCGGCACTGACAGACACATAGGTGGCGGGCACAGGCGCGCCGCCATTGGTCAGCGTCGAAAGTGCGTTAAGGCTGGGAGCGACAAGATCAGCAACAACGGCTATCACCTCGGAAGTGTGACCAATATTGGTTCCATCGGTCAGGAAAGCGACCCGGGTTCCATCAGAGCTAATCGAGGGCGCAGAGGATGCGGCGAGGAATTCAGCACCTGACGGCTGTGCAATGCGCTGTATCTGTGAGCCTGGCGCATGAACAAAGATGTCGCTTACTCCGTTGGTATCATCGTAAACAAGGTTGCTGGCATCTGACGAGAAACTGACGACGTTCGATAGCGACGCGATTGACGGTTGCCCGGAAGGCCCGTCCCCCTCACCGAATACACCAGTGGATATACGTTCGATACTACCATTCGTGGAAGCGGTAAAAACATCCGCGACGCCATTGCCATCACCATTGACCAGGTTCGACGCTTCAGAGGTGAACGCGATCACCGAGCCATCGCTATTGATACGGGGTTCAGTAGAGGGGCCGTTGGCAGGCGCGCCGCCCACGCCAACGGTCAGACGGGCCAGGACTCTGCTGCTGATCACACGGGTATAGATATCGCTCACGCCATTGGTATCGCTCGGCACAAGATTGCTGGCCTCAGATGAGTACGTAACCATGGAACCATCCGTTGATATTGATGGCGCGGCACTGTCGGCATTCCCGGGGTTTGTCGTATAGCCGACGACTACTGATGCAGCCTTCGTTATACCCGAAGGAATGTCTCGAACATAGATCTGCACGCGCCCATTGGCTGCGGTGCCAAAATTTGTCGCCGCTGAAGCAAACGCCACCCGCGTACCGTCGCCAGAAATAGAAGGTTGTTTTGACGCTGCATTTCCTCCGTTTCCGTCGGCAGTCGCGGAGACGAGGAGTACCTTTGAGTATAATGTGTCATAACGATAAATATCGGCAATCGAATTGGTGTCGGACGACACCAAAGCAGCGGCAGTAGTGAAAACAACGTAGCGCCCGTCACCTGAAATTCCTGAATCGTCCTCAACCGCTCCTGCGACTACACCGGTCGATGTAACCGAAACAGGCGCCATCCAAACACACGAGCTTGCGGCCAGGCACATAGCAAGCACCCCTCCAAGCTTGATCGCGGCTGGAATTCTTAGGATTTTCAACATTATGTAAACCTCTTTTTATCTTTATAAGCCAACGTAATGACTATAGTCAACGAACATGACTAGTGTAAATCTGGTCTTGGATCACGAATTGGCGACAGATATACGTTAATTAGTACTACCCTGTTGCAACAACAGAGACCCCGGTCCCGGATAGCGCTATGTAAGTGGGATATTAGCCTGTGTTTTGCTCGGCGCTTTGACGTACAATCTTGGCCATCCATATTCCGCGGCAAATCCCACGACCTGCAGTGACCCAGTCGACTGACCAACAGCACACGCCAATGATGCAGCAGTTCCTGCGCATCAAGGCGCAACACCCAAAGGACCTGGTGTTCTACCGTATGGGTGATTTTTACGAGCTGTTTTATGAGGACGCCAAACGGGCGGCGCAGTTGCTGGATATCACGCTCACTGCGCGGGGCAAGTCCGCCGGGGAACCCATCCCCATGTGCGGCGTCCCCTACCATGCCGCGGAAAACTATCTCGCGCGATTGGTGAAGGCCGGGGTCTCGGTGGCCATCGTAGAGCAGATCGGCAACCCGGCCACCAGCAAGGGGCCCGTGGATCGCCAGGTGGTGCGGATTGTGACGCCCGGTACTCTGTCTGATGAAGCCCTGCTGGACGACAAAGTCGACAATCTACTACTGGCCGTCACCCAGCACCAGCAGCATTACGGCATGGCCTACCTGGACCTGAGCACGGGGCGATTTCGGGTGCTGGAAATCAGCGGAGAGGAAGCGCTGACCGGGGAATTGCAACGACTGGATCCGGCGGAGACCCTGTACCACGAGTCCATCTATCACCCGGTCATTACCGCTCGCCGGGGGGGGCGCAGCCAGCCCGCCTGGGAGTTTGACACACTGAGCGCCCGCCGCGCCCTCAACACGCAATTCCAGACCCACGATTTGCAGGGCTTCGGCTGCGACAGTCTGGACCTGGCGATCGGCGCTGCTGGCTGCCTGCTGCAGTATGTGAAAGACACTCAGCGCGGCAATCTGCCACACATCCGCATGCTGCAGCAGGAGAGCCGGGCGGACAGCGTTATCCTGGACGCCGCGACACGGCGCAATCTGGAGATCGACGTCAATATGTCAGGCGGGCACAGCAATACACTGCTGTCAGTAATGGACCGGAGTGTAACGGCCATGGGCAGCCGCCTGCTGCGGCGCTGGCTGCATCGACCACTGACCAATATCGACGTGTTGCGGGCACGGCATGCGGCGCTGCACGCGCTGTGCGAAAACGACACTTACGACACTGTGCGCAGTGCGCTCAAGCCCGTGGGTGATATGGAACGCATTCTAACCCGGGTGGCCCTGCGCTCCGCCCGCCCCCGGGACCTGACGCGACTGCTCAGCTCACTGCAGGCTCTGCCACAGGTTCGCGTCGAACTGGCTCCCCTCAATGCGTCTCTGCTGCGCGCGCTCAGTGAGCGGGCCGGCGACTATCCCGATCTCTGCCAGTTGTTGGCCAGTGCCCTTATCGACAACCCGCCCGTCGTGATACGCGATGGCGGGGTCATCGCCGACGGCTACGACCAGGATCTCGATGAACTGCGCCAGATCAGCAGTCATGCCGGAGACTTTTTACTGGACATCGAAACACGCGAGAAGCAGGCCACCGGCATCAGCACGCTGAAGGTCGGCTACAACCGGGTGCACGGCTATTACATAGAGATCAGCCGCGCCCAATCCGACAAGGCGCCCGCCAGCTATATGCGGCGCCAGACGCTGAAGAACGCGGAGCGCTTCATCACCCCCGAATTGAAGGCCTTCGAGGACAAGGCCCTGTCCAGCAAGAGTCGCGCACTGGCCCGGGAAAAGTTTCTGTACGAGGATTTGCTGGAACGCCTCAACCAACAGTTGTCCCCGCTGCAGGATACCGCCGCCGCGGTCGCTGAAATCGACGTGCTGGCCAATCTGGCGGAGCGGGCCGACACGCTCCGTTTATGCCAGCCGCAATTCTGTGATGAACAGGTGTTTGAGGTCATCGCCGGGCGCCATCTGGTGGTGGAACAAGTGCTGCAGGAACCGTTTATCGCCAACGATACGCTGCTCAATGAACGGCGGCGCATGCTGCTCATCACCGGACCCAATATGGGCGGCAAATCCACCTATATGCGCCAAAATGCGGTCATTGCCCTGCTCGCCCATATTGGCAGCTATGTGCCGGCAAGCGCCGCGACATTGGCGCCCATAGATCGCATTTTCACCCGCATCGGCTCCTCCGATGATCTGGCCGGTGGCCGCTCCACCTTCATGGTGGAAATGACCGAAACCGCCAATATCCTGCACAACGCCAGCCACCGCAGCCTGGTGTTGATGGACGAAGTAGGCAGAGGGACCAGCACCTTCGACGGCCTCAGCCTGGCCTGGGCGACTGCGGTGCAACTGGCGCGTTCCGTCAAGGCGTTTACCCTGTTTGCCACGCATTATTTCGAGCTGACCAGCTTACCCGAGTTGTGTCCCACCATGGCCAATGTGCACCTCGACGCCACCGAGCACCAGGATCACGTGGTGTTCCTGCACAATATCCAGGACGGGCCAGCCAATCGTAGCTTCGGCTTGCAGGTGGCCAAGCTCGCAGGCATTCCGGTCCCGGTACTGCTGGCGGCACAGGAAAAGCTCATGGAGCTGGAGCGCGGAGCATTACGCGGTGCTACACCAGAGCAGGCCAGCGCAATGTTCCCAGCCCAAAACGATCTGTTCAGTCTGTCCCAGCCGCACCCCGTGATTGAGTCGCTTTATGCCCTGGATGTGAATGACCTGACCCCCCGCCAGGCCCTGGATAAACTCTTTGAACTAAAAGCACAACTGGATTAGTTCCGGATCAGATACAACGTGTAATTCAGCCACATCGCGGGGTGTGACCGCCCTCACAGTGCCTTGGAATATCACCTCGTCAGGCCTTCATTTCTGCACCTCCAGCAGGTAGACTAACGCCCCGTAGTCGAGATATCATCATCCAAGAGGCGTTTCAGGAATGACTTTTGTTGTAGGCGAAGATTGTATCAACTGTAAGCACACCGACTGTGTTGAGGTCTGCCCGGTTGATTGCTTTTACGAGGGTCCCAACTTTCTGGTTATCCACCCCGATGAATGTATTGATTGCGCCCTGTGCGAACCGGAGTGCCCTGTAAATGCCATCTTCTCCGAGGACGAGTTGCCTGAGGATCAGGCGGTGTTTCTGGAGCTAAATGCCGAGCTCGCTGAAATATGGCCCTGCATCACCGAAATGAAGGGCGGCCTACCTGACGCGGAGGAGTGGGCCGGCAAACCTAATAAACTTGCACTATTGCAACGCTAGGCACATCGCGATGATCCGGGAACCCCGTTATGGTGACATACCGGGGTTCTTTTTTATCCATTCTGCTAGACTGCGGCGATGACTGAACCCAAAACACCCTTTACCATGGATTGGCGCGTCGCCTTCGGGCTGACTGTCACCATCCTGTGGTTTAGTGCGGGTCTGTCTTACCTGCTGGGAATTGTTGGAGCAGATAATTTCATCCATCTCCCGACGGCGGATATCGGCAGCTTCCTGGAAGGCGCCTTCGCACCCCTGGCCTTTCTGTGGCTGGTCATCGGCCACTTTATGCAACAGAAAGAGATCAGCGCCAACACCAGGGCCATCAAACTGCAGGAACAAAGCGCGCGACGGTTGGAATTGCACTCCCGCCAGGACAGCTATTTCAAGCTGCTTAGCCTGGTGCAGGACCAACTGGGCGCCATCGCTGGCTTTCACTTCATGTCGGTCTGTGGTCCAACGGGTACCGGCGAGATTGCCTCGTTGGAATTTACCGAACAGCGCGCTCACGCTGCGAGCGGCGACCACGCCTGGTTTATCCGAAAAATGATTGCGTTGGTCGCCGGCGATATAGGAAATGAGGACACAATGCAGGAAATTTTCTTTAGCACTGCCGTCCGCACTCGTCACACAGAAAACTACCGCAGAACATTTAAAAAATTGCTGGACGCCGCACGTGCCGTTGATACAGACGATATGGTCACGGACGCCTTACTCAACGGATCTGCAGCAGGACTGCTTTACCGTATCATCCTTCATGTAAAAGGAGAGAGTCGCCTGGACATGACCCTGCCTCCAGCGGCTCCGGCTCCGCCGCCGATGGGGGCTCCTCCAAACCGCTAGAGCGCGCTCAGTTCAAGCTTGCGAAATTTCACTGTACCGTCTGCCCAGTGCTGCAAAGCGATAAAACCTGCGGTCGGGTCCGCGTTGTCGAGCACTGCGGTAGTCACACCGTTAACCTTCACCTCGATTGCAGCGCCCTTGGCAGTCACCTCGTAGGTGTTCCAACGCCCCACCGTCTCTACCCTGACCATAGGAGGCATAAACTGCATAACGACAGCTCCAGTGCGCGCTTCCTGCTGTGGGTGCTCGTCCCAGATATTCAGTTCGTAGCAGGTTTCGGGGTGGATACGGGAGCGATCCCTGCAGCGAATGAAGATGCCTGAATTGGTGGTGGCTTCCACCCAAAATTCTGCCTGCAGGTGAAAATCAGCGTAGTCCTGCGCGCTGACCAGGAAACCATCATCGCTGCCGCTGGCCACGATGGCCTGATCCACCACAGACCATTTGCCAGCGCCTTCAATCCGCCAGCCGTCCAGGCTGTGACCGTCGAACAGTGCGACGGGGTCAGCGTGCGCCAATTGACTGGCACAGAGTAAGCCTACGGCAATATACCTGGGTATAATCGAGGCTTGCAGCAATACTATTTTAGCTGCGGTTAGCTTACCCAT
>Ga0163144_10017305_pt1 | contig 14685 bp, 13 predicted proteins | sample OliLak19BULKMAT1_FD_123175 | JGI IMG/M metagenome (GOLD analysis project Ga0163144, IMG submission 123175) | Freshwater microbial mat bacterial communities from Lake Vanda, McMurdo Dry Valleys, Antarctica - Oligotrophic Lake LV.19.BULKMAT1 | ecosystem: Environmental > Aquatic > Freshwater >... | reverse complement strand
GTCTTTGAGTCTTTGAGTCTTCGTGGCTTCGTGTCGAGTCTGTAAGTAGTCGTCGTCGCGATGGGCTATCGATAGGATTTCGTCATCGCCGGGATCCGAAGGCCATTCGCCGGCCCAGATGACCTCGTGGCCGCGTGAATCAGTTCTTTTCGGGCGCCGCCCCAGACGCATGAATCAAGAAGTATTTTCATGAAGCTGAAACGGGACGCAGTTCAATGCGTTCATGTCCCACCAGCCGTCGCGCATACACCAGGCACGCTTGTATATCAGCCGATTCCAGCCAGGCATAGCCTTCAAGAATGGTCTCCGCCGAATCACCAGCGGCCAGCATACCAAGCACATGTTCAACGGCGAGCCGGCGTCCGCGAATAATGGGCTTTCCGCCGAATATTTTGGGATCAACCGTAATGCGCTCAAGCAGTGTCGCTTCTTCCATGGCGGTCTTCCTCGCCCTAAAGGAGTATACTTCCGGGATGCCGCCAGGCCGCAAAAATATTAAAAGTCCAACCGGAATTCATTGCCCAGGTAACGCGAACGCGCCTCGGCATTTTCCACGATCTCGCGCGGCGGCCCGTGTATCCAGATCTTGCCTTCGTCCATGATGTAGGTGCGGTCCGTGATCGCCAGCGTTTCGCGCACATTATGATCGGTCAGCAGCACGCCCACGTTCTTCGATTTCAACACGCGCAGAATGCCCTGGATTTCACTCACCGCGATCGGATCGATGCTCGCGAACGGTTCGTCAAAGAGAATCACCTTGGGATTCAAACTCATCGCGCGCGCAATTTCCAGGCGCCGCCGTTCTCCGCCGGAGATGATCCCCGCCATGCTCTTGCGAACCACGCCAAGCCCCAGGCTGTGAATCAATTCTTCGACGCGCGCTTTGCGTTTCTCGCGCGACGGCTCCTGCAGTTCCAGCACCGCCAGCAGATTGTCTTCCACCGTCATGCGCTGAAACACGCTGGGCTGCTGCGCCAGGTATCCAATACCGCGGTTGGCCCGGTCGTACATCGGCGCGCGCGTGATCTCGCGGTGCTCGAACGTCACCGTGCCGCCGTCTGGATGCAGCAATCCCATGATCATGCGGAACGTCGTGGTCTTTCCCGCGCCGTTGCGGCCCAGCAATCCCACAATCTCCCCCGCCCCGACCTGCAGATCCACCCCGGCCACGACCGTGCGCTTGCCGAACTTTTTGATCAATCCCTTGGCTTCCAGAACCGGTTCCGGCGGCTGGGGCGGAATATTTCCAATGATGCGCCGCAGATTCATGCTCGAGGACATCGGGATAATCCCCGATCTCAGCGGCAGCATCTCATCCAGCGCCGAATCATCCGTGAGCGGCTCGCCCGAAAACGGCGAATCCGGACGCGGCGCCAGCGGCGCAATCGCCCTCGCTTCCGCGGCTACTTTCAGCGCCGGCAGTTCTACATTCAACAGCGTCGCCTCAGTGGCTCCGCATGCGGACGGCGAAGCCACTGTCTCCGGCTGCGCGCCGTTTGTCTCCGGGGGTTTATCCCCGGCTGGACTGTCCGAATTGGGCTGTATCAACCGCTCTGAACTCCCCTGCTGTGCCCGTTGGTTTCAGCTACTTTATAAACCGCCAGCGCGTCGGAGGCCACCACACATTCGAGGCGCGGCCGATCAATTCTTCTTTGGGAACGGTGCCCCACATGCGCCCGTCCAGCGACGACGGCGAATTGTCGCCGAACATGAGGTAATGGTCCTGCGGCACCCGCGTGACGAACGTGGTGCCTTCATCTTCGAAATGGCGCAGTGTGGGCAACTGCGTGTTCTGGCGGCCGGATAAATTGATGTTGTTTGAGAGATAATACAGGTCGCGGAAGAGGTCGAGCTTCGTCACGCTTCCCTTCAGCCCCTTAAAGGAGACGCGTGCGATGGATTCAATTTTGAGCGCCGCCGTGCCCGGAAGCTTGATAGCGACGAGCCTCTTTTCAATTTCGTGGCCGTCCAACCAAGCAATCACGGTGCCGTCCACGTAAGCCAGCGAGAGTTGATGCTTCCCCGAGCTGAGCGCCGGCGTCGCCTGGTTGACCGAATGCACCGCGGGCGACGAAAGGTCCGGCAGTCCCTCAGCGGATCCGATCGTCCACAGCGCGCTGTGCAGCGAGCTGCCGACTTGAATCTGCACCGCGCCAGGGGAATCGACAGTGAGCTCCATATCCAGCCTCAGATCGTTCATGACCATGTCGCCGCCCTTGTACAGATTGTAGCTGCGCGGCATGATCTGCGGCTTGTTTCCACGCACCCCGCCGATGGGAAACATGAGCTGCTTGCAGTTGGGGCATTGCACGCCTTCCCAGGCGCTGTCGATGTACGCGTCCATATTTTCAGTCTTGGTCTCGCGGCTCCGAACTTTAGATCCGTCCGGACTTTTCGCGGCCGGGCAATCCAGGTGCCGCATCGGCCAGCGTCCCTGCTTGACATAAATATTTGTCACTGGATGCCGGTACGTCAGCATCACCGTCGAGGAACCGTCCACGTTGACTGATCTCTCGCCGCGCTTCACGCCGGCCGCGCCCTCGTCGGCGCCGTCCCACGGAAACGCCAGGTTGTCGAACTGCTTCATGATTTCAATGTAGTGGGGATCTTCCGGCCGGGGCTGCTGGTGCTTATTTTCCGCCCACGCTCTGTTGATTGGAAACCACGCGACATCCTGCACCGCCGGGTTGATGTCGCGCTTTCGAATGACCTTGTTGTCGCCGCCCTCGCGCAAAAAAAGATCCCCGCCGGAGATCACCACCGTGTCGCCAGGCAACCCGCAGAGCCGCTTGATGTAATTGATCTTCTGGCTGGATTCCTTCACACGCACGGCCTCGCCTTGAGACGACGCGTTCCAATCGGTGTTGAAATGAAAGACGACGACTTCGAATCGTTTCGGCTCGCCCGCCACCGCGCCCTGCGCCCACGAAAAACCGATGCCGCCGAGCACCGCCAGCGTTATCGCCGCCCAGATGATCAGACTGCGCGTGCGCGTGTATGCCTTGGAGGCAAAAAATCCCAGAAGGATCAGCGCGGCTGCGGCCGCCAGCACGATCAACACGGTCTGCGTCGACGCAAACGCCAGTTTATTGGTGAGGATACGGTCGCCATAATCCTCATGCCCGATCAGCGTCGGCTCCATCGAGCCCGACGGAATCTTAAACGGTTCAAGAACATAAAACCGCCCGAGCAGCAGCGCGCCAATCAGAAGCGCCGTGCCCCACATGGAATCCCAGAACGAGGGCCCCGCCGGCTTGGGCTCATCGCTTGCGTTGATGGTGTTCTCGGGCATTGATTCGAATCGTTCCTGTGATTACTTCGGAAGCGGCCTCATCCTTAGTTACTGGCGTACGCCAGACACGCTCGAATATCATCTCCACTAATTCCTGGATAGTTCTGCAAAATCTCCGCTTCGCTCCATCCAGAAGCCAGCAGTTCGACAATAAACTCAACAGCCAGCCGGGTGCCCTCGATCACCGGTTTGCCCACCAGTATTCTGGGGTCGATAGAAATCCGATCTCGCCATTCCATGGAAAGGTGTCCGTCGCCCCTCAATACTAGACGCCCAACCCATCCAGATCACCGATGCTTTTCTCGCGAGATACCAGCCTCGCGCGGCTAATCTTCCCCGTCATCGCGGTTATCCAGCACCGCCAGGAACGCCTTCTGCGGCACTTCGACCGCGCCGATGTTGCGGCTGCGCATCTTTTTCTTGCCTTCTTTCTGCTTCTCCAGCAGCTTGCGTTTTCGCGTGATGTCGCCACCGTAACATTTGCTCGTCACGTCCTTGGCCGTGGCGGAGATGCTTTCGCGCGCGATAATTTTTCCGCCGATCGCCGCCTGCAGCGCGATCACGAACAGATGGCGCGGAATCTGTTTGCGCAGCCGGATCAGCACTTTGCGCGCGCGCTGCTCAGCCGTCAGGCGGTGGCAGATCACCGACAGCGCATCCACCGGCGTGCCGTGCACGAGAATGTCCACCTTCGCCAGATCCGCCTCGCGGTAGCCGATGAAATGATAATCCATCGTGCCGTAGCCCTTCGTCGCGGACTTCAGCTTGTCGTAAAAATCGAACACGATTTCAGCCAGCGGCAGTTCGTACTCGATAATCACGCGCTTGGCGCCGATGTAATCCTGCTTCATGAATTTGCCGCGCCGGTCTTCCGCCAGCTTGATCGCCGCGCCGATATGCTCCGTCGGCACAATCACCTGAACGTGCGCGATCGGCTCCCGGTACCCCTTGATCGTCGACGGGTCCGGCGCTTTGCTCGGTGATGTAATCAGGAACGTGCTCTTGTCGTTCAGTTCGATTTCATACGTCACGTTCGGCGCGGTCTGAACCAGTTCGAGATTGAACTCGCGCTCAAGGCGTTCCTGCACGATTTCCATGTGCAGCAGCCCCAAAAATCCGCAGCGGAATCCAAACCCGAGCGCATCCGAATTTTCGGCCTGATAAACAAACGCGCTGTCATTCAGCGCCAGTTTATCCAGCGACCTTTTGAGCGTCTCGAACGAATTGGAATTGGCGGGAAACAGTCCGCAGAAGACCATCGGCTTGGGTTCTTTGTAGCCCGGCAGCGGAGCGATCGAACCCTTCAGCGTCAGCGCCGATTCAATCGTATCGCCGACTTTGACATCTCGAATATCTTTCAGCGTCGCCGTCATGTAACCCACGTCGCCCGCGCTAAGGGAATCGCACGGCGTGGGCTTGGGGCGGAAGCGCCCGATCTCGGCAATTTCGAACGTGTTGCCGGAATGGTGCATGCGGATGCGGTCGCCCTTTTTCATTTTACCATCGACGAGTCGCACGTACGTAATCACGCCGCGGTAATCGTCGTATTTGCAGTCGAAAATCAGCGCGCGCAGCGGCGCCTTTTCATCCCCCAGCGGCCCGCTGATCTGCGTCACCACCGCTTCCAGAATTTCATCGACGCCGATGCCCATCTTGCCGCTCGCAAAAATGCAGCGCTCCTGCTGAATGCCCAGAATCTGTTCCACTTCCGCCGCGCTTTCATCGATCTGCGCCGACGCCAGATCGATCTTGTTCAGCACCGGAACAATGTCGAGATTGTGTTCGTTGGCCAGGATCGAATTCGCGACCGTCTGCGCTTCGACGCCTTGAGTGGCATCCACCAGCAGCAGTGCGCCCTCGCACGCCGCGAGGCTGCGCGAAACCTCGTAATTGAAATCCACGTGGCCGGGTGTATCGATCAAGTTCAGCGTGTACAACTTGCCGTCGCTTGGGCGCTGGTAATCGATAGTCACGGCGCTGGCTTTAATGGTGATGCCGCGCTCGCGCTCAAGATCCATGTCATCAAGCATCTGATGGTGAAACTCGCGCTCGGTGATGGCGCCGCACTTCAAAAGCAGACGGTCTGCCAGAGTGGACTTGCCATGATCGATGTGGGCGATGATGCAGAAATTGCGTGTCAGTTCGGTGCTCATACGGCCGTTGTCAAATCTCGAGGTTCGGTCTTTGGGCTCTTTGAAAAGCCGGAAGACGCGACAAAAAACAAACAACAAACGCCCGGCACAGTGCCGGGCGTGTAGGGGAGGTATTCTACACCCCGCCGTTCGGATTTCCAGCCTATTAAAGGAGTCACCTATCGGCATTCGCAGCCCCCCACGCGCCATCGAGGGGCAAGAGGCTTGACGCGCGGGCCGTGGTATTATAACGTATTATCTTGGAAATTGACCGGGCCTTGATTACATAGTGGAGAGGTTGTGGCGTGAAAAGTCATTTGAGATACAGCGTTCTGATCGTCGCGTTTTTTGTCATGGGCATGCTCGGGTGTTCGAGCGCTCCTTCTACTCCCGCGGCTGGCGGTCGCTCGGGAAAAATCCTGGTTGTCGCCACACTCTTTCCGCTGGCGGATTGGCTGCGCGAAATTGCGGGCCCGGATGCCGACGTGTACTGCCTTATTTCCGGCAGCGCCAATGCGCATCATTTCGAACCCTCGATCAAGGACGTCACCACGGTCACTCGCGCGACCGCCGTTTTCGCCGTGGGTCTGGAGCTCGATCCATGGGCGGCGAAACTCGTCGCGAATGCCAACGCTAAAACACGTTTTTTTGAGACTGGCAAATGGATTCTTCCGCGGCGGCTGACGGCCACGCAAACCATTTCGGTCAGCGAGCCGGGGAAGGCCGCGGCCAAGGCGGACCACGAGGGGCATCACCATGACGACGGCCACGATCACCACCACGGCGATTCCGACCCGCATTTCTGGCTCGACCCGTCACGTGCCGCGGACGTCGTGCAGCGCATGGCCGACGAATTGACCACGCTGGATCCCGCTCACGCGGACGGCTACAAGAAGCGCAGCGAGGCCTACATCGCGTCGCTCAAAGCGCTCAGCGCAGAGCTCGATTCGCAGGCCAAATCGGTTCCGCCCGGCACAAAGATCGTCACCTTCCACGACGCGTATGGATATTTACTGGAGCGCTTGAATATCAAGCTGGTCGCCGTGGTGCAGGTCAGCCCTGGTGTCGAGCCCAGTCCTAAGAATGTCAGCGAAGCGATCCGCGCGATGAAGGACATCAAGCAGCGTACCGTGTTCTCCGAGCCGACGGGAAGCCCGGCGGCCGCCAAAATAGTCGCGCGGGAAATTGGCGGCGCCATCGAGACGCTCGATCCGATGGACAGCGAGATGAGCACGGTCGGCAGAACCTATCTTGAGCGCATGCGGCACAACATCAGCGTGTTGGTGAAAATGGCCAAACCATGATCGATACAGCAAGCGCAACTGAGGCGGCGAAGCCACTCATTATTGAACTGCGTGCGGTGAAATACGCGTACGGCGATGGCCCGAACGTGCTCGACGGCGTGGATTTCAAAGTCCGCGACGGCGAGTTCCTCGGGGTGATCGGCCCGAACGGCGGCGGCAAAACCACGCTATTGAAACTGATCCTGGGTTTGATGCGCCCGCTTTCCGGAGACGTGCTCGTCATCGGTCGGCACGCGGCCGACCTCGGGCATGACCGGCGTCTGCTCGGCTATGTGCCGCAGGATGTGGCGATCCGCAAGCAGTTTCCGGCCACCGTCCTGGACGTGTGCCTGATGGGCACGTACGCGAGTCTCGGACTGTTTCGCTGGCCCGGCAAAAAGGAGAAAGCCAACGCACGGCAGGCGCTAGTCGACGTGGGCCTGGAAGGGCTTGAAGACCGGTCCGCCGGAAATCTATCGGGCGGGCAGCAGCAGCGCCTGTCCATCGCGCGCGCGCTGGTCGCTCAGCCGCGCTTGCTTTTACTCGATGAACCCACGAGCGGCTTGGATACGGGCGGACAATCGCAGCTTTTCACGCTGCTGGAAAAATTGCGCAAGCAATACCAGTTGACGGTGGTGATGGTGTCGCACGACGTGACTGCCCTCGCCCATTATGCCGATGAGCTCGCGTGTTTGAACCGCACGCTGCACTGGCACGACCGCAGCGAAATGATCAGCGAGGCTGTCTTGCGAAAAGTCTACGCGTGCGAGCTCGACGCGTTTTTCATCCAGCATCAGAAACACCTCGAAGAGTTTCACGGCGATCAGGCCCCGGCCGGACACGCGCACGGCCCGCACTGCGACCACGATCACGGCCATTCCCACGGGGGTCCGGCGTGAACGAGCCGACCTTTTTCGAAGCTGTATCGCAGACACCGCTCTTACAACGGGCGCTCGGCGCCGGCGCGCTGGCCGGAGTCAGTTGCGCGGTCCTCTCTCCTTTGGTCGTGCTGCGCCGCATGGCGTTCGTCGGCGATGGCATGGCGCACGCGGCGTTCGGCGGAATCGGCCTCGCGCTCTTTTTATTGCCGAACGCGCAGTACGACGACCTGAGCGTCCAGTTCGTGACGATCGCGTTCTGCGTGGCGCTGGGCGTCGCTGTCGGAGTGGTCTCGCGCAAGGCAACCGATAGCAAAATCGCCGAAGACAGCGCCATCGGCATCGCGTTCTCCGTAAGCATGGCATTGGGAGCGCTGCTGATTGCACTGCGCCAGCGCCGCGGCGCGCATTACGTTCCGCCGATGGATTACTACCTGTTCGGCAGTCTGCTGAATATCGGAACACCTGAACTGGTGATGCTCGCGGGCATCGCCGTCTCCGTGCTGGTCGTCATGATTTTGTTTCATAAGGAACTGATGTTCTACACCTTCGACGCGCGGCTTGCCGAAGTGAGCGGCCTGAACGTGGGACTGTTCCATTATCTATTTATGAGCCTGCTGGTTTTGACCGTGGTGATCTCCTCGCGCGTGGTCGGCATTATACTCGTGAGCGCGTCACTGGTTTTGCCGGGCGTCATCGCGCTGCAAGTGTGCCGGCGCCTATCTTCCGCGATGGCGGTCTCCGCGCTGGCCGGCGTCTGTAGTTTTGAACTGGGCATGTACGCGTCGTACGTGATGCAGGTGCATCCGGGGTCGGCGATCGTGCTGATCCAATTCGCGCTTCTGCTGATCGCGAGCGTCGCCGGCATGATTGGAAAACGCCGCGCGGCTTAGAAATTTTGGCGCACGCGTTCCGGCGGCAGGCCCAGATTGCCGAAGGCGCTCTTGACGCCTTCGACCATCGCTTTCATGCCGCAGACGAAGACCATGGAATCCGGAGCGATCGCGGTGAAGTCCTGCAACAGGCACTGCTGCACGCGGCCCACGCGGCCGGTCCACTGATCGGCCTGCGGCTGCGAGCAGACGCAGCGCACGTCGATATCGTGCTCGGCCCACGCGCCCACTTCAGCTTGGTACGGAAACGAGACCTGCGTCCGAGCGCCATAAATAAAACAGACCCGCTTGAATGTCTCGCGATCGCGCATGACGGCGTGAATCACGGCGCGCAACGGCGCCATGCCGGAGCCGACGCCGATGAGAAACAGATCGCGGCCGCGCGCTTCATCGAATGGATAACCGGCGCCCGCAGGCGCGCTGACCTGTAATGTGCCGCCGACGTTCGTTGCGAGAATGGCATCAGCCGCCGGATTGCCGCCTTTGATCAGCAGCGATAATTTTTTCTCGCCGGGCCCGGAGCTCAGCGCGAAAAAGCCAGGCTTGTGATCGCCGGTCTTGACCTGCACGTATTGGCCGGGGGTTTTGTACGCGGCTAGGAAGTCGGGATCGGGACGAAGTTCCAGATGGGTCAGTTCGGGAGTCTCCGCGTGAATCTCAGTCAATTCGAGTTCATTGAACATCGGCGGCGTACTCATCTTTTTCTTCTCCCCATCCTCGTTGCGACTTGGAGTCTTCGTGTCTTTGGGTTTGAGGGTGTTCAATCAGATCAAAAATAAAAAGGACGAGCAGCGCCCGTCCTTTTTTTTGATGACCGCGGTGCAACGCGCGGAATTTACTTGAGGTGGGCGCCGACGAGCTTGGTCATCTCGAACATCGTGACCGTCTTCTTGCCGCCGAAAACCGCCAGAAGCTTTTCGTCAGCAACAATGTTCGTCTTCTTCTTCGGATCCTGCAGGTTGTTCTTCTTGATGTACACCCACAGTTTCTTCGTGACTTCCGTTCGCGGAATGGGCTTGTCGCCAACAATCTTCGCCAACGCCTCGTCCGGCTGCAACGGCTTCATGAATGCCGCATTCGGCTTCCGACCCGTCTTGACTTCTTTCTTGGCCATATCACAGACCTCCTAAAATTTTTCGACCCGCCTGCACTGCAGGCACAGCCCCCCTGGAAAACCGTCGCTCACTATCATGCTTTACCTATGAGAGTCAACGCTTTCTCCTATGTAAATCGGTTAAAAGCGTGTTTTTCTGATGAAAAATCCATAAATTCGTTCAATAGCAGGGTCAAACTGGGTGTTATTTTACCTATGAGGCCGAACTAGAGGCGCGGCTTGCGCATTGATTTTCCGCCGCCCCCCCCGCCGCCGCCGGGCTCCTGCTCGCTGCCGCTGTTCTGCGCATCCCCGCCAAAACCTCCGCCTTTTTTGCCTTTCCCGCCTTCGGTTCCCCACATCAATCGCATCATTTCAGGATACTCTTCGTCCACGGCGGTCAGGAGGCAGTACAGGCAGCGCCGAAATCCTTCGTAACTTAAATTCGAATCGTTGACGGGCACATCGATCTCCGCGCGCACTTCGCCGTCGGCCGGATCGAATCCGAATTTGAGCAGGATATACTGCATGTTCAATTCCATCAGCCGTTCGATGATGCGTGCGCGGTCAGGAATTTTTGTCAGGTTGAGATAGTTCGGCACGATAAACCGAACGCGCTGTTTTTCCGCGTCGAACAAAACCATGGCGCGGTACGTGGCGTGGTCACCGCGAAAACCAGTGCGGATGCACGAGCCTTCGGGGTCCAGATCATAACGCCATTCATCGCGATCAAGGTAACGGGCCAAGGTGTCGAGAGTCACCAGAGAAGACATAGGCCGCCCGATTAAGTGGTGGAGGTGATGGGAGTTGAACCCACGACCTCTGCATTGCGAACGCAGCGCTCTCCCAACTGAGCTACACCCCCACTGCTGAGAAAGATCACTATCGCGAGGTTTATTGATTTGTCAAACTAAGATGACATTAGAAAATGACGGGAACTGAATTTTTCATTTCTCATTTGTCATTGAGACAACCGTGGAGAGTCAAGATGAGTTCGCAAGACCGCGCAATCCAACTTCAGGAACGCCTGATCGATTTCGCCGTCCGTATCATCAAATTGACCAGCCATTTGCCCCGCACTTCTGCCGGCAAGCACGTGGCCCGGCAACTCCTGCGATCAGGCGCTTCGCCAGCGCCAAATTATGCTGAAGCGAGAGGAGCAGAAAGTCGCGCCGACTTTCTTCATAAGCTCGGAGTCGTGCTCAAAGAATTAAACGAGACCAGTGTCTGGCTTCAGATCATCGAACGCTGTCAGATGGTTTAAGCCGCGGCATTACAGAATCTGATTCGAGAAAACAATCAACTGTGCCGCATCGTTACTTCGTCTGTCACAACAACACGATCGAATGCCTCTCAGCAACCTGAACGCGCTGATCCAAAATGACAAATGAGAAATGAGAAATGAGAAATTCCGTTGCCGTTAAATAATTTGCAACACCAAACACTTCAGGTATTTCCCCTGGTCAAACCCCGGAGGCACCGGATGATCGCACGCCGCACCGCGCCGTTCCAGCAGCACGGCCCGCCGGTCCGATGCCCGCAATCCCGCCGCGACCGCGCGCTCGAATTCCGTTTCGGACACATTCCCCGAACACGAACACGTGAATAGCAACCCGCCCGGAGCCAGCAAGCGCACCGCCTGCTGATTGAGATCGCGGTATCCCGAGAGCGCTTCGTTCAGGCTCTCCTTGTTGCGCGTAAATTTCGGCGGATCGACCACCATCAGATCAAACTGTTTTCCCGCCTCGCGCAGATGTTTGAATCCTTCGCTCCATCCGGCGTGAATTAAATCGGCATCCTCAATATGATTGGCTTCGAGATTCACTTTCGCCAATTCCAGCGCTTCTTCGGATGAATCCAGCAGCGTCAAGCTGCGCGCTCCCGCCCGTGCCGCATGCAGTGAAAATCCGCCGCTGTAACAGAACGCGTCCAGCACGTTGCGCCCCGCCGCCAATTCCGCAAAGCGCCGCCGGTTCTCACGCTGATCCAAATAGAGTCCCGTCTTCTGTCCGAAGCCGCTGCGCAAGTCGCACGACAGGCGTACTCCGTTTTCGTAGACCGTCAGCGGCCCGTCCGGGGACTTTCCGCGCAGCACGCCGCTCTGGGGAGGCTCCAATTTTTCAAGTTGCCGGCTGCGTGCATCGCCGCGATCGAAGATGGCTTTCGGCTTCACTTTCTTTTCAAGAAGATCGAGAATGAACGCGCTGCGTTTATCCATGCCCACCGTGCCGAACTGCACCGCGAGGCAGTCGCCGTACACATCGACCGTCAGCCCGCCCAGCCCGTCTCCTTCTGAATTGATCAGGCGGTACGCATTCGTCTGCGGAATTTCCGGCGCCATTTGAGCCAGCTTGGGCATTCGGCCGCTGGCCGTCGGGGTCACCCCCGCCCTCTTTAGGAGATCGTCGCGCTTGCGGCGCAGATCCGCCGTCTCTTCAAGCGCATCCATGCCGTACTGCGCCGCGAAATTCTGGATCTTGAATATCTGCAGGTCAATCTCTTTCAGCAGCCGCTCGTCGGCAGCGCTCAATGTCACCTCTTTCTGACGCACAGCGACGACGGCCACTTCCTCCGGTGCCTCGGGAGCGCCCAGTTTCAACACGTCGCGGCGCAAGCGAATCGCTTCGTCGATGCGGCTCTCGAGCAGCGCGTGATCCAGCGCCTTATCCGCCCGCGTGAGCAGCCGCACGGCGATGGCTGAATCCGGCGAATAAAGTCCGCGGCCTAGAAACGAGCCGCGGTCGTCCACAACGCGCACATCATCGCCCGGCTTCGCCTCGCCCTCAACGCGCGCAATGGCATCCGCAAACACCCACGGATGCCCCCCGTGCAGGGGCTTGGCGCTGCCCTTCCTCAGATGAAGTGTGCACGCCTGCGGGCTGCGCGAATCGGGTGTGATACTGTTTGCCACTGCGGTGCTCCAAAAATTGTAAGCCAGCTTTTTCAACCCTTTACTTAACCAACCTCAAAACCGCGCGCCATACTCTTTCGCCGAAATCTCCACGCGTGCTTTTCTTTAGTGTCTTTGAGTCTTCGTGTCTTTGTGTCTTTGTGTTGAAAATTCACATCGAAAGGCGAGATAGAACTCTGGAAAATCCCGGCCGAAGCGCTATAGTCCCTAGCTCTGAAATACCCGGGGAGCTCCCATTCATTTCAGAATCCTGAGTCATTGATGGCGCTTGGGAAAGCGCCGTGGCCAGGTATAAACCAGTGCACCAGAGAAGAATTTGCGCGGTGCTGACTACCCGCTGACACCATCATGACCACCATGCTAAAGCTCGAAGACGCCTACAAAGGGTACGGCGAACGGAACCTGTTGGACGGCACGACAGCCGAATTTGCCGACGATCACAAAGTCGGTTTTATCGGCCGCAACGGCGCCGGTAAATCAACACTGATGCGCATTCTTCTGGGCGACGAGGAACTCGACAAGGGACAGGTCATCCGGCACCCGCGCCTGCGCCTGGGCTATCTGCGGCAGCACGACCCCTTCGAAGAAGGCGAAAGTGTTCTCGAATTTTTGATGCGGGACTCCGGGCAGCCCGATTGGCGCTGCGGCGCCGTGGCCGACCAGTTCGAAATCAAAGGCCCGGTTCTGGAAAGCAAAGTAAAAAGCCTCTCCGGTGGCTGGCAGACCCGCGTGAAATTGACCGCGCTGCTCCTTCACGAACCCAATCTGCTGCTGCTGGACGAACCGACGAATTTCCTGGATCTGCGAACTCAGCTCCTCCTTGAAGACTTCCTCAAAGATTTCCAGGGCGGCTGCGTCATCGTCTCCCACGATCGCACCTTCTTGAACGCCACATGCGATCACACCTTAAGTCTCTCGCGCGGCCAATTGACGCTCTATCCCGGCCAGGTGGATGCCTTCCTCAATTACGAAGTCGAGCAGAAGGGCCATGCCGAACGTTCGAACGCGATCATCAAGGCCAAACGCGAACAGCTCGAAACATTCATCGCAAAAAATCGCAGCCACGCCAACACCGCCGTGCAGGCAAAATCAAAAGCCAAACAGCTAGAAAAATTGAACTACATCTCGATCGACAGAGCCGAAAAAACGGTCCGCATGAAAGTGCCGGTCGTCGATGCCCGTTCCGGCCCCGCCCTGCGCTGCACCGACATGAGCATCGGGTATGGCGACCGCGTCGTGGCCTCCCACATCAACGTCGAGATCATCCATGGCACGCGCGTCGCCGTGGTCGGTGACAACGGGCAGGGAAAAACAACGTTCCTTCGCACCGTCGCCAGTTCACTCGACGCTCTCGGCGGCGCCATGAAGTGGGGCTTCGGCTGCGACATCGGCTGCTACGCGCAGCACGTCTACACCAGTCTGCCTGAACATTACACCGTCAAGGAGTACCTCAGCGCCGCGGCCACCAAAGACGCCACCGCGCAGACCGTCCTGGACATGGCCGGCAGTTTCCTCTTCCGCGGCGACGACGTGGATAAACCGGTCGAGGTCCTCAGCGGCGGCGAGCGCGCGAGGCTCTGCATGGCCGGCTTGCTACTGGGAAAACATTCCGTGCTGATCCTCGACGAACCGGGAAATCATCTCGACGTCGAAACGGTTGAATCTCTGGCGGAAGCGTTGAACCGCTATCAAGGCACCGTCATCTTCACCAGCCACGACCGCTCCTTTATGGAACGGATGGCGACGGCCGTGATTGAAGTGCGAGATGGCAGCGTGACCAATTACATAGGCGATTACCCGGCCTATCTTTACCGCGTGAAGAAGGAAATTGAAGAGGGTCATCGCGGCGAAAAGAAGCCCCGCGCCGTGGTCGTCGTGGAGACCGAACAGTCCAAAGCCGAACGCAAAGCGCGCAATCGCAAACTGTTCGACCTGCGCACGCAGATGCAGTCCGTCGAACGGCAGATGACCAAGTACACCGAAAAGAAAATGTCAGTCGAAGTACTCCTGGCCGCCATGCCGGACGCTCAGGAATTGAAACGCCTGAAAGACGAACACGTGGCCGTGATCGAGAAACTCGCGAGCATCGAAGAACGCTGGCTGGACCTGCAACAGCAACAGGAAAAAGTGGAAGCCGAAACGGCCTAGCCACAAGACTCTTTTCAAGGCCAGTGCATTCCCGGGGTCGGTGTCACGTTTAGTT
>Ga0163144_10017303_pt1 | contig 14686 bp, 16 predicted proteins | sample OliLak19BULKMAT1_FD_123175 | JGI IMG/M metagenome (GOLD analysis project Ga0163144, IMG submission 123175) | Freshwater microbial mat bacterial communities from Lake Vanda, McMurdo Dry Valleys, Antarctica - Oligotrophic Lake LV.19.BULKMAT1 | ecosystem: Environmental > Aquatic > Freshwater >... | reverse complement strand
CGGGGCGCGGCAACTGCGCTCAAACAGCGTGTTTTTGTTCCACCACTGCCGCTCACCGGTGTGGTAGCCGTGATCTCCGACAAAGATGACGATTGTTTTGTCCCAGAGCTTGTTCTTGTCGAGCGCATCGAGCACGCGACCGAGTTGCGCATCCATGAAACTCGTGCCGGCGCAGTAAGCGCGGAACAGTTCGCGCCATTCTTGGTCGGTTAATTTGACGAATGCTTCACCATACGCTCCGAAGCCCACGGCCTCCTTTCGAGCCGGTGTCATGACAGCGGGATCGCGCCAGGGTTTCACCAACTCGGGCGGATACAAATCGAAATATTTCTTTGGTGCGATGAAGGGATCATGCGGATTCATGAATCCGCAACCGATGAACCAGGGAGTGTCGCCGAGTTTCTCGATCATTGCCACTGTGGTCGCGGCGATTTGGCCGTCGGGCTGGTCTTCATCATCGCCATCGGCCGCGCCCCATTGGCACCCGCCGAGCGTACCACCGGTGACGTTGCGTCCTTCGAGCATTTTCCTGCCTGTCTTCGTGGCTTCAAAGGCCTGCGTCGTGTGCCAGGATTTGCCTGCATCCATCCAACGCTGATTGGCCTCAACATTCTTGCCGCCGCCAAGGTGGTAGAGTTTCCCAAACGCGTGCGACTGCCAACCGGCGTCTTTACAAAGTTGTGGCAGGGTAACGATATCAGGTAACTTTTGCCGCAATGGGATGTCATTGCCGACGATGCCCGTCTGCTCGGCCCGCAGTCCCGTCATCATGCTGCAGCGGCTCGGATTACATACAGGATATTGCACATAGGCCCGCTCAAAGGTGGTGCCGCGGGCACGGAGCCGGTCGAGGTTGGGCGTCCTAACGATTTCCTTGGTAAAGGCCCCGCCGAAGTCACGCAGATCATCGGCCATGATGAGCAGTACCATTGGGCTTGCCCGTCAAAGAAGATGCTTCACCAGCGTGCAGCGCGGCCAGCGGCGCGAGCAGGAAGGCGGAGAGAAGGGCGAGGGTGAGCATGACGACAAGGTTAATTTTCGGCCTCTCCTTTTTTCCGGTTTGGATACGGCGTTTGGTGCAAAGATGAGATTGTTTACGAACTCGTTCATCTTGAAAAACTCCGGCGCGCTTACAGGCTTCCCTGCGAGCGTAAGGTTCTCGAAGGTGAGGTCGCGGATGCGGGCGTCGGCCTGGCCCCAGAGGATTTGTGGTTCACCCAGAGCGCTGGGCGCGGCGATGGAGATGTTTTGGAAGACGATGCCCGACAAGTCTCCGGCTGCGTGCTTTTCCGCGTCTTTCGAATAGAGTTTCGGCACGGTCATGCAGATGAAGAACTGCTGCAGCGTCGGTCTGGGGTCTTCGATGTTGATGTTGCGGAAGTTCACTCCTGCACCGGCCGCACCGCCACCTTCGCCGCGCCTGTTGAAGACTCGACCGCCACTCCAGTGGTGCCATTTGGCTCGCGCATAAATCACATCGCAATCCTCCACCACCAGCTGGCGGTCATCAAGACGCCCCAAGCCGCTCAGGACGAAGGACGAACCGTTGGCGTCGTTCCACAGCACAGTGCGGCGAATGCCCAGGCCGTTCACATAAAGTGAATCATCCTGGGTGCGGATGAAGCAGTCCTCAATCAATGTATTCCCAAATGGATTGATCCCGTCACCATTCACGCGCCAAGTGAAGATCTTTGTCCACTTCACCTCGTTGGGATGACCCGCTTTGTAGGGACTCACCAACATAAGCGAGTGAGTCGCCGAGTCCGCAATGGTGATGCCTTCCACGCGTGTGTCGGTGGTGCCGATCACCTCAATCGGACGATAACGCTCTCGTTCCTTCTCGGGAATCGCGGGCGTCACATACTGAGGGTGCTTCAGCCGGGAGCCCGACAAGGTACCGAGGCCGAAGATGCGGATGTGATGGCCGTCCCCCCTTTCTTATTGGAGAGCGTGCCATAAACCATCGCGTCGCCGGGGATGTAATACTGGCGGTTCGCACGCAGCGGAAAAGCCAGCCCGACATCGTGAACACCCGGCAGGAAATAGAGCGTGGTCCAAGGCCCGTCGGAGGGCGGAATCTCACCGGGCTGCACAGTCAGCACGCCGGGATCATGAGGATTGGGCTTGCCGTCGAGCAGCGGGTTGGCAAAGAGAGAGATCGTGTGAATCGGAGGTCCTTTGTAGCCCTTGCCCGTGTCCTGCCCGTCCATCTGGCCATCAATATCTACGGCCACGAGGCAGGGTTTATCGAGGCGGACAAGCACCTTGCCGTCCTTGACCGAGCACGCGGACGCTTTGCGTTGCGGATGCACCGCTGCGGCATGAATCGGCTGGCCGTTGACGCGGGCTATTTCGATCTCCACAGCACCAGCGGTCTCAAAAGTTCACATAGGTGTGCGTCCAGCCCGCTAAAGTGTCGAAGTAGGCGTCCGTCTTCTTTTCGATGGTCTTGCAGACGGTCTCCCAAGCGAAGGCGCTCTGCCACTCGCTGCCATCGCCGGCAGAGCGCACACGCACTGCGAAGCCGATAGCAGGGCGGTGAGGAGGGCGAAGATGGGTTTCATGGTGGGATCCTTCTTGTCATTGGGCTTTTTGGGGCGCCCTAACACACGGATTGACGATTAGCCTTTAGTTGACAGGAGATACACGTGCCGAGACGACATTGTGCGACAAAGGTTTATTCAAACGCGATAAGCAACGATGCAACCATTTTCTCCTTTTGCATGCACCTTCCGAAGCGTGCGCTGGCGGTGGGAACGGGCGGCTTTCTGACGCCCATTCGTCATCTTCGACGAGGGGCACACGTACAACACCCGCGACCATCGAAGGCCCCCATTGCCACGGCATTGTCGTTCGTCACGCCGGATCTGGCGCGCCGTACCCGGATAAATTTAAATCAACATTTCCGCCCGAAAGGATGACGCCGACGCGCTTGCCAGCGAACACGGCTGATTTCTTTAACAGAGCTGCCAAGGCAGCCGCGGCGGAAGGCTCTACGACAATCTTCATGCGCTCCCATATGCGGCGCATGGCATCCAGAATTTCAGTATCGCTGACACAGATGATTTTATGCACATGCCTGCGGATTACGGGGAAGGTCAGCGATCCCAGTGATGTACGCAGCCCGTCGGCAACGGTCGTGGCGTTGCCAACGGGTATGAGCTTTCCGGCTTTCAGCGAACGGTAAGCGTCATTCGCACCGTCGGGCTCTGCGGCAAAGATTTTGATGCGCGGGGCGAAAATTGCGGCGGCCAGTGCCGTGCCGCTAAGCAGCCCACCGCCGCCTACAGGCGTGATTAGCACGTCCAGATTCGGGACTTCATGAATCAACTCGAATGCCGCGGTTGCTTGTCCGGCAATCACGCGCGCGTCATTGAACGGGTGGATATAGATCACTCCGGTCTTTTCGATGACACGCGCCAATTCGCGCTCGTGCTCCGGAGGCCCACCCGGGCAATCGATGACCGTGGCGCCATAACCTTCAATAGCCGCACGCTTGACGGGAGTGGCACGTTCAGGCATGACCACAAAGGCGCGAATACCGCGTGCGCGCGCCGCCAACGCAATAGCAGCACCGTGGTTGCCTGACGAAAAAGTGGCGACCCCTTTTGCGCCCTCCTCATGCGTGAGAGAAAAAACAGCGTTGGCCGCGCCGCGCAATTTAAAAGATCCGGTGCGCTGGAAGTTCTCGCACTTGAAAAACAACTCTGCCCCAATTTCCCGATCGAAGGTCTGGCACGTCATTACAGGCGTGGTGTGGGCGAGTTCTGCAATCCTTTCGCGGGAGCGTATAATTTCGGCTTTGTCCAGGCGCTGCAGTGCGGCAGGGACCAGGCCTCTTTGTGCGTGCGTCATGAGCTCTGCTCCTTCAGTGCTGCAAGCGCGACTTTGCTGATGGCTATGTCCTGCACCGCAACACCGGTCAAATCCGCGATTGTGATCTGCTCGTCCGACGAGCGGCCAGAAGCTTTTCCGGCGATCACATTGCCGAGTTCCACGGCTTTCCCAGGTTCAATCAAACCCGTTTTCAGGGCGTGGTAAATTTCACCTCGTGATTGGCATTGCGACAAAGAATCCGCAACAAGCACATCCGCTTTTTGAAGAATCGCCGGGTCCAGCTCCTGCTTTGATGGCGTGTCAGAGCCCAGCGCAGTGATATGAGTCCCACGGCGGATCATTGAGGCGCTCAACAGTGGTGATGTCGCCGGCGTGGTGGTCACAATCAGGTTGCAGGTGGCGGCGACTTCTTCAGGGTCATGCGTGGTCTTCAGATTAATACGCTCGTTTGAGAACTCCTGTTTGAAAGCATCCAGCGCGTGCGCGGACCTGCTCCAAACGATGGCCTCGCTGCATTTACACACTCGCAACAGGTGGTTGAGCTGCAGGCGACCCTGTTTTCCAGCGCCGAAAATTCCAATGCGCTGTACATTCTTTGGAGCCAGTTGCCGTGCTACTGCGACGCCGGCCGCTGCAGTGCGAAGCGCTGTCAGAAAACCGCCGTCCAGCAGCATCGCCATCGCCTGCCCGGTCTTCTGATCGAACATCAGCATCATTCCTTCGTGCGCCGGAACCTTTGGATCCTGGTGGTGGAAGGTGGATGCAATTTTGATCACGTAACAAGCGTCTCCGATAATGTAGCCGTATTTGATATGCGTGGCTCCGGGCGGCTCTTTGAAAGTCAGTTCGCCGACCGGAGGAACAACCGCTTGACCCTGCGAGTAAGCAACAAAGGCTTCCTCAATAGCCGGAACGCAATCAATTCCTTCCATGGCTTTCCTGATTTGTGCCTGGTGCGCGATCAACATAGTCCAGCGTCCCTCCTTCTCAAACGGCATCGTCCAGCATTGTAGTGACTACCAGTATTAACGCGGCTTGATGAGGATTTTCGACCTGGATTTCTCCTCTCCCCGATTTTGGCATGCTTTGCCGAAAAAGTGCAGCACCCGCTGTCTTTGAATTTCGAAGTGGGTTTATCCGTTAGTTGATTCAGCCTGCCGGGACGAGAGAGCGCTTTATTAAATGCCCGTTGGGCCGCTTGAAACAGAATACGTGAGACTTTGCCGATACTCAGCGGGCGTAAGATTGTAGTGTTGCTGAAATACGCGCGAAAAGTGCCTGACATCAACGAATCCAGCACGTTCCGCTGCCACGTTCGCGGTTATTCCGGGGTCTTCGGAAAGCAGGCGACGGCCTTCCTGGGCGCGAATGTGGTTGAGATATTGTATCGGAGAAAGTCCCATGCTTTTTCGAAACAAGCGTCGAAAATGATCTTCGCTAAGCCGTGCATGCTTGGCGATCTCGCCAATGCTGGGTCGCGACTCCAACGTGCTATCAATGTAGGCCAGCGCCAGCCCGAGCCGACGATCGATCGCCACGTTTGTCTTGGCGGAATTGCTTGCGGCGCTGAATTCCCGCACCAGGATTGATAACAGCACTTGAAGATAACCGGACGCACAGACGTCCCATGAAGGCAGTTTAGTCATTGCGCTTTCGATCAATAGATTGAATGTTTCCTTCAGCTGACGGTTTGCCGAAGGAGATAGCGCAATGTCCCGGGGAAGGGAGATGCCATTTGAGCCCGCCATTCCCGAATACCATTCCGGCCAGGAAAACCGTACATATAGTGACGTGAGTTGTTCATCGACCTCGCCCCTGAACACGTCACCTGGTTGCCAGGTGTACGCATGGCCCGCCAGGATACGCATGGGCTTCCCGTTGTTCAGGCAGCTCGCCGCGCCGCACACCGCAAAATTTACAGAGAGCGTTTCAAGAGTTCGTTCCTGCCAGTGCGCGCCGGATGGATTGTGAAAGATGCCTGTGCTCAGCACACGCGGCAGCGTTGCTGTCGGATATACGAAAGCTGGTTCGCCCGTCTCAGCCATGTGATTTCCTTTTAAACTGCCGGACCACGACGAAAGCCTAACGGAAATCCGACCTTCAACCAATGTGCGCGGATGAATTGTGAAATCCTGTGTCTCGCGTTATCTCTAGCCCGCTTCTGCGTTATGAAATCTCTGGAGTTCCTGCGTCGGTCGGTTCAGATTATCGTAATGTAAAACGTCTGCTACTTCGCAGTTGGCCGAGCCTGCCAGCCATCGACAGTAAATTCGCCGTGAACGCCGCACTCAAACTTGCGAGGTTGATCTAGGCCCTCCGTTCGATCAGTCTTCGCGTTGTCGTACTTGCCGGTATCGGAAACGTTGGTGAGTCCGTTGTTCTGGATCACAGCGCCGTAACTCTCCTTGCAACGCAGAAGCGGCCGCGCCTGCCCCCGGCTCTCAATCAGATTGTCTCGAATGCTGATCGTCTTGAAATCACAGCCGGGATTGAAACCGAAAAGTCCCTCCGTGCGCGGCGTGGCAGTGGTGCGTGTGCGACAAAGGTTTATTCAAACGCGATAAGCAACGATGCAACCATTTTCATAACGACAATGCGAAATCGATCGCCGGGGATAAAATATATTGGCAGTATTTCATCTGACAAAACCATGCTCAGGCATGGCCTGAGATGTCTGTGCTGTCAAGTCCAGCACTGTTCACAGCGTTTCGCCAGAAACTCGAGCGCCGTCTATTTGCAACATCAAGGAACTGGATAGTGCAATGCTTCGGCGAACGACGCCAGGTCGCGGAACGATTGGCAATACGCGCTGTAGGGAACCGAGTTTCGCACTTCCGAACTCACGCCGCGGCCGCCCAAAGCCAGCGCCCCGCCTTGTTTTCGAATAGCGGCAAACAACGTCGCCATGCCTGAAATAAACGAGGCCGAATCCGCGATGTAACCCACGCTGATCCAGACCAGTCGGGGCCTGTGAATCTGAATAGCCGCGCAAAAGCTGTCAACGGGAATGTTGACGCCAAAGTTTTCCGCCTCCCACCCAGCTTCCCGCAACACCAATTCCGCCATAGCCGGTGCCAGTGTATAGGGATCGTTCTCTAAACTGCCCCCAAGCGCCATCGGTGCGGCCGACATCAGAGCCGGCAGACACGTGCGCAGATCATGCAGAACCCGCGTGCATACCTCGCACGCACGGCGTTCCTGAAAAATCTCCGTCTTGCCGTGTTCCCAACTTGAGCCAATGCGATGAAATGCAGGGGCGAGCAGAGTGTCACAGATTTCGCTGACGCTATGCCGGGCGAGGTAGAAATTGAAAACCGCCAGCCGCAGCCGGGCCTCATTCCCCGCCTCCAAATCGGTGTGGACCTCGTCAAGTACTCGTGCGGTCGTCCAGGCACCATGCCCTGTCGCGGTGGGCAGGCCCAGCAATTCCGGGCGCACGGCGGGCTGCTCACGCTCGCGCAGAAATTTCATCACGCTGCCCCGCGTGATGCGGCGGTGACCGCCGGCGGTCCGAGTGCTGCTAAGCAACCCACTGTCACACCAGCGCTTCAGCGATGCTTCGCTTACGCCCAGCGCCAAAGCGACCTGCTTGGGGCTAAGCTCTGCGGTAAATCTGTCCGTTACAGGGGTCGCGCCCTTTTGATCGTTTCGATCGTTTTTATTCATCCGACTCCTTTTTTATAAAGTCGATCCTCTTAAATTGAATACCACGAAAACTACGCTATAACAATAAAATATAATGAATGTATTGAACGAATTATGTTGACTAAAATTGGTTTCATGATAAGTTTAAAGTGAACGATTTGAACGAATTATCACTGGCGACTAGGGGTGTGATGAATTCAACCGCTGTAACTCGAGAATTGCCCGTAACAAGATTTGCGAACGCAATCAAAGCGTGATGGCCTCGTTGGCGATACGCAGTGACTTTCGAACAGATGCGGCAGCGCGTGCCGAGGCCATGGCGCTGCTGCGCAACCGTGAGTGAGTTTTTCGGCATGTGCCGGGAAAAAAGTAAGGTGTGGAATAACAAAGGAAGTAGAAAACATGAGCAAGATGATTTCGTTGTCGGCTGTGGCTGTGGCAGTGATTATTTTGGCAATGCCGGTACGCGCGTCCGAGAAAGCGGACATCGTGGACACGGCGGTAGCCGCTGGTTCGTTCAATACTCTGGCCTCGGCGCTGAAGGCTGCCGATCTGGTTGAGACGTTGAAGGGCAAAGGCCCATTCACGGTCTTCGCGCCGACAGACGAGGCTTTCGCCAAGCTCCCGGCCGGAACGGTCGAGGCGCTGTTGAAGCCTGAGAACAAAGCGAAGTTGGCGGCGATCCTGACGTATCACGTCGTGGCCGGCGATGTGCGCTCCGAAGCCGTGGTGAAGATGACCGAAGTGAAGACCGTCAACGGCAAGACCGCCGCCATCAAGGTCGCCGACGGCAAAGTGAAGATCGACGGCGCCAACGTCGTGAAGACCGACATTGCCTGCACGAACGGCGTGATCCATGTCATCGATGCGGTAATCCTCCCCAAGGAGTAGTACTCCCGGGCGGTGTGAGCATGTCCACCGCCCGTTTATTTTTTTTGAATTCTCAAATGTTTCTGAATATACTTGCTGGAGGGCCTTCGGGTTAACGCAGCCCGATTCAAACGCCATTCTTCAGAAACTAGCGTCAACCATGAAAATACTCATCATGGGTTCCAGCGGGTTGGATAAACGAACTATGAGAAGCTGCGTCCTAGTTCTTTGGTTATGCTTCATTATGAATGGTGTGGCCGAGGAGCCGGCGTGGTCGCAATGGCGAGGACCCGCGCGCGATGGCCAGAGCAGCGGACCGGCTTGGCCGGAGACACTCGATGGCGATCACCTGAAGCAACTCTGGCGCGTCGAACTGGGCCCCAGTTACTCCGGGCCAATCGTGACGGCGGATCGCGTTTTTGTTACGGAAACAAAAGATAAGTCACATGAAGTCGTTCGCGCTTTGGACCGAAAGAGCGGCAAGGAGATCTGGAAAACGCAGTGGGAAGGCGCGCTCACCGTGCCTTTCTTCGCCGCGGCCAACGGCAGCTGGATTCGCGCCACGCCCGCCGTCGATGACGAAAGTCTTTACGTTGCCGGAATGCGCGACCTGCTAGTCTGCTTGAACGTTACCAACGGGAATGAACGCTGGCGGGTTGATCTGGCTAAAAAATTTGGCGCACCGCTGCCCAGTTTCGGATTCGCATCCTCGCCGCTGGTTACTCAGGACGCTCTGTACGTGCAGGCCGGCGGTGGCGTGATCAAGCTCGATAAGGCCAAGGGCGACGTGCTCTGGCGCGCCGCCGACGACGGCGGCGGCATGAACGGTAGCGCATTCGCCTCGCCCGTGATGGCCACGTTCAAAGGACAGAGTCAGTTGGTCGTGCTGCAACGCGAACGGATGGCTGGCCTTGACCCTGCCAAGGGCGAACTGCTCTGGACCCAGCCCGTGCCGGCATTCCGAGGCATGAACATTTTGACCCCGGTGATTTACAAAAGCGCCATCTTTACGAGCACTTACGGCGGAAAGACGCTGCTTTACACAGTCGATCAGCAGGGTGGGCGATTCACAACGTCCACCACATGGTCGTTGCCCGGGCAGGGCTATATGTCCACGCCAGTGGTTATTGACGGCCACGCCTACCTCCATCTGCGAAGTCAGCGCGTCGCCTGCATCAACCTTGATAGCGGCGAGCGCACATGGCATTCGGAAAGAGGCTTCGGCAAATATTGGAGCATGGTCGCGCGCGGCAAACTGATCCTGGCCTTGGAAGAGACCGGAAATTTATTTCTACTCAAAGCGAACTCCGAAAAAATGGAGATACTCAGTTCCAAGCAGATCAGCGAACAGGAAACATGGGCGCACTTGGCCGTTTACGGCAACGAGATTTTTGTGCGCGAGCTGAACGCAATCACTGCTTACCGCTTAGTAGGAGCCAGAGGAACCGGTCCTCCTTAGCAGAGATGCCCGCGCGTTCGTAGATTTCCATGCGCGGTATGCCTGACTGCTCTACTTTGACCACATGGAGAGCGGATCATCTTGGCGTATCGGTGTCGGCCGCAGCGACCTACACGTCACGCGGTCTTCGCTTCAACGACGTCGCGCCTGGGCCTGGTGAAGACGTGGTTGGTGCGCAGGCTTTGGGAGAACGAATGCGCAGCAGTGGTATGCGCCGCCATGCACACTCTAAGACGTCTCGGCGAACCGGAGGACGTAGCCGGGCGGATCGCCTGGCTGCACGATCCGACCAACAGGTTGGATCACGGGACAAGTCATTGGCGTTGATGGCGGTCGTGCCGATTTGAAAACAAAAAAACAGCTGAGCTGTTTTCAGCCGAAGAAGTGGAAGAGCCTATGACCTGGATCGAATGGTATAACACATTGGCCAAGCCCGCGTGGACGCCGAGCCCGTCAGTCATCAGTCTGATCTGGACGATCCTCTACCCGATCATTCTCGTCACATTCGCCGTTGTCTTCGTCCAAGCGGCTCAGTGCAAAATTCCTCGGTCAGCCGCCCTGCCGTTCGCTGTAAATCTTGCAACGAACATGCTCTTCATGCCGATCTTCTCGGGACTTCGAAACGTACCGCTCGCTGCGGCAGATATCTTGATTGTGTGGGCCACTATTATTTGGTGCATCGTTGCAATTTGGCCACACAAGAAATGGATTGCAGCGGCTCAAGTGCCGTATTTGGTTTGGGTCTCCATTGCAACCATCCTGCAATTTTCGATTACAGCGATGAACTGGGGCCGCGTATGATTCGCTTGGGCCTCTGCTGCGTATTCCGCGACGAACCGATCAAGTTCCGCAATACGACCGCTACCGCCATCAGCAAGATGAAGCGCACAGACGCGCTCGCGAAGTTGTCCGATCTTTGTAAGGTGAACGCCGAAGCGTTGCTGGCCGCGTTGGTGTTCTGCGCGGGAAACGGCATCGGATGTTTTCGAGTGAACAGCCAGATTCTCCCGCTCAAGACGCACCCCAAACTGGGCTACATAATGGAGGAGCTCCCACAGGGCAATGCGATCATCGAGCTTTTCAAAGCGTGCGGGACGTATCTCCGCTCGCACAAAATGAGAGCATGTTTCCATCCAGATCAGTTTGTGGTTCTAAATTCGCAACGCCCTGATGTAATGGAAGCGTCTATCAGAGAACTGGAGTACCAATCGGAGGTAGCCGAATGGATCGGAGCCGACGTAGTTAATGTTCACGGCGGCGGCGCATTTGGTGACAAACAGAAAGCGCTCTACGATTTCGCGCGAGGCGTCGATCGACTTTCGAAACGGGCCAGAACACGCTTGACCGTAGAGAATGACAATACCATTTTTACCCCCGCTGATCTGCTGCCGATCTGCCGATCAATGGGCGTCGCGCTGGTATACGATGTTCACCACCACCGTTGCAATGCGGACGAGTTTTCCGAGGAAAAAGCGACTGATTTGGCCATCGCGACATGGAATCGTGAGCCGTTGTTCCACATCTCCAGCCCTATTAATGGCTGGAGCGGACCGAGGCCAGAACGCCACCACGATTTCATCGACCTAACGGATTTTCCGGTGTGCTGGGAGAACGAGACTTTTACAGTGGAAGTCGAAGCGAAAGCGAAGGAGTTGGCGGTGTTGAAATTGAAGCGTGAGTTGGAGGTGCCGTGCCGTCGTCTGGTTGTGTCCTCTTAACCGGAGCCACCGGTTACGTCGGTGGCCGAATGCTGGCGCTGCTGGAGCAACGCGGCATTCCTCTTCGCTGCTTCGTGCGCCGCCCCGAAGCCTTGCGTGGGCGGACCGTTACAGGGACCGAGATCATTGTCGGCGACGTGCTGGACAAATCGTCGCTGGATTCCGCTATGAACGGAGTCACAACCGCGTACTACCTGGTCCACTCGATGGGAGCGGCGCGCGATTTCGAGCACGAGGATCGCATCGCGGCGACGAATTTCGCGCAGGCCGCGGCGGCGGCCGGGGTGCGTCGCATCATATATCTCGGCGGCCTTGGCATTGCCGATCAGAATCTCTCCAAACACCTACGCAGCCGCCAGGAAACCGGCGACATCTTGCGTGCGCATCATCCGCACGTGATTGAATTCCGCGCTTCAATTGTGATTGGTTCAGGCAGCCTCTCGTTTGAAATGATCCGCGCGCTGGTTGAACGCCTGCCCGTCATGATTTGTCCGCGTTGGGTGCAGGTGAAGGCCCAACCCATCGCGGTGGAAGATGTGTTGCAATACCTGCTCGCTGCGCTGGACCTGCCATGCGACGCGTCACAGGTTTTTGAAATCGGAGGACCCGATCAGGTTTCCTACGGCCAGATCATGCAGGAGTATGCCCAGCAACGAGGGCTCAAACGCTGGATGATTTCCGTGCCGTTGTTAACGCCGCATCTTTCGAGTCTGTGGCTGGGCCTTGTGACGCCAATCTACGCGCGCGTGGGGCGAAAACTCGTCGAGAGTCTGCGCAATCCGACACTTGTTTCCAATGATCTGTCCGCCACAACTTTTTCGATTCGTCCGCGCTCGTTGCGCGAAGCCGTTGCCCGCGCGTTGATCAACGAAGATCGCGAATTCGCCGAAACACGCTGGGCGGACGCCCTGTCGTCTGCCGGTGCGCCGCAATTGTGGGGTGGCGCGCGTTTCGGATCGAGGCTCGTCGATTCGCGGACACTCACCGTCTCCGTGCCGCCCGAGCAGGCGTTCACTCCAATCCGCCGCATCGGCGGCCAGACCGGCTGGTACTCCGCTCATTTTCTCTGGCGCTTGCGAGGCTTTCTGGACCTTCTCGTTGGCGGCGTAGGATTACGCCGGGGCCGCAAGCATCCAGACCAAATCCAGGTCGGCGATGCGCTTGATTTCTGGCGAGTCGAAGCCTACGAGCCAGATCGCCGCCTTTTGCTTTGTGCGGAGATGCGGCTGCCTGGCCGCGCGTGGCTAGAGTTCGAGGTCACGGCTGTGCCCGGCGATGCGAAGCGCTCAATCATCCGGCAGACGGCCATCTTTGATCCGTTGGGGGTATGGGGCCGCTTGTACTGGTATGGAGTCTATCCGCTGCACGTTCTGGTTTTTCGAGGCATGCTGCGCAACCTCGCACGTACGGCAGCGCAGAATTAGGATTCGTAGTGCGTATGCTTTGACGAGTATTTTGGCGCTGATAACATCGGAAAAGGTAGTTCTGAGTCCGAATATCAAAAAGGAAAACCCATGTTCAATGGAATCATCATCGTCGATCACGGTTTATGAGTCGCCGAGAGTAATGCCTTGCTCGAGCGTCTCGCCGTCGCTTTCGCGTTGCGATATAAGGACACGTTTCACTGTTGTCGAACCGGCCCATATGGAAATTGCAGAGCCATCGATCGGCACGGCGTACAAAAAATGCGTCGAGCACGGCGCCGAACGTATCATCGTCTGCCCTTTCTTCCTCGGCCCCGGCAAGCACTGGACGCACGACATCCCGCGCCTGACCGCCGAGGCGGCAGCGCGCCATCCCGCCACGCGCTTCCACATCACCGCGCCACTGGGAATTGACGACCTGCTCCTTGATCTCATAGCCAAGCGCGCAGGCCACTGCGTTAAGCACGACTTTCTCTGCGATGACGGCCGCGGGACCAACCGCAGCGGCGAGAAATGAGCGAGCAAGGAAAGCCATGGGCGTAGAAGAAGCGAAATACACTCTCGTCGAACAGGAACGGCCGTTTGAGATCCGGGACTATGCCTCGTGTATTTTGGCGCAGGTCATCGTGGCTGCGACCTTGGAAACGGCAGGTAACGAGGCGTTCCGCCGGCTCCTCCGCTACATTTCCGGTGAGAACCGCAGCCGTGAGAATATTGCCCTAACTGCGCCCGTTTCGCAGCAATCTCGTTCGGCAAAGATTTCGATGACGGCACCAGTCAGTCAGCAACGGGTTTCGTCAGGCTTCGCGGTGGGTTTCACAATGCCATCGTCATTCACAATGGATACGATCCCCACACCAAACGATCCCGACATTGTTCTGCGATTGGTTCCTGCAAGGCGGATGGCGGCGATTCGGTATTCTGGATTCTGGAGTGAAAGTCGCTATCTGCAGAATAAGATAAGGTTAGATACTTGGATCGGAAAGAAGGGTCTGACAGCTTTGGGTGAACCAGTTTGGGCGCGCTACAACCCGCCGTTTATGCCGTGGTTTCTGCGGCGAAATGAAGTACTGATCGAAATTAGGACGGCGCAAGTATGAGTAGAAAAGGCGCCAAAGCGGACCTCTTTGTGCCCAGTCGCCTCTGACGAAATGATTCTCTCGGTGTGTATTTGGGTGATTATATTATAACTAAAGTTTCAAAAATCAGATCGCCGCTGCGGCCAAAGGCTGTCATTCATGTTCTCGGTAAAAAAATATTCAAGCGCATTGAATCACAATCGAAGGCTCAGATCATTACGCTCGCTACGCTTTTCCTTTCTATGGTTACGTTTATTGACTACGTTGTAACACTACAACGCTAGTTGACTGCCAAAACACTTTCGCAACGTCCACAGATAAATTCCTTTTGCATGCAACCTCCGAAGCGTGCGCTGGCGGTGGGAGCGGGCGGCTTTCAAGACGCATCTGGCCGTTGCGCTGGGGCGTGAAGCCTGTCGTCACGGTAAACGCCGGCCCGTGCGATCCGGCATCCGCTTTCAACAGCACGCGCGCATGAGTCAGCTTGCGCGCGGCCGACTTTCCCACGGAAAGCATATGCATCAACTCTTCCCGCTCCTGCTTCGTCAACGTCACAATGTATTTCTTTGCCACCGCTCCTCCCTTTCTTGGCTCGTCGCCCAAGAGAGGATCGGCATTTCACATCACCCGGTGAATCTGTTTTGACGAACTAGT
>Ga0163144_10017301_pt1 | contig 14686 bp, 8 predicted proteins | sample OliLak19BULKMAT1_FD_123175 | JGI IMG/M metagenome (GOLD analysis project Ga0163144, IMG submission 123175) | Freshwater microbial mat bacterial communities from Lake Vanda, McMurdo Dry Valleys, Antarctica - Oligotrophic Lake LV.19.BULKMAT1 | ecosystem: Environmental > Aquatic > Freshwater > Lake... | reverse complement strand
TAGCTGCCGGACGGCAGGACGAGGAGGGGGTTCCCTGCATTTCCGTCCGTGTTGTTGAAGGAACGGTTGGTCACGATCACCCCCGGCGGCCCGGCGATCGACCAGACGAGCGCGGAGACATTCGTCAACGCGTCGAAATAGAAACGCTTCTGGCCTGTTACCGAGAACGAATAGGTGTCCCGCTCGCCTGGATACGCGATGTCGCCCCGGATGATGTTCGTGACGGTGGCCTGCGCCCGGGCGTCCTCTCCAAAGGCGAGGCACCAGAGAACGAGGAGGAGGCATTTCCCGAAAGAGCGAAGATGCGAGGAGTGCATAAATTTATTCAGTGGCGGTGACCCAAAGCCCCGGCGGAATTTATTCCCAATCCGAAACCGGCGACTGTCCTGTATGTGATCAATCAGAATCTTCGAAACCAAAGACGCAAGCCTCAAACCCCGACAATCGGCCCCTCATCCCTCGTAAGGGATTGGCCGGGTAATCGTGCCGAATGAGTCGGGAGCACTGTCCCGGTCGGGAATCAGTGGATTCGCCCCTCCGCAAAAGCGGCACCCTCGTCGGCCTGCGTTTTAACGGTCGCGGGTGGCTGGTCGCCGTGGGTAGGAAGGACGACCTGGAAGGGGGAGGCCTGAACTCGCTGTGGCGATCAATTGTGTGCGAAGTGCGCATCGCAAGAATCGCCCGAGAGTGCCCCAGCAGGTCGCCGCTGGGCCGCCCGGTTGGCCTGGCCTTGACCCGGTGGGTGTCCGCGCCTCTCAGCCCTAGTTCTTCGGGAAGCCCGGGTCGGCCTTGACCTCGAGGATCTGCTTGGTGTGCCGCTCGCAATGGGCCGAGACGAACAGGACCCACTGGTAGGCATCGAGCACTTTGCCGATAGGACTTTCGACGGCGTGTTCCCGGAGATCTTTCGTGTCCTTGAGGAATGCGAGCGTCTTGGCCCGTGATTCGCCGAAATGCTTGATCGTCCCTGCGAACGATCCGAAGCGTTTGTTCGGGAAAAGCGGTTCGGGCGCCTTTGCCTTGTTGGTCCGGTCGGCGATCACCGTGGTCACGAAGTCGTCGATCTCCTTGAGGTCGGCCGGCGCGGTGCGGGCAGGCGCCTTCATCACCTTGTCGCGAACCATGTCCATCAGGAAGTCCTCGGCCGCGGCGATGTGTTCGGACACTTCAGCCACGGACCAGCGGGTGGGGCCGGGTTTGAAGTTGAGCTGCGCGTCCGAAAGCTTCCCGGTCGCCGCCAGGAAAGCGGCGCTGGTTTTCTTCAGGTGATCGGCCGCCCTCTTGAGTTCATCGGCGCTGATCGGCTGGGCTCGAAGCATCGGCTGGGCAAAGGCCAGGATCGCGAGGGCAATGATGAGTTTTTTCATGGGATCGGGCGTTGGCCGGAGGGTTCAGAGCTTCTGGTTGTTGAACTTCACGGTCGTCAACGAGAGAAGGCGGTCGCCGGGCTTGGCCGCATCGTTCTTGAAGACGAAGTAGACCGCATGGCGTCCGGCCGTTTCCTTGAGGTCGACTTTGACGGAAGCACCGGGACGGGATCCGCGACCGCCGGCAGCCGGGGGAGCTTTGCCGTCGACGACTCCACCGGTGGCAGGACCACGGGGCTCCGGCGATTCGACCTTCGTCGTTCCGAGGATCTCGCCGGTCGGGGAGTCCAGCCGTATCTCGATCTCGCCGCCGACCTGGCTGTCACGGCGGTTGGCGCTGGCGGCGATTTCCAACTGCTTGATGCCGGTCAGGTCGAGACCGGTGAACCCGATGTGGCCGCCAACCTTGGCCGTGGCGTTGCGGTCGTTGGATTCAACGTCCTTGGAAACGTCTGGCTTGTTCGCCGCGAGAGTCGGGCTGCGGAGGATCTGGATGGTTTCACCGGTCAAAGGCGGGACGCCGTCGCCGCCCTGATCGGTGTAGATCGCGCGGACGATGAACGAGCCGCGGCCGGCGTCGCCGGCGGGGAGCTGCGGCGAGAACGAACCGGAAAGCGGCAACGGTTGTCCCGCTTTGTCGCCGAGCGTCAGGACGTATTTGAGAATGGTGGCCGCGTCGTTTTCGGCGATGGACGCGTTGGGCGGCATCGAGACTTCTCCCCACGATCCGTTGCCACCGGTAATGACCTTCTTGGCCAGCTTCTCCGGAGCCGTGGGGTCGTCCTTATACTTGGCGGCAATTTGCGTGAAGCTTGGCCCCACCAGCTTGCCGTCCACGAGATGGCACGCCTTGCAGTTTCCCTGGGCGATGAGCGCCTGGGCCACCGGGAACCGCGCCGCTGCGGCGTCGCCACGGGCGAGATCCTTCAGCTTGGCGACATCGAATCCCTGGGCCGCGTAGTCGAAGCTGACCGAGACGCGATCCGCCGGAATCTTGCCGCTGGCCAGCGTGCCGTCCTCGGTGTCCGTCACGTCGACGGAGTAGGGCAGGGGTTGGTTCGGGAAGAAGAACGACGAATTGCCAGCGAGCTTGAGCGAAACGCGCGGCGGTTCGTTGCCGGAGATGATGCCGACGGACTTGCTGTCGCTGGCTCCGGACGGGTCAGTGACCGTCAGACGTGCGACAACCGAGCCGACGCCTTCCAGACGGACGTCGGGATTGGGAGTGTTGAAAACCCGCGGGTCGCGGCCTGTTTCGAAAATTTCCCAACGGTAGGCCAGCTTGTCGCCGTCCGGATCGAAGCTTCCTTCGGATGAAAGCTTCACGTCGAACGGTGGAACTCCGCCGGTCTTGTTTGAAGCGATCGAAGCGACGGGTCTCCGGTTGCCGCCTTCGTATTCGATGCGGACGAGTTTGGCGTCCGGGCTGAACTGGAACCATTTGCTGCCGTATTCGAGCACGTAGAGGTCGCCCTCGGGTCCGAACTTCATGTCGATCGGCTCGATCGCCTTGTAGTTTGTCAGGATGCGCTCCATCGACTTGTAGTCGCCGTTTTCCCTCATCGATATGGACATCATCCAGGCCCGTGAAAGGTCGGTGACGATCCACTTGCCCTCGAAGTAGGCCGGCCACGGACGCTTGGCGTCCTTGAAGTTTGAAGCGTGGAAGATCGGGCCGCCGACCGCCGAGCGCCCGCCCGTGCCGAGCTCCGGAAACTTGTCCGACTGGGCGTAGGGATAATAGATGAACGACGGGGACAATGCCGGCAGTTCCTTGAGGCCGGTGTTGTTCGGGGAATTGTTGATCGGATGGAGCGGGTCCTTCTTCGCGCCCGGCTTCTTGGCTGCGTAGTCATACCAGGGGAAGGCGGAGTCCCCCACGAAGTAGGGCCAGCCGAAGAATCCGGGGCCGCGGGCCTGGTTCAGTTCGTCGTAACCACGGGGACCGATCTCGGTGTCGTTCTGCGCATCCGGCCCGACCTCGCCCCAGTAGAGGAAGCCCGTCTTGCTGTCGATCGAGGGACGCCACGCATTGCGATGGCCCATCGTGTAGATCTCCGGCCGGGTCTTGGCCGTGCCGGGCGGGAACAGATTGCCCTTCGGAATCGAATAGGTGCCGTCCGGCTCGGGGTGGATGCGAAGGATCTTCCCTTCGAGGCTGTCGGTATTGGCCGCGCCGCGCTGGTCGTCCCAACTGCTGCGGCCCGGCCGTTCGTCGGTGTGGGCCTTGAGGTCGTTGCCCGTGTTGTTGCCGATGGTGATGTATAGATTGCCGTCGCCGTCCCAGGTCATGCCGCCGCCGGTATGGCAGCAGGTCTCCCGCTGGGCCGGCCATTCGAGCATCACCTTCTCCGAGTTGGCCACCAGCACGTCGTTGCGGACCTCCCAGCGGCTGATGACCGCCTTGGCGATCGTCGGATGGAAGTAGTAGAGGTAAACGAACCCGTTCTGGGCGAATCTCGGATCCACCGTCATGCCCGCGAGACCCTGTTCGTTGTTGCCCCTCGTGTTCACCGAGAGGACGCCCATGGTTTTCACGCCGGGAATCTTCGGGTCGTAGACCTTGAACGCGCCCTTGCGCTCCGCGATGTAGACGCGTCCGTCCTTCAACACCTCGAACACCATGGGTTCGTCGAGCGAACCCTGGGCCAGGACGACTGGGCTGAAGCGGTTGAGGTCGGGCATCGCGGTCGGATCGGCGGCGGCGGCCCCGACGGGCGAAGCGGAGACAAGTCCGAGCACGCCGGCCATGAGGAGGCCGAAACCGACGCGGGAAGAAGGGGAGCTGGGCATGGATTAAAATGGAATGAGATCGGCGAACGAAACAAGGGTTATGTGGCGTGAACCGCCCATCGAAGCACGCAAATCCCCCACGGCTGGAGATCATCGAAGATGGAAGAATACACGGCTCGTCCGGTTGGTGGACGGGGTCGAGGAAATTTCGGTGAGGAAAAGTCTTGAGGCCTCGACCTTCTCCGAAACGAGGATCAGCTCGCGTATGCGCCGGGCCCGCTCCTCAGCGAGATGCCGCAGTTCGTCGTCTGAAACCATGATGGTCGCCAGGACCGTCCGCTCCACTTCGTTTGGAGGAACGTCGGGAATGAACCGGCTGTTGATCGTCATCAGGCGCGTCCCGCCTTTTTCCGTCGGGATGGCCCTGGATGGCGCTGCCTTGGAAACGCCGTTCGTCGAACCGGCGGCGATCTGGTTGGTGGCGGCTTCTTTTGCCTGCAATATCTCGGCGTAGGCGCGGTTCAGGCTGTTGGTGAAATCTTCGGGAGTCCGGATCATCTGGTCGGGGCCGAGCTTGGACTGCTCGGTCTGGGGCAGCGCGGCCCATTGTTGGCGGCGGAACTCCGCTTCCAGCTTCACCCGGCGCAGGCCTTCGACATCAAGCTTCGGATCAAAGCTGCCCTCGATCTCCAACTGGAGTCCGGGCCGTTCGTAGAGGCCCTTCAGCAGCGCTGCCAGCTTCTCGCGATCCGAGGCGAGCGGTTCGGCGCTGCCCGGCGCGAAATCCTGGAAACCCACCTCCTCGGTCCTGCCACCGAAGAGCGAGCCGAGAAGGGAGAACGGCGAGGTGGCGACCTTGACCAGCATGTTGCCCAGCGTGCCGAGGATAACCTTGCCCAGGTGGAACGAAGGGTCGTCCAGCCTGCCTTCGATCGGCACATTGAGTTCGATGCGGCCGTTGCGGTCCTGGAGGATGGCGATGGCCAGTCGCACCGGCATTTTGGTGGCGTCCGGGCTGTCCACCTTTTCTCCAAGGCTGAACTGGTCGAGCGTGATGACGTTCTTTGACTTCAGATTCCCGTCATTGGTCTCGTATTCGAGTTCCATCCCGAGTTTTCCGCGATTGAGGCGGTAGCCGAGGAATTTGCCGATATACGGGCTCGTCGGGCTGAGATCCACGTTGGCGAAGCTCACCTTCAACTCCGTCCTGGCGCCGGGGTTGAGCGGATTGAGTTTGCCGACCATCTCGAAGGAGCCGGCGCGGTCCAATTTGCCACGCAGATGCAGGTCGGCGCGTTTGCGTTCGTCGGAGGAAATGCCCTCCAGCCTGCCGCTGACCTCCTGGACCGTGGCTTGGACCTTCGGCTCGAGCGACCGGTCGAAGAACTGCAGGCTGGCGTTGGTCAGCACGAGGGCTTCGACCGAGACGCGGGGCATCAACGACGTTCCAGCCGCGTTGGTATTCGCCGCGAGGGTCCGGCGGATGAATCCTCCGAACTTCTGTCGCAGGGAACTGTTCGGCTCAACGGCCGCCGGTTCAATGGCGACGGTGTTCGTTCGATCCATCGTGAAGGCCAAAAGCAGGTTGACGGCGTGGTTGGTTTCGATGGCCAGCCGGGCGAACGGTTCGATGACCGATACTTCCCTGACGTTGATCGCCGGGGGACTGAGGCCCGCGTCGATGCCGGAGAGACGGACGGATTTCCATTTCACCAGCTCCTCGGACCCCGTTTTGTCCACGGTCGAGAAATCATCGAGCCGTGCATCTCCGAGGAAGGTGACGGCGGGCAGACCGTTCGTGGTCCGCAACGTGATCCGGCCTTCCAGGCCGACCTTGCTGTCGAGGACGAACAGGTTCACGAACGGTTCCAGGTAGGGGTCCAAAGCGCGCAGTTCGACATCGACGGCACTCAGCGAAACGTCCGCCGTGGGAGGTGACAGCAGCACGCTTGAGCCGACGCGCACGGAGCCGTTGGTGTTCCAGCGCATGGAGACATCGGCGGTCAGGTTGGTTCCCGGCCGGTTGGAAAGGTTGCGGGCGGCGACATTGATCCGGTCCACGACCAGATGGGCCGGGCGGCGATTGACCTCGTCGGTCCAGACCACCGCGCAGTTGGTCACGTCGAGCGCGTGCAGAGTGGCGGTTGCCAGATTGGTGCTGTCCAGCAGCCGGGCGACGAGATTGGTCGTGGACTGGACCAGCATGAGGATGCGGGCGGGAGCATTGGTGGCCGTCTCATTCGGCTCGGCCAGTTCGGCGAGGTTCAGCGAACCGCTGGCGGAACGCCGCAAATCGATGCGGCCTCCCGCCACGGAGACGGACCCGGCTTCCACGATGCGTTCGACGGCATCGGCCGAAGCGCCGCGCACCGAGAGTTCGTCGAGCTCCACCACATTCTCCTCGGTTCCCTTCCGGCCTACTTTGAGCGAACGCAGACTGAAGGAGGCGTTGGTGGCGACGGCCACGTAGCCCGAGGGCGTGATGGCGAGGCGATAGTCTGCTTCTGCGCTGATGATCCCGCCCCGAAAATCAAACCGCACGAAGTCCTGGAACAGCTCCGAGTATCTCGAAATGGTGAGGCCGTCGAGCGTCACCTCGCCTTCCGAGCGGATCGGATCGATCGAGAAAAAGCCCTTCCATGTAAATGTCTCGCCGCTGTCGGTGGTTCCGACGAACGAATAGGGGTTCCGGTTGTCGGCCGAACTCTCGAAGCCCGTCAGGTTCACTTCCACGGGCCCGACGGACCGCCGGAACGGGGTCAGCGTAGTCAGGTCGGAGACAAGCAGGACCGCGTTGGTGATGTGGATGCGTTCGATCCTCAATAACAGAGGACGGGACGGACTCGCGGAGTTGGTTTGTGGAGTCGAGAATTTCGCGATGAGATCCGAGACATTGAGGGAGCGGTCGGGATTAATCCGGACACGCGCCGTAGGGCCGATGACCCGCACTTCTTGAAACACCCACGGCCTTCCGAAGAACGAGGACAACTGGAAATTTGCATAGACTTCCTGCCATTCGAGCAGCGTCTCGCCGTCCGGGTCGGTGATGCGCAATCCGCGGATGGAGCCCGAGAGGGCGAAGGGATTGATCCGCACGGACTCGATTGTCACCTCACGGCCCAGCTGGTTGGAAAGCTGGCTCACGGCCAGCTTGCGGACAATCAAAGGCAGGATGACGAAGCCTAAGATCGTGTAGAAAAAAAACAGGCCAGCGACCCATTTCAGGCGCCGGCCCGGGCGGGATGGGTGACGTGTGCTTGGGGGCGTGTTCATGACGTGGGAGTGACGGAGAATCGTAGGCGGGTTCATCAATCCAACCAATGACTATCACGCAACCGCCTCCGGGCTTCCCGTCCGGCGGCGTGTCGGCCAAGCTGGACTGGATGTTGTTTGATTTGCTCAAGACCGATCCCTCGTCCAAGGCCCGTTTGGGACGTTTGAACACCACGCGCGGCGTGGTGCAGACGCCCGTCTTCATGCCCGTCGGCACGCAGGCCAGCGTCAAGGCCCTCGATCTCCGAGAGCTGAACGAGATGGGCACGCAGATCCTTCTCGGCAACACCTACCATCTCAACATCCGGCCCGGCCTTGAGATCATCACCGCCGCCGGCGGGCTCCACAAATTCATGAACTGGGACAAGCCGATCCTCACGGACTCCGGCGGCTTCCAGGTCTTCAGCCTCGCGAAGATCCGCAAGATCAAGGCGCACGGGGTCGAGTTCCGGTCCCACTTGGATGGTTCGCCGCTCTTCATCGGACCGAAGGAATCGATGGAGATCCAACGCGTGCTCGGATCCGACATCGCCATGGCCTTCGACGAATGCCCTCCGCACGGCTGCTCCGCGCAGGATGCGCGGAACGCCGTGGACCGGACCCTGCGCTGGGCCAAGGAATGCCTCGTGCAGCCGCGGGCCAAAGGGCAGTTCGTCTTCGGCATCTGCCAGGGCGGCGTCGATCCGAAGCTCCGGGAGAAGTGCGCCAAAGAACTCGTCGATATGGAATTCGACGGCTACGCGATCGGCGGCGTCAGCGTGGGCGAACCCGAACCCGAGATGATGAAGGCCGTCGAACTGGCCGAACCGCATCTCCCGACGAACAAGGCGCGATACGCCATGGGCCTCGGAACACCGGCACAGATGGTCGAGCTCGTCGCGCGCGGCGTGGACATGTTCGACTGCGTCCTGCCGACCCGCGTCGCCCGCAACGGCACCGCCTTCACCCGCAAGGGCACCTACGCCGTGAAGGGCGGGGCGGTGAAGATGGACTTCGGACCGATCGAGGAAGGCTGCACCTGCTTCGCCTGCCGGAACCACACCCGCGCCTACATCCGGCATCTGCTGAACGTGAACGAGATCCTCGGCCTGAGGCTGGTCAGCATCCACAACAGCCACCTGTATCTGAAGGTCATGGAGGACATCCGGGACCATCTTGCCGCCGGAACTTTCGCCGAATTCCGGCGCGAATTCATCGCCAATTACCGTCCGTCGCAGAAGGTCCTGACCGCCCGGCAGGCGGCGTCCCTCGCAAAGGAATAGCCCATTGAAATGGCCCAAAGCCGGGCTTGCCAAAGCCATAGCCGCCCCTAAAGGTTTGCGGCTCACTTTTTGAGACTATGAATTTTGCCGATGTATCGGGCCTTTTTGCCCAGACGACCCAGCCCACCGCGCCTGCGTGGACGGGGTTTGTGCCGCTCGTGTTGATGGTGGTCGTGTTCTATTTCCTCCTTATCCGGCCCCAGCAGAAAAAGGCCAAGGAACATGAAAATGTCCTCAAGGGCCTGCGCAAGGGCGACAAGGTCGTCTTCGCCGGCGGCATCGTCGGTGAAGTGACCGCCGTGAAGGAAAAACACGTCAATGTCCGTTCGGGCGAGTCCAAGTTCGAAATCCTGAAATCCGCCGTCACCGACGTCACCGAACGCGGTGCCGAAAACGCGTCGGCCTGATACCGCTGAACCTTTTCCGTTCCTTTCCATGAGCCGCAACAATACCTGGAGATGGGCCCTGGTCCTCTTCGTCACCTTCTGGGCCTCCTACGAACTCATCCCGCCGACGCCTCGGGACCTCATCGAGACGTTCACCAACAACGCTTCGGCCAAAGATACCAACTTCACCGCGATCGTCGCGCGGGCCGAGGCGACGCAGAAGGCCAACCCGGCGAACCCCTACGGAAACCTTAGGACATCGATCGGCACCAACGACATCACCCGCTACTTTCCGACGATCAGCACCGCAGGTGAAGGCAACCCCAACGATGCGGTCCTCAAGGGCATCCAGAAGAAGGCCGCCGGCAAGATCCGCCTCGGCCTCGACCTCCAGGGCGGCGTCGAGTTCCTGCTCAGCCTGGACATAACCAACAAGGCCGTCATCAACACCAATGGCGCCTCCGAGTTGGCTGCGTCCGAGGAACGTTCCCGCCTCGTGGAACAGGCCATCGAAGTTCTCCGCAAGCGCATCGACTCGCTCGGCGTGGCGGAGCCGGTCATCCAGCCCGCCGGTGACAACCGGATCATCGTCCAGATGCCAGGCCTTTCCGAAAGCGAGTTTGAGAGCACCAAGATCCGCATCCAGAAGGCGGCTTTCCTCGAGTTCAAGATGGTCGCCGACAACAGCAACGAGCAGCTCCAACAGGGCGCCGTTGAGCCCGGCTACGAGGTCAAGCAAGAGCGCCTGAAGGGAAAGGACGGAAGGGAGCAGTTGATCCCCGTTGTCGTCGAGAAGCGCAGTTCCGCCGGACTCACGGGCAAGAACATCGTCCGCGCCATGGTGGTGAGCGACCAGATGTCAGGCCGACCGATCATCAGCTTCGAGCTGGATGGCGCGGGTGCAGATGCCTTTGCCCGGACCACGCGTGAGAACGTGGGTCGTCGCATGGCGATCATTTTGGATGGCGTCCTCTATTCCGCGCCGAACATCACCGAGCCGATCACCGGCGGTCGCGGCCAGATCTCCGGAAGCTACGAGCTCAAGGAAGCCCTCGAACTGGCGAACGTCCTCGAGAATCCGCTCGAAGCGCCGCTAAAGATCGATTCCGTCCGCACGGTCGCCCCGTCTCTCGGAGAAAAGTCCATCGCCGACGGCGTGCGTTCGGCTGTCTATGGCGTCATCGCCGTGTCCGTGTTCATGCTGCTCTACTATTTCCTGGCCGGGGCGGTCGCCAACCTGGCCCTCGTGCTCAACATCGTGATCCTCGTCGGTGTCATGTGTTCGATCGAGACGACCCTGACGTTGCCCGGCATTGCCGGCATCGTCCTCACGATCGGCATGGCGGTCGACGCGAACGTCCTGATCTTTGAGCGCATCCGTGAGGAACTCGCGGCGGGCAAGTCGATCCGGGGTGCCATCGCCGCAGGCTACGACCGTGCGTTTGGAACGATCTTCGACTCGAACATCACCACTCTGATCTCCTCCGTGATCCTGATCCTGCTCGGCACGGGCTCGGTCAAGGGTTTCGGTGTCACGCTGACCATCGGTGTCTGCGTCTCGATGTTCACCGCTCTCGTTGTGACCCGGCTGATCTTCGACTGGCTGCTCGACGGCGACCGGATCAAGAGCCTCAAGATGCTTTCGATCGTGAAGGGGTCGAACATCGACTTCATGAAGCTCGCCAAGCCCGCGTTCGCGATCTCGTGGGCCTTGATCATCATCGGCATTGGCTACGGCATCTCCCGCGGCGGTAAGGTCCTGGGGCCCGACTTCGCCGGCGGTGACAACCTCGTCCTCTCGTTCAAGCAGGCGGTTGACCAGGGCAAGGTCAGCGAGGCGGTCAAGAAGGCTGGTCTGTCCGAGCCCACCGTCCAGTATCAGAAGGAACTTATCGGCGGCGCCGAGACCTTGCGGATCTTCTCCGGCTTCAACACCAGCTCCAATGTCCTGGCAGTGCTGCAGAAGGAATTCCCCGGTTCCGGTTTTGCAGTGAAGAGCGTGGACCAAATCGGCCCAGTGGTCGGGGCGGGCATCGCCCGTGCGGCGATCCTAGCCGTCCTCCTCTCGTTGTTCGGCATTCTCGTATACGTCGCTTTCCGGTATGAGTTCTCCTTCGCCGTCGGCGCCGTCGTGGCGATTCTCCACGACGTCCTCATGACCATGGGTTGGTTTTTCCTCACCGGCCGTGAGCTGAGCGCGCCCATGGTGGCCGCAGTCCTCACGATCATCGGCTTCTCCATCAACGACACGATCGTCATCTTCGACCGCATCCGTGAAGACCTGAAGTTGGGCGTCCCCGGCACGTTCGGTGAGGTCATGAACAAGGCGCTGAACCAGACTCTGAGCCGGACCATCATCACCGCTGGCACCGTCTTCCTGTCGACCCTGTCGCTGTATCTGTTCGGCGGCGGCGTGATCAACGACTTCGCCTTCACCTTCCTTGTCGGCATCATCACGGGCACCTACTCGTCGATCTACATCGCGAGTGCGCTGGTGCTGTGGTGGCACAAGGGCCAGCGTCCCGCGAAGCTCTCGGTCGCGTCTGTCGTGTCTGAGATCCCGTCCGGGACCAAAGCCGCTAAGGCCTGACCGCCTGCCAGGTCGGCCATTATTTATCGCGCGTCAGGGGCTTGCGTTCAGCGGGCTCCTGACGTTCTTTTTCGCCCCTACAGCAACATGCTCGCGCTGACCGACATTTCCGCCATCCATTGGGCCGCCTTCATCGGCGCCGTCCTCGTTTTTCTTGCGCTCGACCTTGGAGTGTTCCATCGGAGCGCGCACGTCGTGAAGGTCAAGGAGGCGCTGGCTTGGACCATTCTCTGGTTCTGCATGGCCATGGTCTTCGCGTTCTTCATCGCACCGCAAATGGCGGGCAAATGGACCGCGGACGACACCAAGGTCTTCATCACCGGCTACATTGTCGAACTGTCGCTCTCGATGGACAACGTGTTCGTGATCGCGGTGATATTCTCCTACTTCAAGGTGCCGCCCGCCTATCAGCACCGGGTTCTCTTCTGGGGCATCCTGGGTGCCTTGGTCATGCGCGGTGTGATGATCTGGATCGGTGCGGAACTGGTGAAGCAGTTCGGCTGGATCCTTTACGTTTTCGGAGCTTTCCTGCTCTTCACTGGTTTGAAGATGCTCTTCGCCAAGGATGAGAGCGTCGATCCGGAGCGGAATCCGATAGTCCGGCTGGCCCGAAAGTTCCTACCGCTTACGGACAAGTTCGATGGGCAGCGCTTCACCTCGACCGTGGACGGCAAAAAGCTTTTCACGCCCCTCTTCCTGGTGCTTCTCATCGTCGAGACAACCGACCTGGTTTTCGCCCTGGATTCGATTCCGGCGATCTTCGGCATCACCAAGGATCCCTTCATTGTTTTCACGTCGAACGTCTTCGCCATCCTCGGTCTCCGCTCGCTCTACTTCGTGCTCGCGGGAGCGATCGGCTACTTCCGCTATCTCAAATACGGCCTGTCACTCGTGCTCGTATTCATCGGCGGCAAGATGCTCGCGCTGATATGGGACATCCACGTCAACTCAGACGTCTCGCTGATTGTCGTCATCGGCATTCTTGTGCTCAGCGTCGTCGCGTCGCTCGTGGCGGCGCGTTTTGAGAAAAAGGTGACTGGTTGAAAGTCGTCCGGTTCGCATCAACGTTCGGCTCGAATCAATGAAAGGCGGCCATCACCGACCCCTCTCCGCGGACCTTAGCCACATCCTCAAGGAGGAGATGGCTGAAGTTCCGTTGACCCTCAACAGCCTGATGGAGCGAACGGAGGGGCGGGGTGTCTATCTGGTCATGATCCTCCTCTGCCTGCCGTTCATCCAGCCGATCCCCTTGCCGGGCGTCAGCACCGTGCTGGGATTGGTGATCGTCCTGATGGCCATCGCGCGCGCGCGTGATTCGTCGCCCCGTCTGCCGAAGTTCATCGGTGACCGCGCCTTTCCGCCGAACTTCGGGGTCAAGGTCCTCGGTGGCAGCATCAGGTTCCTCCAATTCCTCGAACGGTGGGTGAAACCCCGTGGTGACGCCTGGATCTCGTGGCGCGGCGTCCGCATCTTCAACTGCGTCCTGATCATCTTCATGTCCGCGTTGCTGGCACTCCCGATCCCGCTCCCCGGCACCAACCAGCTCCCGGCCATCTCCATCATGCTGATCGCCCTCAGCATGATGGAGGAGGATGGGATCCTCGTGTTCTACGCCTACGGAATCAGCTTCCTCACGACCGCCGCGTTCGCCGTTCTGCTGACTCTCATCGCGCTTCTCGGGGTAGGCGGCGTGAAAGCGCTGGTGCAAAAATTCTTTTCCGGCGGACCTTGATGAACCCGAGCCGCTACCGGTGGATCATCGCCGAACCGGAGGCAGCGGCCGTTACGCGGCTGTTGGCGGAACTCGACATCGAACCGTTGCTTGCGCGCTGCCTGCTCAATCGCGGCTTTGCCGATCCTTCGCGGGCTGCCGCGTTTCTCGACCCGGTGCTCAAGGGCCTCAGGGATCCGTTCCTGGTTCCCGGAATGGCTGGCGCTGTCGAACGCCTCGTCGTTGCCCGCAGTGCCGGCGAGCGCCTCGTGCTCTTCGGCGACTACGACGTCGATGGCGTGAGTTCGTGCGCGTTGCTTGTCGAGGGGATGACGCGCCTCGGCTGGAAGGTGGAGACCTATCTGCCCCACCGCATGGACGAAGGCTACGGCCTGAGTCCCGATGGTGCGGCCAATTGTCTGGAGAAACATCCGTGCAGCCTGCTCGTTGCCGTCGATTGCGGTTCCACCGCTGTCGAAACGATCGCTTGGCTCAAAGGTAGGGGAGTCGATGTGATCGTCCTCGATCACCATCAAGTCTCCGATCCGCTTCCGGCCGCTGTCGCGTTGGTCAATCCCCAGCTCGGTAGCAACCATGGCGATGGGATGGACTCGTCCGCAGTAGACTTTCGTGAACTCTGCTCCGCCGGACTCGCCTTTAAACTTCTCCACGCTTTGACCAAGCGCGGCCGCGAACTGGGCTGGCCCGAAGCGGAGGCGCTTGATGTCCGCACCTTTCTCGATCTCGCCGCACTCGGGACCATCGCCGATCTCGTTCCGTTGACCGGCGAAAATCGCATCCTCGTCTCCGCCGGTCTTCCGCGGCTGACGAAAACAACCCGGCCCGGCTTGATCGCCCTCAAGGAAGCGGCCGGCCTCGAAGGCCCCATCGGCGTCCGCGACGTGGGCTTTGGACTTGGCCCGCGATTGAACGCTGCCGGACGTTTGGAAAACGCGGATGAAGCCCTGCGGCTCCTGCTCGCGCCCAGTGTCGCGATCGCCATGCCGATCGCGCTGTCGCTCGACACCCGCAACCGCGAACGACAGCGCATCGAGAAGGAGATCACCGCTCAGGTCATCGGCGCGGTGAAGGCGCGGTTCAATCCCGAGACCGACCACGTCATCGTCGAGGGCCAGCTCCTCTGGCATATCGGCGTCGTAGGCATCGTCGCGTCGCGCGTGCTCCAGGAATTCTACCGACCCACCGTCATCCTCGGCGGTGACGGAGAGAGCTGGCGTGGTTCCGGCCGCAGCATCGAAGGCTTCGACCTCGCGGCCGCCCTGCGCCGTTGCGCCGACCTGCTGGTCAAACACGGCGGCCATGCCATGGCGGCTGGAGTGACCATCAGGCCCGACAAGCTCGAT
>Ga0163144_10017296_pt1 | contig 14688 bp, 3 predicted proteins | sample OliLak19BULKMAT1_FD_123175 | JGI IMG/M metagenome (GOLD analysis project Ga0163144, IMG submission 123175) | Freshwater microbial mat bacterial communities from Lake Vanda, McMurdo Dry Valleys, Antarctica - Oligotrophic Lake LV.19.BULKMAT1 | ecosystem: Environmental > Aquatic > Freshwater > Lake... | reverse complement strand
TTGGCGTATTCGACGAAGACGTCAAAGTAGCGGCCATCATCAAGCGTGCCGGTGTCGGTGAGTTCAAACTCGCCGTCAGTCCGCGAGCGGCGGCGGGCTTCTTCGACGAGTTTGGAATAGGGGAACGCGGCTTGGGGGTACTTGTAGAGCCCCTTCATGTATGAGTGCGTGGGCGTGCTGTCGAGATAGAAATAGTGCTCCTTGACGTCCTCGGCGCAGTTCCCCTCAGGGCCGGTGAGGCCAAAGAGGCGTTCTTTCAGGATCGGGTCGTTCCCGTTCCAGAGCGCCACGGCGAAGCAGAGGCGGCACTGGCTGTCGGAAATGCCCATGAGCCCGTCTTCGCCCCAGCGATAGGCACGGCTGCGGGCATGATCATGCGAAAAGCTCGACCAGCAGGAACCATCGGCCGAGTAATCTTCCCGAACAGTTCCCCACTGGCGCTCGGAGAGATAGGGGCCCCAGCGCTTCCAGTGCTCGCGGCGTTGTGAGTCGCGGCATAGGCGGCGGGCTTCGGCGGTGACATGCGCGGAGAAGTCGGCGCTCGCTGAGAATGCCGCAGAACCCGCAGCGGCCGCGGGTGTGACGGGCTGCGCAGCAGTTGAAGCAGAGGAAGGGGGCGTGGGGGTGGGTGGCATTGGTCGGTGGATTGTCGGTGAAATGCGGGGAGGATGCAAGGAGCCACCTTTCTGAGGGGATGCCGTGTTCATGGCGGTCTTGATTCGGCGACATCCCCAACCCCTCGGGTTTCCCCTTCGGCCGCAATTGCGCGTGATCTGCTTGGCGGACGGCTATCAAATCCGGTAAACTTGTGAAGATGGGCCCCGGATGGCCGAACACCTCTCTATGGGTCTGTTCGGACGGCTGACGGCATTCGCCGCGCGGCTGGGGCGTTGGCCTCCGGTATTGGGCCCCGGGACGCGGGCCTGTTTGTGGGCGGACAAGCCCGGAAAGTTCGATTGAAGGCCGAAAGGCCGAAGCGGAAAGTCGGAGGTTTTGCGATTCGACGTGGTAGGGCATCCTGGGTTGTTGGCGGTTCCGCGGGGCGGTTCGGTCCCGTACGCACGCTTTTGCTCGCGGTGCACGCCTTTGCTCGCGCTGAGCGCGGGGAGGGTGCCGCGTGACTGAGGAACGTCGTAAGGAAAACAAGTTCATCCTGTATACCGACATCGTGGGTCACACCAAGATGTTCGGTCGGCTCGGGGCGGTCTTCCGGCCCATGCGCGAGCGGCACGATGAAATGTTCCAGCAGGCCATTCGCACGCACGCCCCGAGCGCGATCGTGCAGGGGTCGGGCGACGGTTTCTTTGCCGCGACCGACGACGTGGGCGCAGCCATTGAGGCCGCGCTGGCGTTCCGCCGCGCGTTGGTGACCGAAGACTGGGGCCGCTTCCTGCCGCCCGAGAAGCGCACGCCTGACAACATGATCAAGGCCCGCGTGGGCCTGCACGTGGGGTTGGTCAACGTGTTCTATCGCGACGGCGTGGGCAAGGACTTTGACGGCCCGCCGCGGACTGTGGCCGAGAAGGTCATGAGCATGGCGGTGGGCAATCAGGTGCTGCTGACGCGCGCCGTGCGCGACCAGGGCTTGTTGAATCTGACGCGGCGCGACGAGCTCGACTTCAAGCGGTTTGGCGAGTTCCTGATGCGGGGTCTGGCCGATACGGTCGAAGTGTGGGCCATCGGCGAGCCGGACATGCCCGTGGGCCCGCGCCCGGTGCAGCCGCCCGAGCACCGCGTGATCGTGTTCTCGACGATCCATGAGTTCTCGTCGATGAACGAGAAGATGGGTCCCGACTTTGACCCCATGAAAGACGTGTGGGACGCCTGCTTTGCCGAGGCCGTGCTGGCCAACAGCAAGGACGCGTTCCTCAAGCGGCTGCCCGACGGCTCGCTCGCGGCGTTCAAGAACGCCATGGATGCGACCCGCGCCGCCCGCGACTTCCGGCGCGGCTTCAAGCTCAAAACCAAGAACGCCATGGTTCGGTTTGAGCCCAAGATAGCACTCGACAGCGGGCTGGTGACGTTTGACTACGAGAACAACCGCTCGGTCGATGTGCGCGACCAGCCGGTAAATATCGCCGCCAAGGTGTGCAAGAGCGGTTTGGCTGCGCCGTGGCAGCTCATCCTCAGCCGCCCGGTTCGCGAGGATGCGTATCAGAACTTGCCCGAGCGCGATGAGTTCAAGTGGGTGTGTCTGGGCCGCAAGCCGGTGCCGGGCGAGCCCGAGCCGCTGGAACTGTGGGACTTTCAGGATGTGCAGCAGAAGTCCGAGCATCGGACGCTGGTATACATTGATTTCAAGAAGGTCGCCGAGGCTCTGCGGAACCTGCCGGCCATCAGCTCGCAGTTCAACGAGCGCTTGAATGAACTGGTTGGCGAGGTCATTGGTCGTCGCACCGAAGAGCCATGGCTGCTGCCGGTTGACGGGCCCGCGGGCGGCGCGATGGGTCTGGCCTTCAAGGACCCCGTTGAGGCCATTCAGGGCGCGATCGACCTGCGCGACACGGCCACCAAAGAGCAGTGGGAACGCATTCTGACCGGCTTCAAGCGGGCCAGCCGCGATGACAACCTGCTGAAGATCGCCGTCACCGCCGGTCAAGTGCGGCTGACGTATGAAGACGGTTTGATCCGCGAGTTCAAGGGCGCTGCGCTCGAGACCGCGCGCCCGCTGGTGGGAGTGGCGGAGAACTCGCAGATCATCGTGCAGCGCGAGCTGAAAGAAGCGGTCGCCGCGGCGTTCCCCGAGAGCGACGTCAAGTGGAAGAAGGTGGAGGCGGCGGCGCTGGGGGATGAGCCGGCAATCGACGCGTTTGAGCTGCGCCGCGGCAGTGTGCGGAACAACAAGCCGATCCTCATCGGCGTTGGCATCTTCGCGTTGGCAGCGGCGATCACGCTTGGTATTGCGATGCCGAAGATAATGGGGACGAGGCAGGATCAAGGGCCTTGGGCAGTTGGCTCGCCGCCGCCCGAGATTTCCAATCAGGTGCGCTCGCTCGAAGCGATTCTGCCGCCGGAAAGCGTCGCCGTGATTCGCGATGCGCTGAACAGGTATGCCGAGCGCGATTACAAGAACGTGAAGGAAATCACCAAAGTGCGTGAGGGCTTCACGGACGTGGATGCCGCACTTAAAGCGATCACCGCGCGCAACGCGACGACTGGTTTTAACGCTGATGCGGCCAAGGAGTTTGCCAGCACTCCGCCCGGTGAATCCAAGGAGCAGGTCGTTGCGTGGCTTGGCAACTTTATCAAGCAGACGGCCATTCCCGATGCGTCGAATCCGATCACTACGGCGCTGACCAAAGACCGAGATTTGAAGAATCTTGAGGAGCGAATCAAGGCGTCAAAGTCTGTTGATCAGGCGACACTCCTTCAGGAGTTCAAGGATGTTTCGGCCAAGGTTGATAGCGCCCGCAAAATGCGCTGGACCGAGCCGACCAAAGACCAAGTGATCAAAAGCGTTGACGAAGCCAAGGCTGCGTTTGTCGCTCTTGGCAAGAAGGTGCCGGAAACTGAAGAGGCGACTAAGCAGGACGATCCGGAATGGCTCAAGACGGCCGTCGGTGCGATGAACCAGAGCGATGAGTCCGTTATCAAGTCCATCGGCCGGTTGGTTGGCTCGGCACTGCGGAACAATATTGAAACCCCAGGTGCCAAGGCCAAGGCCGATGCGCTGGCCGGACCACTCGCAGCGCTCGCCGGCGCCAAAGCGAACTATGACCTTGATGCGCTCGACGAGTTTGTCGTCACGCCGCTCCGCGGCAAGGGGCAGGGAGTCACGCTCGATGACTTGAGCGGCATTCCCGCAGTCATCGCCTCAACCGAGCGGCTTGCTGGGCAGAGCCTGATCCCCGAGATCTCAGCGGCCGAGCGGCGCACCGTCGCGCTTCGATTGCAGTATGAACAGACCGGTCACGCCGATGAGCCGACGATCAAGACCTTTGACACGCTCCGCGCACGGCTCGGCAATGCGACTCAGTTGCGCTGGATCAAGCGAGACGAAGCCGAACTCAAAGCCGCCAAGGCCGAGGCCGAGAAGCAGCTTGCCGACGGGTCGGACCTGCAGAAGAAAGTCGTCGCCGCCATCGCCCTTGCCGACAGCACGGTCAACGCCTCGGCCAATCTCAACCGCCTGCTTGGCGAGCGCGACATCGCACCCGGGTTTGCCTCGATCAACGAGCAATGGCAGAAGACGGCTCAGGCGCTGGCAGCTAGGCAAGGTCAGCCCGCCGCCGCCAGGCTTGAAGAAGCCCTCAAGCTCAAGACCGACCTCACCGGTGTCGCCGAGAAGTTCAAGGAGCAGCCCGACTTCGGCGGTTCGCTCTGGCAGCGGTCGCTGGCGGGCTCGGTTCGCCGCCAGCGTGACGAGGCGCTCAAGCCCGCCCTCGAGAAGGTCGGCACGCCCGCGTTCACGCCTGCTGTTGATGCGGCCGATACCGCGTACAAGGCCTCGCTGGGCGAGGCCAAGGCGTTTGCCGGCTCGGTCTCGGCTCTCATCTTCGCGATCGATCACGCGTATGTGCTGGGCGACACGCTGCCCAACTCGTCGAAGAAGGTCGCCGACCTAGCTCGCGAGATAGCAACGAGTCCGTACGTCAAGAACGACGCGGCGATGGCGAGCGCCGTGACAGAGTACACCCAGCGGGTCTCAGCGCTCGCCAGGATTGACGCGTCCACCAACCCGGCCGAACTGCTCCAGATCGTCAACACCTCCGTCGCGTCGCGACCCGAGGTGCCCGTGGCGGTCTGGCGGCGACTCGGTGATGCCGCGCTACTCGATCAAGCCGGCTACCTCGACGCGCTTTTCCAGGCGCAGGACGAGATCGGTCGCCTGCCCGGACTGACCGATGCGGCCCGCAAGAAGGAACTGAAGGACGAGGTGTCCAAAACCATCGCGTCGCGGTGGTCGATGCACTTTGCACGCCTCAGCGATGAAGCCCCGATCCGTCGGGCCATGGTTCGGCGCGAGCGTGTCGGCACCGATGCGGACCTTTTGGCGTCCATGCAGCCCCAGGCCAAGTACAACTTCAAACGCGCCTTGCTGAGCACCGCCCTTGAAAGCGGCGATGAGAAGAAGATCCAAGAGGCCGTCGCTGCGTTTATGAGCGACCCCTTCTGGCAGGCCCTGCCGCCGAACTCACCAGCCCGCACCACGCTCAGTGATCTGGGCGCGATTGGCGCCGGGGGCGGCGGCGGTGCGGTTGGCGGCGAGATGCCGCTGGGTGAGATCGGCCCTGGTAGCGCAGGGTGGAAACTCGTCGAAGCCAACGCCGACAGTGCTACCTATGAGTTCGCTCCCGGCGGGCCGCGTCTCACGTTCATCCGTGTGCAGGCGGGCAACACGGCGTCGTGGGTGTGCTCGACCGAGTTGTCGCTCGGTGTGGCCAGCGAAGTCGTGATGAAGAACAAGCTGGCCGGCACGTTCAAGCAGATGTTCAGCGACAAGGGCGACCACCGCGGCCCGTTTGTCTGGTCCCGTGATGCGCTGGGCAACCCGCGACTGGGGAATCCAACCGGCGAGCGCATCTGGACGCCGTCAAGCCCGGCCCTGGCGAACAGGTCATATTACCCGCGCGACCCCGGCCCGCCGACGGTTGATCATCCTATGAACTATCTCACGCCCAGCGCCGCCATGTTCCTGGCGCGGGCAATCGGCTGCCGGCCGATCACCAGCGCCGAATGGAAGGCCGCGGCCGCGATGGAGCCGGATGCCAAGAACCCCGCCAAGTGGAACCTGCGCGACGCGACGTTCAAAGAACTGCTCGACTATCGCAACAGTGACCCCAACAACAAGCGGTCAGGCACCTTTGACCCCGACACCCAGAACTTCCCGACCCAGCCGCAGGACAAATCCACGCTGGCGAGCGACGACAAGTATCTCTGGTTCGCAAAGGTGAATGACGACGTCAGCGGGCCTAAGAAGTTCCACCATCTGGTTGGCAACGTCGCTGAAATGGTCTATGAGGATGCCGAGAAGGCCGAACAGATTAAGCGCAACGACGTGAACGACCTCGTGAACGCCGCGGAGGCGAACTCCAAGTTCAAGGTGATCGGTGCTTCGGCCATGAGCGGCTTGACCGCGGGCGATGCCAAGCCTGACGTCGTGCTGCCCATGCGGAACGTCGAACTTGCGGCCGCCCCCGTCTCCATCCGCGGCTTCGCCGATGTCGGCGTGCGACTGGCGTTCTCGGCGCGCAAGAATCAGGAGCAGGCAGCCCCATTCCTGACCAAAGTCGCCCCGATTATCCGCCGTGCACCCTACCTGTCGCCCTCAAACTGAGGGTTGCTCCTGCTTCTGTAGCCAGTTCGAGGCTGCGGCACGGCCCCTCGGGCGGCCGGGTTTTCGGCCGTCTCACGGCTTGGTCGGCTCGCCGCTGGCGTACGCCGTGCCATCGTCGATCCCGCGTGCCGCAAGCGATTTATGGGTGGTGAACACGCTGGTGCCCAACGAATCGCCCACCGCCAGCGGCATCCGGCCCGCCTTGCTCGAAACCACGCCGTACGACACCCGCTGTGTGGGCGTCCCATAGACCGTGTCACGAGAAAGCGACCGGCCCGGCGTGCACCCGACCATGGTGACGGTTCCGGCCGTAACGGCGAGGCAGGCAATCAGTTGCAGGGTGCGCTTCATGCAGAAAACTCCTCGATCCCTGTGCCGCGGCGGCCTGCGGGCCGCACGCTCCACTCGATCTCTTGTTGCATCGGCGTCCCTGAGCCAGCGGGACATGAGCCGGCCCCCCGGAAGCCTCCGAGGGCCGTTACCAATCCGGAGTGCGCGTCACGAATCCCTTAGTCTCACGGTTGAATCGTCCAAGAACCGGCCCCCTGCGAGTCCGGTCCCGTTGGGAGCGTCTGAGGGGCCCAATTGGGACCCTCGGGCCGATTGCTCGAACCGGGGATGTTCGGGCAACGTTCAAATGACCCGCCGAGTCTGGTTGTTTGCTGTTGCCTTCCCCGGCCCGAATACCGATAATCAAACTCCCCTGCGGGCTATCGGAGCGCGTGCGCTCCCCCTGCCTTGATCGTGCCTGTCCTTGCTAAGGAACTTCGGGATGCATTTGACTGCTCGATCAACACGACCGACCACCCCTGGCCGCCGGCTAGCGCTTCTGCTCGCCATGGCGGCGGGCACGTTGCTCGCCGTCGCAACTGCTCCCTCGCTCGCCCAAGAGGGGGCACCCCCGCCCCCGCCCGCGGCACCAGTTGCAGAAGATGCGCCCGGCACGAGCGCCGCCCCGACCGTCGTACCACTCCCGCCGCCGTCGGCCCCTGAGGTGTGCGAGTTCTCGATCACCAAGTTCGCGTTTGAGTACTCAACCCAGCGTCACCCCTCGATGCCCACGGTTGAGGAGTTGCTCGCTGACTCAAAGGTCACGCTCACGCGCATCAATGAAGGCTTCGTAGCGCCCCGTCAGAGCGTCGCCACCGGCGAGGTCACGCTGGCCGATCTCAACGCCATGCTCCCCGAGCAGGGTGCGCCCAAGTTCAGCCGCGCTGCCATTCGCGCCGTGCTCAGCGCCGTTGTTCGCCGGCTCAATGAGATGGGCGTCATCGGCGTGATTGTTGAGACCGATTCCGAAGACCTCGTCGTTGAGCGCCGTTCCGACTCACCCGGCGGCGAGGAATGGACCGACCTCCGCACGCCCGAAGAAGAAGGCGGCCGCACCGAGCTTCGGCTGAAGGTCTACGCGGCGACCATCGGCAAGGTCCGCACCGTCGCCGGCGGTGAGCGCATCATCGGCGACCTGCCGCGGGTTGACAATCCCGTTCATGAGCGCATCCGTAAAGGCTCGCCCCTCAAGCCCTACACCCCGGGCGATGAAGAGCGCGCCGATCTGATCATCCGCCCATTGCTCGATGACTACGTTCTCAAGCTCAACCGCCTGCAGGGCCGTCGCGTTGACATCGCCGTTTCCGGCGGCGAGCAGCCCAACGAGGTCGTGCTCGACTTCCTGGTTCGCGAGAACGACCCGCTCCTGATCTATGCCCAGGTCTCTAATACCGGCACCAAAGAGACCAACCTTTGGCGCGAGCGGGTGGGCATCATCAACAACCAGCTCACCGGCAACGATGACCAACTCTCGATCGACTATGTGACCGGCGCGTTCAAGAACAGCAACGTGCTCAACGTGAACTACACGATCCCGCTCGACGACGTGGGCGACATGCGGCTCAAGTTCTTCGCCGGCTACGGCGAGTTTGACGCTTCGGCTGTCGGACAGGCCGACGAGCAGTTCAACGGCGATTCATACAACGTCGGCTCTGAGTTCGCGTACAACGTCTACCAGAACCGCGAGCTGTTCGTTGACCTTTACGCCGGTGCCAAGTTCGAGCAGGTGTACGTCAACAACTTCACAGTCCAGATCCAGGGTGAGACCAACTTCCTGCTGCCCAACATCGGTGCCCGCCTCACCAAGGAGACCGAAGAGGTAAGCGCGCACGCCGATATCGGTTTCGAGTTCAACCTGCCTGGCCTTGCCAATACCGACAAGAACGAGCTTAACTCCCTCGGTCGCCTCAACACGACCGACGAGTGGCTCATGTTCAAGTACAGTTCCGATTACTCGTTCTTCCTCGAACCCATTTTCGACCCCGACAACTTCCAGCAAGGTCAGTCCACGCTGGCGCATGAACTCTTTTTCAGCCTGCGCGGCCAATACGCGTTCGGTTCTCGCGTCGTGCCTTCGTTCCAGGCCGTCGCGGGCGGCTTCTACTCAGTCCGTGGCTATGACGAATCGGTCGCGGCGGGCGATTCGGCCATCATCGGCACGGCCGAGTATCGCCTGCACATCCCGCGTCTTTACGCCGTTGAGGAAATTCCCGGCGAGTTTCTGGGCAAACCCTTCCGCTTTGCACCCCAGCAACCGTACGGCCGCCCCGATTGGGACCTGATTGCGCGGGCTTTCATTGATGCGGGCAAAACTACGAACTCTGAGAAATTGAGCTTCGAAGAGAACAACACTTTGATCGGCATCGGTGCGGGCATCGAACTGCTGTACAACCGCGAGATTAATCTCGACCTTCGCATGGACCTCGGCATGGCGCTTGATGCCGTTCCGGGCGCCAACGACGAGGGCGACCTTCGTCTTCACGTTTCGGCCACGATTGTGTTTTGATAGGGTGTGAATGAGTTCAGCCGCAACCGCGACGGGTGAACCCTCGAATGGATGATCGCGGCCCGCTCGGGCCTTTTATCAGCCGACTGGGGTGCTTTGTGGGCTGGTAGTGTTCAGGGCGGCCTGAAGGTCCGAAAAAGTTGTATCGTCCCGGTTTGTTGCTCGGGAGCATCACTGCTCCTGGCCACAGCAGCGCGACCGGGTTGAAGGAGTTGGTGATGGCTGGTCAAAAGAACCTCCGCACGTCGGTCGCATCCTCCTCTCGCTCTGTCGATAGCGGCCCCGGTTTGCCGCTCCGTCAGGGCCCGCGCCCGCGTGGCTTGCTCCGTCGTCGCCTCCTCTTGGGCGGCGCTGCCGCGCTGGCTCTATGTGCCCCGGCTTGGGCCGGGCCAGAGGGCGAGCGCGTCATGCGCGGCAATGTCAACTTTGCCCGCCAGCTTGGCCTCACTCAGATCACCGCCAGCAACCGCGCCATCATCAACTGGTCGTCGTTTAATGTTGGCGTCGGCGAGACCGTCCAGTTCATTCAGCCCAGCGCCACCTCGCGCGTGCTCAACCGCATCACCGGGGCCGACCCCACCCAGATTCAGGGATCGATCCTCGCCAACGGCATCGTCTACATCGTCAACCCCGCAGGTGTGTATTTCCGTCAGGGTGCGCTCGTCAATGTCGGCGGCATCTTCGCCGGCGCGGCCCATCTGGCCGATGCCGACTTCATCGCCGGCCGAAACCAGTTCACCGGCATCGCTGGTGAGGTTCGCAACGAAGGCGTGATCAACGCCAGCCGCATCGCCATGATCGGCCAGAACGTGGTGAACGCCGGCGAGCTCAACGCCCCCGGCGGCACCGTCATGATGGCCGCGGGCGATGGCGTCTACATCGGCGAGCGCGGCGGCAACTTCTTCGCCCGTGTCAACAATGATCCTTCCAGCGCCCAGCTCAACCGGGCCGATCGCGCCGGTGTTGAGAACTCCGGCACCATCAACGCCCCCGGCGGTCGCGTCGGCCTCGTGACGGGCGATATGTACGCCCTCGCCGCCCGAAACACCGGCACGGTTCGCGCTCGTGACGTTTCGATCGATGGCGGCCGCGGCACGGTTGAAGTGAGTGGTGCGATCGACGTCTCAGCCCGCGATGGCGAGCGCACCGGCGGCACGGTGCGCATCACCGGCGGTCAGGTGAATGTGCGCGGCGCGAGCATCGATGCCTCGGGCATCACCCGCGGCGGCACGATCGAGATCGGTGGCGGTCTCCGCGGTCAGGGCGATCTGCGCAACGCTCACACCACCATCGTCGGTCCCGGCTCGATCCTTCGCGCCGATGCAACGGCCCGCGGCGGCGCGGGCGGCACGGTGGTCGTCTACAGCAGCGGCTACACCGGCTTTTATGGCACGGCCTCGGCCCGCGGCGGTGAATACGGCCGCGGCGGCCTGATCGAAACTTCCGGCTTTGTCGCCCTCGACGTGCGCAGCGCCAGCATCACCGCCTCGGCCGACAAGGGTGTCGCCGGTGTCTGGCTGCTTGACCCGCGCGATGTCACGATTGATAACGGCGGCACCTTCGCCAACCCGTTCCAGCCCTCGGCCGGCAACACGGTGGTCGATGTCACCACGCTCACGACGGCGCTCGCCGGTGGCACCAGCGTCACCATCACCACTAACGACCCCACCGGCACCGATGCCGGCAACATCACCATCAACCAGCCCATCGCGCCGGTGATGACAACTGCCGCCACGCTCACGCTTCGCGCGGCCAACAACGTCAACGTCAACGCGCCTGTCACGGCGGCGGGAACCCAGAGCCTCTCGCTGGTCTTCTCGGCCAATGACCAGACGCTCGGCGACGACGCCAACACCAGCGCCGGCTCGGTGTTCATCAACCAGCCTGTCTCGATCGGCGGCACGCTTGTGTCACAGGGCGTCGGCATCACGCTCGGTGGCGGCACGATCAGTTCCGGCGGCACGCAGACGTATACCGGCCCCGTGACGCTCTCGGCGAACACCACTCTTACCGCATCGACGGCGACGTTCAGCAGCACGGTGAACGCCAACGCTTCGGGCGCTCAGAGCCTCACCATCACCGGCAACGCCACCTTCAGCGGAAACGTCGGGCTCGGCCAAGGCCTCCGCTCGCTTGATATCACCGGCAACACGCTCCTGAACGCCAACGTGCTTCGCACCACCAACGCGGCGGGCGGCAGCGCCGACCAGAACTTCGGTGGCACGGTCACCATCGGTCTCCCCAACGACTTCACGGCCAACATCATTTCAACGGGCGGCATCGTGACCTTCAACGGGGCCGTGAACGGCACCACGCTCGGCGAGCAGGGTCTGGCCGTCATCGGCAACGGCGTCGTCAATGCCCCGATCGGTAACACGGTCCCGCTGAGCATCTTCGGCATCTCGCTGGTCTCGGTGCTCAACACGCCCTCGATCAGCACCACCACCGCGGGCGGCGGCACGGCCGAACAGTTCTTCGGCGGCAACGCCACCATCATGCAGAACCTCACTTGCACCGCTACCAGCGGCACGGTCGGGTTTGGCGCTCTGGTTGACGCGGCCGTCGCGGGCACCCAGTCGCTCACCGTGAACGGCGGCGCCACGTTCACTGACGACATCGGCTCGGTCGCTCCGCTCAGCGCGCTGAGCATCACCGGCAGCACCATGCTCGCCGGCAACGCCTTCACCACCAACGCCGCCGGCGGTACGGGCGATCAGTCGTACGGCAGCCTGGTACTGAACTCAGCGCCCGGCACCATCCAAACTCTGACCGCCACCGGCGGCGGCGTGACCTTCAACGGCGCGCTCAATGCCAATGTCGGCGGCGCGCAGGGTGTCAACATCGTCGGCAACTCATCGTTCAATGCCGCGGTCGGCACCGTCGCTCCGCTCTCCTCGATCGCGGTCTCCGGCACATCGGCCATCAACACCGCCTCCATCACCACCACCAATACCGGCGGTGATACCGGAAATCAGTCCTACGTCGGTAATGTGACTCTGGGCGGCGTGTCGGGCACCATCTCGTCGCTCACGGCCACCGGCGGCACGCTCACCTTCGGCGGAACCGTCAACGCCGCCGGCGCGGGCACCCAAGGCCTCACCATCGCCGGCCCGGCCGCGTTCGGCGGCTCACTCGGCAACACCGGCGCGCTCTCGGCGCTCACCCTGGGAAGTACCGCGTCCTTCACCGGCGCCAGCACGGTGGCCACATCTTCTGCTGGCGGCGGAACGGGCAACCAGACGTACACCGGCGCGGTGACGATCGGCGGTGCCGCAGCCAGCACGGTCACGTTCAGCAGCAACACCGGGGCGATCAACTTCACAAGCACACTGAACTCGGCGGGCGGCGGGGCCCGCAACGTCGCGGTGAACACCGCGGGCGTAACAACCTTCGGCGGCATCATCGGCGGCGTCAACGCCCTCGGCACGCTGTCAACCAACGCGGCGGGTTCGACCACGCTCGGGGCCGGCACGATCACGGCAGGCGGCACGAACTTCGGTGACGCCGTCACCCTGACAGCCAATACCACGATCAACGACGCGGTGGGGGTCACCTTCGGCTCAACGGTGAACTCCGACGGCACCGCCCGCTCGCTGGATGTAAACTCGGCGGGCACCACGGCATTCAACGGGGCCGTTGGCGGCACCGCGGCCCTCTCCACGCTCACGACCGATGCGGCAGGCAGCACGCACATCGGTGCCAACGTCTCGACCACCGGCACGCAAACCTACAACGACGATGTGACCCTCACCGGCGCGGCGAGCAGCAACGTGACGTTCGTGGGCACGACGGTGACATTCGGCGACACGCTTGACGCGGGCACGGCGGGCTCGCAAGGCTTCATCGTTACTGGCAACGGCGCATTCACCGGCGCAGTCGGTGGGGCGGCGGCGCTCGGCTCACTGTCAGTCTCCGGCACGGCCACGCTGCCGTCGAGTGTCACCACCAGCAACGCTGGCGGCAACACCGGCAACCAGACGTACACCCAGAACCTGACGCTGGCCCAGGACACGACACTGACAGCGACGGGCGGCACACTGGCCTTCGGCGGCACGGTCAACGGCACGGGTGCTGGGACCGAGTCACTCACGATCACTGCCGCCACCACCACGTTCGGCGGCTCAGTTGGCGCTGGCACGGCGCTCGAGTCGCTCGCTGTCACGGGCGATGCCCGCTTGGATGGTGCCTCGATCAACACCACCGGCGCGGCCGGTCAGTCGATCTCCGGCACGCTCACCCTCGGCGGCAACCCCGGTGATTCCTTCACGCTTTCGTCCGGCGCTGGTGACATCGCCCTCAACGGCATTGAGTCCGCCGCTGGCGGAGCGCGTGCGCTCACCCTTAACTCCTCGGGCCTCACCACCGTCGGCATCGTCGGTGCGACCGGCGCACTGTCAACTCTCACGACCGACACTGGTGGCACCCTCGCCTTCAGCGGCGCAACCATCACAACCACCGGCGCTCAGTCCTACGGCGAGAATGCCGTTCTCAATACTGATGTGTCCTTCACCGCCGGCGGTGCCGGTGTCGCCTTCGGCGGCACAGTTGATGGTCTCGCCGCCAACGCCCAGTCCCTCACCGTCAACGGTCCCGTCCAGTTCGGCGGCGCCGTGGGCGGCACCACACCATTCAGCACCGTCACGCTCAACGGGCTGCTGACCCTCGCGTCAAACACCGCGTTCACTGCCACCAATCTCGTCCTCGGGCAGGTTGCTGGCGGCGGTTTCAATCTCACGCTTAACGCGACTACCGGCGTCACACTCGGCGGCAACATCTCCGCCGTCGATACGCTTCTCAGCAACGCCGGGCTCACCTGCCTCACCGCAGGCACCACCATCACTACCACCAGCAGCCAGACCTACACCGGCGCGACGAAGATCGCCGGAACCGTCGGTCAGGATGTAACCCTCATTGCTGGCGGCGACGTGAACTTCGGCGGCACGCTCGATTCTGACGTCGGCGGGGCTCGCGGGATCGTCATCAATACCTCGTCGGCCACGATCTTCGGCGGTGATGTTGGCGGCACCAACGCTCTGTCCGCCGTCACCACCGATGCGGGCGGCACACTCTCGCTCTCATCGCTCGTGAACACCACCGGCAATCAGACGTACGGCGAGTCGGCCGTGACGCTCACACAGGACACCACGCTCACTTCAAGCACCGGCAGCGTTGACTTTGCCGGCACCATCGACGGCACCACCGCGGGCACCGAATCGTTGACCATCAACGCCTCGGCCACGCTGGGCGGCGCGGTGGGCAGCACAACGTCGCTCGAGGCCCTCACCGTCACCGGCGGCGCACTCATCAACGGCGGATCGGTCACCACCACCGGCGATCAGTCGTACGGCGACCAGTCGCGCATCGGGCAGAGCACCACGCTCACCGGCGGCACCATCACCTTCACGGGCGACTTTGAGGGCAACACCGCCGGCACCGAGACGCTCACCATCGCCGGCAATGCGGATTTCCAAGGCTCCCTCGGCTCGGCCGTCTCGTTTGATCAACTCTCGGTCAGCGGCACCACGCTGATTGGCGGCGATGTGTTCACCGCCGGGACGCAGACGTATACCGGCGC